>Ga0310345_10000037_pt1 | contig 349628 bp, 333 predicted proteins | sample HC15DNA20500_MG_FD_204667 | JGI IMG/M metagenome (GOLD analysis project Ga0310345, IMG submission 204667) | Marine microbial communities from station ALOHA, North Pacific Subtropical Gyre - HC15-DNA-20-500_MG | ecosystem: Environmental > Aquatic > Marine > Oceanic | place: Pacific Ocean... | reverse complement strand
TGCGCTGCAGTTTCTCGACGACCGCATCCGGCGTTTCCTTGTTCAGCGCCAGATAGAGATCGACCCGACTCAGGGTCAGCGCCACGGTTAGCGGGCCGACGCCGGCCTGGTTCGCCTCGTATTCGCCGGAGGGGTTGGTGGTCGCCCACAGATCGAACTGGCCGGCTTTCAGCTTGGCCGGCGTATCGATCAGCGAGCTCTGCACCTCGATGCCGCGGTTGATCAGGTACTGACTGCCCACGCTGCCATCCTTCGAGCCGATTCGATACTGCCTGGCATCTTCCAGGCTGGAGACCTGAACTTGGCTTTCTGGGGTCTTGAGCAGCACGATCTGGATCTCGCTGAGCGGACCGACCCACTTGTACTTGGGCTCGCGCTCGGGGGTACGACTGAGGGAGAACACGGCGAAGCCTGGGGTCTTCTCGGCCAGTTTTTGCAGGCGGCTCCACGGGAAACGCAGCGTCATCGCGTAGGGCACGTCCGCGCGCTTGAACAGGGCGGCCACCACGTCGGCGTCGATGCCGCTGATCGCATCCTCCTAGGCGAAATTCTTGCCATCGTCGGCCATGCTGAAGGGTGGAAAGTTTTGCGTGAGCAGGTTGATCGTTTCCCCGTCGGCACTGGCCGAGGCAAATGGCAGGAGGGGCAATCAGCGCGCCCAGGAAAGCGCAGCGAAAATATTTCTTGTTGGTCGGCATGTTGAGATCTCGGGTCGATCGGACATCGTTATGCCGCACCGGCGTCGATTCCGGGCGGCTGTCGGCAAGTTCTTATTGCGCCCGGCTCGTGACAAGCGACCGCGCGGCGATGAACCCTAACAGCGCCTGGCAGGACACTCTCTGCGTCGGATCACTTACGTGCGTGCTGCCCTCCGATGGCGGCTCCACAACGCAGGGGCAAATGCAGAGCCACGGCATTTGGCGCTAGTTTTCGTTCCCCTGGCGGCTGGTCATTCGTCGAAAACCTGCGAGCCGTTCGTCGCGTAGCCACCCCCATGGTGGCACTTGCCGTATTCTCGCCGGCTATCGGAGTCTGCGGACCCGAGACACAGTCGGGCATATAAATCGCATCCAACGCATCCGAACTGTGGCGCGCCATGCAAATGGCGCCGCGGGGCTTCCCGCAAAACTGTGGTCCGCCTGCGGGCGGTGGTTTGTCGAAACGTCGGGGCTACCCGACTGGATGTGAAATGAAAACACCTCGTCTGCTACAAGGTCGTCGCGGCCCTGTACTCGCCATTTTTCTGCTCCTGCTGATCGCCGCTTGCATTACCTATTGGCAGCTGCAGCCCAGCTCTCCGTCGACGCCAGCCACTGGCGCGGCGGCGAGCATGCTCGAAGCCCTGCAGGACTCCACCGATCCCTGGCAGGCCAATCGCCGCGACCTCTCGGTGCTGGTGAATGACCTGCGTGGCACCAACATCGCCAGCGCCGCGCTGGGTAAGGACGCGGTGTACGTCAGCCTTCACGACGGCCTACGTTACTGGGTGCCGGATCAGTCCGGTCGCGTCGCCGGGCTGCTGCTCGAGCAGTACGCGCAGGGCAGCGGCGAACTGTTCCCGTTGGCCATGTTCCAGACCGACGCGGAAAAGCCGTTCTACACCTACCTGCTGCCGTACTCGCCAATTGCCCTGCTGCTGCTCGGCGCGGCAATCTTCTTCGGCATGAAAACGCGCAGCTTCGAGGTCCAGCGCAAGGGCAGCGGCGTGACCTTCGCCGATGTGATCGGTGCCGCGGAGGCCAAGCAGGCCCTCAGCGACGTCACCGCCTACCTGCGCAATCCGGCCGCCTACGCACGCCTTGGCGCGCGCCCACCCAAGGGTGTGCTACTGACCGGCGAGCCCGGTACGGGAAAGACTCAGCTGGCCAAGGCACTGGCCAGCGAATCGAATGCCAGCTTTATCCAGGTCACCGGCAGCGATTTCTCCTCGATGTATTTCGGCGTCGGCATCCAGAAGGTCAAGGCGCTGTTCCGTACCGCACGCAAACAGGCGCCGTGCATCATCTTCATCGACGAGATCGATGGCATCGGCAAGCGCGCCGAACAGCAGCGTTCCAGTGACGCCGAGAGCAACCGCATCATCAACCAGTTCCTCGCCGAGATGGACGGCTTCGACGGCGCCAGCGGCGTGCTGGTGCTGGGCGCCACCAACTTCCCCAATTCGCTCGATCCGGCGCTGGTGCGCGAAGGCCGCTTCGACCGCTCCATCGCCGTCGGCCTGCCCGGCCTCGATGACCGTGAGGCGCTGTTCCGCTTGTACGCCGGCAAGATCAGCGCGGCGACCGATCTGGACTTCCCGCAGCTGGCGCGCAACACCGTCGGTCTCACGCCAGCTGCCATCGCCTATATCGTCAACCATGCGGCGCTGCTGGCGGCACGCGCGGGTGCCAAACAGGTCGACATGGCGCACTTCGTCGATGCGGTGGAAACCTGCCGCATCGGCGAGCAGCCTTCCGGCGTAACGCCGATGTCCGCCACCGACCGCAAGCGCATCGCCGTGCACGAAGCCGGCCACGCGCTGGTGGCCGCGGCGCTGAATGTCGGTCGGGTGGAAAAAGTCACCATCCTGCCGCGCGGCCAGGCGCTGGGCGTGACCCTGGTAACGCCGGTGGAAGACAAGCGCTTGCACATGTATTCCGAGCTGCGTAACCGCATCCAGATGCTGCTGGCCGGCCGTGGTGCCGAGCAGTTGTATTTCCACGAGGTATCCTCCGGTGCCGGGCAGGACCTGCAGGAAGCTTCGAAGATTGCCCTTTCCATGGTCGGCGCCCTCGGCATGGGTCCGCGCGGCTCGCTGCTGAGTCTGCAGGCCGTACGCGACGCGCATCTGGACAGCGATCCACGCGAAGCGTTGGAAGCAGCCGATGAACTACTGCAGCAACTCAATCAAGAGTGCCTCGCTCTGCTACAGCGCCTGAAGCCGGCGCTCGACCAGATCACCGAACGCCTGCTCGAGTGCGAGACCGTGCCGGGTGAGGAAGTGCTCGCTGCGGTTGCGGCAATTCCTGCCGACCGTGGCCACGGCATCTCGCCATGGCATGGCCCGGTCTCCGGACTCGAGCGCGTCGCCGCCTCAGGCTTCGACGACGGCACCGGGGCGCTGTTCGACCTCGTCGCTGGTGAGCCGAAGGACACTACCGAGCCGGAAGGCCCCGGGATGGCCTAGAGCTCTGCCTGGCGCCTCGGCAACACCCGTGCGCTCAGGGCAATAACACCAGGCGGTTGGGCAGTTCGTTGCGTTCGTGGGTCTTCGGCACATGCTGCGCAAGCAGCGCACCACTGGCCTCGATGCAGCCGAGAAAGCCTTCGAGCACCTGGCCCTGCTTCACCCGCTCGGTGAAGCAGGCGACAACCGATTCCCAGGCGGCATTGTCGATTCGACTGGAAATGCCGCGGTCGACCAGAATCTCCACGTAGCGCTCGGCTTCGGAGACGAAGATCAGCACTCCGGTGTCGCCGTCGGTGTGGTGCAGATTGAGTTCGATGAACTGCCGCCGCGCCAGATTGCAGGCGCGCCAGCAGCGCACCGAACGCGGAATCAGTCGGCTGGTCACCCCGGGCAGCCTGAACAGCAGCGCCAGCACGATGAAGGTCGCCCATTGCACCAGCAGCAGCTGCCAGGCGCTCAGCCAGCCGCTGAAGAACAGTAATGCACCAGGCAGCAGCAGCGCGATCAGGCTGGCCCAGAGCAGTGGGATGTAGTGGTAGTCGTCGGCCTGCGCGGCGAGCACCGTCACCAGTTCGGCGTCGGTGCTGCGCTCTACGCGCTCGATCGCCTCGGCCACCTGCCGCAGTTCGCTTTCGCTGAGTAAGGTCATCGTTCGTCCATCGTCCGTTTACCAGCCACCGGAAGCGCCGCCGCCACCGAAGCCACCACCGCCTCCACCGAAGCCTCCGCCGCCGAAACCGCCACCGCCAAAGCCGCCTCCGCGCCCCATGCCACCAAGCAAGGCGCCCAGCAGCAAGGCACGACGACCGCCACCGCGGCCACCGCGCCCGCCGCCGATGACGAAAATTGCTACCAGCATGAGGAAGAAACCGAGAATCCCGAGGCCACCCGGTTGTTCCTGCGCCATCGGCATCACCGGCCGCAGCTCGGCCGGCAATGGGTCGCCGCCAAGCACGGTGATGATCGCCTCTGCACCCTCGGTGATGCCGGCGGTGAAGTCGCCGCGCTGGAACGCCGGCGCGATGATCCGGTTGATGATGACCGAGGACTGCGCATCGGTGAGCCGACCTTCCAGGCCGTAGCCGACTTCGATGCGAATCTTGCGATCATCGCGAGCGACGATCAGCAGCGCACCGTTATCCTCGCCCTCTTGGCCGATGCCCCAGGTACGGCCGAGCTCCAGACCGAATTCCTCGATGCTGCGCCCGCCCAGGTCCGGAACCGTAACAACGACAACCTGCTCACCGGTCGCCTGCTCGTGGCCGGCCAGCATGCTGGTCAGCCGCGCCTCGGCCTGGGTGTCGAGCAGCTCGGCACGATCGACCACGCGGCCGGTCAGCTCCGGGACCTCGACTTCCTGGGCGACGAGGTTACCGGCCCAGAGCAGCAGGATCAGCAGTAGCGAAAACCTGGAGGTCATTGAAACTGCACTTGTGGCGCTTGCTCGGCATTCTCGGCGGTAGCCTCGAAGTTCTCGCGAATCGGCATGTCGCTGTACATCAGCGTGTGCCAGATGCGGCCAGGGAAGGTGCGGATCTCGGTGTTGTAGCGCTCTACCGCCGCGATGAAATCACGCCGGGCCACCGCAATGCGGTTCTCGGTGCCTTCGAGCTGCGATTGCAGGGCGAGGAAGTTCTGATTGGATTTGAGCTCCGGATAGCGCTCGGATACCGCCATCAGCCGGCTCAGGGCGCCAGTCAGCTGATTCTGCGCCTGTTGGAACTGCTGCAGCTTCTGCGGATCGTCGAGGGTGCTGGCGTCGACCTGAATCGACGTGGCCTTTGCCCGCGCTTCCACCACCGCGGTGAGGGTTTCCTGCTCCTGACGAGCGAAGCCCTTGACCGTTTCAACCAGGTTGGGAATCAGGTCGGCACGGCGCTGGTACTGGTTCTCTACCTGCGACCAGGCGGATTTCACCTGCTCGTCATAGCGGGGGATGTTGTTGATCCCGCAGCCGGCCAGCAGCCAGGACATGAGGACGACAACTGCCAATTGCCAGGTGTTTCGAAAACGCTGCGTCTGCATGATGCGCTTGTCCATTCTGTTAACCAGTACGCAGATAAGAATAGCCAAGGGCCATAAGAGTTCAGGTCGACGATGAAACTCCCTGCGCCGCGGACAGCGTCCACGGTGCCCGCACCAGCAGGGCTGCACAACGCGCCTGCAGATGCTCGTGGAGCAGCCGCACCGGCTTGCTCAGCTGGGCCCGGTGGGCGCAGAGCAGGCCCAGTGGCGCCGCTTCGCCGAGGCACTCCGGCAACAGCACCCGCAGGCGACCGGCCGTCACGTCATCGGCGATGTCCAGCCAGGACTTGTAGGCCAGCCCGAGGCCGGCCAGGGCCCAGCGTCGCACCACATCGGCATCGTCGCTGACCCGATCACCGCTGACCTGCATGGTGAGCCCCCGGCGGCCCTCCTGAAAGCACCAGCGGTCGTGCACGCGTCCGGCGAGCATGAAGCGCAGGCAGTTGTGCCCGGCCAGTTCGTCAAGCCGCTGCGGCGCGCCGTGGCGCTGCAGGTAGGCCGGCGAGGCGCACAGCACCCGGCGATTGCCAGCCGCCACCGGCAGCGCCACCAGACTGGAATCCTGCGGCTCGCCGTAACGCAGGACCAGGTCCACCGGCTGGCGGAACAGATCGGTCAGCCCGTCGCCCAGCAGCAGGCGCACCTGCAACTGCGGATGACTCGCCTGGAATTCGTCGAGCCAGGGCAGCAGCACGTTGCGCCCGAAATCCGATGGCGCCGACAGCTGCAGCACGCCGCTGATCGCCTCGCGCCCGCCAGCGAGCGCCTGGGCACCCTCGTGCAGGCTGGCCAGTGCTGCCCGGGCATGCAGCAGATACGCCTCGCCCTCGGCAGTCAGGCGCAGGCTGCGCGTGGAGCGCACGAACAGTCGCGCGCCCAGGCTCGCCTCCAGGCGCTTCAAGGCCGCACTGGCCACCGCCGGCGACACGTCGAGCCCGCGCGCGGCCGCGGAAAGGCTGCCGCTGTCGGCGGTACGGACGAACAGCTGCAGGTCGTCGATACGCAGCATTTTCAATATCCTGTTGAAAGAGCCTCGCTTATCGCCCCGTTTTTCCGCCGCGTCAAATAGCTGAGCATGCCCCTCCACCGAACCCATACGGAGCAACAGCATGAAAGCGGTCGCCTATTTCGAATCCCTCGCCATTGACGATCCCCGCGCGCTGCAGGACGTGGAACTGCCCGAGCCGGTACCCGGCCCGCGCGATCTGCTGGTGGAGGTGCGCGCCATTTCGGTCAACCCGGTGGATACCAAGGTACGCCGCAACACTCAGCCCGAGGGCGGTCAGCCGAAGGTGCTGGGCTGGGACGTCGCCGGTGTGGTCGTCGGGGTGGGCAGCGAAGTCAGCCTGTTCAAGGTCGGCGACGAGGTGTTCTACGCCGGCTCCATCGCCCGCGCCGGCGGCAACGGCGAACGCCATCTGGTGGACGAGCGCATCGTCGGACGCAAACCGCAGACTCTGAGCTTCGCCGAGGCCGCCGCACTGCCACTGACCGCCATCACCGCCTGGGAGCTGCTGTTCGAACGCCTGCAACTGGTGGAAGGCCAGGGCGCCGGGCAGCAGCTGCTGATCGTCGGTGCCGCCGGCGGGGTCGGTTCGATCATGCTGCAGCTGGCCCGCCAGCTCACCGAAGTCAGCGTGATCGCCACCGCCTCGCGTCCGGAAACCCAGGCCTGGGCCCGCGAACTCGGCGCCCATCAAGTCATCGACCATAGTCAGCCGTTGCACGCCGAGCTGCAGCGCGCCGGTTTCGCCAGCGTCAGCCATGTCGCCAGCCTGACCCAGACCGATCAGCACTTCGATCAGTTGGTCGACGCGCTGACGCCCCAGGGCCGCCTGGCGCTGATCGACGATCCGGCCCAGCCGCTGGACGTGATGAAGCTCAAGCGCAAGAGCCTGTCGCTGCACTGGGAGCTGATGTTCACCCGTTCGCTGTTCGAGACGCCGGACATGATCGAGCAGCACCACCTGCTGCAGCGCGTCAGCCAGCTGGTCGATCAGGGCGTGCTGCGCACCACCTTAGGCGAGCACTTCGGCACCATCAACGCGGCCAACCTGCGCCGCGCCCATGCCCTGCTGGAAAGCGGCAAGGCCAAGGGCAAGATCGTGCTGGAAGGCTTCTGAGCTAGATAGTCTCCAGGCTAGACCACTCCGGCCGCGCGCAGGCCGGCGATCTGCTCGTCGTTCATGCCCAGCAGGCGCTGCAACAGCGCCTCGCTGTGCTCGCCGAGCAGTGGTGGCGGGTTGCGGTACGTCACTGGCGAAGCGGACAGCCGCAGCGGGCTGGCCACCTGCGGCACACGGCCGGCCAGCGGATGCGGCATATCGACGTTCAGCCCGCGATGCTGCACCTGCGGGTCGGCGAACACCTGCGCCAGGTCGTTGATCGGCCCGCAGGGCACGCCGGCCTGCTCCAGCGCACTGACCCATTCGGCCGTGGTGCGGAACACCGTGACCTGGCGAATCAGCGGAATCAGTTCGGCGCGATGTGCAACGCGCGCGCGATTGGTGGCGAAGCGGGCATCGGCCGCCCACTCGGGACGCCCGGCCACCTCACAGAACTTGCGGAACTGACCGTCGTTGCCAACGGTGAGGATGATGTCGCCGTCGGCAGTGGGGAAATCCTGATAGGGCACGATGTTCGGATGGGCATTGCCCATGCGCCGGGGCGCCACGCCGGTGGTGAGGTAGTTGAGCGCCTGGTTGCCGAGGCAGGCGACCTGCACGTCGAGCAGCGCCGTGTCGATATGCTGGCCCTCGCCGCTGCGTTCGCGATGTGCCAGCGCAGCGAGCACGCCAACGGTGGCGTACAGGCCGGTGAGGATATCGGTCAGCGCCACGCCGACCTTCACCGGCCCGGCGCCCTCCTCCGCATCGCTGCGGCCGGTCAGGCTCATCAGCCCGCCGAGGCCCTGGATCATGAAGTCGTAGCCGGCACGTGTGGCGTAGGGGCCGTCCTGGCCGAAACCGGTGATCGAGCAGTAGATCAGCCGCGGATTGATCGCCTTCAGGCTTTCGTAATCCAGCCCGTAGGCGGCCAGCCCGCCGACCTTGAAGTTCTCCAGCAGCACATCGCACTGCGCCACCAGCTCGCCGATGATGCGCTGGCCCTCGGGCCGGGTGAAGTCGACGGTCAGCGATTGCTTGTTGCGGTTGGCGGTCAGGTAATAGGCGGCCTCCGAGGTGTTCTCGCCGTGCTGGTCCTTGAGATAGGGCGGGCCCCAGTGGCGAGTATCGTCGCCCGTGCCAGGGCGCTCGACCTTGATCACCTCGGCGCCGAGATCACCGAGGATCTGCCCGCACCAGGGCCCGGCGAGCACGCGCGACAGGTCGAGAACACGGATATGGGACAAGGCGCCGGGCATGGACGAAACCTCGAAGGCTGTTGGACGGAGCAAGCACCCTCTCCTCCTGGGAGAGGGGTGCAGTTTCAGAAGAACGCCTGAATGCCTGTCTGCGCGCGGCCGAGGATCAGTGCATGCACATCGTGGGTGCCCTCGTAGGTGTTCACCACCTCCAGGTTGACCAGGTGCCGGGCCACGCCGAACTCGTCGCTGATGCCATTGCCGCCCATCATGTCGCGCGCCATGCGCGCCACGTCGAGTGCCTTGCCGCAGCTGTTGCGCTTCATGATCGAGGTGATTTCCACCGCGGCGGTGCCCTCGTCCTTCATCCGGCCGAGGCGCAGGCAACCCTGCAGGGCCAGGGTGATCTCGGTCTGCATGTCGGCCAGTTTCTTCTGGATCAGCTGGTTGGCCGCCAGCGGCCGGCCGAACTGCTGGCGGTCGAGCACGTACTGGCGCGCGGTGTGCCAGCAGAACTCGGCGGCGCCCAGTGCGCCCCAGCTGATGCCGTAGCGGGCACTGTTCAGGCAGGTGAAAGGGCCCTTCAGCCCGCGCACGTCGGGGAAGGCGTTCTCTTCCGGGCAGAACACGTTGTCCATGACGATCTCGCCGGTGATCGAGGCGCGCAGGCCGACTTTTCCGTGAATCGTCGGGGCGGACAACCCTTCCCAGCCCCTTTCCAGCACGAAGCCGCGAATCTCGCCGGCGTCATCCTTGGCCCAGACCACGAAGACATCGGCGATCGGGCTGTTGGTGATCCACATCTTGCTGCCAGACAGGCGATAGCCGCCGTCAACCTTCTTCGCCCGGGTGACCATCGAGCCAGGGTCGGAGCCGTGGTTCGGCTCGGTGAGGCCGAAGCAGCCGATGTATTCGCCGCTGGCCAGCTTGGGCAGGTACTTCTGCCTGGTCGCCTCGTTGCCGAACTCGAAGATCGGCACCATCACCAGCGAGGACTGCACGCTCATCATCGAGCGGTAGCCCGAATCGATGCGCTCGACCTCGCGGGCGATCAGGCCGTAGCACACGTAGTTCAGCCCGCTGCCGCCGTAGGCTTCGGGAATGGTCGCGCCGAGCAGGCCGGTCTCGCCCATCTCGCGAAAGATCGCCGGATCGGTGCGCTCATGGCGGAAGGCTTCCAGCACCCGCGGCGCCAGCTTGTCGGCGGCGAACTGCGCGGCGCTGGCCTGCACCATGCGTTCTTCCTCGGTCAGCTGCTGGTCGAGCAGCAGCGGGTCGATCCAGTTGAAGCTTGCTTTGCCGGCCATTCGGGGCTCCTCTTGTTGTCTTCGGCACCGCGGGCGCGCGGGCGAGATGACCTGATCCTAGGCGCCGCAATGGCGCGTCGCAAACGAGGATTTCGCACCAAACTGTGCGTTTCGCTCACTCCGAGATAAGCTCCAGGTCCAATAGCAGGCTTATTCCGTGAGGTCTTTGCATAATGCGCCGCAAGATTCCCAGCACCGCCGCGCTGATCGCCTTCGAGGCCGCTGCCCGTCATGAGAGCTTCACCCGCGCGGCCGATGAGCTGGCACTGACCCAGAGCGCCATCTGCCGACAGATCGGCGGGCTGGAGGAATTCCTCGGCCTGGCGCTGTTCCGCCGTTCGCGGCGCGGCGTGAAGCTCACCGCCGCCGGCCAGTCCTACGCCCGCCGCATCGCCGCGCAGCTGGACGCGGTGGAGCGCGACACGCTGTCGGTGATGGGCCAGCAGGGCGCGATGAGCCTGGAGCTGGCCGTGGTGCCGACCTTCGGCACCCAGTGGCTGGTGCCGCGCCTCAGGCATTTCCAGGCGCTGCATCCGGAAATTACGGTGAACCTGACCAACCGCACCCGGCCCTTTCTCTTTGCCGATACCGAGTTCGATGCTGCCATCTACTTCGGCGATGCCGACTGGTCCGGTACCGAGGCGCACTACCTGATGCCCGAGGACCTGCAGCCAGTCTGCAGCCCCGGCCTGTTGCGCGACGGTCAGCCGTTCACGACCCAGGCCCTGGCCGAACTGCCGCTGCTGCAGCAGACCACCCGGCCCTATGCCTGGCGCCAGTGGTTCGATTCGCTGGGGCTGAAAGTCGCTCGCGACATGACCGGCCCGCGGCTGGAGCTGTTCTCCATGCTGGCGCAGGCGGCCGAGCACGGCATGGGAGTAGCGCTGATCCCGCCGTTCCTGATCCAGCGGGAACTGGCCGAGGGGCGGCTGGTGCTGGCGCATCCCCACGCCTATCGCAGCGAGACGCGGGCGTACTACCTGATGATTCCGGAGCGCAAGGTGGAGTCGGCGGGGCTGGTGGCGTTTCGGGATTGGTTGAAGGAGGAGGCGAGGGTTTGGCGGGAGGCGTCGTAGGGCCATGTGGGGATGGCCAGCCGTAGGGTGGAAAACCGCGCAGCGTTTTCCACCACAGGTAGCGTGCAGGTCTGCGTCTGACGAGCCAGGTGCCCAGGGCACCCGGAAATGAGGGGCGCCAGATCGCGGGCTCAGGGCGAAACTACTTCTTCTTTTTCGGCTTCAGGTACTTCATCAACCCCTGAAACCACATCACCAGCGCCGGGTTCCCCTGGATCTGGATGTCCTTGTTCTGAATCCCCTGCATGAACGCCAGCTGCTTGTTCTTCGCCGTCATCGTGGCGAAGCCATAGGCGGCATCCTTGAAGCCGAGGGAAAACGCCGGCTCAGTCGCCGGGCCGCGCTTGCTGGTGACGCGCTGGTCCTTGACCACGAAATGCCGGGCGACCTTGCCATCCAGGGTGTGCAGCTGGAAGCTCAGGTCCTTGTCGCCCAGCTGCTGCTGGAACTCGGGATTGGTGCGGCTGGCCTTGGCCATCAGGCGGCCCAGCATCCAAAGCAGAAAGCGGAATTTCATGACGTGTTGTCCCGACCGGTACGAGAGGAAGGCCGCATTGTAGTGGCTTGGTCGGCGGGGGGAAGGACGGGTACGAACGGGTCCGGGGAAGACCGGTCGGTCAGGTTTACCCGGAGCCGATCGGCTCCGGGTGGGCGCGGCGTCAGTTGACGGCGTCTTTGAGCATCTTGCCCGGTTTGAACGCGACGGTATTGCTGGCCTTGATGGTGACCGGTTGCCCGGTCTGCGGGTTTTTCCCGGTGCGGGCGCCACGGTGGCGCTGAACGAAGGTGCCGAAACCGACCAGGGTGACGCTGTCCTTGCGGTTCAGCGCATTGGTGATTTCATCCAGCACGGCGTTGAGTACGCGATTGGCCTGGTCCTTGGACAGATCAGCCTTCTCGGCAATGGCTGCGGCGAGTTCCGGTTTACGCATTGGGAGCCTCTGAGACGTTTTTGTTGTTGTGTCCTTACTGTTCACAAGAACAGCGCTAAAGGCGCTGCAACAGCTCTAGGCTGGGCAGACCCATGGAGAATGGCACGGCGCTAGCACCTGCGCCAGTCCCCGCGGACGCCCTGCAAGCTCAGTTGGGGGACTTTAGCGACAGAATTTGCGGTAGTTCCGCCAATACCGGTGGCAACTGCTTGTTCAGTGCCAGTCGCTCCTGCACCGCCGCGCCGGTCAACGCGTAGCCGAGCAACTCCCCGCAAGCCCCGAGACAGAGCGCCTTGACGTCGTTGCCCTGGGCCTCGACGGACCAGCTGCCGGCACTGCCCACGGCGGGCATCGAGACCACTACCGGACAGGCCGGAGTCTTCACGGTTACCGGCATGGGGCCATAACTGACAAAGGTCGGATTGCCAAACAGTGTTTTAGCCAGGGCCCGTGCACCGGCCATCAGCGGCATCACGTAGAGCAGGCTGAGCCCTTCCACTTCGGCGCAATCGCCCAAGGCATAGACGTGCTCCGCCGAGGTCTTGAGCAGGCGATCGACGACGATGCCGCGCTTGACCTCAAGCCCCGCCTCGGCGGCCAGCTCGGTACGCGGCCGCAGGCCGACGGCACTGACCACCAGATCGCAGGCCCGCTGCGAGCCGTCGGACAGGGTCGCCTGCAGACCGTCGGTGCTGCGCTGCAGGCGCTCCAGCGTGGCCCCGAGATGAAAGCGCGCGCCGATGCCCTCCAGGCCGCGCTTCACCGCCTCGGCGGCCTGCAGCGGCAGCAGGCCCGGCATGACCTGCTCGCTGGGGGCGACCAGATCCACCTCGTGGCCGCCCTGCAGCAGGTCGTTGGCGAACTCGCAGCCGATCAACCCGGCGCCGAGGATCAGCACGCGGCGTTTGCCGGCGGCAGCGGCACGGAAGCGTCCATAGTCGTGCAGGTCGTTGATCGGATAGACCGCATCCGCCGCATCGCCCTCCACCGGTACACGGATCGTCTGCGCGCCCCAGGCCAGTATCAGATCCCGGTACGGCACCGGCTCGTTGCCGATCCAGACGCGGCGGTGCGCCGGGTCCAGACGGGTGACGCGGGTGTGCGTGCGAATCTCTGCGTTCAGCTGTTCGGCCATGGCCCCGGCGGTGGCCATGCCCAGGCTGTCGGCGTCCTTGTTGGCGGCGAAACCGGTGGACAGCAACGGTTTGGAATAGGAACGACCGTCGTCCGCGGTGATCAGCAACAGCGGCGTCTGCGGGTCCAGCTTGCGGAACTCGCGCGCCAGGTTGTAGCCGGCCAGGCCGGTGCCGATGATGACTACGGGTGCGCTCACGTCATGTCCTCATGGGGTAGATTGGCGAAACGGAATCAGCCGATGGCGATCATTTCGAAGTCCAGCTTGCCGACGCCGCAATCGGGGCAGACCCAGTCTTCCGGCACATCTTCCCAGGCCGTGCCGGGGGCGATGCCCTCTTCCGGCGCGCCCAGCGCTTCGTCATAGATGTAGCCGCACACCACACATTGCCATTTCTTCATGGGTAACCTCGATGTTCCGTCGACTGCGACGCACGCTATACCAGAACGGCGCGCCGCACCAACTGCACAAATGAAAACGGGCGGCCTGAGCCGCCCGTCACGCTACCGCCAGGCTTAGCCTGCGGCACCCACCAGCGGATCGCCGATGCCCATCACGTAGAACCCGATCAGGCCGATGCTGCCAGCCAGGATGAGGTAGTACAGGGTCGGCAGCATGGTCTTGCGCAGGGTGATCCCTTCGCGACCGAGCAGGCCAACGGTGGCCGAGGCCGCCACCACGTTGTGGATGGCGATCATGTTGCCCGCCGCCGCACCGACCGACTGCAGCGCCACCATCAGCGCACCGGACAGGCCGAGCAGACCAGCGGTGTTGAACTGGAACTGCGACAGCATCAGGTTGGACACGGTGTTGGAGCCGGCGATGAAGGCGCCCAGCGCACCGACCGCAGGGGCGAAGAACGGATAGACCGAGCCCACGCTGTTGGCCACCAGCTGCGCCATGGCCACCGGCATGGATACCAGGTCGGAGCCGTTGACGCCCGAGTTGATCAGGATGCGCACCATCGGGATGGTGAAGATCAGCACGAAGCCCGCGCCGAGCAGGGTCTTGCTCGACTCGGAGATCGCCGCGCCCAGTTCCCGCGCGCTCATGCGATGCAGGAAGAAGGTGATCAGCACCACGATGCAGAGAATGCCACCCGGCAGGTACAGCGGCTCCAGCGTGCCGGAGACGCCGGTCTCACCGAGGATGTCCTTCCAGCCGAACGACAGCGACATCAGCAGCGCCTTGAAGTCCGGGAATACCCGCGAGGCCACCAGCAACGCGGCCAGGATCAGGTACGGCGCCCAGGCCATCGGCACGGAAATCGGCGTCTTGCCGGCGACGTCCTCGATCTTCATCTCGATCTTGCCCATCCACTCGGACGGCCACTCGCTCGCCGGCGCGAAATCCCAGCTGTCCTTCGGCAGCAGGAAACCAGCCTTGGCTGCCGGCACGACGATGGCCAGACCGACCAGCGCACCGATCATCGACGGGAATTCCGGCCCGAGGAACACACCGGCCGCGGCATAAGGAATGACGAAGGCCAGACCGGTGAACACCGCGAACGGCGCAATCGCCAGACCTTCGGTCCAGGATTTGTTGCGGCCGAAGTAGCGGGTCATGATGCTGACCATGATCAGCGGCATGAGAATCCCGCACAGCGCGTGGATGATCGCCACCCGCGAGAAGATCAGGTGGAAGAACACCTCCCAGTTACTGCCCACCGCTGCCAGCTGCTCGCTGATACCGGTCTTGTCCAGACCCGCGCCGACGCCGACCAGAATCGGCGTGCCCACCGCGCCGAAGGATACCGGCGTGGACTGCACCATCATCCCCATGACCACTGCCGCCAGCGCCGGGAAACCCAGCGCGACCATCAGCGGCGCCGCCACCGCGGCCGGCGTACCGAAGCCCGAGGCCCCCTCGATGAAGCAGCCGAACAGCCAGGCGACGATCAGCACCTGGACGCGACGGTCAGGGCTGACGTTGGAGAAGCCACGCCGAATCGAACTGATCCCCCCGGAATGTTTCAGCGTGTTGAGCAGCAGGATCGCACCAAAGATGATCCAGAGGATCGCCGCGGTGAGGATCAGGCCCTGGAAGGTCGAGGCGATGACCCGGTTGAGGGTCATGTCCCAGGCCAGCAGGCCGATCACTGCAGTGAGGACGAAAACCAGCGGCATGGCGTACTTGGCCGGCCAGCGAAAGCCGATCAGCAGCACACCCGCCAGCACCAGCGGCACGAAGGCCAGGATGGACAGTAGTGTTTGACTCATTTGTTGGGTCCCTGCTTTTTTGTTGTGAACCGCTTCTATTGTGTCCGGGCACGCCCGGTGCTTCGCATGAAGCGCCCCCACGCGGTGCGCTTCCCGACGGCCCGGCCGAAACCGTGCCGCCCATGCTCGAAAGCCCCGGGCGCCGTTGGACGCCTGGGGCTCCTGTCCTCACCGCGGGGGCCGAACCTCCGGCCGCACGCGGTTCCCCCTGTTCATCAGCCCTGGGCGGCCTTGAAGCGCTGGCGCCACTGGTGCAGCAGCGGCTCGGTGTAGCCGGATGGCTGCTCGCGGCCCTTGAACACCAGATCCGAGGCCGCCTGGAAGGCGATCGACTGAGTGTAGTCAGCAGACATGGCGCGATAGAGCGGATCGCCAGCGTTCTGCTGGTCGACCACCTTGGCCATGCGCTCCAGCGTTTCCTGCACCTGCTCGCGGCTGACCACGCCGTGGTGCAGCCAGTTGGCGATGTGCTGGCTGGAGATGCGCAGGGTGGCGCGGTCTTCCATCAGGCCGACGTTGTGGATGTCCGGCACTTTGGAGCAACCGACGCCCTGCTCAACCCAACGCACCACGTAACCGAGGATGCCCTGGCAGTTGTTGTCCAGTTCCTGCTGCTTTTCCTCGGCGCTCCACTTGTCCTCGGCGACCACCGGGATGGTCAGCAGATCGTTGAGCAGCTGCTCGCGCTCGGCGGCCAGGTCGACCTTTTCCAGCTCGCTCTGCACCGCCTGCACGTCGACCTGGTGATAGTGCAGCGCATGCAGGGTGGCACCGGTCGGGGACGGCACCCAGGCGGTGTTGGCGCCGGACTTCGGATGGCCGATCTTCTGCTCGAGCATGGCCGCCATCAGGTCCGGCATGGCCCACATGCCCTTGCCGATCTGCGCCTTGCCGCGCAGGCCGCAGGCCAGACCGACCAGCACGTTGTTGCGCTCGTAGGACTGGATCCACGGGGTGGACTTCATGTCGCCCTTGCGCAGCACCGGGCCGGCTTCCATGCAGGTGTGCATCTCGTCGCCGGTGCGGTCGAGGAAGCCGGTGTTGATGAACGCGACGCGGTGCTTGGCCGCGGCGATGCAGGCCTTGAGGTTGGCGCTGGTGCGGCGCTCCTCGTCCATGATGCCCATCTTCAGGGTGTAGCGCGGCACACCGATGAGGTCCTCGACGCGACCGAACAATTCGTCGGCGAAGGCGACTTCCTTCGGCCCGTGCATCTTCGGCTTGACGATGTAGACGCTGCCGGTGCGCGAGTTGCCCTTGCGCGCCAGATCATGCTTGGCGATCAGGCTGGTGAACACGCCGTCCATGATGCCTTCCGGGATTTCGCGGCCGTCTTCCAGCAGGATCGCCGGGTTGGTCATCAGATGGCCGACATTACGGATGAACAGCAGCGAGCGGCCGTGCAGCTTCAGCTCGCCGCCGTTGGGCGCGCTGTATTCGCGGTCCGGATTCAGGCGGCGGACGAAGCTCGAGCTGCCCTTGGCCACTTCCTCGCAGAGGGTGCCCTGCACGATACCCAGCCAGTTGCGGTAGGCCAGCACCTTGTCGTCGGCATCCACCGCGGCGACCGAATCTTCGCAGTCGAGAATGGTGGAAACCGCGGACTCGATCAGCAGGTCCTTCACGCCGGCGGCATCGGTCTGGCCGATCGGGCTGTTCGGGTCGATCTGGATCTCGATGTGTAGGCCGTTGTTCTTCAGCAGCACGGCCTTCGGCTCGACCGCTTCGCCCTGGAAGCCGACGAACTTCTCTGGCTGCTTGAGGCCGGTGACACTACCGTTCTCCAGGGTGACCTTGAGCTGGCCGTCCTGCACGCGGTAGGCGGTGGCGTCGGCATGGCTGCCTTCGGCCAGCGGCGCGGCCTGGTCGAGGAAGTTGCGCGCATAGGCGATGACCTTGGCGCCACGGACTTCGTTGTAGCCCGGGCCCTTCTGCGCGCCGCCCTCTTCGGAGATGGCGTCGGTGCCGTAGAGCGCGTCATACAGCGAGCCCCAGCGGGCGTTGGCCGCGTTCAGCGCATAGCGCGCGTTCATGATCGGCACCACCAGCTGCGGCCCGGCCTGGGTGGCGATCTCGCTGTCGACGTTGGCGGTCTCGATCTTCACCTCGCCCGGCACCGGCAGCAGGTAGCCGATGGATTCGAGGAAGGCGCGGTAGGCCGCCATGTCCTTGATCGGGCCCGGGTTGGCCTTGTGCCAGGCGTCCAGCTCAAGCTGCATGCGGTCGCGCTCGGCGAGCAGCTCGCGGTTCTTCGGCGCCAGGTCATGGACCAGGGCGTCCAGGCCCTGCCAGAAGGCGGCGGCTTCGATACCGGTGCCCGGCAGGACTTCGTCTTCGATGAAACGCTGCAGATTGGCCGCGACTTGCAGGCGGCCCAGGGTTACACGCTCGGTCATCTGTCGTTCTCCTTGTCTGTTCAGTTGGCCAGGGCGGCGACGCCGGCCTTGGCGATCTGGGCGTCCTGCGCGGCGGTCACGCCGGATACGCCGACCGAACCGATGACCTGGCCGTCGACCACCACCGGCACGCCGCCTTCCAGCGAGCAGACCACCGGCGCGGAGAGGAAGGCACTGCGGCCGTTGTTGACCATGTCTTCATAGCCCTTGGTTTCGCGGCGACCGAGAGCCGAGCTGCGGGCCTTCTCGGTGGCGATGTAGGAGGCGATCGGCGCGCAGCCGTCCAAACGCTCCAGCGCCAGCGGATGGCCGCCGTCGTCGGCGACGACGATGGTCACGGCCCAGCCGTTGGCCTGCGCTTCGGCACGGGCGGCGGCGAGGATGGTGGCGACTTCGGTCTGGCTCAGTACGGCTTTGCTTTTCATCTCGATTCTCCTGTTCTCATGTTCCAGTTGTTCGTGCGTGGCGTTACGTGACGCTCGCGATCCAGTCCCAGCAGGGTGGGCTGAAGCCCGCCCTACGGCCGAGGCTCACCTACGGTTACTGCATCGACTCCTCGACCACTTCGATCCAGTGCTTGACCGGCGTGCGGCCGGCGCCGTCGAGGTGGGTCTGGCAGCCGATGTTGGCGGTGACGATCACTTCCGGCTTGCCGCTCTCCAACGCGTTGAGCTTGTTGTCGCGCAGCTGGTGGGAAATCTCCGGCTGGGTGATCGAATAGCTGCCGGCTGAGCCGCAGCACAGGTGCGCATCAGGCACCGCGGTGAGCTGGAAGCCCAGGCGGGTGAGCACGTCTTCGACCGCGCCGCCGAGCTTCTGTGCGTGCTGCAGGGTGCACGGGCAATGGAAGGCCATGCGCTTGTCAGCGCGTACGTCGAGCTTTTCCAGCTCGGCGCTGCGCAGCACCTCGACCAGATCCTTGGCCAGCTCGCTGACCCGTGCGGCCTTGGCCGCGTAGGCCGGGTCGTCCTTGAGCAGATGGCCGTATTCCTTGACGAAAGCGCCGCAGCCGCTGGCGGTCTGCACGATGGCTTCGGCACCCGCCTCGATGGCCGGCCACCAGGCGTCGACGTTGCGTCGTGCGCGATCGAGGCCGGCATCCTGCGCGTTGAGGTGGTAATCCACCGCGCCGCAGCAGCCGGCTTCGCGCGCCGGGCTGACGCTGATGCCCAGGCGATCGAGCACGCGCGCGGCGGCGGCGTTGGTGTTCGGCGACAGGCTCGGCTGCACGCAACCCTCGAGCATCAGCACGCGACGCTGGTGCATGACCTGCGGGCGCGGTTTGGCCGGGCGAATCTCGCGCGGCAGGTGGTCCTTCAGCGAGGCCGGCATCAGCGGCTTGAGCGCATTGCCGGTACCGAGCAGCGCCTTGAACAGCCCCGGACGCGGGATCACCGTGCGCAGGCCGCCGCGCACCAGGCGCTCGCCCAGCGGGCGCTGGACCTGGCGTTCGATGAAGTCCCGACCGATGTCCAGCAGGTTGTGGTATTTCACCCCGGACGGGCAGGTGGTCTCGCAGTTGCGGCAGGTCAGGCAGCGATCCAGGTGCAGCTGGGTGCTCTCGGTCACCTCGCCGCCCTCGAACATCTGCTTCATCAGGTAGATGCGCCCGCGCGGGCCATCCAGCTCGTCACCGAGCAGCTGGTAGGTCGGGCAGGTGGCATTGCAGAAGCCGCAATGCACGCAGGAGCGCAGGATGCTTTCGGCTTCCTCGGCGCGCGGCAGTTGCTTGGCGGCTTCGCTCAGATTCGTTTGCATACGTCGTCAGACCTCGGAATACATGCGGCCGGGGTTGAAGATCCCCTGCGGGTCGAGCGCGGCCTTGAGCTGGCGGTGATAGCGCAACAGCGGAGCCGACAGCGGTTGGAACGGCTCGGCGGCACCGGCGGTGAAACAGGTGGCATGGCCGCCGACTTCGGCAGCGATGGCGCGGATGCTTGCGGCGTCGGCCTCGGACTTCAGCCAGCGCTGGGCGCCGGCCCAGTCCACCAGCTGCTCGCCCGACAGGGCCACGGCCAGCGTGTTGTTCGGCAGCGACAGGCGCCACAGCGGGCGCGGGTCGGCAAAGAAGGCCAGGCGCTGCTCGCGCAGCTCGTTCCAGTAGCCAGGGTCGAGATCCTCGCCGCCGATGCGTTCGCGCGCAGCATTGACCGACCCTTCGCCACCTTCCAGGCGCAGATACAGCGCCTGCCCGTCATGGCTGGCGGCGCTGATCGGTACCGGCTGCTGGCCCCACTCGGCGAGCTTGAGCAGCGCGCGTTCGAGATCGATCTCCAGACGCAGGCTGGTGCACAGGCGTGGCTTGGGCAGCACCTTGAGCGAGACCTCGGTGAGCACGCCGAGGCAGCCGAAGCTGCCGGCCATCAGGCGCGACAGGTCGTAGCCGGCGACGTTCTTCATCACCTCGCCACCGAAACGCAGGTGCTTGCCCTGGCCGGTGATGACCCGCGAGCCGAGCACGAAATCGCGCACCGAACCGCTCCACGGACGACGCGGCCCGGACAGTCCGGCAGCGATCATGCCGCCGACGGTGGCGCCTTCGGCGAAGTGCGGCGGTTCGCAGGGCAGCATCTGCCCGGCCTCGTCCAGTGTGGCCTCGAGTTCCGCCAGAGGTGTGCCGGCGCGCGCTGTCACCACCAGCTCGGTGGGGTCGTAGCTGACGATGCCGCGGTGCTCGCGCACGTCGAGCAGCTGGCCCTCGACCGCACGGCCGAGAAAGGCCTTGCTGCCGCTGCCCTGGATGCGCAGCGGCGTCTTGGCGGCGAGTGCCTGGTTGACCTGGTCCAGCAACTGCGCGCTGGCGTCGTTGGCAATTACGGACATCAGAAACGCTCCAGTTCAGGAAAAGGCAGCTGGCCGTTGTGGATGTGCATGCGGCCGAATTCGGCGCAGCGATGCAGGGTCGGGATGTTCTTGCCCGGATTGAGCAGACCGCTGGGGTCGAACGCCGCCTTGACCGCGTGGAACAGCGTCAGCTCATCGGCGTTGAACTGCGAACACATCTGGTTGATCTTCTCGCGGCCCACACCGTGCTCGCCGGTGATGCTGCCGCCGACCTCGACGCAGAGTTCGAGAATCTTGCCGCCCAGTTCCTCGGCGCGCTCCAGCTCACCGGGCTGGTTGGCATCGAACAGGATCAGCGGGTGCATGTTGCCGTCACCGGCGTGGAACACGTTGGCCACGCGCAGGCCGAACTGCTCGGACAGGTCGGAAATGCCCTTGAGCACGCCCGGCAGCTCGCGGCGCGGAATGGTGCCGTCCATGCAGTAGTAGTCCGGCGAAATACGGCCGACCGCCGGGAAGGCGTTCTTGCGCCCGGCCCAGAAGCGCACGCGCTCAGCCTCGTCCTTGGCCAGGCGCACTTCGGTGGCGCCGGCCAGCTTGAGCACTTCGCTGACACGCGCGCAGTCGTCGTGCACGTCGGCTTCCACGCCATCCAGTTCGCAGAGCAGGATCGCCTCGGCGTCCACCGGGTAGCCGGCGTGGATGAAATCTTCGGCGGCGCGGATCGACAGGTTGTCCATCATCTCCAGGCCGCCGGGGATGATGCCGGCGGCGATGATGTCGCCCACCGCACGCCCGGCCTTTTCCACCGAGTCGAACGCGGCGAGCAGCACCTTGGCCACCTGCGGCTTGGGCAGCAGCTTGACCGTCACCTCGGTAACGATGCCGAGCATGCCTTCGGAGCCGGTGAACAGCGCCAAGAGGTCGAAGCCCGGCGAGTCCAGCGCATCGGAGCCGAGCGTCATGCGCTCGCCCTCGACAGTGAGAATCTCCACCTTGAGCAGGTTGTGCACGGTCAGGCCGTACTTCAGGCAGTGCACGCCACCGGCGTTCTCGGCGACGTTGCCGCCGATCGAGCAGGCGATCTGCGACGAGGGGTCCGGCGCGTAGTACAGCTCATAGGGCGCGGCGGCCTGGGAAATCGCCAGGTTGCGCACGCCGGGCTGCACACGGGCGAAACGACCGGCCGGATCGACTTCCAGTATCTTGTTGAAGCGCGCCATGACCAGCAGGATGCCCTGCTCCAGCGGCAGCGCACCGCCGGACAGCCCGGTACCGGCGCCGCGGGCGACCACCGGCACGCCACGCTGGTGGCAGAGCTTGAGCAGTCTTTCGACCTGCTCGACCCGCTCGGGCAGCACCACCAGCAGCGGCGCGGTGCGGTAGGCGGACAAGCCGTCGCACTCGTAGGGCTTGAGGTCTTCGCTGCGGTGAAGAATGTCCAGATCGGGCAGCTGCGCCTGCAGCTCGGCCAGCAAGGCGGCCTTGTCGACCTTGGGCAACGCACCATCGACGCGTTCGTCGTAGAGAATGTTCATGGCAGGTTCCGCTTTCGTGGGTCACCGTCAGCACGGGCAGCTGCGGTGCAATGACGCATCTTTAGCGCCGATGGGTCTTGGCCGTCCATGCTCGCGACAACTGGTCCTACCAGTTTTTTGTAGTCAGCCAGGGACAAGCACTACCTGATGGCCGTCTATCCCTCGCGATTAGGCGCTTCCTGCCATCAAGGGTAAACTTCGCACCAACTGGTCCTACCAGCTGGAGAACTGGCATGTCGAACGAACCCAACAATGATCGCCGTCAAGTCGCCGACGTGGTTGCCGAACGCATCGAGCGACTGATCGTCGACGGCGTGCTCAAGGTCGGCCAGGCGCTGCCGTCCGAGCGGCGCCTGTGCGAAAAGCTCGGCATCTCGCGCTCGGCGCTGCGCGAGGGCCTGCGCGTATTGCGCGGGCGCGGCATCATCGAGACCTCGCAGGGCCGCGGCTCCTTCGTCGCCGAACTGTCCGGCAACCACGACGCCAGCCCGCTGATGCACCTGTTCAACTCGCAACCGCGCACCCTCTACGACTTGCTGGAGGTGCGTGCGCTGCTCGAAGGCGAGTCGGCGCGACTGGCGGCGCTGCGCGGCACCGACGCGGATTTCGTCCTGCTGCGCCGGCGCTACGAGGAAATGCTTGCCGCGCATGCCGATGGCGAAGGCGCCGACCCGCGCGAACATGCGCGCCTGGACCACGCGTTTCACCTGGCCATCTGCGAGGCCTCGCACAACCCGGTGCTGGTGCATACGCTGCAGTCGCTGACCGACCTGATGCTCAGCACCGTATTCGCCTCGGTGAACAACCTCTATCACCGCCCGGCGCAGAAACGGCAGATCGACCGCCAGCACTCGCGGCTCTACCACGCGGTGATCGAACGCCTGCCGGAACAAGCACAGCGCGCCGCGCGCGACCATATCCACGGCATTCGCGACAATCTCAAGGAGATCGAGCAGGAGGAACAGCGCCTGGTGCGCGCCACCATGCGCCTGGAAGGCTGGACCTGAAATCCTGTAGGGCCTGCCGCAAGGGCCTACAACCGACGCGAGGGCCGCATTGTCGCGCGCAGCCTGCAGCGGCCAGGGCGCGTGCTAGACTCGCCGCTCTTTTCGCTATGCCCGAACGCGCCGTGTCCGAATTCCTAGACTGGCTGAGTGCCGATCAGTTGCCCGCCCCCCTCGCTCCCGCCCTGCACGACTGGCTGTACGTCGACAAGGGCTCGCTGACCCGCCGCCTGACCGAGCTGGCCGATGGCGCCTTCAGCGTGATTCCGTTGCACCAGGCCTGGCAGCCGCTGCGCGCCGACGAATGCCTGGCGCTCGGCGTTCCGGCAGCGAGCGAGGGGTGGGTACGCGAGGTCTACCTGTGCGGGCATGAGCAACCCTGGGTCTTCGCCCGCAGCGTCGCCCCCCGCGCCCAGCTGGAAGCCGCCGGACTGGACCTGCAAAGCCTGGGCAATCGCTCCCTCGGCGAGCTGCTGTTCAGCGACCCCGCCTTCGCCCGTGGGCAACTCGAGGCCTGCCACTACCCGCCGCAATGGCTGCCACAGGCGCAGCGTGTCGACGGTCTCTGGGCACGGCGCTCGTGCTTCCGCCAGAATCGACTCGGCGTGCTGGTCGCCGAGGTGTTCCTGCCCGCGCTGTGGCGGGCCGCCGCCGTCACGCCCTGAGCGAACCGCTGCATGTCCCCCTTCGCCAAGGAGAGCCGCTGATGTATTCGAAGTTGCTGCAATCGTGCAATCGCCTGCACCCGCGTGCCTGGGATTTCATCCAGCTGATGCGCCTGGACCGGCCCATCGGCACCTACCTGCTGCTCTGGCCGACACTGTGGGCGCTGTGGATCGCCGCCGAAGGCGTGCCGAGCGCGAAGAACCTGTTCATTTTCATCACCGGCGTGATCCTCATGCGCGCTGCCGGCTGCGTGGTCAACGATTTCGCCGACCGCAACTTCGACGGTCATGTGCAACGCACCCAGACGCGCCCCATGGCCACCGGCAAGATCAGCTCGCGCGAGGCCTGGACGCTGTTCGCCATCCTGGCGGGGCTGAGTTTCGGCCTGGTGCTGCTGACCAACGCGACCACCGTTTACCTGTCCTTCGGCGCGCTGGCGCTGGCTGCCTGCTACCCGTTCATGAAGCGCTACACCTTCTACCCGCAGGTGGTGCTCGGCGCGGCCTTCTCCTGGGGCATGCCGATGGCCTTCACCGCCGAGACCGGCAGTCTGCCGCCGGAAGCCTGGTTGCTGTTCATCGCCAACCTGCTGTGGACAGTGGCCTACGACACCTACTACGCCATGGCCGATCGCGAAGACGACCTGAAGATCGGCATCAAGTCCACCGCCATCCTCTTCGGCGAGGCCGACCGCATCATCATCGTCACCCTGCAGGGCCTGGCGCTGTTCTGCCTGATTCTCGCCGGGGTGCGCTTCGAGCTCGGTCAGTGGTTTCACCTGGGGCTGGTGATCGCCGCTGGCTGCTTCGCCTGGGAGTACTGGAAGACCGCCTCGCGCAAGCCGCAGGCCTGCTTCAAGGCGTTCCTGCACAATCACTGGGCGGGGCTGGCGATTCTCGCGGGTATCGTGCTGGATTACGCGACGAAAGCTTGAGCAAAACGCCAGCATTGAGGGGCGATCGCTCTTGCACGGGTTGCCGTCTGCCTGTCACATGCCTGCAATAATTCCGTTATCTAATGCCGGACGACAAGAACGGACCCGAGGCTTGACCATGAATGGCAAGAGCATACTGATCGTCGATGACGAGGCGCCGATCCGGGAGATGATCGTCGTCGCCCTGGAAATGGCCGGCTACGATTGCCTCGAAGCGGAAAACACCCAGCAGGCCCACGCCCTGATCATCGATCGCAAGCCCGACCTGATCCTGCTCGACTGGATGCTGCCCGGCACTTCGGGCATCGAACTGGCCCGCCGGCTCAAGCGCGACGAGCTGACCGCCGACACGCCGATCATCATGCTCACCGCCAAGGGTGAAGAGGACAACAAGATCCAGGGCCTGGAAGTCGGCGCCGACGACTACATCACCAAGCCGTTCTCCCCGCGCGAACTGGTGGCCCGGCTGAAGGCCGTGCTGCGCCGCGCTGCGCCGGTAGACAGCGAGTCGCCGATCGAGATCGGCGGCCTGTTGCTCGATCCGGTCAGTCACCGCGTCACCATCGACGGCAAACCGGCCGAAATGGGCCCGACCGAATACCGTCTGCTGCAGTTCTTCATGACCCACCAGGAACGCGCCTACACCCGCAGCCAACTGCTCGATCAGGTCTGGGGCGGCAATGTCTATGTCGAGGAGCGCACCGTCGACGTGCACATCCGTCGCCTGCGCAAGGCGCTCGGCGAGGCCTACGAGAACCTGGTGCAGACAGTGCGCGGCACCGGCTATCGTTTCTCCAGCAAGAGCTGAGCGCGCCGGGTAACCATGCGTTCCGGCCCACACACCATTATCGCCACCAGCGGGGAGTGCATCGGTTGAATCAGGACTGGCAAGGAGCCCTCGTGCGTCGCCTGCTGCTTCTGCTGGGCGGCTGCCTGCTGCTGGGCCTGATCACCGGCGAGTACGCCTGGGCATTGGTCATCGGCCTGAGCGGCTACCTGGCCTGGACGCTGCGCCAGCTGTTGCGCCTGCAGCGCTGGCTGCGGCGCAGCGACCCCGATGAACCGCCGCCGGATTCGGCCGGAATCTGGGGTGACGTGTTCGACAACCTCTACCAATTGCAGCGCCGCGACCTGCGCCTGCGCGGCCAGCTGCAGAGCATCATCGATCGGGTGCAGGGCTCGACCGCAGCGCTGAAGGACGCGGTCATCATGCTCGACAGCGACGGCAACCTGGAGTGGTGGAACCTCGCCGCCAACCGGCTGCTGGGCCTGAAGAAACCGCAGGACTCCGGCCATCCCATCACCAATCTGGTGCGTCATCCGGCGTTCAAGGAGTACTTCGACAGCGGCAGCTACGATCAGCCCCTCGAACTGGCCTCGCCGGTGGATGACCGCATCCGCCTGCAGTTCAACATCACCCGTTACGGCAACCGCGAGCACCTGTTGCTGGTCCGTGATGTCACCCGGCTGCATCAGCTGGAGCAGATGCGCAAGGACTTCGTCGCCAATGTCTCGCACGAGCTGCGCACGCCCCTGACGGTTATCGCCGGCTACCTGGAAACCATGCTCGAGAGCGCCGAGGCGGTGAGTCCGCGCTGGCTGCGCGCGCTGCAGCAGATGAACCAGCAGGCGGGCCGCATGCAGCACCTGCTCAACGACCTGCTGTTGCTGGCGCGCCTGGAAGCCAGCAGCCGACCCGCCGACAGCCAGCCGGTGGCGGTGGCGCTGCTGCTGCAGTCGATCGTCAGCGATGCGCGGGCGCTGTCGGGTGCACGCGGCCACCTGATCAGCCTGGACGCAGCCCCGGAGCTGCTGCTCAAAGGTAGCGAGACCGAACTGCGCAGTGCATTCTCCAACCTGGTATTCAACGCCGTGAAATATACGCCCGACGGCGGCACCATTCATGTTCGCTGGTGGAGCGACGAGGCCGGCGCGCACCTGAGCGTCGAGGACAGCGGTATCGGCATCGAGCAAAAGCACCTGCCGCGCCTGACCGAACGCTTCTACCGCGTCGATTCCAGTCGCGCCAGCAGCACCGGCGGAACGGGTCTGGGCCTGGCCATCGTCAAGCACGTGCTGTTACGTCATCAGGGACGCCTGGATATCACCAGCATTCCCGGTCGGGGCAGCTGCTTTTCCTGTCACTTCCCGCATGGGCAGGCGGTGGTTCGCTAAGCCACGCCGCCGCGGAAAGTCTCGCTCGGGCGCTTGAAAAGCCGACGCGCCGCCTCCATCCTGTCGCGACATTGGCTACCAGACCCCTTCATGGACCCTTCCCCCAGTTACGCCGCCTCTTCCTATTTCGCCGACTTCGGCCTGATTCTCTTCGCCCTGTTCCTGGTGCTGCTCAACGGTTTCTTCGTCGCCGCCGAGTTCGCCATGGTCAAACTGCGCGCCACCAAGGTGGAAGCGATCGCCAACCGCCATGGCTGGCGCGGACACATCCTGCGCACCGTGCACCAGCAGCTGGACGCCTACCTGTCGGCCTGCCAGCTGGGCATCACCCTGGCTTCGCTGGGCCTGGGCTGGGTCGGTGAGCCGGCCTTCGCCCACCTGCTCGAACCACTGCTGGCGAGCATCGGCATCGAATCGCAGGCGCTGGTGCATGGCGTTGCTTTCTTCGCCGCGTTCTTCATCATTTCCTACCTGCACATCGTCATCGGCGAGCTGGCGCCGAAGTCCTGGGCGATCCGCAAGCCGGAACTGCTGTCGCTCTGGACGGCCGCGCCGCTGTACGCCTTCTACTGGCTGATGTATCCGGCGATCTATCTGCTCAACGCGAGCGCCAATGCCATCCTGCGCATCGCCGGCCAAGGCGAGCCGGGCATGCACCACGACCATCACTACAGCCGCGAAGAGCTCAAGCTGATCCTGCACTCCAACCGCGCCCGCGACCCCGGCAACCAGCAGATCCAGGTCCTGGCCTCGGCGGTGGAGCTGAGCGAGCTGGAGGTGGTCGACTGGGCCAACTCTCGCGAGGACCTGCTGCAGCTCGACCACGACGCACCGCTGGCCGATATCCTCGAGATCATCCGCCGCCACAAATACAGCCGTTACCCGGTCTACGACAGCGAGCAGGGCGACTATGTCGGCCTGCTGCACATCAAGGACCTGCTGCTGGCACTGGCGGCCGACGAACGCCTGGCCGAGCACTTCTGCCTGGACGAGCTGCTGCGCCCACTGGAGCGGGTGTCCAAGCACATGCCGCTGGCCAGCCTGCTGGAGCAGTTCCGCCAGGGCGGCGCGCATTTCGTGCTGGTCGAGGAAGGCGACCACAAGGTGATCGGCTTCCTGACCATGGAAGACGTACTGGAAGTGCTGGTCGGCGATATCCAGGACGAGCACCGCAAGACCGAGCGTGGCGTGCTCGCCTACCAGCCCGGCAAGCTGCTGGTGCGCGGCGACACCCCTTTGTTCAAGCTGGAACGCCTGCTTGACATCGACCTCGACCACATCGAGGCCGAGACCCTGGCAGGGCTGGTCTACGAAACGCTCAAGCGCGTTCCCGACGAGGACGAAGTGCTGCAGGTCGAAGGCCTGCAGATCGTCATCAAGAAGATGCGCGGGCCGAAGATCGTGCTGGCCAAGGTGCTCAAGCAGGCCTGAGCCGGGCAATCGACCTGGGCGCCGGACGTGCCTCGGCGGCTACGGCCGGCGGCAGCACGCCTCACTCACCGCCGACTGCGAAGTTCGGCAGGCTGTTGACCGGCTGGGAGAAGTCGAACGGGATCGATTCGATTGCCAGCCCGACGTTGCGCTGTACCACGAAGTGCAGGTGCGGGCCGGTGCTGTTGCCGGTGTTGCCGGAACGTGCGATGCGGGTGCCAGTCTCGACCCGCTGGCCTTCGCGCACAGCCACCGAGCCTTTCATCAGGTGCAGATAGACGCCCATGGTGCCGTCGTCATGCATGATGCGCACGAAGTTACCGGCCGGGTTGTTGCCGCGGCCGCTCTGCTGGTTCTCGATCTTCACCACCATGCCGCCCCGCGCAGCGACGATCGGCGTGCCCTCGGGCATGGCGATGTCGACCGCGTAGCGCCCCTTGGGGGTGAAATGGCTGTACTGGCCGTTGGCGCCTTGGGTCAGGCGGAACGGACCGCCGCGCCAGGGCAGCGGATACTTGTAGGGCTTGGGTAACAGGCGCGGATCGCCCAGCGCATGGCGAAGCTTGGGCGTGTACCTGAGCGGCTTGCTGGCATCGCGCGGGGCGAGGGTGGCCAGGCGAATCTGGCTGCGCGGTGGCAACACCCAGCGGATCGGCTTGGCCGGAGCGCCGACGGCGTTCTCGACGTTGTCCAGCTTGAGTTCGATATCCACCGGCGCGAACAGGTCGTTGCGCACCAGCAGGGTCTCGCCCGCCGCGTGCTTGCGGGTTTCCAGTTTCACCTGGGTATCGAGCTTTTCCACCATGCGGTCGCTGAAGACGAAGACCTGCGCACCAGGCGCGGCCTGGTCGCTGTAGGTCACGACCCCATTGGCGTCGGTGTATTTGTAGATGGTCAGGGCCAGCGCCGGCGTAGCCAGCAGCGGCAGCCCGAGCAACAAGAGAATGCGCCCCAGCATAACGGCAGTTTCTAGTGGTTATAGTGTTGGAGCGGGAACTCTAGCAGCGGCGAGTGGCCTGTGCGAGCCACCGACCGTCGGGGTGTGATGGCGGTCAGTTTGTCTGCGCGACCAGGCGCCGAACGGTCGCCTGGCTGGGGGTGAATCAGGCGCCGGGGACGAAGTGCCGCTGCGCCGTGCCGCGAGCGATCAGCCGCGACAGGTAGTCGAGTTTCTGCGGGTCGCGGTCGACGAAGCGGAACGACAACTGCAACCAGTCGCTGTCCGGCTTCGGCTCGAACGCCGCAACGGCGTGTAGATAACCGTTTAGGCGAGCGATCTCGCCGCCCTCACCCTGTTCCAGATCGAGCACGGCACTTTCCAGCACCTGCGGCAGCTGTTCGCCGCGTTTGACTACTAGCAGTGCCTCTTTGAGGCTCAGCGCCTTGATCACGCAGGCGACACTGCCATTGGCCAGTCGTAGCTGGCCCTGCCCACGCCCGGAAGCCGGTGCGGCGGGCGCACTGCGCGGCACCGGCGCAGCGGGCTGCACCAGTGGCGCGGGGTTTGCCTCCGCAGTCGGAGTCGGTGGCGCGGAGGGCCGCACCACCTCGGCTTTGCCACCGGTCAGCGCAGTCAGCGAGTCGTTGGCGACGCCAGTGGACAGGATTCGTGTCGGTGCGCTGGCAGCCAGGGCATCCAGCTTGCCGGCACGCCCGAGGGCCTTGCGCACCTTGCTGGTCAGCTGTTCGTTGGAAAAGGGTTTGCCGATGAAGTCCGAAACGCCGGCCTGAATGGCCTGCACAACGTTCTCCTTGTCGCCACGGCTGGTCACCATGATGAACGGCGTGGTCTTCAGCGAATCCTGCGCACGGCACCAGCTCAGCAGTTCCAGACCGGACATCTCCGGCATTTCCCAATCGCAGAGAATCAGGTCGAAACGCTCGCGGCTGAGCATCTGCTGAGCCTTGCGTCCGTTTACCGCGTCCTCGGTGCGAATACCGGGAAAGTGGCTGCGAAGCGCCTTCTTCACCAGATCGCGGATAAAGGGTGCGTCATCCACTACCAGCACACTGACCTTGCTCATCCATCTCTCCTGCGCGAATGCCGGCAAGCATAGCCGCCTGGCGGGGTCGACAAAAGCGCTAGAGGCCATGAGCTGTGAAGTTGTTGCGCCCGATCAAGCCCGCGCAGCGCGCCACGAGGGGACAGCCGGTTGCCGGCGCGGCATACTGGCCGCTTTCGCCAGCTTCGCGAGGCCGTCATGGTTCAGCACATTCTCGTCGCCCACGATCTCAGCCCGGACGCCGACCTGGCACTGCAGCGGGGCGCGCAACTGGCGCGACAGAGCGGCGCGCGGATCAGCCTGCTGCACGTGCTCGACGAACGCGACCCAGGCTGCGATGAACAGGCGGCCCGCGCCCTGCTCGGGAGCCGCCTGCAACAGAACGGGCTGAGCGATGTTGAACCCTGGCTGCGCCGCGGCCACCCCGCCGAAGAGATCCTGACCCAGGCCCAGGGGCTGGAAGCGGACCTGCTGGTGCTGGGACGACACCACCGCGAGTCGGCCCAGGGCTTCATCGGCACGACACTGGAACGCGTACTGCTCGACGCTCCGGCACCGCTGCTACTGGCAACTATCCCCGGCGACATCGCCTACAAGCGAGCAGTGGCCGCGCTGGATTTCTCCCGCTGCGCCACCCGCGCCATGCACTGCGCCTGGGAGTTGCTGAGCGAAGGTGCCGAGCTGCACGCCCTGCATATCGACGAGATGGCCGAAGTACACGGCCCCGATTACGAAGGGCTGTCGCTGCAGCAGGAGCTGTTCGACCAGCTGATCGAAGATATCCAGCCGCAGCTGCCGGATACCGGCGCGTTGCTGAGCTACAGCCTGCATCAGGGCGAGCGCAACAATTGCATGGACGCGGCGCTGCGCGACCTGCAACCGCAGCTGCTGGCCCTTGGCAGTCACAGCCGCGGCGAGCTGAGCAGTGCATTGCTCGGTAGCCTCGCCCGGCAGTTCATCGACAACCCGCCCTGCGACATCCTGATCGCGCGCTGAGGCTCGTCCTTACCCGCCTGCGCTCGATGGCGCAGGCACTGCATTGCCGCTCGACATACCACCGCCAGGTTGCGTCCCTGCAAACCCCTGCTACGTTTAGAGCCAGAACAACAATAAGAAGAAGACGCCCATGTGCCTCGCTTCGACTCGTTTCTGGTCCCGCTGTCCAGCTCCCATCTCTACGACTTTCCACGACGACGTGCTGCCCCGCACGCGCCTGCGCTCGGCGTGCGCGCATCAATGCCAGGCCGCGGCATTCAGCCAGCCGGCGACCCACGACGTTGTGCATCTGACCGCCTGCCCAGCTTTCCCCTAACCCGCCCATACGGACCGCTTCGCATGGGGCGAGCCCGTATGCCGAGCAAACCGTGCAAGGAGATACGCATGAAGCTTTCAGCAATCGCAGCGGCAACCCTGACGGCAATGGCCGCCGCTCCCGCCTCGGCCGAGATTTCCGACGGCAAGGTGAAGATCGGCATCCTCAACGACCAGTCCGGCGTGTATGCCGATTTCGGCGGCAAGTGGTCGTTCGAGGCGGCGAAGATGGCCGCCGAAGACTTCGGCGGCAAGGTGCTCGACGCCCCCATCGAGATCGTCACCGCCGATCACCAGAACAAGCCGGACATCGCCTCCAACATCTCGCGGCAGTGGTACGACCGCGAGCAGGTCGACGCGATCATGGAGCTGACCACCTCCTCGGTGGCGCTGGCGGTACAGGGCATTTCCAAGAGCAAGAAGAAGATCAATCTGGTCACCGGCGCCGCCACCACCGAACTGACCGGCAAGCAGTGCTCGCCCTATGGCTTCCACTGGGCCTACGACACCCACGCGCTGGCGGTCGGCACCGGCGGCGCGCTGGTCTCCCAGGGCGGCGACAGCTGGTATTTCCTCACCGCCGACTACGCCTTCGGCTACTCGCTGGAAGAGCAGACCTCCAAGTTCGTCAAATCCAAGGGCGGCGAGATCAAGGGCTCGGTGCGCCATCCGCTGGCAACAACCGACTACTCGTCGTTCCTGCTTCAGGCCCAAGCCTCGGGCGCCAAGGTCATCGGCCTGGCCAACGCCGGTCTGGACACCGCCAACAGCATCAAGCAGGCCGCCGAGTTCGGCATCGTCGCCAGCGGCCAGCGCCTCGCCGCGCTGCTCTTCACCCTCGCCGAAGTGCACGGCCTGGGCCTCGATGCCGCCCAGGGCCTGACCCTGACCGAGAGTTTCTACTGGGACCGCGACGACAAGTCCCGCGAGTTCGGCGAACGCTTCTTCAAGCGCACCGGGCGTATGCCGAACATGGTCCACGCCGGCACCTACTCCGGCGTCATGCAGTACCTCAAGGCGATCGAGAAGGCCGGGACCGACGCCACCGAGCCGGTGGCCAAGGCCATGCATGAGATGCCGGTGGACGATGTCTTCGCGCGCAACGCCAAGGTCGGCGCCAACGGCCGGCTGATCAGCGACGTCTACCTGATGGAGGTGAAGAAGCCCGAGGAAAGCAAGCGCGAGTGGGACTACTACAGGGTCCTGGCGACCGTGCCGGGCAATGAGGCCTATATCGATCCGGCCGAGAGTGGCTGCGATCTGGTCGGGCAGTGAGCATGGCGGCAGCGCAAGGCCTGGACGCCGGCGGTTCGACCGCCGGCACTGCCACGGACACGCCGGTGATGCTCTCTGCCCGCGGCCTGCGCAAGGAGTTCGGCGGCTTCGTCGCGGTGAACAATGTCGATCTGGACGTGCACCATGCCCGGGTGCACGCCCTGATCGGCCCCAACGGCGCGGGCAAGACCACGGTGTTCAACCTGCTGACCAAGTTCCTGCAGCCCACCAGCGGAACCATCCGCCTGCTCGACCATGACATCACCCGCACCGACCCGGCCAAGGTGGCACGCATGGGGCTGGTGCGGTCGTTCCAGATCTCGGCGGTGTTTCCGCACCTCTCCGTGCTGGACAACGTGCGCGTCGCCCTGCAGCGCCCGGGCGGGCTGGCCACGCAGTTCTGGCTGCCGATGCGCTCGCTCAACCGCCTCAACGAGCGCGCCATGCAGCTGATCGAATCGGTCGGCCTGGCCGACAAGCGCAACGAGCTGGCGGCTGATCTCTCCTACGGGCGAAAACGCGTGCTGGAGATCGCCACCACCCTGGCCTTGGAGCCCAAGGTTCTGCTGCTGGACGAGCCCATGGCCGGCATGGGCCACGAAGACGTGCATGTGGTGGCCGAGATCATCCGCGAGGTCGCCACCCAGCGCGCGGTGCTGATGGTCGAGCACAACCTCAAGGTGGTCGCCGACCTCTGCCATCAGGTGACCGTGCTGCAGCGCGGCGAAATCCTCACCTCCGGCGACTACCGCACGGTCAGCCAGGACGAGCGCGTGCGCGTGGCCTACATGGGGACCGACGATGACTGAACCCTTGCTCAGCGTGCGCGAGCTGAATGCCTGGTATGGCGAAAGCCATGCCCTGCACGGCATCGACCTGGACGTCCATGCGGGCGAGACGGTGACCCTGCTCGGCCGCAACGGGGTGGGCAAGACCACCGCGCTGCGCGCCATCGTCGGCATCATCCGCAAGCGCAGCGGGACGATCCGCTTCGACGGCAAGGACATGCTGCGCGTGCCACTGCACCGCACTGCCCGCCACGGCATCGGCTACGTGCCGGAGGAGCGCGGCATCTTCTCCACGCTTACCGTCGAGGAGAACCTCACCCTGCCGCCGGTGATCGCCAAGGGCGGCATGAGCCTGGCGGAGATCTACCAGCTGTTTCCCAACCTCGAGGAACGCCGCAAGAGCCCGGGCACCAAGCTCTCCGGCGGCGAGCAGCAGATGCTCGCCATGGCGCGCATCCTGCGCACCGGCGCCCGGCTGTTGCTGCTCGACGAACCCACCGAAGGCCTGGCGCCGGTGATCATCCAGCGTATCGGCGAGGTGCTGCAGACGCTCAAGCAGCGCGGCATGACCATCCTGCTGGTGGAACAGAATTTCCGCTTCGCCAGCAAGGTGGCCGACCGCTTCTATGTGGTCGACCACGGCAAGGTCATCGATACCTTCGACGTCGCCGATCTGCCCGGCCGCATGACCATGCTCAACGAAGCCCTGGGGGTCTGATGACGACGATTTTCGATGTACCGATCCAGGCCTTTCTCGGGCAATTGCTGATCGGCCTGATCAACGGCTCGTTCTACGCCATGCTCAGCCTGGGCCTGGCGATCATCTTCGGCATGCTGAAGATCATCAACTTCGCCCACGGCGCGCAGTACATGATCGGCGCCTTCGCCGGCTATCTGTTGCTGGCGACCCTCGGCATCGGCTACTGGCCGGCGCTGATCCTCGCGCCGATCATCGTCGGTCTGTGCAGCGCGGTGATCGAGCGCCTGGCGCTGTCGCGGCTGTACAACCTCGACCACCTCTACAGTTTGCTCTTCACCTTTGGCCTGGCGCTCGCCCTGGAGGGCGCGTTCCGCTACTTCTACGGCTCCTCCGGACAGCCCTACGCCGTACCCAAAGAACTGGCCGGTGGCTACAACCTGGGCTTCATGTTCCTGCCCAAGTACCGCGCTTGGGTGGTGCTGGCGTCGCTGGTGATCTGCATCGCCAGCTGGCTGCTGATCGAGAAGACCAAACTCGGCGCCTACCTGCGTGCCGCCACCGAGAACCCGACGCTGGTGCGCACCTTCGGCATCAACGTGCCGCTGCTCCTGACCTTCACCTATGGCATGGGCGCGGCGCTGGCCGGCCTGGCTGGCATGCTCGCCGCGCCGATCTACCAGGTCAGCCCGCTGATGGGCTCGAACCTGATCATCGTGGTGTTCGCCGTGGTCGTGGTCGGCGGCATGGGCTCGATTCTCGGCGCCATCATCACCGGCTACATGCTGGGCATTCTCGAGGGGCTGACCAAGGTGTTTTATCCGGAGGCTTCCAACATCGTGATCTTCGTGATCATGGCGATTGTGCTGCTGGTGCGTCCGGCCGGCCTGATGGGGAGGGACGCCTGATGAACAGCCAGGTGAATGTCACGCCGACCACCAAACGCCCGTTGCTGCGCCTGGAGACCGTGCTGATCCTGATCGGCGTGGTCGCGCTGGCGCTGGCACCGTTCTACTTCTACCCGATCTTCCTGATGAAGGTGCTGTGCTTCGCCCTCTTCGCCTGCGCCTTCAACCTGCTGCTCGGCTACACCGGCATCCTCTCCTTCGGCCACGCGGCGTTCTTCGGCGGCGCGGCGTATTTCACCGCCCACGCGGTCAAGGAATGGGGATTGCCGCCGGAGCTGGGCATTCTCGTCGGCGTTGCCGGCGCGGCGTTTCTCGGGCTGATCATCGGCTTTCTGGCGATCCGCCGGCAGGGCATCTACTCGACGATGATCACCCTGGCGCTGTCGCAGATGTTCTTTTTCTTCTGCCTGCAGGCACCCTTCACCCATGGCGAGGACGGCATTCAGAACATTCCGCGCGGGCACCTGTTCGGCTTCATCGATCTGCAGGAGCCGCTGTACATGTACTTCTTCGTGCTCTCGGTGTTTCTCGCCGGGATGCTGCTGATCTGGCGCGTGATCAACTCGCCGTACGGCATGATCCTGCGCTCGATCCGCGAGAACGAGAACCGCGCCATTTCCCTGGGCTATTCGGTGTCGCGCTACAAGCTCGGCGCCTTCGTCATGTCCGCCGCCTTGGCCGGGCTGGCCGGCGGGTTGAAGGCGCTGGTGTTCCAGTTCGCCACGCTCACCGACGTCAGCTGGCAGATGTCCGGCGAGGTGGTGTTGATGACCCTGCTCGGCGGCATCGGTACGCTGGTCGGGCCGATCTTCGGCGCCGCGCTGGTGACCAGCCTGGGCAATTACTTCGCCACCTCGGAGCTACCGGTGACGCTGGTCACCGGGATCATCTTCATGGTCTGCGTACTGGTGTTCCGCCGCGGCATGATCGGCGAGCTCTATGCTTCACGGCTGGGCAAGAAGCTGGAGCGGCGCGCCGACGACTAGAGCCGCCAGGCGCAGCGCGGGGCAATTCAGCCGTTCGCTTCGAGCAGGTCGTGCAGCTCGACGAACTGCTGGCTGAGCTTGTGCCGCGGGTCAAGGTAGACCAGCGGCATGCAGGCCTGGTGCGATTCGCGCATCTTTACCGAACTCATCAGGTTGACCGGCAGCACCGGCAACCCCTCGCTCAACAGCTCATCGATCATCTGCTGCGGCAGCGCGGCCCGCGGCTGGAACTGATTGACCACGATGCCCTCGACCTCAAGCGTTTCGTTATGGTCGTCCTTCATGTCTTCGATCTCGTCCAGCAGGCTGTACAGTGCCTGGCGGGAAAAGCTGTCACAGTCGAAGGGGATCAGGCAGCGGTCGGCAGCGATCAGTGCCGACACGGTGTAGAAGTTCAGCGCCGGCGGGGTGTCGAGGTAGATGCGGTCGTAGTCCTCGGCGAGGCCATCGAGCAGCTTTCGCAGCTTGTTGATCTTGTGCTTGGCCTCAAGCTTGGGCTGCAGGTCGGCCAGTTCGGCCGTGGCGCTGATCAGGTGCAGGTTGTCGAACGCCGTTTCGAGGATCGGCGGACGCGCCTTCTTGCCCGCCGTACCGCCAGCGAGGATCTGCTTGAAGAAGTCGGCGATACCCGTGGGAATGTCATCGCCGGTCAGACCGGTCAGGTAGTGCGTGGAGTTGGCCTGGGCGTCCAGGTCCACCAGCAGCGTGCGGTAACCCTGCGATGCGCTGACCGCAGCCAGATTGCAGGCGATGCTCGACTTGCCGACACCGCCCTTCTGATTGAACACGACCCTGCGCATGACCCGCCTCCCAAGAAACCCTGAGCGGTCGAGTCTATACGGCAAATGTGACAGCCGGGTTACCCACGACGGCAAACCCGACCAAAGTCAGACCGCGACGGGCGCCTTGATGTGCGGGTGCGCCTCGTAGCCGACCAGCTCGAAGTCCTCGAAGCGGAAGGCAAACAGGTCCTTCACCTCCGGATTGAGCTTCATGGTCGGCAGCGGCAGCGGCTCACGGGTCAGCTGCAGGTCGGCCTGCTCCAGGTGATTGGCGTACAGATGGCAGTCGCCGCCGCTCCAGATGAACTCGCCCGGCTCAAGGTCGCAGACCTGCGCCACCATCAGCGTCAACAGCGCGTAGCTGGCGATGTTGAACGGCACGCCGAGGAAGATATCGGCCGAGCGCTGGTACAGCTGGCAGCTGAGTTTGCCGTCGGCGACGTAGAACTGGAACAGCGCGTGGCACGGCGGCAGCGCCATCTGCTCGACCAGCGCCGGGTTCCAGGCCGAAACGATCAGCCGGCGCGAATCCGGGTTCTTGCGAATCATCGCCAGCAGGTTCGAAATCTGGTCGATGGATTCACCATTCGGCGCCGGCCAGGAGCGCCACTGGTAGCCGTACACCGGGCCCAGCTCGCCGTTCTCGTCGGCCCATTCGTCCCAGATCGAGACACCGTTTTCCTTCAGGTAGCGGATATTGGTGTCGCCCTGAAGGAACCACAGCAGCTCGTGAATGATGGATTTGAGGTGGCACTTCTTGGTGGTCACCAGCGGGAAGCCTTCGGCCAGGTCGAAGCGCATCTGGTAGCCGAACACGCTGTAGGTGCCGGTGCCGGTACGGTCGCTCTTGAAGGTGCCGTGTTCGCGCACGTGGCGCATCAGGTCGAGGTACTGTTTCATCGATTGACTCGAAGCAGGCGCCGAAGCGCGGTGATAAGGCTGCGCGAATAGTAAAAGGCCTGCGCCCCGCTTGTCGCCCTCATGGCGACAGGCAGGGCAACGGAGTCAGGCTGGCGCCCGGCCAGCGTCGCGCCGGTAGGCCCAGGCGATCATCCCGGCGCCGAGCAGCACCATGGGAATGCAGAGCAGCTGGCCCATGGTCAGCCAGCCGAATGCCAGGTAGCCCAGTTGGGCATCCGGCACACGGACGAACTCGACGATGAAACGGAAGATGCCGTAGCACACCGCGAACAGTCCGGACACCGCCATGGTCGGCCGCGGCTTGCGCGAATAGAACCAGAGGATCAGGAACAGCGCGACGCCCTCCAGGGCGAACTGATAGAGCTGCGACGGGTGCCGCGCCAGCTGCTGCGGGTCGGTCGGGAAGACCATCGCCCAAGGCACATCGGTAGCCTTGCCCCACAGCTCGGCATTGATGAAGTTGCCGATGCGCCCGGCACCCAGGCCGATCGGCACGAAGGGTGCGATGAAGTCCATCAGCTCGAAGAAGCTTTTGCCGTTGCGCCGGGCGAAGATCCAGCTGCACAGCAGCACGCCGATCAGGCCACCGTGGAACGACATGCCGCCCTTCCACACCTGCAGGATCAGACTCGGCTGATTGATGTAGGCGGCCAGGTCGTAGAACAGCACGTAACCCAGGCGGCCGCCGACGATGACGCCCATGGCGACCCAGAACACCAGGTCGGAAAGTTTGTCCTTCGGCCATTCCGGCGCGAAGCGCTGCACCCGCAGCGAGGCCAGCCACCAGGCGCCGCCGATGCCGATCAGGTACATCAGGCCGTACCAGTGAATCTGCAAGGGGCCGATGGCGATGGCCACCGGATCGATCTGCGGATAGGGCAGCATCCGTTACTCCTCAAACCAGAAAGTTGATGCCGACGCTCAGCAGCAGCAGAGCGAACAGCCGTTTCAGAACCTTGGCCGACAGCCGGTGCGCCAGCTTCGCACCCAGTCTGGCAAAAAACATGCTGGTTGCCGCGATACCCAGCAGCGCCGGCAGGTAGACGAAGCCCAGGCTCCACTGCGGGAGGTGCGCCTCGTGCCAGCCCACGGCCATGAAACTCAAGGCCCCGGCGACGGCGATCGGCAGCCCGCAGGCCGCGGAAGTCGCCACCGCCTGCTGCATCGGCACGCTGCGCCAGGTCAGGTACGGCACCGATAACGAGCCGCCACCAATGCCGAAGATTGCCGAAGCCCAGCCAATCACCACGCCCACCAGCGACAGTTCCGGTCGTCCCGGCACCTGGCCGGTGGCCTTGGGACGCAGGTCGAAGCCCATCTGTACCGCCATCGCCAGGGCGAACACGCCGATGATCTTCTGCAGCATCGGCCCCTGGATCGCCGCCGCGGTCAGGCTGCCCAGCGCCGCGCCGAGCAGGATGCCGAAGGTCATCCAGAGCACCATCGACCAGCGCACCGCGCCCAGGCGATGGTGGGTGAGAATCGAATTGACCGAGGTGAAGACGATGGTCGCCAGCGAGGTTCCGACCGCCAGGTGCGTGAGAATGTCCTGGGAAAAGCCCTGCGCACTGAAGCTGAACACCAGCACCGGCACGATGATCAGCCCGCCACCCACGCCGAACAGACCGGCCAGCACCCCGGCGAAGCCGCCCAGCAGCAGATAAAGCAGAAACTCCATGCGCCCCGTCCCGGCGAAACAAAGCGGCATGTTAGCGAAAATGCCCGGCCGGCGCTTGCTCGCCGACGCGCTGACGCCGGCTACCCATGGCCCTTTCGGCCGCCGCGCCTGTACCCTTGCAGGTCTGCAACCGCGAAGGTGTCCCATGTGCCTGATCGTTTTCGCCTGGCGCCCCGACCACGCCCAGCCGCTGGTGGTGGCCGCCAACCGCGACGAATTCCACGCCCGCCCCAGCCTGCCGCTGGACTGCTGGGAAGACGCACCCTGGATCATCGGCGGACGTGACCTGCAGGCTGGCGGCACCTGGATGGGCGTCACCGCCCGCGGCCGCTTCGCCGCGCTGACCAATATCCGCGCGCCCGGCCAGGCGATCGGCCCACGTTCGCGCGGCGAGCTGCCGGAACAGTACCTGCGCGGAAACTTGCCGCCAGCCGACTACCTGGCCGAACTGGTCGAGCGCCGCGGCGACTACGCCGGCTTCAACCTGCTGGTCGGCGATCGGCGGGCGCTGTGGTATCTGAATTCCCATGATGGTCAGCCACAGGCGTTGCAGCCCGGGGTCTACGGTCTGTCCAACGCCGGGCTGGATACGCCCTGGCCAAAGCTCAGAAAGGCCCGTGCGGCACTGGCCGACGCCCTCGATCAAGCGGAGCCGGAGCGCCTGCTGGCACTGCTCGCCGATGCTGAGCCGGCCGCCGAGCATGAGCTGCCACAGACCGGGGTGCCGCTGGAATGGGAACGGCGGCTGTCGAGCGTCTTCATCGCCAGCGCCGAATACGGCACCCGTGCCAGCACCGCGCTGATTCGCCACGCTGACGGTTCGCTGGATATCGTGGAGCGGAGTTTCGGCCCGGACGGCCCGTTAAACGAGGTGCGCTACCGCCAGCCGCCGCGCGACTGACGGCTGTCAGACCGCGGCAGAGGGGTTGATCAGTTTGCTCAGGCCGAGGTTACGCAAGGTCAGCTGGATCGTGCTCTGGATGACCTGCGGGCTGTCCAGCAGCATGACTCGCGCCAGCAGTTGCTGAGCGGTGTCCATGCTGACCTGGCGCAGCAACCACTTGACCTTGGGCAGGTTGGTGGCGTTCATCGACAGGCTGTCGAAGCCCATCGCCAGCAACAGCATGGCCGCCGCCGGATCGCCGGCCATCTCGCCACAGATGCTCACCGGCTTGCCCTCGCCATGAGCTTCCTTGACCACTCGCTGCAGCGCCTCGAGCACTGCAGGATGCAGGTAGTCGTAGAGGTCGGCGACTCGCGGGTTGTTGCGGTCCACCGCCAGCAGGTACTGGGTCAGGTCATTGGAGCCGACCGAGATGAAGTCCACCATGCGCGCCAGCTCGCGCGTCAGATAGACCGCCGCCGGCACCTCGATCATGACGCCGACCGGCGGCATGATCACGTCCAGCCCTTCGTCGCGCACCTCGCACCAGGCGCGGTGGATCAGGTGCAGCGCCTCTTCCAGCTCGCGGATGCCGGAGATCATCGGCAGCAGGATGCGCAGGTTGTTCAGCCCGGCGCTGGCCTTGAGCATGGCGCGGGTCTGCAGCAGGAAGATCTCGGGATGGTCGAGGGTGACGCGAATGCCGCGCCAGCCGAGGAACGGATTCTCTTCCTTGATCGGGAAGTACGGCAGGCACTTGTCGCCGCCGATATCGAGGCTGCGCATGGTCACCGGCAGCGGGTGGAAGGCTTCCAGCTGCTCGCGGTAGATCGCCATCTGCTCCTTCTCGCTGGGGAAGCGCTCCTTGATCATGAAGGGAACTTCGGTGCGATACAGCCCGACGCCTTCCGCTCCACGCTCCTGGGCGCGCACCACATCGGCGAGCAGGCCGGTATTGACCCACAGCGGAATGCGGTGGCCATCGGTGGTCTCGCAGGGCAGCTCACGCAGTACGTCGAGGCCCTCGGAGAGCTGGCGCTCCTGCTCGGCGAGCACCTCGTACTGCTCGCGCAGTACCTTGCCGGGGTTGGTAATGATCTCGCCACGGTAACCGTCGACGATCAGCTCGATGCCATCGACCTTGGAGTACGGCAGGTCGACCGCGCCCATCACCGTGGGAATGCCCATGGCCCGGGCAAGGATGGCGACGTGGGAGTTGCTCGAACCGAGCACGGACACCATGCCCACCAGCTTGCCCTCGGGCACTTCGCCGAGCATCGCCGGCGACAGTTCCTCACTGACCAGGATGGTCTTGTCGGGATAGGTCAGGGTCTGCTGGCGGGCTTCCTGCAAGTAGGAAAGCAGGCGCCGGCCGATATCCTTGACGTCCGAGGCACGCTCGCGCAGGTAGGCATCGTCCATCATCTCGAAACGCCGGACGTGCTCGGTGACCACCTGACGCAGCGCGCCCTGGGCCCACTGGCCGGTGCGGATGACCTTGGTCACCTCGCCACCGAGGGCCGAGTCATCGAGCATCATCAGGTACACATCGAACAGCGCGCGCTCTTCCTTGCGCATCTGCGTGGCGAGCTTTTCCGACAGGTTGCGCATGTCGGCGCGCACCGCTTCCAGCGCCGCCTCGAACAACGTCAGCTCGGCCTCGATGTTGTCGATGTGCTTGTCCGGCACCACGTCCAGATCGGCCGGCGGCAGCACCACCAGCGCGGTACCCACCGCGGCGCCCGGTGCGCCGGGGATGCCGATGAAACGGGTTTCCTGGATGCCCTTGCCCTGGCGGCCGAGGCCGCGGATCGAACCGGTGGCCTCGGCATGGGCGATAACCCCGGCGAGCTGTGCGCTCATGGTCACCAGGAAGGCTTCCTCACCCTCGTCGAACTGGCGGCGTTCCTTCTGCTGGATGACCAGTACGCCCATCACCCGACGGTGGTGGATGATCGGCGCGCCGAGGAAGGAGGCGTAGCGTTCCTCGCCGGTCTCGGCGAAGTAGCGGTAACGCGGGTGTTCAGAGGCATGTTCGAGGTTGAGCGGCTCTTCGCGGGTGCCCACCAGGCCGACCAGGCCCTCGTTGGGCGCCATGCTGACCTTGCCGATGGCGCGCTTGTTGAGGCCTTCGGTGGCCATCAGGACGAAGCGTTCGGTTTCCGGATCGAGCAGATAGACCGAGCAGACCTGGCTGCCCATGGCCTCCCTGACTCTCAGCACGATGATGCCCAATGCCGCCTTGAGGTCCTTGGCGGCATTCACTTCCTGGACAATCTTGCGCAGCGTGCCGAGCATGCTCAGAGGCTTTCTCCCCGATTTTTCAGTCCCGCACCGGCAACCGCGGCGCGAGTTCTTTGAGTGCGCGACGATAGACTTCGCGCTTGAAGGTGACCACCTGCCCCAGCGGATACCAGTAACTGACCCAGCGCCAGCCATCGAACTCCGGCTTGCCGGTCAGGTCCATGCGCACACGCTCTTCGGCGCTGGTCAGGCGCAGCAGGAACCACTTCTGTTTCTGGCCGATGCACAGCGGTTGGCTGTGGGTTCGCACCAGGCGTTGCGGCAGACGATAGCGCAACCAGCCACGGGTGCAGGCGAGGATATTCACATCCTGCTCTTCCAGGCCGATCTCTTCGTTGAGTTCGCGATACAGGGCCTCTTCCGGCGTCTCGCGGGCGTTGATGCCACCCTGCGGGAACTGCCAGGCGTCCTGATTGATTCGCCGGGCCCACAGCACCTGACCGACATCATTGGTCAGGATGATGCCGACATTAGGGCGAAAACCATCGGAATCGATCACGGCATACAACCTCGCAGACGCATGTCGCGGCATTGTTCCACAAAACTGCGACGAGCCGAAAGCGCGGCAAGGCGCCATTCGGCATGCGCCTCCGGGCACGCCAGGCGGCCGGTCGAAGCTGCGTCGAGGGCGCTCTACCGTTATGCTTGGCGCTGCCCTGACTCCATCTTCGAGGAACTCTTCCGTGCGCCTGGCTCTATTCGATCTCGACAACACCCTACTGGCCGGTGACAGCGACCACGCCTGGGGCGAATACCTCTGCCAGCGCGGCATCGTCGACGCCAGCCACTACCGTGCGCGCAACGATGCCTTCTATCAGGACTACCTCGCTGGCAATCTCGACGTGCATGCGTACCAGAACTTCTGCCAGGAACTGCTCGGCCGCAGCGAAATGTCGCAGCTGCAGGCGTGGCACGAGGAATTCATGCGCGACCACATCGAACCCATCGTGTTGAGCAAGGGCGAGGCGCTGGTCCGTCAGCACCTGGATGCCGGCGACAAGGTGGTGATCATCACCGCGACCAACCGTTTCATCACCGGACCGATCGCCGCCCGGCTGGGGGTCGACACCCTGCTGGCGACCGAGTGCGAGATGCGCGACGGCCGCTATACCGGACGGCTGACCGACATCCCCTGCTTCCAGGAAGGCAAGGTCCAGCGCATCGAGCGCTGGCTGGCCGAGACCGAACAGAGCCTGGAAGACAGCTACTTCTACAGCGATTCGCGCAACGACCTGCCGCTGCTGCAACGGGTGACGCATCCGGTGGCGGTGGACCCGGATCCGATCCTGCGCCAGATTGCCACCGAGCGTGGCTGGCGGATCATATCGCTGCGCTGAACCCACTCAGCAGCGACGCCCGGGCCGGTCGAGTCAGACCGGCTTGGCGCCCATCAGGGCGGTGATTGCGATCAGCACCAGCAGCACCAGCACGCCGTAGATGCCGGCATTGCGTGCGGCGGTGGCGTTGCCCGGTGCCTGCCAGGCGGCGAGGCGCCCGGCCAACAGCAGGACCAGCGGGATCAGCGCGAGGAACAGCACGGAGCTGGCCAGCAGCCAGAACTGGCCCAGCGGCCATCCGGCCAGATGGGTCAGCCACCAGCCGGTCAGCGGCAGCGACAGGCCGATCACAGCCAGCAGCGGCAACGACAGGCGGCGGGTGCGTTGCAACTTGCGCTGCAGCACAGCCTGGTCGCCGCCGCGGGCCGCCTTCCACAGCATCAGCAGGTGCACGATCACGCCCAGCAGCAACAGCACTGCGGTGGCGCCATGCACGATGCGGAGGGTCAGGTAGTGTTCCATTGGCTTTCCTTTATCTGCGCTCAGCCGAGAAACAGCTTGTAGGCGGGGTTGTCGCTTTCATCCCAGTAGCGGTAGCCGATCTTGTCCAGCGCCGCCGGCAGCAGATGGCGGTCCTCGGCCGGCACCTGCAGGCCGGCGACCACCCGGCCATCAGCCGCGCCGTGGTTGCGGTAGTGGAACATCGAGATATTCCAGCGCCCGCCCAGCTTGTTGAGGAAGTTGAACAGCGCGCCGGGCCGTTCCGGGAACTCGAAACGCAGCACCATCTCGTCGCTGACCCCGGCCGCGTGGCCGCCGACCATGTGCCGGGTGTGCAGCTTGGCCAGCTCGTTGTCGGTCAGGTCCAGCACCGGGAAGCCCTTGTCGCGCAGGCTCTGCACCAGCGCCGCACGCGGGTCGTTCTCCGGATGGGTCTGCACGCCGACGAAGATGTGCGCCTCGCGGTCGGTGTGGTAGCGGTAATTGAACTCGGTGATCTGGCGCTTGCCGATCGCCTCGCAAAAGGCCTTGAAGCTGCCGGGCTGCTCGGGAATGGTGACGGCGATGATCGCTTCGCGTTTCTCGCCCAGCTCGGCGCGCTCGGCGACATGGCGCAGGCGGTCGAAATTGACGTTGGCGCCCGAGTCGATGCCCACCAGCACCTGGCCGCTGACGCCGTCGCGCTCGACGTACTTCTTGATCCCGGCCACGGCCAGGGCACCGGCCGGCTCGGTGATCGAGCGGGTGTCGTCGTAGATGTCCTTGATCGCCGCGCAGATCTCGTCGGTGCTGACGGTGATCACCTCATCGACGTAATGCTTGCAGACATCGAAGGTGTGCTGGCCGATCTGCGCCACGGCCACACCGTCGGCGAACAGCCCGACCTGCTCCAGCACCACCCGCTCGCCGGCCGCCATAGCCGCCTGCAGACAGTTGGAGTCGTCCGGCTCGACACCGATCACCCGGGTCTGCGGATAGAGGTATTTCACGTAGGCGGCGATTCCCGCCACCAGCCCGCCACCGCCCACCGGAACGAAGATCGCATCGATCGGCCCCTGATGCTGGCGGAGGATTTCCATCGCCACGGTGCCCTGTCCGGCGATCACGTCGGGATCGTCGTACGGGTGGATATAGACGTAGCCTTTCTCTTCCACGAGCTTCAGCGAATAGGCCAGCGCCTCGGGGAAGGCATCGCCATGCAGTACCACCTTGCCGCCACGGGCACGCACGCCCTGCACCTTCAGCTCCGGGGTGGTGCGCGGCATGACGATGGTGGCCTTGATCCCCAGTTGCTTGGCCGCCAGCGCGACGCCCTGGGCATGGTTGCCGGCCGACGCGGTGACCACACCGCGCGCCAGTTCCTCGGGCGAAAGCTGCGCCAGCTTGTTGTAGGCGCCACGCACCTTGAAGGAGAACACTGGCTGCAGATCCTCGCGCTTGAGCAGAATCTGGTTGCCGATCCGTTCGGAAAGCTGGCGGGCGGGTTGCAGCGGCGTTTCGACGGCGACGTCATAGACGCGCGAAGTGAGGATCTTCTTGACGTAGTGTTCGAGCATTCTGGCTATCTTGGGCGGGCCTTGCGGGGAACGCCGAGTCTACCCTCGCGAGCGCCCCGGCGACCACCGGCAATCCGCGACGGCCTCGGCATTGCCGCAGCACACGAGACCGGTCGCCGGCACGGGGCTATAATCCGCGCTTCGTCTTTCCCGCCCGGACTCCCCCATGACCCAGGACCAGCTCAAGCAGGCCGTCGCCCAGGCCGCTGTCGACCATATCCTTCCCAAGCTCAACGATCGCAGCATCGTCGGCGTCGGTACCGGCTCCACCGCCAACTTCTTCATCGACCTGCTGGCCAAGCACAAGGGCTTCTTCGACGGTGCCGTGGCCAGCTCCGAAGCCACCGCCGAACGTCTCAAGCAGCACGGCATCCCGGTCTACGACCTGAACTCGGTGAGCGAACTGGAGTTCTACGTGGATGGCGCCGACGAGGCGAACAAGCACCTGGAGCTGATCAAGGGCGGCGGCGCGGCACTCACCCGCGAAAAGATCGTCGCGGCGGTGGCCAAGACCTTCATCTGCATCGCCGATAGCAGCAAGCTGGTCGAGCAGCTGGGCGCCTTTCCGCTGCCGGTGGAAGTCATCCCGATGGCGCGCAGCCATGTGGCGCGCGAGCTGGTCAAGCTCGGCGGCGACCCGGTCTACCGCGACGGCGTGGTCACCGACAACGGCAACGTCATCCTCGACGTGCACAACCTGATGATCGGCTTCGCCCCCGAGCTGGAAGGCAAGATCAACAACATCGTCGGCGTGGTCACCAATGGCCTGTTCGCCATGCGCCCGGCCGACCTGCTGCTGCTCGGCACCCAGGACGGCGTGCAGACTCTCAAGCGCTGAGCCTCCCGGCGAAGCGTAACGGCGACTACGCTTTGAAGTGCCGCGCCGAACCCGGCGCGGCCCATCACAGGAGGTGTCGCCATGTCCGGCAAATTCCAGCTGAAGCGCGCCAGTAATGGCCAGTTCCACTTCAACCTGCTGGCCAGCAACGGCCAGGTCGTCTTGTCCAGCGAACAGTACAAGGCCCATGCTTCGGCGCTCAATGGCATCGATTCGGTTCGCAAGAACGCGGTGCGCGAGGGCGCGTTCGAGGTGAAGGAATCGAGCACCGGAAAGTTCTACTTCGTGCTCAAAGCGAGCAATGGTCAGATCGTCGGCCAGAGCCAGATGTACGCCAGCCTGCACAGCGCCGAACAGGGCTGCGACTCGGTTCGACGCCATGCACCGAACGCTGCGCTGCAGGACGAAAGCGCTTCGGCGGTCGGCTGACCTGCCGCTGGACCAGGTGGCCGGCGAGACCTAGTCACCTGGTCTTGCGAAACAGGTAGAACAGGTTCGGCTCGCTGACCAGATAGAGCGTGCCGTCCGGCCCCATGGCAATGCCCTCGGCCTGCGGCACGTCGCGTTCGAGGCCGTGCCTGCCGGCACGTAGCGAAAGGCTGCTGAGCGGCTGGCCGTCACCATCCAATTCGATCACCAGCCGTGACTCGTCGGACAGCGCCAGCAGATGGCCGGTCTGCTCGTCGTATTGCAGGCTGGAGAGGTCGCGGACGAACAGCCTGGCCTCATGTTCACCGATATGCACCGACGGGCTCGGCTCGCGGTACGGAAAGCCGGAGATCTCGTAGATACGTACCGGATCGCGCTCCTTGGCGACGAACAGGCGCTTGCCGGCCGTGTCGTAGGCCAGGCCTTCGAAGCCCTTGTTACCGTTGAGATCGATGCCCAACGAAAGCTGTTGCGCCTGCTCGGCGTCGATGACGCTGGTCTGCTCGTTTACCTCGACGCGCAGCAGCCGCTGCCTGCGTTCATCGCTGATCACGTAAACGCCTTCGGAAATGTACTCGATGGCCTCCGGATCGCCGAAGCCGACCAGGGGAATCGCGCGTAGCAGATCGCCTTCCAGGCTGAGCTCCAGCCAGTGCGGATTGCCGTTGGTGACGGCGATCAGGCTGTTGCGATCCGGATCGAACGTCAGCGCCGAGAGGTCATCGTCGATACCGGCGACCACCTTGCCCTGAATCGCGACCCGGTAGTCCGGCAGCCACAACGAGGCGCTGCCGCTCTGCTCGCCCTGCTGCCACTGGGTGAAGTGGAACCAGCCGCGCTCGAACAGACGGTAGTGAACACCGGCCGCCACGGCCAGTAACAGGGCAACGCCGAGCAGCGCAGCCAGAAGGATTTTCAACGCACGCATGACCACCCGCTTTCTTCTAGTTGTTAAATCGCGATTGTGGCGCGCCCGGCTTACACCAGGCTTAATCGGCTCAGCGACTCAGCGCTTGCGGCTGAATACGTAGAAGTGGTTGGGTTCACCGACCACATAGATGTTGCCCTCGCCATCCATCGCCACGCCTTCTGCCTGCTCGATGCCCTGCACTAAGCCGTTGAGCCCGCCGAACAGGCTGATGAAGCTGCGCGGCTTGCCCTGCAGGTCCAGCTCCACCAGCAGCCGCGACTCGTCGGAAAGCATCAGCGTATGGCCGCTGCGCGGGTCGATGGCGACAGAGGAAATGTCGCGTACCAGCAGCGGTTGGCTGGACAGTGCCTGCAGTGCGCCGGGCGCGCCGTCCTCACCCGGAAATGGCAGCTCGAACAGGCCCTGCGGGTCACGTTCCTTGGCCAGCAGCAGGCGCTGCGTACGCGGATTCCAGGCCAGCCCCTCGAAGCCCTTGTTGCCGGCATCGGCGAAGCCAAGGTCGTAACTGGCCAAGTCGTCCAGCTCCAGGGTTTCCACGTCCGGCTGCAGATGGAACACTGCCACCAGCCGGCGACGCTCGTCGACGATCGCCAGACGGCCATCACTCAGCGCTTCCACCGCTTCCGGGTCGGCGAAGCCATTCAGCGCGATCCGGCGTAGCACCACGCCAGCAGGGCTGAACTCGACCAGCTGCTCACCGGTGACCGTGAACAGCGTGCCGCTCAGCGGATTCCAAGTCAGCCCCGAGGTTTCCTCGTCTTCCAGCCCGGCCAGCGTCGTCTCCAGCGCCAATTCGTAGTCCGGCAGCCAGATGCCGGCAGCACGCTGTTCGGCAGTGACCGAACGTTCGCCCCAGTACAGCCGCAGCTGGTCATCCCAGTGCAGCAGGCGGCCTGCAACGAGCAGCGCGACGAACAGCAGCAACAGGACGCCAGCCACGAGCAGGCGCCAACGGGAATAACGAACGGGCATGGAAAGCGTTCCAGCGGAGGGTGCTGGATTACAACACGAGAACGGTTCGCAAAGAAGCGGCAAACGCGGCGGGTGAATCCCGCCGCGTCGATGGATCAGAGCACGCGGCTCTCGAAGCGGGACAGGCCGACCAGCTCCAGCACCAGCTCATCGCCCTGGTTGAGCGGGCCGACACCGGCCGGCGTGCCGGTCAGTACCACGTCGCCCGGCTGCAGGCTGAAATGCCCGGCAATGTGCTGCAGCAGCGGCAGGATGGCATTGAGCATCTGGCTGCTGTTGCCGTCCTGGCGGACTTCGCCATTGATGGTCAGGCGGATGCCGATGTCGCCCAGATCCTCCACCGCGTCGCCCGGCACGAACGGCGCCAGCACGCAGGCGCCGTCGAAGCTCTTGGCGATTTCCCACGGATGGCCCTTTTCCTTGAGCCTGGCCTGCACGTCGCGCAGGGTCAGATCCAGCGCCGGGGCGAAGCCGGAAATGGCATCGCGCACCTCTTCCTCGTTCGGCTTGCGCGACAGCGGCTTGCCGATCAGCACGGCGATTTCCGCCTCGTAGTGCACGGCGCCGCGATCGCTGGGGATGCTGAAGCCGCCTTCCAGCGGCACGGTGCAGCTGCCGGCCTTGATGAACAGCAGCGGCTCGGTGGGCACCGGGTTGTTCAGTTCCTTGGCGTGCTCGGCGTAGTTGCGGCCGATGCAGACCACCTTGCCCAGCGGATAGTGGATCGGCGTGCCATCGGTGTAGTGGTGCTGGTAGCTCATCGAAGACTCCTGGTAATCCGTGGGCCCGTTCAGGCCGCGAAAATCTTGCCCGGGTTCATGATCCCGTTAGGGTCGAACACCGCCTTGACCGCTTTCATGTATTCGATTTCCGACGGCGAGCGGCTGTACTCGAGGTAGTCACGCTTGGTCATGCCGACGCCGTGTTCGGCGGAGATCGAGCCGTTGTACTTCTGCACGGTCTCGAATACCCACTTGTTCACCGTCGCGCACTTGCCGAAGAACTCGTCCTTGTCCATGGCATCGGGCTTGAGGATGTTCAGATGCAGGTTGCCGTCACCGATATGGCCGAACCAGACGATCTCGAAATCCGGGTAGTGTTCGCCGACGATCGCATCGATTTCCTTGAGGAAGGCCGGCACCTTGCCGACGGTGACCGAGATGTCGTTCTTGTACGGTGTCCAGTGACTGATGGTCTCGGAGATGTACTCGCGCAGCTTCCACAGGTTCTGCAGCTGCTGCTCGCTCTGGCTCATCACGCCGTCGAGCACCCAGCCCTGCTCGACGCAATGCTCGAAGGTCGCCAGTGCCTGGTCGGCGCGCTCGTCGGTGGTGGCCTCGAATTCCAGCAGCGCGTAGAACGGGCAGTCGGTTTCGAACGGGGCCGGCACGTCGCCACGCGCCAGCACCTTGGCCAGCGCCTTGTCGGAGAAGAACTCGAAGGCGGTCAGATCCAGCTTGTCCTGGAAGGCGTGCAGCACCGGCATGATCGAGTCGAAATCCGGGGTGCCCAGCACCAGCGCGGTGAGGTTGGTCGGTTGACGCTCCAGGCGCATGGTCGCCTCGACGACGAAGCCCAGGGTGCCCTCGGCGCCGATGAACAGCTGGCGCAGGTCGTAGCCGGTGGCGTTCTTGATCAGGTCCTTGTTCAGCTCCAGCAGGTCGCCCTTGCCGGTTACCACCTTCATGCCGGCGACCCAGTTGCGGGTCATGCCGTAGCGGATCACCTTGATGCCACCGGCGTTGGTGCCAATGTTGCCGCCGATCTGGCTGGAGCCGGCGGAGGCGAAGTCCACCGGGTAGTACAGGCCCTTGTCGTCGGCGAACTGCTGCAGCTGGGCGGTGACCACGCCGGGCTGGCAGACGGCGGTGCGATCCATCTCGTTGAATTCGAGAATCTGGTTCATGTAGTCGAAGGACACCACCACCTCGCCATTGGCCGCCACTGCCGCTGCGGACAGCCCGGTGCGACCGCCCGAGGGCACCAGCGCGACCTTGCGCTCGTTGGCCCAGCGCACGATGGCCTGGACCTGCTCGATGCTCTTGGGAAAGACGATGGCCGAGGGTGCCGGAGCGAAATGCTTGGTCCAGTCCTTGCCGTAGGCATTCAGCGAATCGGCATCGGTCAGCACTTTGCCGGGCTCGACCAGGGTTTTCAGCTCATCGATCAGGGCGGGGTCGGTCATCACGGGAACTCTCATACGATTCATGGTCACCCTGAGCACGCTTCAGCACAGGGGTGGGGGTGTTTCGAGGGGCTCGTATGCTAGCATACGCACCCCTTTGAAACGTGCCTCGGCAGACTCCCGACACCGCTAATGACGGGTCGGCCACCCTTCGCTGGACACTTCAGTCCTATCCTTCGGCCTTAAGGTTTTAATACAGATGAGCCAGACCTCTCTCGACAAGAGCAAGATCAAGTTCCTTCTTCTCGAAGGCGTGCACCAGAACGCTGTCGACACCCTGAAGGCGGCCGGCTATACCAACATCGAGTACCTCAAGACCGCGCTGTCCGGCGATGAGCTGAAGGAAAAGATCGCCGACGCCCATTTCATCGGCATCCGCTCGCGCACCCAGCTGACCGAGGAAGTCTTCGACGCGGCCAAGAAACTGATCGCCGTCGGCTGCTTCTGCATCGGCACCAACCAGGTCGATCTCAACGCCGCTCGCGAGCGCGGCATCGCGGTATTCAACGCGCCCTACTCCAATACCCGTTCGGTAGCCGAACTGGTGCTGGCCGAGGCTATCCTGCTGCTGCGCGGCATCCCCGAGAAGAACGCCTCCTGCCATCGTGGCGGCTGGATCAAGTCGGCAGCCAACTCCTTCGAAATCCGCGGCAAGAAGCTGGGGATCATCGGCTACGGCTCCATCGGTACGCAGCTGTCGGTACTGGCCGAAGCGCTGGGTATGCAGGTCTTCTTCTATGACGTGGTGACCAAGCTGCCGCTGGGCAACGCCACCCAGATCGGCTCGCTGTACGAGCTGCTGGGCATGTGCGACATCGTCTCGCTGCACGTTCCAGAGCTGCCGTCCACCCAGTGGATGATCGGCGAGAAGGAAATCCGCGCCATGAAGAAGGGCGGCATCCTGATCAACGCTGCCCGCGGCACCGTGGTCGAGCTGGATCACCTGGCCGCCGCGATCAAGGACGAGCACCTGATCGGCGCCGCTATCGACGTGTTCCCGGTCGAACCCAGGTCCAACGACGAGGAGTTCGAAAGCCCGCTGCGCGGCCTGGATCGCGTGATCCTGACCCCCCACATCGGTGGCTCGACTGCCGAAGCACAGGCCAACATCGGCCTGGAAGTCGCCGAGAAGCTGGTCAAGTACAGCGACAACGGCACCTCGGTGTCCTCGGTCAACTTCCCGGAAGTCGCCCTGCCGTCGCACCCGGGCAAGCACCGCCTGTTGCACATCCACCAGAACATTCCGGGCGTGATGAGCGAGATCAACAAGGTCTTCGCCGACAACGGCATCAACATCTGCGGCCAGTTCCTGCAGACCAACGAGAAGGTCGGTTACGTCGTCATCGACGTGGACAAGGAATACTCCGACCTGGCGCTGGAGAAGCTGCAGCACGTCAACGGCACCATCCGCAGCCGCGTGCTGTTCTGATTCGCTGACGTGGTGCACTGAAAGGGAGGCTTCGGCCTCCCTTTTTCGTTGCTGCGACTTCCGTCCGGCGCACCGCGACGGACTAGCTGCGCAGCGCACGCGGGGCAGCGGCATCCACATCGGTGCCGGGCTGCTCGTCCGCCGGATCGAGCCGGGGTGGAACATCGGTTTCGATCGGCGCCTGACGCGGCTGCAGCACGGGAGTTTGATCGCGCTGGGGTCCCTGCCTCGGCTGCTCCACGGAATCGTCACGCGGCGCGCTGTTGTCCAGCGGGTGCTGGCGCGCCTTGTCCGGCTGGGTGGGGCCGGTGCCATCGGCCATGGCGCCGGCAGCGAACGCCAGCGAAAGCAGCAGCATGCCGTCACGCAGAATGCTCATCGTCGCACCTCCGAGCGTCTCTATAACGCTTTCGGCATGCCCACACCGCCAAGGTTTCAGCGGCGCCGCGACTGTCGGTCGGGCGGTCGCAGGCCAGGCACAAAACGACCCGGCAAGGGAGCGCCTTGCCAGGTCGTCGTATTGCCGGGATCAGTAGGCGCCGCGTGCACCGCCCTCGCCGCCGGTACCAGTGGTGCCCGGCGCTCCGGTCGCACCATCCGCGCCGGCATCGGCACCAGTGCCATGATCGCTGCCGGTGGTGGTTGACGGGCGGTCCGCCGAGCCCGGCATCTCGGTGGTGCCAGTACCGGTGTCCATGCCGGAGCCCGTTCCGCTGCCGTCCATCGTGCCAGTACCGTTATTCATACCGCCAGTGCCAGTGCCAGTGCCAGTGCCAGTGCCAGTGCCAGTGCCGCCCATGGTGCCGTGCTGCTGGCTGCCACGCTCCATCGAGTCATGGCTGCCGGTGCCGGTGTTGTCAGCCGCGAAAGCCGCGCCGGAAAGCAGTCCCGCCAGGGTGAGTGCCGCGATCTTGTGCATGTTCATGATTCGTCTCCTGCCATCGTTCTGTGGGTACACAGATTCCGGCAGCAGGGCCGGCCAGGGGTTTCCTCGGCCGCCTTTACAAAACATGAACTCCCCGCGCAGGCGGCAGCGCAGAGCGGACGCTAGGAGGAACCGTTGGTCAGCTGCTCGCGGTCACCGAGCAGATCCTCGACATACAGCATGCGTATCAGCACCATGCCGACCGCCGCCAGCGGCGTCGCCAGCAGCAACCCCAAGGTGCCGGCAAGCAGGCCGAACAGCAGCTGCACGCCGATGGTCAGTGCCGGCGGCACCGAGACGATGCGCTGCTGCATCCAGGGCGTGAACACATAGCTTTCCAGCGCCTGGACGAACAGGTAGAGCGCGGCAACATAGAGCACCGTGCGGCCGCCCTCCAGCGAGGCCAGCAGCAGTGCCGGAATCACTGCCAGCACCGGGCCAATGTTGGGAATGAACGACAGCAGCCCGGCGATCAGCCCGAGCACCAGGGCCAGTTCGATGCCCAGCAGCCAGAGACCGAGGGTGGTCAGCACGCCGATCAACAGCATCTCCAGCAGCTTGGCCAGCAGCCAGGCGCGCAGCGTCGCCCCGCTCTCGTCGAGCACCTCGGCGGCGCGCGGGCGATAGCTCAGCGGCACCAGCTTGAGCAGGCCGCAGACATAGATCGGCGGGTTGATGGCGAGGCAAACACCGATGGCGAAGGCAATCACGAAGCTGCTCAGTGCCCCGGCCACCGAGCCCATCACCTTGCTCACCACACTGAAGGCGCTGGAGCCGTCGGGCAGGGAGTCCTCGATGCGTTCACGCTGCTGCAATAACTCGTTGGTCCAGGGCAGTTGCTGCGCTCGTTCACGCAGCCGCTCGACGGCCTCCGGCAGTGAATCGGACAACGCATCGGCCTGCTCGGCAATACTCGGCGCCACCAGCCAGCCTGCACCTCCCAGGCCGAGCAGCGTGACGACAAAGAACAGGCCCATGGACGTCTTGTAGGACAGCGGCGTACGGCAGCTCAGCCATTGGCTCACGCCATGGATCAGCACACCGAAGAGAATGGATGCGAACAGCAGCAGCAGGAAATCGAACGCCAGCCAGGCGATGATGCACAGCAGTACCACGGTCGCGAGCACGGCCGCCTGAACCATGGCGCGGTTGGCGACCTGTTTGTTGTCGTCTGCTGACGTTGGTTCGGACATACCTCTCCCCTTGCTGGCTACAAGGGGTACGACAGGCTGTGCGGCAGAATGATTCAGCGCAGCAACTGCCAGAGCGATGCACCGACGCCCGCCATGCTTTCGCCCGCCACCAGCCCCGCGGCAGCAACGATCACGAAACGCTCGCCGAGGCTGCGCCAGCGCGAGACGAAACACCATGCCAGCACGGCGCCAAAGGTCATCATCAGCGAGATCGACGCCGGGATGATGAAAGCCAGACCGAGCGCCGCGGAGCTGGGTAGCCAATGCACACGACGCTCCGGCAGCAAGGCCTCCAGAGCCCCGAGCGTCACGCCACAGAGCGCACCGACCAGCATCGCCCAGCGCACGTCGAGCGGCAGTGCGCCGAGCCCACCGGTCAGTGCCTCGGCCACGGCCTTCCAGGTAGCGACCGCCGGCGCGGGCCATTCCGGCGTGATCAGCATGCTCTGCGGATCGGGGATCAACAGCTGATAGGCCAGCACCCCGACCACACTGCCGAGCAGGATGCCCAGACACTGCGCCACGGCCTGACGGCCAGGTGCCGCGCCGATGGCGTGCCCGACCTTGAAGTCGTTGAGCAGATCGGTGCACTGCCCGGCGGCGCCGCCGGCGGTATTGGCGCTCATCAGGTTCACCGGCACCTGGCCGGGGGCGAACACACCAAAACCCAGCTGCGACAGCTGGCCGATGGCACCGATCGGCGGAATGCCGGTGGCGCCGACCACCCGAGCCGCAACCGTCGCCAGCAGCAGCGCCAGCGGAATCGACAGCAGCGCCAGGCCGGGATGAATGCCGAACAGGCCTATCTGCAGCATCACCACCAGCGCCACCGCAAGCCCGAGGCCGATAGCGGGCCACAGCGCCACTCGTGGCAGGCGCCAGTCACCGCGTTCCGCCGCGGCGCGCGGGCGCAGCAGGCGTACGCCCAGCGAGGTCAGGGTGGCACAGACCATCAGGCTGACGCCGGGCCACAGCAACCATTCGATCAGTACCGCGAACTGCGGGCCGTCGGCCGCCGCCGGCAACCGCACCAGGCCCTCGGCCAGCAGCCAGGTGGCCAACAGCCCCCAGGCCAGCAGGGCGCCGAGCAGCAACGAGAGCCCAACGCGCAAACCGATGATGCCGCCGAAGCCGACCAGCAACAGCGAGGGCTCGAACGTGAAGGTCAGCCGCTCCAGATGCGTCGAGGGCGCCCAGCGCGGCAGCATCCAGACAAAGGTATCCATCAGCTTGACCGCTGCCGACAACAGTGCCGCACCGCCCAGCACCCACAATCGGCGCCCGGCCTCGGCCCCATGGCTGAAGATCTGTTGCAGCGTCGCCAGTGTCGCCATGCCCTCGGGAAAGCGCAGGCCCGCGCTGACGATCAGCGACGGCCGCAGGTACCAGGCCACCCATACGCCGAGAAAACTCACCGAGAACACCCAGGCCATCAGCGCCGGGCTGCCCAGCTGCTGGCCAGTGAGCAGCGTGTACGCCGGAATCGGCGCCACCAGCCCACCGGAGATGATCGAGGCGCAGGACGAGGCCGTGGTCTGGGTGATGTTGCTCTCCAGCAGCGTCCAGCGTGGCCGGCCGAAGGTCGACGAAACGCTCTGCCAGAAGGCGAAGCCAACCAGCAGCGCGATAACCGACATATTGAACGACCAGCCGATCTTGAGCCCGGAATAGACGTTCGATGGTGTCAGCAGTGCGCCAAGCAGCAACCCTGTCAGCAGGGCACGAGCCGTGAGTTCGCGAGATGAAACGGCAACGGGGATATCAGTCATGCAGCTACCTTAGCAGCCGTTCCGTGCAAAAACGCGCGACGCTCCCGGCCACGCGTCCCTCGCTCGGCCAGGTTGCGCACCTGCGGGCCGGATAGTGCCCGTACGCCATCGCTCGGCTGAACTTCGCTGCAAGGTGCTGGTCGTTTAGTAGCTTTTTAAACGATTACGCCCGACTGACTAGGTACCGAACATGGACGCGGATCTTACGCGGGGCAACACCTCCCCAACCGTCACGCTGTTAACCGGCAATGAACTGCTCGGCTTGTTCTTCCGCCACTTCCTCGGCGAGCAGGCCCAGGTCGAAGTGGCCCTGGCCAGCCTGGAATCACCGGAGAATCGCGGCGCCGACCTGTTTCTTGTCGATGCCGGCCACAGCGAAGCCGAACAGATTTCCAGCCTCATCGATCAGCTCGACGAGCACACCCCCGTCGCGCTGGTGAACATCGTGCCAGAGCAGGCCGAACAGCTGGTCGAGAAGCATCCGGTCATCCGTGGAGTGTTCTACAGCCACGCCACCCGCGAACACCTGCTCGAAGGCATCCGCGTGCTGCTGCAGGGCGGCGACTGGCTGCCACGCATTCTCACCGAGCGCCTGCTTGGCCAATGGCGACGCATGCGCCAGCTTGCCGAAAGCAAGTCCAGCCTGACCCTGCGCGAGCGCGAGATCCTCACGCTCGCCGGCAAGGGCCTGTCCAACGCCGAGATCGCCGAGCAGCTGTGCTTGAGCCCTCACACGATCAAGAGCCATATCCACAACCTGCTGCGCAAGATCGGCGCCTCCAACCGCGCCGAAGCCGCCTATCTGCTGCGCAGCCGTCTGGACTGGGACAAGTCTTGCAGCGCCTGAACGTCGGAGTCCCGGTAGCGCCGCGGCGACGGGCGGCCTATCGGGTGTGCAGTGCGGACCAAGCGCTCAAGCACGGCGCGCGCAGTGCCAGGCATTAATCCTTGGCCGCCATCGCGCGCCGTGTCTTTACATCGTTCGATGGATGTTCAGCCTCGCCCGCTGCGTTAAAGAATCGCGCCCACTGCCATCAGGTACACGCCCATGTCCCGTTGCGTCCCAGCCATTGCCAAGCGCCTGATCGCCCTCGTCGCCGGCCTGATCTGCTCACCGCTGATGGCAGCCGACCTGCTGGATAACGGTGACCTCGCACCTGGAGGCATCGCCGGGCCTGCCACTGCCATCCAGCTGACCGACGCGCGGGCGGCCTACATCCAGCAGATTGGCCAAAGCAATCTCGCCGAGCTGTCCCAGAACGGACAGGCATTGAATGCATGGGTGCTACAGCAAGGCGGCGACCAGGAAGCGTTCATCCTGCAGAACGGCGACAACCTGCTGGCGACCATCGAGCAGGTCGGCCAGGGCAACTACGCCGCCATCCGCCAGTCCGGCAGCGACAACCAGGCCAGCATCAGCCAATACGGCGCGTACAACGACGCGCGCATCGAACAGAGCGGCAACGGCCTGCGCAGCGCGGTGACGCAATACGGCGTCGGTCAACAGATCAATATCGTGCAGGGCCGCTGAAAGGCCACGGAGAACCAGATGATCAAGCCCGCGGCAATCGCCACCCTGCTCGCCTTCAGCACGTCACAGGCGCTGGCAGAGAACAGCATCGAACTCGAGCAGCGCGGAACCGACAACGTCGCCGAGTTGCAGCAGACCGGCCTGGTCGAATCCAGCGCGATCGAGGTCAGCCAGGACGGCAACCTGAATGTCGCCGCGATCACCCAGGTCGGCGATGCCTACTTCAAGGTGGCCAACCTCCAGCAGGTCGGTAATGCCAACGTCGCCACCATCGAGCAGACCGGGCGCACCAGTACGCTGAACGCCAGCAGCATCGGCAACCGCAACCGGATCAGCGCCAGCCAGACGAGCTTCGTCACGGCTCAGGTCGAGCAGCGTGGCGACGACAACGTGCTGACCTTTCGCCAGGAGGGCTATTACGAAGGCTCGCGGCTGAATGTCTCGCAGGATGGCACAGGCAACCTGGCGGATATCTACCAGGGCGACGGCAACCGCATGAACCTCGTCCAGTCGGGCGGCTACAACGTGGCCGAGATCCGGCAGAACGACTACCACAACGAGCTGGATTTCAGCCAGAACGGCACGAGCAACCGGCTCACGGTCGATCAGAACGGTTTCGGCGGCCGCATCAGCGGTTCATCCACGGGTAGCGGCAACAGCGTCGATATCGCGCAAAGCTTCATGTCCAACAACGCCTCGGTCATCCAGAACGGCAACGACAACCTGGCGAGCATCGAGCAGGGCAACTTCGGCCACCAGGCCAGCATCACCCAGCTGGGCAATGCCAACGAGGCGCGGATCACCCAGAGCATGCCGGTGCAGGACTACACGCGCCTGCCGGCCAGCGCGACGATCATCCAGAACGGCAGCGGCAATACCGCGAGCATCGTTCAGCAGTAATGCGGCAATCGAGCCGAGGACCGGCTCTCAACGGAAGCAAAACGGATGCTGACCATGACCTTCTTCACCTGGCTGCTCGCAGCCACTCCCTCACCCACCGGCGCACCCGTCGCGGCCGACTTAGGGCTGCAACCGCTCGAGGACAACCGCGTGGCCCTCTCGCTGTGTTTCAAGGGCAGCGGACAACGGGTTCGCTTCCGCCTGAAGGTCCGCTCCAGCGGCAGCGCCGGGACCTCGCAAAGCACCCAGAGCGGCACGCTCATCGCTGACGCAACATCCCAGTGCCCGGTACGCAACCGCCTGGGTATCGCTGCAGACACCGAGGTCGAGGCCGAACTGCAGTGGTGGATCGACGATGCCGAGCAGCCCCCACTGCTGCGCCGCTATCCGGGCAGCACGGGCGATACCGACGAGCGCGAGGAGCCGGATCAGCCGCAGCAGATCGCCTGAAACCAGCCCTGGGCGACCGGCGGCACGGCGCGTCCGATCGGTTCAGCGCAGGTTCAGGCAGGGTTCAGTTGGCGTTCAGTGACATCCGTTCAGGCTAGGGGCCGTCAGTTTCCCACTGCCTGAAACGGAGTCACCGATGAACAAACTCAGCACCCTCGCCCTGGCCACATCCCTTGGCATCTTCAGCTTCGGCGCCCATGCCGCGGAGAACTTCGCCGGTCTCACCTGGGGTAAAACCACCGTCAACACCGATCGTTCCAGCGCCTTGAAGCAGAACATGGGCGGCGAGAACCGCTTCGATGACACCATCAGGAACAGCGGCACATGGGGTGTTCGTGCCGGTCAGATGACCGACGAGGGCCGCTACTACATGACCTACGAGAACGTCTCGGACGATTACGGCAGCACCTTCAAGCTGCGCCAGCAGAACCTTATCGGCAGCTACGATCTGTTCGTCCCGCTGGGCGACACCACCCGCCTGTTCGGCGGTGCCAGCGCCGGCCTGACCAAGCTGGAGAACGAGTCCAGGGGCTACAGCCGCGACAGCGACATCGGCTACCTGGTCGGCCTGCAGGCCGGTATCCTGCAGAAGCTCGGCGACAACACCTCGGTGGAGGCCGGTTACCGCTACCTGCGCAGCAACGCCGGAACCGAAGTCTCCGAGCGTGGCGTCGGCAAGCTGGGCTCGATCGACCTGCACAGCAGCAAGCAGGCCTATCTGGGTCTGAACTATCACTTCTGATGGCGTTTACGCTGACAGAACGTTGAACGACGGCCGGGCATTGCCCGGCCGTTTGCACAGGGAGCACAAGACATGAAGGTGCTGGTGGTGGAAGACGAGGCGCTGCTGCGCCACCACTTGCAGACGCGGCTCGGTGAAAGCGGGCATATCGTCGATGCCGTGCCGGACGCCGAAGAAGCGCTGTATCAGACCCACGAATTCAACCACGACCTGGCCGTCATCGATCTCGGCCTGCCGGGTATCAGCGGGCTGGACCTGATCCGCCAGCTGCGCAGCCGTGGCAAGACCTTTCCCATCCTGATCCTCACCGCCCGCGGCAACTGGCAGGACAAGGTCGAGGGCCTGGCCGCCGGCGCCGACGACTATGTAGTCAAGCCGTTCCAGTTCGAGGAACTGGAGGCGCGGCTGAACGCGCTGCTGCGCCGTTCCAGCGGCTTCACCCAGGCCACCATCGAAGCCGGCCCACTGCTGCTCGATCTCAACCGCAAACAGGCCACGGCCAACGGCGAGCCGCTGGCGCTGACCGCCTACGAATACCGCATCCTCGAATACCTGATGCGTCACCAGCAGCAAGTGGTGGCCAAGGAACGGCTGATGGAGCAGCTCTACAGCGGCGACGAGGAGCGCGACCCGAACGTGATCGAAGTGCTGGTCGGACGGCTGCGGCGCAAGCTCGAAGCGCAGTGTGCGATGAAGCCAATCGAAACCGTGCGCGGCCTCGGCTATCTGTTCACCGAGCGCTGTCGATGAGTCGACGCTGGCGCCGGCTGCAGGCGCGCATACGAACCCGTCTGGGCGGTGCGATGTCGCTGCGTCTGCGTCTGATGCTCGGCGCCGCAAGCCTGGCCGCGCTGTTCATGCTGGTCCTGCTGCCGGTTTTGCAGGGCGCTTTCAGCCTGACCTTCGAGCGGGTCATCGAGCAGCGCCTGGCGGCCGATGCCAATACGCTGATCACCGCCGCCCAGGTCGAGGAAAACCGGCTGCAGATGCCCGAGCGGCTGCCGGACGAGGAGTTCAACCTGCCGGATGCACGACTGCTCGGTTTCATCTACGACCGCCGCGGCGAGCTGGTCTGGCGCTCCCGCTCGGCCGCCGACGAGCGCGTCGACTACCGCCCGCGCTATGAGGGCGGCACCACCGAGTTCCTGCGCGTGCGCGACGAAGCCGGAACGGAATACTTCGCCTACGACGTCGAGCTGCACCTGGCCGGCAGCCGCGACAATGCGTTCAGCTTCGTCACCATGCAGCCGACCAGCGAATATCTCAGCCTGTTCGAGGAGTTTCGCCGGCAGCTCTACCTGTGGCTGGGCAGCGGCCTGCTGGTGCTGCTGGCCCTGCTCTGGCTCGGCCTGACCTGGGGCTTTCGCACCCTCAAGCGGGTCAGCGCCGAGCTCGACCAGGTCGAGGCCGGGCGGCGCGAGCGCCTGAGCGACGACCACCCGCGCGAACTGCTGCGCCTGACCCGCTCGCTGAACCGCCTGCTGGACAGCGAACGGCGACAGCGCGAGCAGTACCGCAACTCCCTGGGCGACCTGGCGCACAGCCTGAAGACGCCGCTCAGCGTGCTGCAGGGCGTCGGCGAGACCCTCGCCGCGCAGACGCAGAGCCGCGAACAGGCCCAGGTGATGCAGGCGCAGATCGAACGCATGAGTCAGCAGATCGGCTATCAGCTGCAGCGCGCCAGCCTCGGCAAGAGCGGCCTGGTGCGCCACCGGGTCGAGCTCAGGCCATTGCTCGACAGCCTGTGCAGCACGCTGGACAAGGTCTACCGCGACAAACACGTGCAGGTCGACATGCAGCTCGCCGAGCCATGCCAGGTGCCGATCGAACAAGGCGCGCTGATGGAGCTGCTCGGCAATTTGCTGGAGAACGCCTACCGGCTCTGTCTCCGGCAGATCCGCATCAGCGCACGCACGCATGACGGCGACCTGCTGCTCGGCATCGAGGACGACGGCCCCGGCGTGCCGGTGGACCAGCGCGCGCGCATCATCCGCCGTGGCGAACGCCTCGACGCCCAGCATTCCGGCCAGGGCATCGGCCTGGCGGTGGTCAAGGACATCCTCGACAGCTACGGCGGCGAACTCAGCCTGGGCGAGTCGGCGCTCGGTGGCGCGGCTTTTCGCATCCGGCTGCAGGCCGACTGACCGAACGGCACTCCCGCACTGCCCCGACCGCTGCTAGAGTTCGCTGCCGAGCTATCTGCAGCCCATTGGAGGGCGCATGTCACTGGATGACCGCAAGAAACTCGTCCGTCAGCACATCGACCTGACCTGGAACCGCGGGCACCTGGCGCTCGCCGAGCATCTGCACAGCAAGGATTTCCTCTACAAGAGCTCCTTTATCGGTCGCCCGCTGGGCAGTGCCGAATTTCTCGACATGGTCCGGCAGATCCGCCAGGCCATGCCGGAGCTGGAAGTGGTGGTCGAGGAATGCCTCGCCGAAGGCAACCGGGTGGTGACCTGGAGCACGCTGATCGGCACCATCGCGCAGCCGGCGTTCGGCTATCCGCCCAGCGACAAGGTGCTGAGCATCTCCGCCATGGCCTTCTGGACCATCACCCCGACGCAGCAGGTGCAGGAGATCTGCACCATGTTCGACATGGAAAGCTTCCGCGCCCAGCTCGGCCTGGAGACCCGGCCGTTCGCCGAAAAGGCCCTGCCCTGATCACCACAGCCAGCCCAACCAGAGCAGCAGCACCAGCAGCCAGGCACTGATCGCCAGGGCGCCGCGCTCCCATAGCCGGTTCCAGCGTCGCTCCCGCCTGCGCCAGCGCCCACGATCGAGCCGCACGCCGGGTTCGGGCAGCGGTGGCTGGCGCAGGAGACGCGTCAGGTATGACGATGCGCAGAGTGCGGGGTTGGGCAAACGCGCAAGGCTGGACGGCACCTGCCAGCGCCGAAACAGCGCCCACCCGGTGAGACCCAGCGCCAGCAGCAACGGCCAAAGCGCTCCCCACAGACCCGCCGGATACAGGCCTGCCAGCAGCGGATCGCGCAGCGCCGGCCACAACCACGGCAGCGCCACCGAGGCCAGGCTGAGCAGCGCCCAGGGCAGCCATTGCCCGAGCGGCGCGCACGTGCTGACCTGCTGCTGGTCGCGCCACATCAGCCAGAGCGCGCGCCAGAGCAGCACAGCCGTGGCGAGGCTGGCCAGCGTCAGCCATGGCGCCCAGGCAGCGAAGGCGCTGTCATGCCAGGCGTCCTTGAGCAGGTACTTCACCGCTGCACCACTGGTGAGCGGCGCCCCCATGATCGCCAGCGCCGGCAGGACCAGCAACAACCAACCGAGGCGTGGCAGGCGCCCCTCGTGAACCATCCCGGCGGCGAGAAACAGCGCACCCTTGGCCAGCCCGTGATGCACGCCAAACAGCACCAGCAGCGTGAGCAGCGCTGCTGACGGCGCCTCCAGGCTCCAGGCCAACGCCAGGATCATCAGCAGCCAGCCCATCTGGCTCACCGATGACCAGGCCAGCACCGCCTTGGACTTAGCGGCGCGCAGTCCCAGCGCAGCGGCATAGAACGCGCCGAACAGGCCGACCACGAGCAGCGGCGTGCTCCAGGCCGTCAGCGTTGGATCGGCCTCCGGCACACAGCGCCAGACGCCGAGGATGCCGGCCTTGAGCATCGCCCCGGAGAGCACCGCGCTGGCCGGTGCCGGCGCCTCGGGATGGGCCAGCGGCAGCCAGACGTGCAGCGGCCAGAAGCCAGCCTTCAGCCCGAGCCCGAGCACCAGCAGGGCCAGGGTCAGGTGGTCGATCGGCTGCGCCTGCCAGCTGGCGAAGTCGAAGGCCAGCGCGGCGCCGTGGCTGCGCAGCAGCAGCCCGGCAAGCAGCAGCATTTCGCCGCTGATCGCCAGTTGCAGATACAGACGCCCGGCGCGCCGCGGCCCCGGTCCGCCGTGGTGCACGATCAACCCGTAGGCAGCCAGGCTCATGGCACTGAAGCCGAGGTAGAAGCTCAGCGCATCGGTGGCGATGATAAGCAGCAGGTTGCCGGCCAGTGCCAGCTGCCAGAAGGCCCAGAAGCGCAGCCGTCCCGCCCCATGGGCCAGGCTGCTGCTGGCGAAAACCGCGGCGCAGCCCCAGAGCACGGCGGAAAAGCCCAGCCAGGCGCGAGTCAGCGCATCGTCGGCGCCCCAGCGCACGCCTTCCCAAAGCCAAGGCAGCTCCAGTGACGGCGGTGGTTGCAGCGTCGCCAGCAGCGCCGGCAGACAACTCAGCCAGAGCCAGGGCAGGCAGCGTTCGCGCAGCCAGGGCAGCAACGCGCCGCCGAGCAGCGGAGCGAAGGGCACCAGCAGCCAGAGCCAGGCGTTCATATGGCGAACTCCCGCTCGACGATCAGCTGGCTCCAGCCCAGCGGGCTGAGCGCCGTCGCCGCCAGCAACCCGACCAGCAGCGACAGCAACGCGGTGAGCAATGGCGGAAGCAGCAGCATCCAGTGGGTCTCGAAGCGCTCGTCGGCCCAGCGGTTCTGGTGCCAGTCGGCGGGCTCGGCGAACCAGCCGCGCCAGAGCAGCGGCAGAAAGTAGGCGGCGTTGAGCAACGCGGAGCCGAGCAACACCAGCAGCACCCAGTCCTGCCCGACCTGCAGTGCGCCGAGCCCCAGCGTCCATTTGCTGATGAAGCCGGCGATCGGCGGTATGCCGATCATGCCCAGCGCGCCCACCGAGAACGCCGTCATGGTCCAGGGCATGCGCCGGCCGACGCCATCCATCTCGCGGATGCGATGGATGCCCAGGGTCTCGGCGAAGTTGCCCGCGCAGTAGAACAGCGTGACCTTCATCAGCCCCTGATGCACCAGGTGCACCAGGCCGCCCACCGCGGCGATCGGCCCGAGCAGCGCCACCCCCAGCGTGACGTAGGACACCTGACTGATGGTCGAGTAGGCCAGGCGCTTCTTCAGTTCCTGCTGCTGCATGGCACGCAGCGAGCCGTAGAGAATGGTCGCGGCCGCCAGCCAGAGCAGCGGCGTGGTGAGGTCCAGGCGCATCAGCGCCTCGGCGCCGAACACGTCGTACACGACCCGCACGATGCCGAAGGCGCCCGCCTTCACCACCGCCACCGCATGCAACAGCGCGCTGACCGGCGCCGGCGCGACCATCGCCTGCGGTAGCCAGCCATGCAGCGGGATCAACGCGGCCTTCACGCCGAGGCCGAAGATCAGCAGGGCGAAGGCCACGCGCAGCGTCAGGTCGTGCTCCTCGACCTGCTCCAGCAGGTAGCCGGCGGCCTGGAAATCCGGCGTACCGGCGATGCTGTGCAGCAGCGCCACACCCATCAGTACCAGGGTGCCGCCAGCGACCGTGTAGGCCAGATAGATGCGCCCGGCGGCCAGCGACTCCGGCGTGCCGCGATGCACCACCAATGGGAAGGTGGCGAGGGTCAGCAGCTCGTAGAAGAGCAGGAAGCTGACCAGGTTGCCAGCCAAGGCGAGGCCGACGGTGGCGCTGACGCACAGGCTGAAGTAGCCGAAGAAGCGCGAGCGCAGCGGCGAGTTTTCCAGATAGCCGATGGCGTAGACGGTGGTCACCGCCCATAGCAGCGAAGACAGCGCGACGAACAGCAGCGACAGCGCATCGGCCTGCAGCACCAGCGGCGCGCCCGGCAGCAGCGGCACGCTGAAACGGTACTCGCTGCCCTGGCTGACGCCGTAGAGCATGCTCGCGACCAGCACCAGCTTGAGCGTCACGCCGAGCAGGTTGAGGCTCACCCGCAGGCGCTGCTGTTCCTCGCGCAGCGCGAAGATCACGAGGCCCGGCAGCAGCGAACTGAGCACGATGCCCAGCGGCAACAGCTCACGCCAGCTCATCGCCCGAGCCCTCCGAGCCAGAGCAGCAGCGGCTCGCTGATCAGCGCCAGCCCCCAGACCAGCAGCGCCGGCAGCAGGGCCAGCCACTGCGCCAGGCGGTCGGGATGGATGCTCGGCGGGTTCGGCCGGGCACGATCGAAGCCGTGGGCGACGACGCGGAACACGTAGGCGGCCGACATCAGCGTGCCGAACAGCGCACCCAGCGCCCAGGGCCAGTGCTGCGGCCGCTCGAACAGCGGCTGCAGCAGCAACCACTTGGCCAGGAAGCCGCCGCTGGGTGGCAGCCCGACCAGGCTGCCGCCGGCCACGGCGAAGGCGGCCAGGGCAATCGGCACGTTCTGGCTGGCGCCCTTCATGCCGTTGACCCGCTTGCTGCCGAGAATGGTCTGCAGCTCGCCGGCGGCGAGAAACATCGACACCTTGGCCAGCCCATGGGCCAGCACGAACAGCCACAGCGCCGCATGCAGGCGCGGCTCGTCGAGGTGCAGCAGCAGGCCGAGCGCCAGCAGCGCATAGCCCAGCTGGGCGACTGTCGAGTAGGCCACCAGCGTCTTCAGCCGCGGCGCACGCAGCGCCGACCAGCCACCGGCAACCAGCGCCAGCACACCCGCACTGCCGAACAGCAGGCCGGCGTCGCGACCGAGCTCAGCCGGGGCGATCTCGCTCCAGATCAGCCAGAGGATATACAGCGGGCCCTTGACCACCAGCGCCGAGAGCAGCGCGCTGACCGCAGTCGGCGCCGCGGCGTGGGCCGGCGGCAACCACAGGTGCAACGGCCAGAGCGCGGCCTTGAGCATCAGCCCCACGCTCATCAGCAGCAGTGCCAGATGGGTTGCGCCGTCGGCCTCGGTCAAGCGCGCCAGCAGTGCCAGATCGAGCAGCCCATAGCGCCCGTAGATCAGCGCCACACCGAGCAGGTAGGCCAGTGAGCCGGCCAGCGACAGCAGCAGGTAGTTCAGCGCCGGCTTCCAGGCCTTGCGCCCGGCCAGCGACACCAGCGCCACGGCCACCAGGCTGAGCAGTTCCAGGGTCACGTAGAGGTTGAACAGATCGGCCGACAGCCACAGCGCGGCCAGTGCCGCATGCAGCAGGCAGGACAGCGGCCAGTAGTCCGCCTTGCCGGTGGCATGGGCGATGCGCGCGGCATACAACGCCACCAGCAGGTGCAGCCCGGCGGTGAACACCAGCAGCAGCGCGGCCAGCGGCGTCAGGCGAAAACGAATCGCCAGCCCCGACTCCCAGCCACCGACCAGCAGGTGGTGCTCGCCATGATCGAGCACCACCTGCAGCGCCATGATCGCCGCCAGGAGCGCGCCGAGGCTCAGCGCGATCACCCAGCGGCCGCCGCGTGCCGGGCGCAGCAGGATCAGCAGCAACGCGCCGGCCAGGGGCAGCAGCAGGCTGACCAGCGCGGCGTTCATCGCTTGGTCTCCGACGCCAGCGCGCTGCTCAGGCGCAGCGCCAGCGCGGTGGCACTGACGGCGACCACCAGCCCGGTGACCACCAGCGCCACCAGCAGCGGATCGCTCGGGTCGTCGCGCGCCGCCAGGGCGATCATCACCAGGAACACACCACTGCCCATCAGGTTGATGGCGATGATCCGCCGCAGTGCGTGACGCAGCGTCAGCAGGCCGTGCAGACCGAGCAGCCAGAGGGCGAAACCGATGGTGATCCAGAACAGCGTGGCGCTCATGACTGCGGCTCCGGATCGTCGCCGATCACCAGCAGGCTCAGGCTGGCGGCGATGGACAGCGTCGCCGCGGCCTCGATGAAGACGATCAGCGGTTTGGCCCAGCCGACCGGGTAGTGCAGCCAGCCATCGCCGAACCAGGCGCAGGCGGCGGCCACGCCGACGAACAGCAGCAGCCCGATCAGCACCAGCAGGCGCAGCGGCCAGAAACTCCAGTACAGCGCCGGCAGCGCACCCGCCAGGCGCAGCAGGACGATGCCGGACGCCAGCAACGCGCCAGCCTGGAATGCGCCACCCGGCGAGGCCGCACCGCGCCAGAGCACATAGCCACCGGCGAGCACCAGCAGCGGCGCGAGGGTGCGGCCCCAGGCGCGCAACAATGGCCAGGGCTCGCTCAGCTGCGGCTGCAGCGTGCCGAGCTGGCGCGCGCCAAGCAACGCCAGTAGCAGCACCGCCAGTTCCAGCAAGGTGTCCCAGGCACGGAAGTTCAGCAGCACCGCCGTCACCGGATGCTCGACGCCGCTCTGCGCCAGCGCAGCATCGATCTGCGTCGGCACGCTCGGCTGCAATTCGGCCAGCGGCGCCAGCTGCGGCAACACCATCAACAAGAGCGGCAGCAGCACCGCCACCGCAGCCAGGCGCCGGCGGCGCGACAGACTCGGTTCGCTGCTGGCCCGGGGCTGGCGCGCCAGCGCGGCGAACAGCAGCACACCGGTCAACCCGGCACCGATGGCGGCTTCGGCCAGCGCCAGGTCGGCGGCTCCCAGCCGCGCCCAGACCAGCGCCAGCACCAGGCCGAAGGCGATGAACAGCAACACGCCGGCATACAGCTGGCGCACATGCAGCGCGCCGCCGGCCAGACCGAGCAGCAACAGGCCGAGCACTGCATCCAGCAGCCAGTTAGTCATCCTCGCCCTCCTCGCCGGCCTGGCGCGCCAGCAACTGGCAGGCGGTGGCACCGGAGGCCAGCACCAGCAGCCAGATCAGCAGCATCTGCGCCACTTCCAACAGGCTGGTCGCACGCACCGCGAGCCCGGCGACCACCAGGCCGAGGCCGAGGGTATCGGCCTTGGTCAGCGCATGCAGCCGGCTCAGGGTATCGGGAAAGCGCAGCAGGCCGACGCTGCCGGCAAAGAAGAACAGCAGGCCGCCGGCCAAGAGCAGCCAGCTGAAGACACTCAGCAGCTCATTCATGGCGACTGCGCCGCAACAGTTGCACCAGCGCGGCGCTGACGATCGCCGCCAGCAGTGCCAGCACCAGCGCCGCATCGCGCAGCGCCGGAGCGCCCTGCCACTGCGCCAGCACCAGCAACAGCGCGGTGCCAGTGGTGCCGAACAGCTGCACGGCGAGCAACCTGTCGACCCGGCCGGGCCCGAGCAGCACGCGCCAAAGCCCGACCAACAAGGTCAGCAGCAGGAGCGCCGCGAAGACCGCCATCACGACGCATCCCCTGCAGCGAGCAGCTGATCGAGGCGTTGCTCCAGCTCATCGACGGCGGCCTGCCAGGGCTGGCGCTCGTCCAGCACGTGCACCCACATCCGTTCGCCCTCGATACGCGAAGCCAGTGTGCCGGGCAGCAGCCCGACCATCGCCGACAGCAGCAGGCGTACCCGCGGCGAACGGCTGCTGAAGGCGTAGGGATGCCACGCCGGCTGCAGTGGGCAGCTCGGCCGCAGGGCACGGAGGGCCACGTCCCAGCCACCCAGCAACATGTGCTTGAGAAACAGCCCGATAAACGCCGGCAGCGCAGCCAGCCGGATAGTCAGCGGCCGCAACCCCAGCCAGAGGCTCAGAGCAACCGCCAGCAGCACCGTCGGCGCACCCAGCAACCAACCCTGCCCGGCGGCGAACAGGGCCCAGAGCGCGGTGTAGATCAGCAACCAGAAGAGCGCGTCGGCAGCTCCGCGACGCAGTGCGGCGTGGCTCATCCCATTCTCCTTGGCATTCCGATCTTTGTAACAAGTCGAGGCCAAGAGTTCGCCGCTGTCCATATTCCGCGGCGAAATGCGTTGTATCAGCAGATTGCCGCTCGGCTTGGTTATCCACAGGCGAGACAGACGGGACGACCAGAACAGACACGGGGCCTGGCTCCGATACCGCAGGCTGAACGCCCGGTACGACGAGCACCCATGAGGGCATTGAAGGACAGCGATGCCGCTGGCATACCGCATGCCGGGAACCCCGGGTGCGTGCAATCGCGGTGATGCTGGTCGGCCAGGGCACTAGGTGCTGAGTCAGCTGCCGCTTCTGGAGTTACAACCGCTAACCGTCAATTTGGTCGGCGTAGCGGCGCTGCGGCCTTCGCCCGCCGACCTGGTGTCGCGACGGCGAAGCTACAGCCAGCCGTTGTCGCCAAGTACCTGGCTCTTATAGAAATCGAGATTGGCACGCATGGCGAACACGCCAGCGACACCATAGGAAAGGAAGCGCGCGAACTCGCCATAGCCCAACGCATCAAGCCCCATGATGATCAGGCTGACCGCGATCAGTGCCAGCAACGTATAGCTAACCGCCCGACGCCACATGCCCTTGGCCAGGTAGTACAGCGGCCCGAACAAAAAGGCGAGGATGTTGAACGCCATGGCTTTGCGCCGCTCGGCGGCAGGCAGACTCTTGAATGCTGGCAGGCGTGGCCCTCCAGCCTGGGCAATGGCAATGAAACGCCGTTTCCAGGCGTCGGAAACGGGCAATGCATCGATCCGGTGCGTCTCATCGGCGGCCAGCGTGGCAGCCGGTGGTGCGTAAGGATTGTGGATACTCATGAAACCTCCTTGTTGTCGAGCGCCCTATCATCGCGGCCGCCGTCGATCCTCGCCAATCGACGTGCCAGCAGCGTGCTGCACCGCATGTTTCTCGCGGTCTGCAGGCGCCGCGCTCAGCGCAGATAGCGCACGAACCAGTCGCCGGCCAGCTGAGCAACCTCCTCCAACGTGCCGTGCTCCTCGAACAAGTGGCTGGCACCGGGCACCACCACCAGTTGATGTTCGCATTGCAAACGTGCCGCGGCGGCGCGGTTGAGTTCGAGCACCTCCAGATCGCGGCTGCCGACGATGAACAGCGAAGCCGCCCGCACCCGCGCCAGCGAAGGCTCGGCCAGATCGACACGGCCGCCGCGCGAGACCACCGCCGCGATGTCCGCCGGGCGTGACGCCGCGGTGGTAAGGGCCGCGGCGGCACCGGTGCTGGCGCCGAACAGGCCGATGCGCAGTTCGCGCAGTTGCGCATCGCTGCTCAACTGGTCGACCACGCCAGTCAGGCGCTGGCTGAGCAGCGGAATGTCGAAGCGCAGCTGGCGGGTGATCTCGTCGATGGGTTGTTCGTGCTTGGTCAGCAGGTCGAACAGCAAGGTGCCCAGGCCCAGCTCGTTGAAGCGCCGCGCCACGCTCTGGTTGCGCGGGCTGTGCCGGCTGCTGCCGCTGCCGTGGACGAACACCACCAGCCCGGTGGCATGCGGCGGCAGGCAGAGGTCGCCGTGAAGGCGGGCCTTGCCGAGGGTGAAGCGCATCGGTGTCGATGAAGGCTGGCTCATGCCGGCTGCCCTCCTCTGCTCCAGGCGCGCTGCAGCAGATCGACCACCAGCTGGTCTGGGGTCTGGTCGAAATTCTGATACCAGCGGCCAATAGCGTAGAGGTCGTGGGGCATGTGCAGACAGACGACACGGTCGGCCAGCGGCTCCAGCTGTGCGACGCTCTCCGGCGCCGCCACCGGCACCGCCACGGTGATACTCGCCGGCTCCAGCTGACGCACCGCCTTCACCGCGGCACGCATGGTGGCGCCGGTGGCCAGCCCGTCGTCCACCAGGATCACCGCGCGTCCGGTGACGGCTGGGCGCGGACGGTCGCCGCGATAGGCCTGTTCGCGGCGCTGCAGCTCGTGGCTCTCCTGGGCGATGGTGCCGTCGATCTCGGCCTTGGAGACGTGCACGTAGCGCACGATGTCCTCGTTCATCACCCGCACACCGCCACTGGCAATGGCGCCCATGGCCAGCTCGCGATTGCCCGGCGTGCCGAGCTTGCGCACGACCAGAATGTCCAGCTCCAGGCCGAGGCGCTGCGCCACTTCGAACGCCACCGGCACACCGCCGCGCGGCAGCGCCAGCACCAGGGCATCGGTCCAGTCGTCCTCCTGCGCGAGCCGCTCGGCCAATGCCTCGCCTGCATATATTCGATCAGGGAAAGGGATCTTCAGGGTCATGGCCGGTTCCTCGCTACGCTGCCGATTGCAATGGAGTCTGGCTCAAGAATGGGAGGTCCGTGGGCCGCTGCGACAAACAACGCGGTCGCCACTGATCGGTGCGGGCACGAAAGGCATTGCCGTCACATGTCTGGCGCCATTAAAGTGCCATTATTGCGCCGTGCCGCTCCGGCGGCGCGACCTCTGCCAGCGGAAGGATCCCCATGCCGAACAACAAGAAACCCCGGGTTGCCTGGTGCGCACGCAGCGTGCTGCTGATGGCCGTGAGCCTGCTGTTTCCCTCCACCTCGCTGCAGGCGGCACAGAGCCTGACGCTGCTGACCTGGGAGGAATTCCTTGGCGAGGCGGTGATCGAGCGTTGGCAGGCCGAGACCGGCGTGGAGATCCGGCAGATCTACTTCGACAGTGGCGACAAGCGCGATGAAGTGCTGGCCAAGACCGACCACCAGGTCGATGTCGCCCTGACCGAGCTGATCAGTTCCTCCCGTTTCGGCGCGCGCGGGCTGCTGCAACCGCTGGACCAGGCCGCACTGCCAGGGCTGCGCCACATTCCGCAACGCTGGCGTGACAGCTGCGGCCCGCACAGCGTGCCGTATCTCTGGGGCACGCTCGGCATCGCCTACCGCAGTGACCGCGTCGAACGCACGCCCCGCTCCTGGGCAGACCTGCTGCAGCCGGCTCGGGCGAACGAGCCACACATCATCATGATGGAAGACCACGAGGACATCCTCGCCAGCCCGCTGATCCTCCAGCAACGCTCGATCAACACCGCGGACAACGACGAGCTGAAGGCTGCGTTCGAGCTGCTCATGGCGCAGGCGCCGGCCGTGCTCACCTACGAATACGTGATCACTTCCCTGCGCAGCCAGCGCTATCTGGATCAGGCGGACATGGCCCTGGCCTACAGCGGTGACCAGCAGGTCCTCAACGAGGTCGAGGGCATCGACGGCGAACCCTGGCGCTACGTGGTACCGGAAGAAGGCACACTGCTGTGGGTGGACTGCCTATCGGTGCCGACCAGCACCCCGAACAAGGCCCTGGCGTATCGCTTCCTGGAGTTTCTCCTGCGCCCGGAAATCGCCGCGCTGAACGCCGCCGAGCTGGGTGTGGCGACCCCCAATGCCGCAGCACGAGCACTGCTGCCGGCGGAGGTACGCCAGGACCCGAGCATCTACCCACCGGAGCCGGTGCTCGAGCGCAGCCAGGTCTACGAACCGCGACCGCTGCAGGCCACGCAGACGCGGCGACGCATCATCAGCGCACTGATCAACGCCCATGACCCTCGGTAAGCGCGCCCTGCTGGTGATCTTTCCGGTCATTCTGATCATCCAGCTGGTCGCCGCGACCGCCGCCTACCTGACCCAGCGGTCCGCACTGCTGGATCTGGAACAGGCCCGCCTGGCGCAGCAGCTGTCCGCGCTGAAATCGGCCTATCTGGACTACGAGGCCTTCAACCGCAGCGTGCTCTACTCGATCATGGAAAGCGAGGCGCTGCTGGCATTCCTGCGCGAGGCGGATACCGCCTTTCGCAACGACACCCTCGGGCTGAGCATCCAGCAGGCCATCCGCTCGCTGTCGACCGCCAAGCTGTCCTTCGCCTCGGTCGCCATCGTTCAGCCGGACGGCGAGCCGGCGTACTACTTCGAAAGCAGCCTGTCGCCGTTCGCCAGCATGAACGTGATCCAGCAGCAGGTCGTTCGGCAGGCGAAGCAGGGGCTGGAGCCCGCCGCAATGGTCTATGTCGAGCAGGCCGAGGGCGGCCCGCTTCTGCTGCAGACCGACTTCATCCTGCCCGCATCCGGCAGCCGGCCATTGCCCAGCCAGCGTGGCGAAGCCTTCGCCCTGCAGCTGGCGGTGCGCCCGGAGGCCTTCATTGCGCTGAAACAGGCACTTGAACACGAATATCGCGCGCAGCTGGAGATCGCCGCCGAACTGGCTCCGATCCAGCCGGAGCTGTCCGCCGACGTGCTGCTGTCGCGCTCGCTGTATGCGCGGCTCACCCCGGCCCCGGAATATCTCGCCGAGCGTCTGCAAACGCTGCGCCTGGCGTTCCTCGCCGGTGGCGCGCTGGTGTGCGTGGTTTCCATCGGCCTGTTGCTGCTGTTGATCCGCCGCTACGTCACCGCCCCCATCAGCCAGCTCGACGACCAGCTCACCGACCTGTTGCTGTGCAAGCGCGCCGCACTCGACGAACCCACCGTCGGCGGCGAAATCGGCCGCCTGACGCTGAACATGAAGACGCTGCACGATCACAACACCGCCGCGCTGCGCCGTATCCAGGAGATCTCCTGGACCGACAGCCTGACCCAGACCAGCAATCGCGCGCATTTCGGCATGCTCGCCAACGCCATGTACGAACGCTGCCTGCACAGCGACAAGCGTCTGGCGCTGCTGTTCATCGATCTGGACAACTTCAAGCAGGTCAACGATCAGCACGGTCACGATGCCGGCGACACGCTGCTGCGGATTTTTGCCCAGCGCGCCCAGGGCGTGCTGGAGGCGCACCGGCTGCGCCATCCGCAGACGGAAACGGCCCTGGCCCGTTTGTCAGGCGACGAGTTCGCCATCCTGCTGCTGACCGAGCCCGGCGCTGCAGATCTGGAAGAGCTGTGCGAGGCACTGCTGGGGCTGTGTCGTGGCGGCTTCCGTCTCGAGGATCGGCTCTACCCGGTGGGACTGAGCATCGGCACCGCCCGCTACCCGGACGACGCGGATTCCATCACCCAGCTGCTGACCCGTGCCGATACCGCGATGTATCAGGCCAAGGCCGAAGGCAAGAACGCGGTGGTGGCCTTCAGTGGCGAACTCGCACAACGCAACGAGCGCATCCGCCTGATCGAAGAGCAGCTGCGCGCGCTCGACGGCGACGACCAGCTGCGCCTGGTCTATATGCCGGCGCTCGATCGCGAAGGTGCGGTGGTCAGCTGCGAAGTGCTGCTGCGCTGGCATTCGCCGATCCTCGGCACCGTCTCGCCGGCGGAGTTCATCCCCATCGCCGAGCGTGCCGGGCTGTTCCCGAAGATCGACAGCTGGGTGATCGACCATGCACTGGCCGAGTACCCCGAGCTGGTCCGCCTGTTCGGCGAGGGTGTCATTCTGGCGATCAACGTATCCTCGGCCCAGCTGGTGGACGATCGCATCTGCCGCTACCTGGTCGAGCGCGCCGCCCACCACGGCATCGAGCCGGGCAGGATCGAAATCGAGCTGACCGAAACCTATGCCGCCGAGCTGAGCAAGGACACCATGGCGGTGGTCAAGGGCATGCGCCAGGCGGGTTTCCGCGTGGCGATCGACGACTTCGGCGTCGGCTACACCTCGTTCCAGCAGCTGCTGCAGTACCCGGCGGACACCATCAAGCTGGACATGGTGATCGTCGACAGCCTCACCCGCCCGGACATGCAGCAGAGCCTCGCGGCGCTCATCGCCTTCTGCCATGCGCAGGGCAAACGGGTGAACGCCGAGGGTGTGGACAACATGGAAAAGCAGTCGGCCCTGCTCGAGGCCGGCTGCGACCTGTTCCAGGGCTACCTGCTCTCGCCGCCGCGTTCGCTGTCGGCGCTGGAAGACTGGATGGCCGTGCGCCGGCGCGCACTGGCGCCGCTGCGCCTGGAGCAGCTGACGCCACGCGAGGTGTCGCAGCCCGGTTGAGCAAGTCGCATCGGCACGCGCCCAGCAACCGCCCGTGTTCCTTGATCAGCGGTGTACGCAGGTGGTTGCCGGCATCGATGGCAAACCGCGGGCCCAGCCCTTGGCGCACAGCTGCCCGGCGCTCGCCACCGCCCCGACATGCGCCGCAGCGTGGGTCAGCAGCTTGCCGATGGCCGGCATGGCGGTGGCGGCAGCTGCAACGGGTCCCGGCCGGAGGCGCTCAGCGCAAGCGATCCGAACGCAACGCTCAGGGGCTCCCTCGCCACAGCGTCCATGCCGACTGCGCAAGCACTGCAGGCCCGCCTCAGCGAGCTCAGCCCTGGCGCAGCGATAGCCCCTTGAGGAAGTTGCGCAGCAGCTGGTCACCGCAGGGCCGGTAGTTGCTGTGTCCCGGCTTGCGGAACAGCGCGCCGAGCTCGGATTTCGACAGCTGCAGGTCGGCGGCCCGCAGGATCGCCTGCAGGTCTTCGTCGCGCAGCTCGAAGGCCACCCGCAGTTTCTTCAGGATCTGGTTGTTGCTGACCGGCAGTTCCAGCGGCGGCGCCGGGCGGCTCTCGTCCTTGCCGCGCTTGAAGTAGATCAGGCCATCGAGAAAACGCGCCATGGCCTCGTCCGGGCATTCCTGATAGCCGTCCTCGTCCTCGCGGCTGAGCCAGGCGCGAACCTCTGCCTCGTCTACCGTGCAGCCACCCAGGGCGGCAATTTCGGCCATTTGTACGTCACTGGCCTTGAGGGTGTAGCGCAGGCTGCGCAGGACGTCGTTGTTGAGCATGGTCGCTCCTCACTGAGAAAAGGCCGGCAGTGTGCGCTTTCGGGCGCCCTGCGGCGAGCCCGATCAACCGTCCTCGCGCTCGCCTAGGCGCCGGTACAGGGTGCGCCGGCCGATGCCCAGCAGGGCCGCCGCGCGGCGCTTATTGCCGTCCACCAGCTTGAGCACGTGTTCGATATAGCGCAGCTCCAGCTCCTCCAGGGTCGGCAGCAGCGGGCCATCGCTGAGCTGAGCGAGCAGTTCGGCGCCGGCACTGCGCGCCTTGTCATCACGATAGTCGGCGATGCGGCTGGGCAGGTGCTCCAGCTCGATGCTGCGTCCGTGGCAGAAGGTCACCGCACGCTCGATGGCGTTCTGCAGCTCGCGCACGTTGCCGGGGAACGGATAGCGCCGCAGTTGCGCCAGTGCCGCCGGCGCGATGCCGCGTACCGGCCGCCCACTGCGCGCGGCGAAGTGGGCGACGAAACCGGCAGCCAACAGTTCGAGATCCTCTTCGCGATCACGCAGCGGCGGCACCTGCAGGATGAAGGTTTCCAGACGGAAGAACAGGTCCTCGCGGAAGGCCTCGCGCCCCGCCTCGGTTTCCAGCGGGCGGTTGCTGGCGGCGATGATGCGCACGTCCACGCTCAGCTCACGCTCGGCACCCACCGGGCGGATCGTGCCTTCCTGCAGCACGCGCAGGAGCTTGGCCTGCAGCGGCAGCGGCATCTCGCCGATCTCGTCGAGAAACAGCGTGCCACCGTCGGCCTGCTGGAACAGTCCCTTGTGCGCGCGGTTGGCGCCGGTGAAAGCACCGGCGACATGGCCGAAGAATTCGCTTTCCAGCAATTCGGCCGGCAGCCCCGCGCAGTTGATCGCGAGGAACGGCCCCTTGGCACGCTCGCTTTCCGCATGCACGGCACGGGCGACCAGTTCCTTGCCGGTGCCGCTCTCGCCGATCACCAGCACCGGCCCCTCGGCCCGGGCGAGCTGACGGATCTGGTCGAACACGCCACGCATCACCCGGCTGCGCCCGAGCATGCCGTGGAAGCGGTCGTCGCTGAGCAGCTGCTGGAAACGCCGCACCTCGTCGCGCAGGCGGCGTGTCTCCAGCGCGCGGGCCACCGCCAGGGCGAAATGCTCGAGGTCCAGCGGCTTGGTGAGGAACTCGTCGGCGCCCTCCTTGAGCGCCGCCACCGCCTGCTGGATGCTGCCGAACGCGGTGATCACCAGAAACGCCGGCGCCGCCTGCATCGTCTTGACCCGTCGCAACAGCGCCATGCCATCGGCACCGGGCAGGCGCAGATCGCTGACCACCAGCGCCGGCTCCCAGCTTTCCAGCGAGCCGACCGCCTCCTCCGCGCTGGCCAGCGCACGCACCTGCAGGCCGCGATCTTCCAGCTCCTCGACCAGCAACTGGCGCAGGCTGTCGTCGTCCTCGACCAGCAGGACCCGCTCCTGCGTCACTTCAGTCATGCTCGACCTCCTCGTCGATCAATGGCAATGCGATACGGAAGGCTGCGCCCGGCAGGTCGCCGTCGATCAGTTCGATACGTCCGCCGCACTCGCCGACCACGCCATGGGCCACTGCCAGCCCCAGCCCGCTGCCCTCACCCACCGGCTTGGTGGTGAAGAACGGCTCGAACAGCGCCGCGCGGTTCGACTCGGCAATGCCGGGGCCGTCGTCCTCGACCTGCAACATCAGTTCGGCGCCAGCGCGCCACCAGCGCAGGCGCACCAACCCGCCCGGGCTGGCCTGGGCGGCATTGCGTAGCAGATTGGTCAGCGCCTGCTCGAAACGCGGCGGGTCGACCCGGCAGTACAGCGTTTGCGCCGGTGCCTGCAGCTCCAGCCGTACCTGCAGCGCGGCCAGCTCATCGGCCACCGCCGCGGCTGCCGAATGCGCCAGCACCTCGGCGGGCACCTTGCGCAGCGGCGAGCCGGCGGCGCGGCCGAAATCCAGCAGCTGGCGGACAATGGCACTGAGCCGGGCCACCTGCTGGCGAATCTGCAACAGGGCGCGGCGATGGGTTTCGCCCAGCTCGTCGTCGCGCAACACGCGCTGCGCCTTGCCGTCGATCACACTCAGCGGGCTGCCCAGCTCATGCGCGACACCAGCCGCCAGCCGCCCCACCGCCGCCAGTTGCTGACTCTGGCGCAGGCGCGCCTGCAACTGCTCCTCGCGGGCCTGCTGCTCGGCCACCTGACGCTCGGCGGCGGCGATGCTGTCGAGCATCTGGTTCAGCGCGCCGGAGAGCACGACGATCTCCTGCGGCCCGCTGCGTGGCGCTCGGTGCTCGCGCTCGCCGGCCGCGACGCGCTCCATGCTGCGCGCCAGCTGCTGCAGATGCTTGCCCACCGCGGAGCGATGGCCGAGCAGGATCACCAGCAGCGCCACCCCGGCGAGCAAGCCGCCGAGGCCCGCAGCGATCAGGCGCAGGCGGCGGATGTCGCGTTCGAAATCGCCCCAGCGCCGGGTCACCTGCAGCAGGCCATTGATCTGCCCGCCACTTTCTTCCAGCGGAACGAAGTAGGAATACACCGGGCGACCATTGATGCGCTGATAGGTGCCGGTCCGCTCGCCACCGGCGGTGAGCTGCTGGATCGCCGACTCGTCCTGATCCGGCTCCACCGCACCGGCATAGGCCGCGAGCTTGCCGTCGCGGTCGTAGACATAGGCGCCATACACGCGCCCGACGCCAAGCACCGATTCCAGCACCTGCTGCAGGGTGCGCTCGTGGTTCTTCTCCAGGCTGGCGCTGAGCGGCAGGCGCACCGCACGCGCGACCAGCTCGACCTCGGCCTGCAGGCGCCGTTCGCTGTTGCGCTCGACCGTCCAGAGCACCACCGAACTGAAGCCGAACATGATCGCCATGAGCGGCACGATGACCTTGAGCAACAGCGCGCCACGCAGGCTCGCCGGGCGCTGCCAGATTGATACATGTGTCATTCCGGCACAGTACAGGAGGGCTCACGCTGCAGCCAGCGCGCTCCGATGAAACGAGCAATTACTTACACATCAATTAGTTACGTTCAGACCGAGCACCTGGCACGGCTGCTGCACTGTTGAAGGCGTCTTTAACCGAAGCAGGAATGAACATGACCCAGCCCAACGCTCGTCTCGCCTTCGCCGGACTCTTCTCGCTGTTCCTTGGCCTGGCCGCCCCCCTTGCATCGGCGCAATCAGCCAACCCCGCCCCCACGGCGCAGCCGGCGGCCGGTGCACAGGCCCAGCAGTTCGGTGAGAAAAAACTGGAAAGCTTCGCCGAGTCGCTCGGCGAGATCATGGAGATCCGCGAGGAATTCACCGGCAAGCTGCAGCAGACCGAAGACGCCAACAAGGCCCGCGATCTTCAGCAGCAGGCCAACGAGAAGATGCTCGGCGTGATCGAGGAAAACGACATCAGCATCGACGAGTACAACGCCATCAACCAAGCCGTGCAGACCGACCCGGAACTGCGCAACCGTGTGATCGCGATGATGAAGTGAAGCGTTGCTGTAGCGCTGCGTTAAGGCACGTTACGCGACGGGAAATGCCCCGCTCAGGCAATGCGAGCGGGGCTGTTTCGCTTCATGTGGCCCGAGCGCGAGCCCCAACTTCGCGCTCGGCATGCAACGGGTAGCGGTGGCATACAACGCAGCCCCCTTTGACGAACGGTTACTCAAGCTCGCCTGGTGTAGCTGACTGGTGAGGTGGGTCTGCGGTCACCGTATCCTGTTCGGTCCGGTGCAGATTTCGATTAGGTACCGATTCGCTGTCCGACAAACCTTCAACCGGCCGACCGTCCTCCGTGACGATCTGCCCCTGCTCGTTTCGATGTGTTTCGAGCTTCTCCTGAGGGGTCGGAATACCCATCTGACTTGCCCGCGAGCCGGTGTCATCACGAGGGGTACCTGCCGGCCATTGTGCGGCCGCATACGGTACGGATAGAAAAAGCGTGGCCATCGAAATGGAAGCAAGCAAGTATCTGTTCATGGTGTTCTCCTCTTCCCCTAGGCGGCGAGCCCAGCTCAGGGCGGTGAAAGCTTCTGCCAGGTCAATTACTCGCTGCGCCTACTGGCTTGCAGACGAGCATGGCAATCGGGCCGCCCGCGGAGTATTTACCGGGCACTTGCATGACGACCTCTTCGTTCGGGCTGATCGAAGCAGCGGGTGTAGCCGTCATGGCCGTTTCCTCAGGCAGAGCATGGAATTGGCAGGAAGCGATCTCCGCGCTGCGGTTGGTCACCTTGATCGCCGGTACACCACGCAGATCGACCTGTTCAGAGGATGCCGAAGGCACGCCAAGTTCCTCGATCTCCATATTCATGCCATTCAGACGAGTCACGACCATCGGGTCGTCGGCTAGAGCTGGGAGAGCAGACGCGAGGACAGCGAACGCCAAAATTGGTCTTTTCATCCGGGTTCTCCATTGAGTCTTACCATGTGAGAACGGTCAGGCACCAAGGAGTTCGCTGGCCCGTCAGGTCACGGCGGGCCCGCAATAATTCGCGCCACCTCTCCCCCCCCCTCGGCTTGCAGATGCTCGGGCACGATGTCGTCTTTTCAACTGCCACCCTCTACAGCAGCAAGACGTGCACGAAAGTCGAAGTAGTGTTCGAGCACCCGCTCCGGCGCCTCAACTTGCGGGTAGTGGCCGATGCCCTCCAGCAGCACGGTGTCGGGCGACGGAATCAGCTCGCGATAGCGCGCCACCATGTGTGCACCCGAGATCGGATCGGCGGCGCCGTCGATCACTCGCAGCGGCACATTGCAGCGCTGCATGGCCGTAACCCAGCGCTCGCGTTGCCTGACCCGCTCGGGCATGTAGCGGATCAGCCGGTGCATCACCGCCGGTCCGTCGCTCTCCGCGATCAGCCGCCAGTAATCGTCCAGCTCGGCGTCGCTCGGCTGCGTCTGCGCACCGAACACCCGGCCGAAGGTCGCCCCAAGCGTACGCCGCGAGAACAGCCTGCCCAGCAGGAAGCCGAACGGCCCGAGCAGCAGTTTCTGCACCCGTACCGGATGATGGGTTTCCGGGAACAGCCCGCCATTGAGGAACACGCAACTGGCCAGCGCGATGCGCCCTTCGCAATGCCGAGCCAGCAGTTCCTGAGCGACGCTGTCGCCATAGTCATGCGCCAGCACATGGATAGGGCCGTCGATACCCAGCTCCGCCAGCAGCGCCTGCTGCAGATCGGCCTGCTCGATCAGGTTGTAGGCGTGCCCACGCGGCTTGGCCGAATAGCCGAAGCCGAGCATGTCGCAGGCAACCAGCCGATAGCGCGCCGCAAGCGGCTGCCAGACCTTGTGCCAATCCCAGCTGGCGGTGGGAAAACCATGGATCAGCAGCAGCGGCTCGCCTTCGCCAGCCGTCCAGTAGCGGATGCGCTTGCTGCCAAAATCGAACTCGCGAGCGCTGGCGCGCCAGCTATCCAGTGCCATGCCGTCGGTGCTACTCATTCGTTCTTCTTGTTTTCGTGGAGACGAAGCCAGTCTAGCGGGCTGCTACGGCATGACGACTTGCCGCGCCGGCCAGCTTGGTGGCCCGGCGAGTCAGCCGGGCGCTGCTATCCCGCCCTGTCCTTCGCCTTCGACGGTGTAGACGGTGCCCTTGCAGAGGCGCTGGGACGCTCGCCAAGCTGGGGCAGCGAGTAACCGCGTCAGGGTCCGTTCGGCCGCCGGTAACCGCAGCGGCCGACCTCTCCCCGCTTATCGGGGTCGCACGTAGGACACCCATCGATATCCATCCCATACGGCTTGCCGGAAGGAGGAACAGGTGTCCAGAGCGACCCCATGGCTGCTGGCCGGCCTTGCCGGCATTCTCGTTCTGCTGGGCGGTCTTGCCCTGCTGGCCGAGTCACCCTGGGCCCGGCAACTGATCGAGCGTCAGCTGAGCCAGCGCCTGGACGGGCGCGCGGTGTCCATCGGCGAATTCGACATCGAATGGGGTTTGCCGCTGGGCGTGCAGCTTCGCGACCTGCGCATCGCCAACGCCGACTGGGCATCGGACGCACCGCTGCTGACGCTCGACGCGTTGCGTGCCCGGCTGGGCGTCGGTGCCCTGTTGACCGGTGACGTACAGCTGCGGTCGCTCCAGCTGGTTCAACCTCAAGTCCACCTCGCCCGCCAAGCCGATGGCCAAACGAACTGGGCCGCGCTGCTGGGCGACGGCCCGGAGCAAGGTTCGCTGCCGTTCAGCCCCGATCCCTTGCGCATCCGCGACGGCGAGATCCATTACCGCGATGCCCAGCTCGACCTTCAGCTTGACCTGTCGGTGGCGACGCCTCCCAGTGACGAAGGTCCGCGTCAGCTGAACGTGGAAGGTTCCGGCCAATTCCGCGGCCGTCCCGTCAGCCTGACGCTCGTCGGTGACCCACCAGCGCGGGCGCTGGCGGCCGACGCCCCTTATCCCCTTTCGCTGAACGCCCAGGTCGGCGCCCTGCAACTGCAGTTCGAGGGACAGAGTGCCTCGCTACCCAGCCTTGAGCAGCTGCAGGGCCGGTTGACGGCCTCTGCATCGGACGCCATGGCCTTCAATGCGCTGCCGATCAACCTACTGCCGTTCAGGCTGCAGGCGAGCACCCGGCGCGACGGCTCGCAGTGGGCGTTGAGCGACATCGACCTGCGTACCAACGGCAGTCATCTGACCGGTGCGGCGAGCGTGCAGGCCGGTTCCGAGCCAAGGGTGGCCATCCGCCTCGAAGGCGACCAGCTGGACCTCGACCGCTGGGGCCTGATGCCTCGTCCGACCCGCACGGGCGAGCGCCGCCCCATGGCAGCCGATCGCCTGTTGGGCAATGCCAGCGGCCTGCTCGAACGGCTGGGTGACTACCGCGGCGAGCTGTCGCTGCAGCTCGATACGCTGAGCTATGCGGATAACACGCTGCAGGACGTGACCATCGAGGCACAGCTGGACGACCAGCACCTTGAACTGGCGCAGCTGCATGTCGAGCAAGGGCAAGGCGCTGTCTCGTTGCAGGGTGGCTTCGATTGGGCGGACGCCGGGCTGTCCGGCGCGCTCGATGCGCAGCTGGACCAGTTCGATCTCGGCCAAGCACTTGCCGCGTTCGGCCAACCCGGGCTTGGCGTGCTGGATGGCGAAATCCACCTGCGCCTGGCGCCAGACGCCGCCTCGATCGAGAACACCCAACTGCGGTACAAGGCACCGGAACAGGACCTGCGCGTGCAGCTAGGCGCCGCCTCGACCGCAGCGGGGCTGGCGTTGCACGGCACGGCCTGGCACAACCAGGTCCCGGTACAGTTCGACCTGCAGCTGGGCGCGCTACCCCAACTCTTTCGCGAAGCCACCTGGCCGGTCGAAGGCGTGCTCCGCTCGGGCGACGCGCGCCTCACGCTCGACGGCCATGTAACCGACCCGCTGCAGCTGGACGCCGCCGTGCTGCAGGTGTCGCTCGAAGGCCAGCAGCTGGACCGTCTCGACACCTTGACCGGCCTCGACCTGCCCGCACTGGGCGATTACCGACTCGACGGCGAGTTGCGTTGGGAAGATCAGCAGCTGCGGCTTCTCGGGCTTGACGCCCGCTGGGGTGAAAGCGACCTCAGCGGCGATGTGCGGCTCAGCCTGGCCGGACGTCCGATGCTCTGGGCCAACCTGCATGCCGATACGCTGCGTTGGCGCGACCTGCGCCCGACCACCGAGCGTGCGCGCGACAAGCGCCAGCTGTTCTCGGACCGGTCGCTGAAACTCGAGGCCCTGCAGGGCCGCGATGCCATCGTGCGTTTCAGCGCGGACAACCTCGTGGTTCGCGATGTCCCCCTCAATGCCGTGACGCTCAAAGCGATACTCGACGAAGGCGTTCTGGAAATCGAACCGCTGCGCCTGGAACTCGCCGGCGGCACGGCACATGGCACCGTGCGGCTGAATACGCGCGTGCCACGTCCCAGCGGCACGGCGCGCCTGTCACTGACCGGCGCGCGCTTTTCTCCGCTGTTGCGCAGCGCAGACTTTCCCAGTGTTGCGCAGGATTCGGCTGCCGTTATCGGTGGCCAGCTGCGATTGGCCGTCAGCGGGCAGTCCGCGGCGGAGATGGCGGCCGGCGCCGACGGCCGCCTGGAGCTAGCCATGTCGGGCGGCCAGTTGGACAAGGTCGCGATCGAGCTACTCGGGCTCGACGCGGGCGAAGCCTCGATCGCGGCGCTCATCAACGACGCACCCACCGACATGAGCTGCGGCTACCTGCGTTTCGACGCCGACGCCGGCATCGCCCATCTGGAGCGTTTTTTCGTCAGCACGCAGGACAGCAACCTGACCGGGGGCGGCCAGATCGACCTGGCCACCGAGCGGTTGAAGCTGGCATTCGACGCCCACGCCAAAGACTTCAGCCTGCTGTCGGGGCAGGCGCCGATCCAACTGCGTGGCACCCTGCGTGATCCGCAAGTGGAAGTGATCACCGACACGCTGGTCGCCCGCGGGCTCGCCAGCGTCCTGGGCGCCATCGTCGCGCCGCCGCTGGCGATTCTGCCGTGGCTCGAACCCGGTTTCGGCGAAGGTTCGGGCATGGGCTGCGACAAGGCGCTGAAGCAATTCGAACGGACCGGGACCTAGCCGTACGCGTGTTGGAACATCGGTCCAGACCCGTTGCGCTGTACCCGGCAGAGGGTTGAACAAGCTGCTCGACTATCCGTCTATCGGCAACATGCCCAATCGAGACAGCGACATCGGTTTCGCCAGCCACGCCGAATCCAGCGGAAACAGGACGAGCGAGACGGCGTATGTGACGAGAACCGACCGGTCAGGCGGTCCGGGGCAACGGGGCGCAATTGCCGGTGGTAGAGTCGGCGGCGCCCTTCTGATCACTGGAGAAACCATGCGCCCACTGTTCAATGCCCTGTTGCTGGCCCTGCCGCTCTCGCTCTCCTCGTTCGTCTCAGCCGCCGAATCGCCTGCCGGGCGCTGGCAGACCATCGACGACGAGACCGGCAAGCCCAAGTCCATCGTCGAGATCCAGCAGGCCGCCGATGGCACGCTGACCGGCAAGGTGGCGCAGATTCTGCAATCGGAGCACGGGCCGAACCCGCTCTGCAGCGAGTGCGAAGGCGAGCGCAAGGACCAGCCCATCACCGGCATGACCATCCTCTGGGATCTCAAACCGGACGGCGAGCAGGTCTGGAGCGACGGCACCATCCTCGACCCGGCCAAGGGCAAGACCTATCGCTCCAAGGCCCGCCTGCTGGATGGCGGCGACAAGCTGGAAGTGCGCGGCTACATCGGCATCGAGGCGCTGGGCCGCAGCCAGACCTGGGTTCGCCAGTAAGCCGGACCGCGTACAACACCCAGGTATTTTGCCAGGGGCTGTTCGTCCGTGCGGCGCACGGGGTCAGCTGCGGAAATAGTTGACCTTGCGATTCAGCTCCTCGGCCAGCATGGTCAGGTCCTGGCTCGACGACGCTACCTGATTCGAGGCGGCCGAACTGGCGACGGTCGAATCATGGATGCGCGTGACGCTCTGGTTGACCTCTTCGGCCACCGCGCTCTGCTCCTCGGAAGCTGTCGCGATCTGCGCGTTCATCTCGTTGATCGAGCCCACTTCCTGGCGAATCTTGGTCAGCGCGTTTTCCGCCTGCAGCGTCTGTTCGACGGTCTGCTGTGCCAACTGCTTGCTCGACTGCATCACCTCCACCGCCCTGCCGGCGCCGGCCTGCAGCGAGGTGATCATCTCGCTGATTTCGCTCGACGACAGCTGCGTACGGTTGGCCAGCGAGCGCACCTCGTCGGCCACCACTGCGAAGCCGCGACCATGTTCGCCGGCGCGCGCCGCCTCGATGGCGGCGTTGAGCGCGAGCAGATTGGTCTGCTCGGCGATGGCGCTGATGACCTGCAGGATCTTCTCGATATCGCCGCTTTGCGCCGAGACCTGGTTGACGGTTTCAGTCGCGCTTTCCAGCACCTTGGCCAGGTTATGGATGGAAACGGCCGTCTCGCCGACGATTCGCGTACCGGTCTCGACCTGCTCGTCGGCGCTCTTTGCCGCAGCGGCGGCACGGGCGGCGAAGCTCGCCACCTCGTTCACCGTCGTGGCCATCTGGTTGATCGCCGTGGCGACCTGTTCGGCCTCGGCCGACTGGTGCTGGATCTGCTGGTTGCTGTTCGCCGAGGAGGTACGCAGTTCACCCGAGGCGACGCCGACGCCATCGGCGGCAGCGCGCACCTCGGCAATGATCGCGGTGAGCCGGCTGGCCATCTTCGCGGTCGCCCCCATGACGCTGTCCGGGTACGGGGTGGCGATTACCTGGCCGAGATCGCCATTGGCCAGATTGCCGATCACGCGGGCCACCTCGTCCGGCTCGGCACCGAGTGTGGAACGCAGCTTGCGGATGATCACCACGGCGATGGCCACACCCAGCAGAACCGCCACGCCGGTCACCGCGACGATGAGCGCGAGGAAGCCGCTGGCGGTCTCGCGGACCACGGTCACGTCCTGATTGATGCTCGATTCCTGGTGATCGATGAACGCGTTGATCAGCCGCAGCCATTCGGTATAGGCCCCGGCGACGTTTTCCAAGAGAAAGTCGTAGGCATGCTCCGAGCCCTCGCTGAAGCGCAGCTCGACCACCTGCTGGGTCAGCGCATTGGTCTTCGCCTCGATGGTCTCGATCTGCAGCATCAACTGCTTTTCCACGGCATCGGCGGAGGGTTGCGCGAGCATCGTCTTCATCGGCGCCGCCGAGTCGGCGTACAGCTGAGCCAGTCGCTCGATCTCCGCCACCTGCTCACGGGCAAACGCGGGATCGACCGCACTGACGGCGTCACGCACGGCGATCGCACGGTCGTGCACGCTGCCGCGGAAGTTGATCGCATAGCGCTGCTTGAGTCCGGCCTGCGAGCTGATCTGGCTCATGCTGCGGTCGATGATGTCGACTTTGAGCGCACTGACCACGGCGACCACCACCATCAGCGCCAGGATCACCAGAAACCCCAGGCCCAGGCGCATGGATACCGACATCTGCTTGTTCATCGAACTCTCCTTGCGAGGCTGCGCGGCAGCCCATCAGCCAGTCGTTGGTGCTTCGAGCGATACACGAAGCGATGCAAAACTTGTACAGAATAATGTCACCATGACACTACTTGTACAAGTTTTTATCGGCGGAATGTCGAGCGAAAGCGGGCTGAATCTGGACATGCCTGCGGGCAAGGAGTGTTCTCGCAGGCTCAAGGGCTAGGTTTGTAGAGGTCTTGTAGAATTTTCGCAGGCCACTCGCTGCGTGCTCGGCACGCCGGAGCAGGTCGGCCTGGCAATCAGCAGACAGCAAAAAGGCGCCCGAAGGCGCCTTTCTGTTGTCTCGCAGCGGGTGTTAGACCTTGGCGCGCTCGTAGCGCTTGCGGTCGTTCTCGTTGAGCATCTTCTTGCGCAGGCGGATCGATTTCGGCGTCACTTCCACCAGCTCGTCGTCGGCGATGAACTCCAGCGCCTGCTCGAGGGTGAACTTGATCGGCGGAACCAGGGCGATGACCTCGTCCTTGCCGGACGCGCGCATGTTGTCGAGCTTCTTGCCCTTGGTGGGGTTGATCACCAGGTCGTTGTCACGGCTGTTGATGCCGCACAGCTGGCCTTCGTAGATGTCCTGGCCGGGCTCGAGGAACAGCTTGCCGCGGGCCTGCAGGGTTTCCAGCGAGTAGGTCAGCGCGGTACCGGTGGCCATGGAGACCAGCACGCCGTTCTGGCGGTTGGTGACTTCGCCGGCCTTGATCGGGCCGTAGTGGCTGAAGGTCGAGGTCAGGATGCCGGTGCCCGAGGTCAGGGTCAGGAAGTTGTTGCGGAAGCCGATCAGGCCGCGCGCCGGGATGGTGTACTCCAGGCGGATGCGGCCCTTGCCGTCGGGAATCATGTTGGTCAGATCGCCCTTGCGCAGGCCCATCTGCTCCATCACCGGCCCCTGGTGCTGCTCTTCGATGTCGATGGTGACGTTCTCGTAGGGCTCCTGCTTCTCGCCGGCCTCGTTCTCGATGATCACCACTTCCGGGCGGCCGACGGCCAGCTCGAAGCCTTCACGGCGCATGGTTTCGATCAGTACCGACAGGTGCAGCTCACCACGGCCGGAGACCTTGAACTTCTCCGGGCTGTCGCCCTGCTCGACGCGCAGCGCCACGTTGTGCAGCAGCTCCTTGTCCAGACGGTCCTTGATGTTGCGGCTGGTGACGAACTTGCCTTCCTTGCCGGCGAACGGCGAGTCGTTGACCTGGAAGGTCATGGAAACGGTCGGCTGGTCGACGGTCAGCGGCGGCAGCGCCTCGACAGCGCTCTGGTCGCAGAGGGTGTCGGAGATGTACAGCTCGTCCATGCCGGACACGCAGACGATGTCGCCGGCGGTGGCTTCGGCCACCTCAACCCGCTGCAGGCCGGAGTGGCCCATGATCTTCAGAACACGACCGTTGCGCTTCTTGCCGTCGGCGCCAATGGCAGTCACCGGGGTGTTGGTCTTCACGGTGCCGCGAGCGATGCGGCCGATACCGATGACGCCAAGGAAGCTGTTGTAGTCCAGCTGCGAGATCTGCATCTGGAACGGGCCGTCGACGTCCACCTTGGGCGCCGGAACGTGGTCGATGATGGCCTGGAACAGGGCATCCATGTTGTCGTCCATGTTCTCGTGGTCCATGCCGGCGATGCCGTTCAGGGCGCTGGCGTAGACGATCGGGAAGTCCAGCTGCTCGTCGCTGGCACCGAGGTTATCGAACAGGTCGAAGATCTGGTCGATGACCCAGTCCGGACGCGCGCCCGGGCGGTCGATCTTGTTCACCACGACGATCGGACGCAGGCCGGCCTTGAACGCCTTCTGGGTCACGAAGCGGGTCTGCGGCATCGGGCCGTCCTGGGCGTCGACCACCAGCAGCACGGAGTCGACCATGCTCATGACGCGCTCGACCTCACCGCCGAAGTCGGCGTGGCCGGGGGTGTCGACGATGTTGATGTTGTAGCCGTTCCACTTCAGCGCGGTGTTCTTGGCCAGGATGGTGATGCCGCGTTCCTTTTCCTGGTCGTTGGAGTCCATCACGCGCTCGTTTTCCGCTTCTTTGCGGTCGAGGGTGCCGGACAGGCGCAGCAGCTTGTCGACGAGGGTGGTCTTGCCATGGTCGACGTGGGCGATGATGGCGATGTTGCGAAGATTCTCGATCACTGATTCGTTTCTCTGTAGATAGCTTCGAGCTCGGGCTTGAAGCTGGGAATTGTCCGGACGACGTCAGGCTGTCCGAGTTGTAACGACTTGGCCTTGCGATCAGCAGCGGTCGGGAGGGCGGTGGCGAATGCTGCCACCCAACAGCCCCGGCTGTTTCACCGATGCGTCAGGCCGGACGATAGACGCGAACATTCACATGCCCCTCGCTCAGCAGATGGTGAGCATGCAGGCGGCTCATGACACCTTTGTCGCAATACAGCAGGTACTGGCGGTTTTCATCCAGTTCCTTGAAACGGTTGTTCAGCGCGTAGAACGGCAAGGTCTGAACTTCGATGCCGGACAGTTCGAGGGGTTCGTCCTCGGCGGCGTCGGGGTGACGAATGTCGAGGATGACCTGGCCGGCCGTCGCCTCGCTGACCTCCTCGACCCTGATGTCTTCGCCCAACTCGTCGATCACCCGGTCGATCGGTACCTGGCGGGCACTGGCCAGGGCGCGCTCGAGGATGGCCATGTCGAACTGCTTTTCCTCGTGCTCGACGCGATAGCGCTTGGCGCGGGTGGTCGGGTTCTTCGAGATCACGCCGCAGTATTCGGGCATGTTCTTGGCGAACTCGGCGGTGCCGATCTCGAAGGCGGTGTCGATGATGTCCTGCTTGTGGCTGGCGATCAGCGGGCGCAGCACCAGCATGTCGGTGGCCGAATCGATCACCGAGAGATTCGGCAGGGTCTGGCTGGAGACCTGGGAGATCGCCTCGCCGGTGACCAGTGCGTCGATGTGCAGGCGCTCGGCGATCTCGGTCGAGGCGCGCAGCATCATGCGCTTCAACACCACGCCCATCTGGCTGTTGTCGACCTTCTGCAGGATCTCGCCGACCACTTCCTCGAACGGCACGCTGATGAACAGCACGCGGTGCGAGCTGCCGTACTTCTTCCATAGATAGTGGGCGACTTCCATCACGCCCAGCTCATGGGCGCGGCCGCCGAGGTTGAAGAAGCAGAAATGCGTCATCAGCCCGCGGCGCATCATCTGATAGGCGGCGACGGTGGAGTCGAACCCCCCGGACATCAGCACCAGGGTCTGTTCCAGCGCACCCAGCGGATAGCCGCCGATGCCGTCGTGCTGCTCGTGGACGACGAACAGGCGCTGGTCGCGAATTTCCATGCGCACTTCGACTTCCGGCGCCTTCAGCGAAATGCCGGAGGCGCCGCACTGCTGGCGCAGCTGGCTGCCGACATGCCGTTCGACGTCCATGGAGCTGAACGGGTGCTTGCCGGCGCGCTTGCAGCGCACCGCGAAGATCTTGCCCGGCAGGCGCTCGGCGTAGTGCGCCTTGCACTTGGCGACGATGTCGTCGAGATCGCCCAGCGGGTACTCGTGCACCTCCAGGCAATGGGCGATGCCGGGCGTGCAGCGCAGGCGCTCGATCATCTCGCGCAGCGGCTTCGATTCGCTGAGCGCGGTTTCCACCTCGATGTTGTCCCACACGCCTTCGACCCGCACCTCGGGGTCGAGCTCGCGCAGCACGGTGCGGATGTTCTTCGCCAACTGGCGAATAAAGCCCTTGCGCACCGGCGGGCTCTTGATGGTGATTTCGGGGAAAACCTTGACGATCAGCTTCATGGAAACAGCGCGGGTGCCGGTATGGCTGGAAAAGAGGGGCGCGGAGTATAGCGGAAACTGCTCAAGTTTTAATCGGTTTCTTTGAGTCGCGCCCATACGCACCAAAACGATGCGTAACCGAGACCGCTCGCACCATTAGCGCGCACGTTTTCGTACAGGAAGCTAGGATTTAGCACGCCCCATCGCCGCGGCAGCGCAGTGGCGGGCCTGCAGTTCCAAGACGGAGCACTGGCATGCAATTTGCTCCCTTGTGAGGCAGGTCGCCTTGGCGGAACATCGCCGCCCGGCTTCACCCTGATTCGGAAGCTCACTGTCACGCTTCCACCACTTGGAGAACACCATGTCGAAGTCGCTTCAACTGATCAAAGATTACGATGTGAAGTGGATTGATCTGCGCTTCACCGATACCAAAGGCAAGCAGCACCACGTCACCGTCCCGGCTCGTGATGCCCAGGATGAAGACTTCTTCGAGCACGGCAAGATGTTCGACGGTTCGTCCATCCATGGCTGGAAAGGCATCGAAGCCTCCGACATGATCCTGATGCCGGTCGACGAGACCGCTGTGCTCGATCCGTTCACCGAAGAGCCGACCCTGATCCTGGTCTGCGACATCGTCGAGCCGAGCACCATGCAGGGCTACGACCGCGACCCGCGCTCCATCGCCAAGCGCGCCGAGGAGTTCCTCAAGTCCACCGGCATCGGTGACACCGTATTCGTCGGCCCGGAGCCGGAGTTCTTCATCTTCGACCAGGTCAAGTTCAAGTCGGACATCTCCGGCTCGATGTTCAAGATCTACTCCGAGCAGGGCTCCTGGATGACCGACCAGGACGTCGAAGGCGGCAACAAGGGCCATCGCCCGGCCGTCAAGGGCGGTTATTTCCCGGTTCCGCCGTGCGACCACGACCACGAAATCCGTACCGCCATGTGCAACGCCATGGAAGAGATGGGCCTGGTCGTCGAAGTCCACCACCATGAAGTGGCCACTGCCGGTCAGAACGAAATCGGCGTGAAGTTCAACACCCTGGTCGCCAAGGCTGACGAAGTTCAGACCCTGAAGTACTGCGTGCACAACGTCGCCGACGCCTACGGCAAGACCGCGACCTTTATGCCGAAGCCGCTGTACGGCGACAACGGTTCGGGTATGCACGTACACATGTCCATCTCCAAGGACGGCAAGAACACCTTCTCCGGCGAAGGCTATGCCGGCCTGTCCGAGACCGCCCTGTACTTCATCGGCGGCATCATCAAGCACGGCAAGGCACTGAACGGCTTCACCAACCCGTCGACCAACTCCTACAAGCGTCTGGTCCCGGGCTTCGAAGCGCCGGTCATGCTGGCCTACTCGGCGCGCAACCGTTCCGCCTCGATCCGTATTCCGTACGTTTCCAGCCCGAAAGCCCGTCGTATCGAGGCGCGCTTCCCGGACCCGGCTGCCAACCCCTACCTGTGCTTCGCTGCACTGCTGATGGCTGGTCTGGACGGCATCCAGAACAAGATCCATCCTGGCGATGCCGCCGACAAGAACCTGTACGATCTGCCGCCGGAAGAAGGCAAGCTGATCCCGCAGGTCTGCGGCAGCCTGAAGGAAGCCCTGGAAGAGCTGGACAAGGGCCGTGCGTTCCTGACCAAGGGCGGCGTGTTCTCCGACGAGTTCATCGATGCCTACATCGAGCTGAAGTCCGAGGAAGAGATCAAGGTGCGCACCTTCGTGCACCCGCTGGAATACGACCTGTACTACAGCGTCTGATCCAGTTCGCGTGACAGGAAGGCCACCCTCGGGTGGCCTTCTTCGTTTCTGCTCGGCGACTGCGATCCATGCAGCTTGTCACGCCTCGCAAATCGCAGCGATCGTGCTTGCCTGAAGGCCGTTGCAGTGCAAGGCTTCGACGGTCCACCTCCTGCGGAGCCTCCCATGCGTAGCGCCCTGTTCAGCCTGCTGTTCATCCTCAGCGTCCCGGCCTTCGCCGAGATCTACAAGTACACCGACGAGCAAGGCAACACGGTGTTCACCAACCAGCCGCCGGAAGGCGTGCAGGCCGACACGGTGGATCTGCCACCGGCCAATACCGTCAATATCCGCACGCCCGAGCCGCCACCGCCATTGCCGGACAGTCAGCAGACGCAGCAGGCGCCCTACCAGACGTTGCAGGTGACCGGCATTCCCGATGACGAGGCGCTGCGCGCCAACAACGGCAGCTTCGTCGTCAGCGCCGTGCTGGAGCCACCGCTGCAACCCGGCCACAGCCTGCGCTTCGTACTCGATGGCATCCCTCAGGCCGCCGCCAGCGCGGCCACGTCCCTGCAACTGAACAATGTCGAACGCGGCGAACACCGCCTGCACGTCGAGATATTGAGCGGCGAGCGGGTCATTCAGCGCAGCCAGCCGGAGCGGTTCACGGTGCAGCGTGTGCATACCTCGAGCCCGGCGTTGCGGCCGAAGCCGGCGAGGCCCGCGCCTTGAGAATCGTTCGCCAGGCAGCTGCCAGCCTGCTGCTCGCCAGTGCGCTGCCAGCTCTCGCCGGCGTCTATTCCTACATAGATGCGGAGGGCAACCGGGTCTTTACCGATCGCCCGGCCGGCCAGATGGCCGAGGAGGTACAGCTAAAGCCATCGAACAGCATGCCTGCGCCACCCGCGCAGGCCGCACCGACCGCCGGGCCAGCGGTGAAGGCAACAGCCGTCGCCTATCGGCTGCACATCATCAGTCCGACCGAGGACGAGGCGATCCGCAATAACGCGGGCACGGTCAACGTCACCCTGCAAGCCGAGCCTGCGCTGCGACCCGGGCACGCTTATCAGGTGCTGCTCGACGGACAACCGTTCGGTGCGCCAGCCGAGCAGGCGGAGTTCGAGCTGAGCGATGTCGATCGCGGCACACACCAGCTGGCGGTGGCGGTGATCGATGAGCAGGAACGCGAACTGCAACGCAGTGCGATCCGGTCCTTTCACCTGCTTCGCACCTCTCTGGCCCAGCGACGCATGGTCAACCCGTGCAAGAAGGCCGATTACGGCGTGCGCCCGGAATGCCCGCTTAAGGACAAACCGGTAGAAAAACGCGACATTCCCTTCGTGCCCTTTCTATGATCATTGAGTGCACCTGTTTGGTGCGCCCAATGAACGAGCCGATCGCTCGTCACCAAATTGGGTCACCGGACAGCCCGTAGGGCTGCAGCATCAGGCCGATCCGCGCCGCAATGGCGCGCTTGGTTTGGTTCTTGCATTTCCTGCATGAACCTCCGGATGCAGACCAGTCATGATCAACGAAGCCCTGCAACGCCTGCTGATCGAGAACCTGACCACCGCGACGCTGCTGCTCAACTCGCGCTTGCGCCTGGAGTACATGAACCCGGCGGCCGAAATGCTGCTGGCCGTCAGCGGTCAGCGCAGCCATGGGCAATTCATCAGCGAACTGTTCACCGAATCGCCGGAAGCCTTGGCGGCATTGCGCCAGGCTGTGGAAGAAGCCCACCCGTTCACCAAGCGCGAAGCCACCCTGACCTCCGCCACCGGCCAGTCGCTGACCGTCGACTACGCGGTGACCCCGGTGCTGACGCGCCAGGAGACCATGCTGTTACTGGAAGTGCTGCCGCGCGACCGGTTGCTGCGCATCACCAAGGAAGAGGCCCAGCTGTCCAAGCAGGAAACCACCAAGATGCTGGTGCGCGGCCTGGCCCACGAGATCAAGAATCCGCTGGGTGGCATTCGCGGCGCGGCACAGCTGCTGGCCCGCGAGCTGCCGGAAGAACATCTGAAGGACTACACCGAGGTCATCATCGAGGAGGCCGACCGTCTGCGTAATCTGGTCGACCGCATGCTCGGCTCGAACAAGCTGCCGTCGCTGGCAATGACCAACATCCACGAAGTGCTCGAACATGTGGCCAGCCTGATCGAAGCGGAGTGCCAGGGAAGCATCATTTTGGTGCGCGACTATGACCCGAGCATTCCCGAGGTCCTGATGGACCGCGAACAGATGATCCAGGCGGTGCTCAATATCATGCGCAACGCCATGCAGGCGCTGGCCGGACAGAACGAGCTGGGCCTCGGCCGCCTGACCCTGCGCACCCGCACGCTGCGCCAGTTCACCATCGGCCATATCCGCCATCGCCTGGTGGCGCGCATCGAGATCATCGACAACGGCCCGGGCATCCCCGCCGAGCTGCAGAACACGCTCTTCTATCCGATGGTCAGCGGTCGCCCGGACGGAACCGGGCTGGGCCTGGCCATCACCCAGAACATCATCAGTCAGCACCAGGGTCTGATCGAATGCGAGAGCCATCCTGGCCACACCGTGTTCTCGATCTTCCTACCGCTGGAACAAGGAGCCACATCAGCATGAGCCGAAGCGAAAACGTCTGGATCGTCGACGACGACCGCTCCATCCGCTGGGTCCTGGAAAAGGCCCTGCAACAGGAAGGCATGGCCACGCAGAGCTTCGACAGCGCTGACAGCGTGCTGGCCCGCCTCGCCCGCCAGCAGCCGGATGTGATCATCTCCGACATCCGCATGCCCGGCCTCAGCGGCCTGGACATGCTCTCGCAGATCCGCGAGCAGTACCCGCGCCTGCCGGTGATCATCATGACCGCGCACTCCGACCTGGATAGCGCGGTGGCTTCCTACCAGGGCGGCGCCTTCGAGTACCTGCCCAAGCCGTTCGACGTCGACGACGCCGTGTCGCTGGTCAAGCGCGCCAACCAGCACGCCCAGGAACAGCAGAACCAGCAGCAGCCGGCCAATCGTCATCACACGCCGGAGATCATCGGCGAGGCTCCGGCGATGCAGGAGGTGTTCCGCGCCATCGGTCGCCTCAGCCATTCCAACATCACCGTGCTGATCAATGGCGAATCGGGTACCGGCAAGGAGCTGGTGGCCCATGCGCTGCACCGCCACAGCCCACGCTCGGCATCGCCGTTCATTGCGCTGAACATGGCGGCGATTCCCAAGGACCTGATGGAGTCCGAGCTGTTCGGTCACGAGAAAGGCGCCTTCACCGGTGCGGCCAACCAGCGCCGCGGCCGCTTCGAGCAGGCCGACGGCGGCACCCTGTTCCTCGACGAGATCGGCGACATGCCGGCCGACACCCAGACCCGCCTGCTGCGCGTGCTGGCCGATGGCGAGTTCTACCGGGTCGGCGGCCACACGCCGGTGCGGGTCGACGTGCGCATCATTGCCGCCACGCACCAAGACCTGGAAACCCTGGTGCAGGCCGGCAAGTTCCGCGAAGACCTGTTCCACCGCCTGAACGTCATCCGCATCCACATTCCGCGCCTGTCCGATCGCCGCGAGGACATCCCGGCACTCGCCGAACACTTCCTCGCCAGCGCCGCGCAGGAGCTGTCGGTGGAGACCAAGGTGCTCAAGCCGGAAACCAAGGAATACCTGCAGCACCTGCCCTGGCCGGGCAACGTCCGCCAGCTGGAGAACACCTGCCGATGGATCACGGTCATGGCGTCCGGACGCGAAGTGCATGTCGACGACCTGCCGCCGGAGCTGCTCAACCAGCAGGCCGAGGCGCAGCCGGCGCACAACTGGGAACAGGCGCTGCGCAACTGGTCCGATCAGGCCCTGGCGCGCGGCCAGAGCAACCTGCTCGACGAGGCGGTGCCGGCCTTCGAGCGAATCATGATCGAGACCGCGCTCAAGCACACCGCCGGTCGCCGCCGCGATGCCGCGCTGCTGCTCGGCTGGGGTCGCAACACCCTGACACGCAAGATCAAGGAGCTGGGCATGCGCGTCGATGGCAGCGATGACGACGACGGCGACGACAGCTGATCAGACGTGACCCGACCTGCGAAAAAGAACCCCGCCACTGGCGGGGTTCTTCTTTCCGACATCCAGCCATGTGCGAATCCGTCATGGCCGCCAGGGCGACACGCTGACCTGCACCTGCCAGCCGCCGTCGCCGCGCGCGCCCTGCCACTGCCCCTGCAGCCGCCGCGCCGCCACCAGATGCAACAGCAGGCCCTTCTCGGTCTGCTGCACGCGCCAGGCCACCGGCATGCCGTCGATCTGCAGCTGCCCGGACTGCGGCTCGCCCTCGGCCTGGAACAACAGGGCGAACGCCCCTTCGAGGTGCTCGTCATAGGTATCCGGCTTGCGGTCGAAGCGCAGCGACAGCCCTTGCGGCAGCACCTGCACCGCCTCCAGCTGCACCGGCCCGGGCGCGGTGAGCCGGCCGATCATCAGCCCCACCAGCAGCCCGATCAGCACCAGCGAACCGAAAAAGGTCCAGCGTATGCGGCGCATCGGGTCCTGCGCCCCGGTAGAATGCCGCCCGTCTTCAACCTCGGTGCTGCGCATGTTTCACGTGATCCTGTTCCAACCGGAAATACCGCCCAATACCGGCAACATTATCAGGCTCTGCGCCAATACCGGTTGCCACCTGCACCTCATCGAGCCGCTGGGTTACGAGCTGGACGACAAACGCCTGCGCCGCGCCGGCCTGGATTATCACGAATACGCCACGCTGGAGCGCCACGCCGATCTGCCGAGCTGCCTCGCGCGGATCGGCATCGACGCCGCCAACCCGGACGGCCCACGGCTGTTCGCCTTCACCACCAAGGGCTCGCAGCCCTTCCACGAGGTGCGTTACCGGCGCGGCGACGCGCTGCTGTTCGGCCCCGAAAGCCGCGGCCTGCCGCCAGAGATCCGCGATGCCCTGCCCAACGAGCAGCGCCTGCGCCTGCCGATGCGCCCCGACAGCCGCAGCCTGAACCTGTCGAACACCGTGGCCGTCGCGGTGTACGAGGCCTGGCGTCAGCACGGTTTCGCCATGGAGTGAATCGCAACCTTGCGACAAAGCGCCGTGAACATTCCGGCCTCGGCCCCGTCGTAAACGGACAAGCTGGCAAGGTGCCGGCGGCCAAGTCGATTCCGGTCAGGCTGCGCAAGATGATCGCCGCCGCGGTCGCCGGCGACGTGCCGCGCCAGCCCCGTCACCCGCAATGCAGCGAACAGCCCCGGCCTGACTGAGCGCCTCGCGCAGAACCGCGATTGCAGGTGAAGCTCGCCGACAGCTGTTGAAAAGCCGGCAGCAGTCCCCCATATCAACCGCATTCGGGCATTCATCGCCCCGCAGTGTGGAGATTTTCCCTTGACCACCATCGTTTCAGTGCGCCGCAACGGCAAAGTCGTCATGGGCGGCGACGGCCAGGTTTCCCTCGGCAACACCGTCATGAAAGGCAACGCCAAAAAGGTCCGCCGTCTCTATCACGGCCAGGTCCTGGCCGGCTTCGCCGGCGCCACCGCCGATGCCTTCACCCTCTTCGAGCGCTTCGAAGGTCAGCTGGAGAAGCACCAGGGCCATCTGGTGCGCGCCGCCGTCGAGCTGGCCAAGGACTGGCGCACCGACCGCTCCCTGAGCCGTCTGGAAGCCATGCTCGCCGTCGCCAACAAGGATGCCTCGCTGATCATCACCGGCAACGGCGACGTGGTGCAGCCCGAAGACGACCTGATCGCCATGGGCTCCGGCGGCGGCTTCGCCCAGGCCGCGGCCAAGGCCCTGCTGCTCAAGGCCGGTGCCGACATGTCGGCCCAGGAAATCGCCGAGACGGCGCTGAACATCGCCGGCAGCATCTGCGTGTTCACCAATCAGAACCTGACCATCGAGGAGCTCGACAGCGCGATCTGATCGCCTGTCGCTCCCGGAGTACCGCACCATGTCCATGACGCCCCGCGAGATCGTCCACGAACTCAACCGCCATATCATCGGCCAGGACGACGCCAAGCGCGCCGTGGCCATCGCCCTGCGCAACCGCTGGCGGCGCATGCAGCTGCCGGCCGAGCTGCGCCAGGAAGTCACGCCGAAGAACATCCTGATGATCGGCCCGACCGGCGTCGGCAAGACCGAGATCGCCCGCCGCCTGGCCAAGCTGGCCAATGCGCCGTTCCTCAAGGTCGAGGCGACCAAGTTCACCGAGGTTGGCTATGTCGGCCGCGATGTCGAATCGATCATCCGCGACCTGGCCGACGCCGCGCTGAAGATGCTGCGCGAGCAGGAGGTGCACAAGATGCGCCACCGCGCCGAGGACGCCGCCGAAGAACGCATTCTCGATGCGCTGCTGCCGCCGGCACGGCCGGTGGGCTTCTCCGAAGAGCCGGTGCAGAGCGGTGATTCCAACACCCGTCAGCTGTTCCGCAAGCGCCTGCGCGAAGGCCAGCTGGACGACAAGGAAATCGACATCGAGGTCGCCGAGAGCCCGGCCGGGGTGGAAATCATGGCCCCGCCCGGCATGGAGGAGATGACCAACCAGCTGCAGAACCTCTTCGCCAATATGGGCAAGGGCAAGAAGAAGAGCCGCAAGCTGAAGATCAAGGAAGCCTTCAAGCTCATTCGCGACGAGGAAGCCGCGCGCCTGGTCAACGAAGAAGACCTCAAGGCCCGTGCCCTGGAGGCGGTGGAGCAGAACGGCATCGTTTTCATCGACGAGATCGACAAGGTCGCCAAGCGCGGCAACACCGGTGGCGCCGACGTTTCCCGCGAGGGGGTGCAGCGTGATCTGCTGCCGCTGATCGAGGGCAGCACGGTCAATACCAAGCTGGGCATGGTCAAGACCGACCATATCCTCTTCATCGCCTCCGGCGCCTTCCACCTGTCCAAGCCCAGCGACCTAGTGCCGGAACTGCAGGGTCGCCTGCCGATCCGCGTGGAGCTCAAGGCGCTGTCACCGCAGGATTTCGAGCGCATCCTCACCGAGCCGCATGCGGCGCTCACCGAGCAGTACCGCGAGCTGCTGAAGACCGAAGGGCTGCATATCGAGTTTCTCGAGGACGGCATCAAGCGCATCGCCGAGATCGCCTGGCAGGTCAACGAGAAGACCGAGAACATCGGCGCCCGGCGCCTGCACACCTTGCTCGAGCGGCTGTTGGAAGAGGTCTCCTTCAGCGCCGCCGACCTGGCCGGCAAGCAGCAGGGCGAGCCGATCCGCATCGACGCTGCCTATGTCAACGAGCACCTCGGCGAGCTGGCGCAGGACGAAGACCTGTCGCGCTATATCCTCTGACCGTAGCGGCCGTGGCAATCGCCACGGCCGATTTTTCCGGAGCGTCGCATGCGCATCCCCACCACAATCAAGCTGCACAAGGCCTCCAGGACACTGGAACTGGAATACGGCGCCGATGAGCGCTACCTGCTGCCCGCCGAATTCCTGCGCGTGCACTCGCCGTCGGCGGAAGTCCAGGGCCACGGCAATCCGGTGCTGCAGACCGGCAAGCTGAAGGTCGCGCTGGAGCAGATCGAGCCGGCCGGTCAGTATGCCTTGAAGCTGACCTTCAGCGATGGCCACGACAGCGGCCTCTACACCTGGGACTACCTCGAGCGCCTGGCGCTGAATCAGCAGGCGCTGTGGGAGGACTATCTCGCGGCACTGGCGGCCGCCGGAAAATCCCGCGACCCCGATGAGTCGGTGGTCAAGCTGATGCTCTGAAAGGGAAACCGTAGGGTGGATCACGCTTCATCGATCCACCGGGTGGCGGACCACTAGAGAAGTTACGGTGGATGTAAAAAGCGACATCCACCCTACGCCGACGCCTCGCCGTGTACGCAATGCACGAAACGACAGCGCTGAATCAGGCCAGCGCCTTGTCCAGTGCTCGCTCGATCTGGCCCTGGATACTGCTGCCCATGGCCGAGAGCAGCAGACCGAGGTTGAGCAGCACCTTGACGCTGTCCTCGTAGACTTCGATGCGCCCGTCCGCACCGCTGCGCCTGACCGCCAGCACATCGCCCTGCCATTGGCAGCTCACGCCGAACTCGCGAGCCAATCGCGCGGCCAGTTCGTCGGCCTTTTCACGCGCGGCCTCGCGGCCGAGATTGTGGGAACGTTCGACGATGATCTGGGCCATGACGACTCTTTGCGGCGAAAAAGGCTGCGCACTATAGCAGTTTGCTGCCATTCACCACGGCCTCGAAGGGCCGCACAGGGGATTCTGTAGCCAAATTTTTCCGGCGCCCCGCTGTCCCAAACCGCAGGTCATCAAGGAGTGAGGAGATGCGCGCACCCTTTCGGTCCTGGCGCAGGCCGTGGCTCCCGGGCACATGCCGAGGTGGCCTGATCATGGCCGCCCTCGGCCTGTGCAGCGCCTGCGGCGGCCCACAGTCGAGCCTGCGCCCCGCCGGGATCGAAGCTGCTCGCGTGGCCGAACTGTTCTGGTGGATGACCGCCGTCGGCTTGCTGATCTGGGCCTTGGTGATCGGCCTCGCCCTGTATGTCACCCGCCTGCGCCCGGCCGAGCACAACGTGCGGGCCTCGCGCTGGCTGATCATCGGCGGCGGTGCGGTCTTTCCCACCCTGGTGCTCGGCGCCTTGCTGACCTACAGCCTGTCGCTGATGTCCGAACTGCGTCCTGCCGGGGGCGAGCCCGCCGCACGCATCGAGGTCGCGGGCGAGCAGTGGTGGTGGCGGGTGCGCTACCTGCCGGCGAACGGCGAGGCGGTCGAACTGGCCAACGAAATCCGCCTGCCGGTGGGCGAGCGGGCGCTTTTTCGCCTGAGCAGCCCGGACGTGATCCACTCGTTCTGGATTCCCGCGCTTGGCGGCAAGCTCGACATGATTCCGGGACGGGTCAACGAACTGATCCTCGAGCCGACCGAAACCGGCGTGTACCGCGGCGCCTGCGCCGAATACTGCGGCACCTCCCATGCACTGATGAACTTCCAGGTGGTGGTGATGGAGCCGCAAGCCTACGCCGCCTGGCTGACCCACCAGGCGGCACCCGCGTCCCCGCCGCGCAGCACCGTCGCCGAGCGCGGCCAACGCGCCTTCCTGGCCAACGGCTGCGGCGCCTGCCACGCGATTCGCGGCACGCCGGCCGATGGCCGGGTCGGGCCGGACCTCACCCATGTCGGCAGCCGCCTGGGCCTGGGCGCGGACGTGCTGCCCAACACACCCGAGGACTTCGTCCGCTGGATCGGTCACACCGACCGGGTGAAGCCGAACGTGAAGATGCCGGCCTTCGGCATGCTTCCTGAAGACGAACTGGCCGCGCTGGCCACCTACCTGAGCGAACTCGAATGACGGACAGCGCAACGGACCCACAGGACCCGGCCGACCTCGAGCGCCAGCGCGCCCAGGAAGAGCGCCTGCGCAAACCCTGGGCGGCGCCCAAGGGCTGGCGCTACTGGTCGGCGGTCAACAACACCGAGGTGGGCCTGTGGTACACCGCCACCGCCTTCATCTTCTTCCTCTTCGCCGGGGTGCTGGCGCTGTTGATCCGCACACAGCTGGCGGTGCCGGACAACGATTTTCTCTCGGCCGACACCTACAACCAGGTCTTCACCCTGCACGGCTCGGTGATGATGTTCCTGTTCGGCGTGCCGATCTTCGAGGCCTTCTCGATCCTGGTCCTGCCGCAGATGCTCGGCGCGCGCGATTTGCCCTTCCCGCGCCTGTCGGCCTACGGTTTCTGGTGCTACGTGATCGGCGGCACCTTCGTCTGCGGTTCGATCTTCTTTGGCGTGGCGCCACAGGGCGGCTGGTTCATGTATCCGCCGCTGACCACCACCCACACAGAGGGCATCAGTGCCGACATCTGGCTGCTCGGACTGTCGTTCATCGAGATCGCCTCGCTGGCCGCGGCGGTCGAGTTGATCGTCGGCGTGCTCAAGACCCGCCCGCCGGGCATGCGCATCAACCTGATTCCGCTGTACGCCTGGTACATCCTGGTGGTGGCGGTGATGATCCTGTTCGCCTTCCCGCCGCTGATCGCCGGCGACCTGCTGTTCGAGATGGAGCGGGCCTTCGACTGGCCGTTCTTCGACCCGGACCGCGGTGGGGATCCGCTGCTCTGGCAGCACCTGTTCTGGATCTTCGGCCACCCCGAGGTCTACATCATCTTCCTGCCGGCCATCGCCCTGGTGGCGATGATCGTCCCGACCGCCGCGCAGCGGCCCATCGTCGGCTACGGCTGGATCGTGCTGGCGGCGGTGGGCACCGGCTTCATCAGCTTCGGCCTGTGGGTGCATCACATGTTCACCACCGGCCTGCCGGGCATCTCGCTGGCGTTCTTTTCCGCCGCGTCCGAGGCGGTGGCGATTCCCACCGGCGTGCAGATCTTCTGCTTCCTGGCCACCGCACTGGCCGGGCGTTTCGTCAAGTCGACGCCGATGCTGTTCGTCTCCGGCGCCCTGGCGATCTTCGTGCTCGGAGGGCTGACCGGGGTAATGGTGGCCATCGCCCCCTTCGACTTCCAGGCCCACGACACCTACTTCATCGTCGCGCACCTGCACTACGTGCTGATCGGCGGCATGCTGTTCCCGGTCGCCGCCGGCCTGTACTACTTCTACCCGCTCACCGGCGGCAAGCAGATGTCGGAGAAGAGCGGCCGGTGGGCGTTCTGGCTGATGTTCATCGGATTCAACGTGGCCTTCCTGCCGATGCACTTCACCGGCCTGCTGGGGATGCCCAGGCGGGTCTTCACCTACCCGGCCGGCATGGGCCTCGACGTGCTCAACCTGATCTCCACGGTCGGCGCCTACGTGTTCGCCGCCGGCGTGCTGATCCTGCTGTTCGAGGTGGTGCGGCCAAAGAAGCGGGTGCCCTACTCGGCGCGCAACCCCTGGAACGCCGGCACTCTGGAATGGCTGGCGAAGATGCCCAGTGAGTCCTGGGGCGTGCGCTCGATCCCAATCATCCGGGGACGCTATCCGCTCTGGGACCAGCCTGGCCTGATGGCCGACGTCGATGCCGGACGCTTCTATCTGGCCGACGCCGAGGAGGGCAAGCGCGAGACCCTGATCACCAGCACCATCGATGGCAAGCCGCTGCAGTGCCTGCGCGTGCCGGGCCCCACCTTTCGCACGATCTGGGCGGCGATCTTCACCGGCGGCGCGTTCATCTTCGCCACCTATCACATGTACAAGACGGCGATCGTCTGTGCGGTGCTCGCCGGCGCCGCGATCCTGGCCTGGCTGTGGACCGGCACGGCGCTGATTCCCGAAAAGCCGAAGAAGGACGTCGGTCTCGGGCTGACCCTGCCGCTCTACGCCTCCGGCCCCAAGTCGGTGGGCTGGTGGGCGATGTTCATCACCATGGTCGGCGACATGAGTGCCTTCGCCAGCCTGGTGTTCGGCTATTTCTTCTTCTGGACCATCCATGCCGACTTTCCGCCGGAGCCGTCGATCGGTCCCGGTGTGGCCTGGCCGGTGACAGCGGCCCTTCTCTGCCTGGCCTCCTGGGCCCTGACCCTCCTGGCGCGCCGCAACAACCGCCTCGACCGGCAGCTCGGCTTCTACCTGCCGCTGGGTCTGGCGGCCCTGCTCACCGTCGCCACAGGTGCCGCACTCTTCGCCGGCCCGTATGTCACCGGCCTGGACCCGACCAGCCATGTCTACCCGGCCACCGTCTGGGTGCTGGTGCTGTGGTCGCTGCTGCACCTGGGCATCGCACTGATCATGCAGCTGTACTGCATCGCCCGCCGCCTGGCCGGACGCATGACCGCCGAGCATGACATCGACATGCAGAACGTCACCCTCTACTGGCACTTCATGGCGATCACCGTAACCGTGACGGTGGCGGTGATCGCCGGATTCCCGAGGATCGCATGAGCACACGCAACGACGATCAGCCGGATGAAGAACTCGAGGCGCCACCGGCGCGCTGGGGCAGCCTGTGGCTGCTGACCTTCGGCCCGGGCCTGTGGGCGGTGCACTTTTTACTGTCCTACGTCACCGTCGCCGTGTGGTGCGCCAAGGTGGGTCGCGCCGGCGCGCTGGGCGATGCGCGCCTGCTGGTCGGCCTCTATACCCTGCTGGCGCTGCTTGGCATCGCCCTGACCGCCTGGCGCGGCTATCGCCAGCACCGCCTCGGCAACGGCAACCCCGACGCCAGCGCGCCGCACGACTACGACACCCCCGCCGACCGCCACCGCTTCCTCGGCTACTCGACACTGCTGCTCTGCGGCCTGAGCTTCGTCGCGACGCTGTACGTGGCGCTGACGGTGGTCTTCATCGGGAACTGCCGCTGATGCGCCGCCTCGCCCTAGTTCTCGGCCTGCTGACGCTGGCGGCGGCCTGGCTCGGGCCGCTGCCGGCACTGGCCGAACACACCTTCGCCGCACACATGGGCATGCATGTGCTGGTGGTGGCGGTCGCCGCCCCACTGCTGGCGCTCGGTGTCGCCGGCGGCCCGCTGGACCCGGCGCGCCGCCGGCCGTCCCTGTTCGCCCCGGCACTGGCCTCGCTGGTCGAAATGCTGGTGGTCTGGGCCTGGCATGCGCCGGCCCTGCACCATGCCGCGCGCCACGGCACGGCGCTGCTGGTGCTGGAACAGGGCAGCTATCTCGCCGTCGGTCTGCTGCTCTGGCTGTCCGCCTTCGGCGGCACCCGGCAGCAGCGGCGCGAACGGGCCCCGGCGGGCATCGCCGGCCTTCTGCTGACCTCGATGCACATGACCCTGCTCGGCGTGCTGCTGGCCCTGGCCGGCCGTCCGCTGTACCTGCACGCCGGACCACCCGCCTTCGGCCTGTCGCCGCTTCAGGACCAGCACCTGGGCGGGGTGATCATGCTGGTGTTCGGCGGCATCAGCTATCTGCTCGGAGGCCTGCTCCTGCTGGCGGGCCTGCTGCGAAAGGAGTCCGATCTTGCTTCAGCGCGCTAGACACGCCTTCGGCCTGCTCCTCGCCCCCCTGCGCCGGGCGCTGCACTACGCCACCTGCGGCTCCCGGCGGCGCGGCCTGGCCGGCCTGGCACTGCTCGCCGCGCTGGGTGCCGGTGGCGGTTTCCTCTATGCCTGGTCGGGATTGGTGTCGATCGCCGCCAGTTCCGGGCACTGGCCGGTGACCGCCTGGTTCCTGCACTTCTCCATGCGCAGCGCCGTGCGCACCCAGTCGCTGGGGATCAAGGTACCGCCGCTGGACGATGCGAAGCTGATCCTCAAGGGCGCCGGCCATTTCGAGAACGGCTGCTCGCCCTGCCATGGCGCACCGGGACAGCCGCGCGCGTTGATTGCCCGGCAGATGGTGCCCGAGCCCCCGGAACTGGCGCCGAGAATGTCCAGATGGGAACCGGAGGAGCTGTTCTGGATCGTCAGGAACGGTATCAAGTTCTCCGCCATGCCGGCCTGGCCGGCACCGGGGCGCGAGGACGAAGTATGGGCGGTGGTGGCCTTCCTCAGGCAACTGCCGAAACTCGATGCCGAAGGCTACCGCGAATTGGCCTACGGCCCCGGCGCCCTGGCCATCGACGGCGGCCCGCCCGACCATCTGCGACCGCTCTCCGAACCACTGGGCCCGGTACTGGCCAACTGCGTCCGCTGTCACGGGAAAGACGGCAACGGCCGTGGCGAGGGCGCCTTTCCCAGGCTGGCCGGACAGAACGAGGCCTACCTGCTGGCCAGCCTGCGCGCCTATGCCGCAGGAGAGCGCCATAGCGGAATCATGCAGCCGATCGCCGCCGGCCTCGACGAGGACAGCATGCGCCGGCTGGCCAGCCATTACGCGGCCCTGCCCGGATCCGGCAGCCGGGCCCCGGTCGAGAAGCCAGAGGTTCTGCGGCGCGGCCAGGCAACGGCCATGCAGGGCCATTACGAGCAGGGAGCTCCCTCCTGCGCCGACTGCCACGGCCCCGACAGGACCGAGCGCAACCCGCTCTACCCCGAGATAGCCGGGCAGTACGCCGACTATCTGGCCCTGCAGCTCGAGCTGTTCAAGTCGGGTACCCGCGGCGGCACCGCCTATGCCCACATCATGCATAGCGCGGCCAGGCGCTTGACCGCCGAGCAGATCCTCGAGGTCGCCAATTTCTATGCCTCCCTGAAGCCGCAGGCGGACGCCGACGAGGCAACGACGTCCGCGGGCAACCCGCCGCAAGCACAGTAGGGTCTGTTGCGCGACCCGATGCAGCCGGCGCGGTCTTTTGGGTTTAGAATGCCCGGCACCGTTTTTCCGCCGGACAGAGCCATGACCGACCCTCGCAAAGCGCATGACGCAGAACCGACCACCCATTTCGGCTACAAGAACGTGCCGGAAAGCCAGAAGGCGCAGAAGGTGGCCGAGGTGTTCCACTCCGTGGCCGCCAAGTACGACCTGATGAACGACCTGATGTCCGGTGGCGTGCATCGGCTGTGGAAGCGCTTCACCATCGAGCTGTCCGGCGCCCGCCACGGCAATCGCATCCTCGACATCGCCGGCGGCACCGGTGACCTGACCCGCCAGTTCTCGCGCATCGTCGGACCCACCGGCGAAGTGGTGCTGGCCGACATCAATGCCTCGATGCTCAAGGTCGGCCGCGACAAGCTGCTGGACAAGGGTGTGGCCGGCAATGTCAGGTTCGTCCAGGCCGATGCCGAGAAGCTGCCCTTCCCGGATAACTATTTCGACGTGGTCACCATTGCCTTCGGCCTGCGCAACGTCACCCACAAGGAAGACGCCATCGCCTCGATGCTGCGCGTGCTGAAGCCGGGCGGCCGCCTGCTGGTACTGGAATTCTCCAAGCCGACCAACCAGCTGTTTTCCAAGGCCTACGACGCCTACTCGTTCAGCCTGCTGCCGATGATGGGCAAGCTGATCACCAACGACGCCGACAGCTATCGCTACCTGGCCGAGTCGATCCGCATGCACCCGGATCAGGAAACGCTCAAAGGCATGATGGAGACCGCCGGTTTCGAGCGCGTCAGCTATCACAACATGACCGGCGGCATCGTCGCCCTGCACCGCGGCATCAAACCCTGATGTTGCGCGCTGCCCTGCTGGCTGGTGCCGAGCGTGGCGTCAATCGCGTCCTGCGCCTGGACCCCACGGCATTGCCACGACTGGCACGCCTGAGCGGCCGGATCATCGAGATCGACTGCACGGCGCCGGCCTGGCGGCTGTTCATCCTTGCCGACGACGAAGGCCTGCGCCTGGCCAGCAACTGGGGCGCGGATGCCGATTGCCGCCTGCGCGCGCCTGCGAGCAGCCTGCTACGCCTGGCCGTCAGCCGCAACAAGACCGCCGTGCTGCATGGTCCCGAGGTCGAGATCGACGGCGACAGCGGCCTGCTGATGAACCTCGCCGAAGTGCTGCAGGATCTGGAACTGGACTGGGAATATGAAATTTCCCGCTGGCTCGGCCCGGTCGGCGCACAGCTGCTCGGCTCCAGCCTGCGCAGCCCGGTGAACTGGGTACGCGACAGCGCCGACTCGCTGCGTCAGGACCTTGCCGACTACCTCAGCGAGGAATCGCGGGTGCTGGTCGGCCAGGACGAAGCCCAGGCGCGTTTCGACGAGCTGGATGACATGAAACTTGCCCTCGACCGACTCGAAGCGCGCATCGAGCGCCTCGCCCTCAACCTGAATCCAGATCGCCCCGAATGAAGCTGTTCGCCGCCGCCCGCCGCCTGTTTCGTATCCTGCTGGTGGTGATCCGCTACCGCCTCGATGACATCATTCTCGACCTGCCGATGCCCTGGTGGCTGCGCGCCACCAGCTACCTGCTGCCCTGGCGCTGGATTCCGCGACGCCACAGCGAGCTGTCGCGCGGTGCGCGTCTGCGCCTGGCACTGGAGGGCCTGGGGCCGATCTTCATCAAGTTCGGGCAGATCCTCTCCACCCGCCGCGACCTGCTGCCGCCGGATATCGCTGAAGAGCTGGCGATGCTGCAGGACCGCGTGCCACCCTTCGATTCAGCCGTCGCCACGGCACTCATCGAGCGCCAGCTGGGTGCGCCGGTAGGGGAAATCTTCGCCCGTTTCGACAGCAAGCCGCTGGCCTCCGCGTCGGTGGCGCAGGTGCATGCGGCCAAGCTGCGCACCGGCGAGGAAGTGGTGGTCAAGGTGGTGCGGCCGAATCTGCGGCCGATCATCAGCCAGGATCTGGCCTGGCTGTTCATGCTGGCCAATAGCGCCGAGCGCATCTCCATCGACGCCCGCCGCCTGCACCTGGTGGAAGTGGTCGACGACTACGCCAAGACCATCTACGACGAGCTCGACCTGCTGCGCGAAGCGGCCAACGCCAGCCAGCTCAAGCGCAACTTCGAGGGCTCGGCGCTGCTGTACGTGCCTCAGGTGTACTGGGACTACTGCCGCCCGCAGGTGCTGGTGATGGAACGCATCTACGGCGTGCCGGTGACCGACATGGCCGGGCTGGCGCGGCAGAACACCGACATGCGCCAGCTCGCCGAGCGCGGCGTGGAGATCTTCTTCACCCAGGTGTTCCGCGACAGCTTCTTCCACGCCGACATGCACCCCGGCAACATCTTCGTCAGCACCCACCAGCCCTGGAGTCCGCAGTACATCGCGGTGGACTTCGGCATCGTCGGCAGCCTGACGCCCGAGGACCAGGACTACCTGGCGCGCAACCTCATGGCCTTCTTCAAGCGCGACTACCGCAAGGTGGCGCAGCTGCACATCGACTCGGGCTGGGTGCCGGCCGAGACCAAGGTCAACGAATTCGAGGCGGCGATCCGCACCGTCTGCGAGCCGATCTTCGAGAAGCCGCTGAAGGACATCTCCTTCGGCCAGCTGCTGGTGCGCCTGTTCCAGGTGGCACGGCGCTTCAACATGGAGGTGCAGCCACAGCTGGTATTGCTGCAGAAGACCCTGCTCAACATCGAAGGCCTCGGCCGCGAGCTTTACCCGGATCTCGATCTCTGGAGCACTGGCCAGCCGTATCTCGAGCGCTGGATGCGCGAGCGCATGAGCCCCAAGCAGCTGATCAAGAACGTGCACGCGCAGATCGAACAGTTGCCGCACCTGGCCAACATGACCCGCGAGCTGCTCGAGCGCATGGCGCACCCGCATGCGAACAACCCACCGCCGCCCTGGCGCGAGCGTCATCGAGGCTGGCCGCTGCGGCTGATCGGTGCGGTATTGCTCGGCAGCGGCGCGACTCTGGCAGCCAGCGCCGACAGCCTGACCGCCTTAACCGCCTGGCCGGCGTGGGTGATGCTGGTGGCCGGCATCTTCATCGTGGTGCGCCGATAGCCATCGCCGGTGCGGGCTGGCACACTTGGTCGCAATGAGCGGAGAAATCGATGAACTGGCTGGATGAGATCAACTGGAACGCCGATGGCCTTGTCCCGGCGATAGCCCAGGACTACAGGACCGGCCGCGTGCTGATGATGGCCTGGATGAATCGCGAGGCGCTGCAGCTGACGGCGCAGGAGAACCGAGCCATCTACTGGTCACGCTCGCGCGGCAAACTGTGGCGCAAAGGCGAGGAGTCCGGGCACGTGCAGCAGCTGCACGAGCTGCGCCTGGACTGTGACGCCGACGTGATCATCCTGATGGTCGAGCAGATCGGCGGCATCGCCTGTCACACCGGGCGCGAAAGCTGCTTCTACCGCGTGTTCGAAAACGGCGCCTGGAAGGTCGTCGAGCCGGTTCTCAAGGACCCGCACGCCATCTACGCGGAGCACAAGCATGAGTGACACCCTCACCCGCCTGGCCGAAGTGCTGGAGGCTCGCAAGGGCGCGGCGCCGGACAGTTCGTACGTGGCCAGCCTGTACCACAAGGGCCTGAACAAGATTCTCGAGAAGGTTGGTGAGGAGTCGGTGGAAACCATCCTCGCCGCCAAGGACGCCGCCGCCAGTGGCGACAGCAGCGACCTGATCTACGAAACCGCCGACCTCTGGTTCCACAGCATGGTCATGCTCGCCGCCCTCGGCCAGCATCCCCAGGCCGTTCTGGATGAGCTGGACCGGCGCTTCGGTCTCTCCGGGCACGCGGAAAAAGCCGCGCGTCCGCAAACCTGATTCACATCGGAGATATCACCATGGGTTTTGGCGGCATCAGCGTCTGGCAACTACTGATCATCCTGCTCATCGTCATCATGCTGTTCGGCACCAAGCGCCTCAAGGGCCTGGGCTCCGATCTCGGTGATGCGATCAAGGGCTTCCGCAAGTCCATGGGCACCGACGAGGAGAAGCCCGGCGTCGAGGACAAGCAGAACCAGACCATTGACGCACAGGCGCGCAAGGTCGAAGAACCGACCAAGAAAGACCAGTGATACGTTCCATGCGGCCGAGCGGCGACCTTCGCTGCCCGGCCGCTCTCCCTATTGATGTGAGCACGTCCTGATGTTCGATATCGGTTTCACCGAACTGCTGCTGGTCGGCCTGGTGGCGCTGCTGGTGCTCGGCCCGGAACGCCTGCCCGGTGCGGTGCGCACCACCGGCCTGTGGGTCGGTCGGCTGAAGCGCAGCTTCAGCAACATCAAGGCCGAGGTGGAGCGCGAGATCGGTGCCGACGAGATCCGCCGGCAGCTGCACAACGAGCGCATCCTCGACCTGGAGCGGGAGATGAAGCAGAGCATCATGCCGCCGTCGCCCTCCAGCAGTCCGACCGCCACAACCCCGCCGACGTCCGCAGACGGCGCCGGCCAGGCCGCGAGCACAGCAAGCAGTAGTTCCAACGATACGCTGACGCCCGCTGCGAACCCACCCGCCCCTGGCACCGAGACCGCTCAGCCCCTTCGCTCCGACAGACCATCCGAACCATGAGCAAGCCTTCCATCGACGACCAGGAAATGCCGCTGGTCGCGCACCTGACCGAGCTGCGCAAGCGCCTGCTGCGCTGCGTGGTCGCCATCGCCCTGCTCTTCGCCGGGCTGTTCTACTTCTCGCAACAGATCTACGCGCTGGTCGCCGCGCCGCTGCGGGCCTATCTGCCCGAAGGCGCGACGATGATCGCCACTGGCGTCGCCTCGCCGTTCCTGACGCCGTTCAAGCTGACCCTGATGGTCGCGCTGTTCCTCTCCATGCCGATCATCCTGCATCAGATCTGGGGTTTCATCGCCCCCGGCCTGTACAAGCACGAGAAGCGCATCGCCGTGCCGCTGCTGGTGTCGAGCATCTTCCTGTTCTACGCCGGCATGGCCTTCGCCTATTTCGTGGTGTTCCCGATCATGTTCGGCTTCTTCGCCAGCGTGACGCCCGAGGGCGTGTCGATGATGACCGACATCGGCCAGTACCTGGACTTCGTCCTCACCCTGTTCTTCGCCTTTGGCGTGGCCTTCGAGATTCCGGTGGCGACCTTCCTGCTCATCTGGGTCGGCATCGTCGATGTGGAAACCCTGCGCAAGAGCCGCCCGTATGTGATTGTCGGCTGCTTCGCCATTGGCATGGTGCTGACGCCACCGGATGTGTTTTCGCAGACCCTGCTGGCCGTGCCCATGTGGCTGCTGTTCGAAGCCGGCGTGATTTGCGGCAGCATGGTCAAGAAGCGTGAGGAGCCCTTCCGCGGCGACGCCGAGGACGACGAAGCGGAAGCCAGCGACCAGCCGCCCGCGCCGCGCCCGTGAACCTGTTGCTGCTCGAACCGGCCGACTTCATCGCCGGTGACCGGGTCCTGCTGCGCGACCGCCGCCTGACCCACATGCGCGAGGTACATCGTGCCGAGGCTGGCGAGCACCTGAAGGTTGGCCTGGTTGGCGGCAATATCGGCAGCGGCCAGTTGCTGCGCCTGGACGCCACCGAGGCCGAGCTGCAGGTGAGCTTCGATCAACCACCGCCAGCCAAGCTGCCGGTGACCCTGCTGCTGGCGCTGCCACGACCGAAGATGCTGCGCCGGGTGCTGCAGACCGTCGCCGCCATGGGTGTACCAAAACTGGTCCTGCTCAACAGCTACCGAGTGGAAAAGAGCTTCTGGCAGACGCCCTTCCTCGAACCGTCCGCCATTCGCGAGCAGTTGATCCTCGGCCTCGAACAGGCGCGCGATACCGTGCTGCCCGAGGTCGTCATCGAAAAGCGCTTCAAGCCTTTCGTCGAAGACCGCCTGCCGCAGCTGGCAGTAGGCACCTGCGGCCTGGTCGGCCACCCTGGTGATTTCCCGCCCTGCCCTCGCGCGCTCAGCGAGCCAGTCACCCTGGCAATCGGCCCGGAAGGCGGCTGGATTCCCTACGAGGTGGACAAGCTCGCCGCCGCCGGCCTGCAGCCGGTGCAGCTGGGTGATCGCATCCTGCGTGTGGAAACGGCGGTCGCCGCATTGCTGGCACGGCTGTTCTGACCCCGGGATCGTTTCGATCGAAAGCGACCGGTGCCAGCTGCACGCCGATGAACGTAACGCACCCACCCGGTACGAGGGAGTCAGAGATTGGGACTGCTCACGCCTCGGCGCGCCTGCGCCGCGGCCTCGACATTCCAACGAATCCCTAAAAGAGCCGTTCTTGCCATGCGACCACTGACCATCGACATGCACCGTCTGGAATATGCTCTGGACGGACGCGACATCGCCGAGTACTACCTGGATCTGGAAAGCGGCGAAATCCGCGCGATCTTTCCCGGTGATCCTCCTCCCGGGGCCATGGAGAAGTATGACGTCAAGGAGGACCGCTACCTGCACATCGAACCGCTGGACCTCGCGCAATCAATCGCCATGCGCGAGGCCTTCCTGTTCACCCAGCACGATCCCATCGCCCATGCGGTGCTCAGCAATGCGCTCAAGGGGCGCAAGCCGCTACGCACCTTCGACTTCAAGCTGGAGGACTTCCCCGAGGTCAGGGAGGCCTGGCTGCGCTACCAGACCGTACAGCTACGCGAATACGCTATTACCTGGTTGCGCGACAACGATCTGGAACCGATGCGCCACTGAAGCTCAGCTTTCGAGGAGAAAGGTCACCGGGCCGTCGTTGACCAGATGTACCTGCATCTCCGCACCGAAGCGCCCACAGGCAACCAGGGGATGCTGGTCGCGCGCCTGCGCCAGCAGATAGTCGTACAGCGCCTCGCCTTGCGCAGGTGGCGCCGCGCTGGAAAAACTCGGGCGCAGGCCGCTGCGGGTGTCGGCGGCCAAGGTGAACTGCGAAACCAGCAGCAGGCCGCCGCCGATGTCCTTCAGCGACCGGTTCATCTTGCCCTGCTCGTCGCTGAACACCCGGTAGTTGAGCAGCTTGTGCAGCAGCTTGTCGGCGCGCGCCTGGTCGTCCTCGCGCTCGACCCCGACCAGCACCAGCAAACCCTGATCGATGGCACCGACTATCTCGCCGGCCACCTCGACCCGCGCCTGGCGAACCCGCTGGATCAGCCCCTTCATTCGGCATCCGCCGGCGGTAGGTCGAGCAGGCGGTGGGCGATCTCACCGGTGGCACGAACCAGCGCATCGGTGATACCGACTTCCGCAGCCGAGTGCCCGGCATCGCGGATGATCTGCAGCTCGCTGTTGGGCCAGGCCTGGTGCAGTGCCCAGGCGTTATCCAGAGGGCAGATCGCATCGTAGCGGCCATGCACGATGATGCCCGGCAGGTGGGCGATCTTCGGCATGTCGCGTAGCAGCTGATCGGGTTCGAGAAAGGCGTGGTTGACGAAGTAATGGCACTCGATGCGCGCCATCGACAATGCCCGGTGCGGATCGGCGAAGCGCTCGACGACGTTGGAGTTGGGTCGCAGCGTCGCTGTGCGGCCCTCCCAGCACGACCAGGACTTGGCCGCGTGCATCTGGGCGATCTGATCGCTGCCGGTAAGGCGACGATAGAAGGCTGACATCAGATCATCGCGCTCCTCGGGCGGAATCGGCGCGAGGAAATCCTGCCAGTAATCGGGGAACAACCGGCTGGCGCCTTCCTGATAGAACCAGGACAGGTCCTCGGGCCGGCAGAGGAAGATGCCGCGCAGGATCAGCGCGTGCACGTGTTCGGGGAAGGCCTGGGCATAGGCCAGCGACAGCGTCGAGCCCCAGGAGCCACCGAACAGCACCCACTTGTCGATACCCAGATGCTCGCGGATGCGCTGAATGTCGGCAATCAGGTGCGCGGTGGTGTTGTTCTCCAGGCTGGCATGCGGTGTCGAGCGACCACAACCGCGTTGGTCGAAGGTGATGATGCGGTACAGGGTCGGATCGAAGAAGCGCCGGCTGATGGCGTCGCAACCACCGCCGGGGCCGCCGTGGACGAACAGCACCGGCAGGCCGTCCGGCGATCCACTCTCGTCGACATAGAGCACATGCGGTTCTTCCACCGCCAGCTCGTGCCGGGCGTAGGGTTTGATCTCCGGATACAAGGGCTGCATGGCACACTCCTGATCTGCGGCGGGCCGGCCGGCCCGCATGACGTTTGCGGCATCATAGCGAGGTTCGGGGAGTTGAGCATGTCAGCATGGAAAATAGCGGCGCTGGCGGTACTGCTGGCACTTGTCGGCTGCGGACGGGACGATCCGCAGGCGGCGCTGCAGCGCGCGGCAGAACAGCTGCAGACGAGCCTGGAGAGCAAGCAGACCGGGGAGCTGATGGCGCTGCTGCACGCCGATTTCCAGGCCCAGCGGCAGTACGATCAGGAATGGGCGCGGCGCACGGCGACGCTGATGTTCCTGCGCCACCGCAACGTCCGGGTGATCGCCCTGAGCCAGCGCAGCTGGATCGATGCGACTTACCCGGACCGCGGCTATACCGAAGCGCAGGTTGCGCTGACCGGCGCCGAGGCGCTGTTGCCGCAGCAGGCCGGGCACTATCAGGTCAGGCTGGAATGGCGAGAGGAGAACGGCAACTGGCAGCTGGCGCGCCTGCAATGGCAGTGAGCGGCGCCGAGCGCTGAACGCTCATCGCCGCCAGATCAACTCGGAGGTGTCGTAGCCCCTGCGTTCGGCCTCGCTGAGCAGGCGCTCCCGCGTCGCCTGGTCGACCTCGGCGTCGCGCGCAAGCAGCCAGAGGTACTTGCGGTCGGGGCTGCCGACCAGCGCGGTGTTGTAGCCCTCGTCGAGGTAGAGCACCCAGTAGTGTCCCTTGGTCAGATCGGGGAACAGCCGGCTGAACCAGTTATCGAAGCGCACCCATAGTCGATCGGTGCGCCCTGCCTCCTGCGGTACCGCCTCACCCTTTGCTTCCTGCCATTCGCCATCTTCCGTCTCGCAGCGATTGGTCACCGCGACATGGCCATCATCCTTTAACTGGTAGTGCGCTTCGGAGCGCAGGCAGTCACGCTGAAAGAACATCGGCAGGCGTGCCAGCTCGTACCAGGTGCCCTGGTAGCGCTCGAGATTCACCTCGCCCACGGTTTCCGGCGGCCGTTCGCGTCCGCCTCCCACGCAGCCACTCAACAGCATCATCAAGCACAGCAGGGCGACACTTGCACGCATCGGATCTCTCCAGGGTTGCATCAGTGGTTATTGCAGCCCCTTGCCGGAAAACATCATCACCTTGTCGCCGGCGAACTGGACGCTGATGAAGCGGTTCTTCTCACCCCAGGTACAGCTGGACATGCCCAGCGCGCCGGCGCATTCCGAAGGCTTGCCGAGCAGCTTCTCCACCTCCACCCGCTCCATGCCGGGCTTGAGCTTGGCGAAGTTCTCCTGGGTGATCGGGCTGCAGGCGGCCAGCAGAGCCGTGCAGACAATCAGCAATGGGGTACGCAATGACATATCGAGCTCCTTGCTTCTTTTTAAGTTCAGCATTGCCGAGCGATGTTTCTGCAGCGCTACGACGGCGGCACGCTAGAACGACGAACCCGGCGGCTGCAGGAATGATCGTTCGGCGTCGCTGCTGTCACGTCCGAGAATGGCGTTGCGATGCGGGAAACGGCCGAAGCGGGAAATGACGTCCCGATGGCGCTCGGCATAGTCGAGAAAGCCGGCGAACAGCACCTGCTCGTGTTCGGCAGCGATGTCGCGCAGGGCCGTGAAGTGCGCCACCGCCAGATCCTGCACCGCCAGGTTCTCCGCGTGTTCCAGCACGAGATAGATGAATACCCGCTGGATCGGCGAGAGCAGCATGTCGCCGCCATGAGCCAGACCATCGCGGACCAACTGCTGTGCGCGCTCATCGCCGGCGAAGGCCCGCGGGGTGTCGCGGTGGATCATGCGTGGCAGCTGGTCGAGCAGCAATACCAAGGCCAGCCAGCCCTCGGGCAGTTCGGCCCAGTCCTGCAACTCTCCGTCCAGCGCCTGTTCGACCAGTGCGACGAAGCGTTCGCGGGCCTCGGCATCCTGCTCTGGACGGTAACCGAACCAGAGGCGCTGCTTTTCAGCCGCGATCTCGCTTGCGCTGGTGCCCTGGCCGAACCACCAGTGGAGCAACTCCTGCCAGGGCGCCTGCACCGGTCAGCCCTGGTGATAGCCGGTGACGCGCTCGACTTCTTCCTTCGAGCCGAGGAACACCGGCACGCGCTGGTGCAGGGAATCCGGCTGGATCTCCAGGATGCGCTGGGAACCGGTGGTGGCGGCACCGCCGGCCTGTTCGATGATCATCGACATCGGGTTGGCCTCGTACATCAGGCGCAACTTGCCAGCCTTGTCCGGCTCGCGGGCGTCGCGCGGGTACATGAAGATGCCGCCGCGGGTGAGGATACGGTGCACGTCGGCGACCATCGAGGCGATCCAGCGCATGTTGTAGTTCTTGCCCAGCGGGCCTTCCTTGCCGGCCAGCAGCTCGCTGACGTAGCGCTTGACCGGTTCTTCCCAGTGGCGCTGGTTGGACATGTTGATGGCGAACTCGGCGGTGCTCTGCGGCACGCTGAGGTTCTCATGGGTGAGCACGAAGCTGCCCAGCTCGCGGTCGAGGGTAAAGCCCATGACGCCATGGCCGAGGGTCAGCACCAGCATGGTCTGCGGGCCGTAGATGGCGTAACCGGCGGCGACCTGTTTGGTGCCCGGCTGCAGGAAGGCTTCCTCGCCGAGAGCGTCGTTCTGGCTGAAGCAGGCGTCCGGGCAGCGCAGCACGGAGAATATGGTGCCTACCGAGACGTTCACGTCGATGTTGCTGGAGCCGTCCAGCGGGTCGAAGACCAGCAGATAGGCGCCCTTCGGGTATTTGCCGGGAATCTGGTAGGCGTTGTCCATTTCCTCGGACGCCATGCCGGCCAGATGGCCGCCCCACTCGTTGGCTTCCAGCAGGATTTCGTTGGAGAGCACGTCGAGCTTCTTCTGCACTTCGCCCTGCACGTTCTCGCTACCGGCGCTGCCCAGCACGCCGCCCAGCGCGCCCTTGGAGACCTGGTGGCTGATCGCCTTGCACGCACGCGCCACGACCTCGATGAGAAAGCGCAGATCCGCCGGGGTGTTGTTGCTGCGAGTCTGCTCGATGAGGAAGCGACTGAGGGTTACGCGTGACATGGAAATGGCTCCGGAGGAAGGATAAACCCGCGCAGTTTAGCAGGCCGTAGGAAAACTAACTCCCCTCAGACCGGTTCGCCCCCCGCAGAGTTCAGCGCAGCGGCGAGCAGATTGCCAGCACGAGCGCAGCGCCCCGCAGGTTCCGGCTGCCCGCCAGCGAAAAAGCGCCGGCGGGCCTGCCGCTACATCACTTTCCAGATCTCCCGGGCGTACTCGCGGATGGTGCGATCGGACGAGAACCAGCCCGTGCGCGCGGTATTGAGCACCGAGGAACGCCACCAGCGGGCCGGGTCGCGCCAGCGCTCCTCGACCTCCAGCTGGGCCTGCCAGTAGGCCTCGAAATCGGCGCAGACCATGAAGGTATCGTGCCAGCTGATGCCATCAACAAGGCCGGTATAGCGCCCGGCGTCACCCGGCGAGAAGGCACCGCCGCGAATGGCCGAAAGCACCTCGGCCAGCCGCGGCGAAGCGGCGATGATGGCCTCGGCGTTGTATTCGTTGGCCTGCTTGCGCACGTTCACTTCCTGCGCGGTGAGGCCGAAGATGAACATGTGCTCCAGGCCGATCTGCTCGCTCATCTCCACGTTGGCGCCGTCGAGGGTGCCGATGGTCAGCGCACCATTGAGGGCAAACTTCATGTTGCTGGTGCCGGAAGCCTCGAGCCCGGCGGTGGAAATCTGCTCGGACAGGTCCGCCGCGGGAATGATGTCCTCGGCCAGGCTGACGTTGTAATTGGGCAGGAACACCACCTTGAGCAGCCCACGCACGGTCGGGTCGGCGTTGATGGTGTTGGCGATGTCGTTGGTCAGCTTGATGATCAGCTTGGCCTGGTGATAGCTGGCGGCCGCCTTGCCGGCGAAGATCTTCACCCGCGGCACCCAGTTGCCGCCCGGATCGGAGCGAATGGCCTGGTACAGCGCCACGGTGTGCAGCAGGTTGAGCAGCTGGCGCTTGTACTCGTGGATGCGTTTGACATGCACGTCGAACAGCGCGTTCGGATCGACACTGATGCCCAGCCGCTCCTGGATAACATTGGCCAGATGCCGCTTGTTGGCCAGCCGCTGTTCGGCAAAGCGCTGGCGGAAGCCGGCTTGGTCGGCATAGGGCTCGAGTTCACGCAGGCTCGTTTCCGGCGCATCGAGCACCTCCTCGCCCAGGTGCTCGACCAGCAGCCGGGTCAGCTGCGGATTGGCCTGGTACAGCCAGCGGCGGAAGGTGATGCCATTGGTCTTGCTGTTGATCCGCTGCGGGTAGAGCCGATGCAGGTCGGTGAACACGGTGTTGCGCATCAGCTGCGTATGCAGACCGGACACGCCGTTGGTGCTGTGCGAACCGAGGAAGGCCAGGTTGCCCATGCGCACCCGCCGGCCGTGCTCCTCCTCGATCAGCGACACCGAGCGCAGCAGCTCGGCGTCGTGGATGCCGCGCTCGCGCAGATTGTCCAAGTGGTAGGCATTGATCAGGTAGATGATCTGCATATGCCGTGGCAGCAGGCGTTCCATCAGCCCCACCGGCCAGGTCTCCAGGGCCTCGGGCAGCAGCGTGTGGTTGGTGTAGGACAGGGTGGCGGTGGTCAGCCGCCAGGCATGCCGCCATTCGTAGCTGTGTACGTCGACCAGCAGCCGCATCAGCTCGGCCACGGCAATCGCCGGATGGGTGTCGTTGAGCTGGATCGATGTGTAGTCGGGCAGGCTGTCCAGCGAGCCGCGCTGCTTGAGATGGCGGCGCAGCAGATCCTGCAGCGAGGCGGCAACGAAGAAGTACTCCTGGCGCAGACGCAGCTCCTGACCGGCCTCGGTGCTGTCGGCCGGATAGAGCACCCGCGAGATGCTCTCGGCGCGGGCCTCTTCCGCCGCGGCGCCGATGTGGTCGCCGGCGTTGAAGCGCGCCAGGTGGAAGTCCGCTTCCGGCCGCGCGCGCCACAGGCGCAGCGTATTCACCCCGGCACCGCGCCAGCCGACGATGGGCGTGTCGTAGGCGATCGCCCGCACACCCTCGGCCCAGTGCCAGAAATGCTGGACCTCGCCCTGCTCGTTGGTGGTCGCCGTGACACTGCCGCCGAAGCCGATCAGGTACTTGACCTCTGAGCGCTCGAACTCCCAGGGGTTGCCGAAATCCAGCCAGGTCTCGGTTTGCTCGTGCTGCCAGCCGTCGACGATCGCCTGGCGAAACAGGCCGTGGTCATAGCGAATGCCATAGCCATGGGAGACCACACCAAGGGTCGCCATGCTCTCCATGAAACAGGCTGCGAGCCGCCCGAGGCCGCCGTTGCCGAGCGCCGCGTCAGGCTCCAGCAGGCGGATGCGATCGATGTCCACATCCAGCCCGGCCAGCGCCTCGCGCGCCACCTCGAACAGACCCAGGTTGCTCAAGCTGTCGACCAGCAGACGACCGATCAGGAACTCCAGCGAAAGGTAGTAGACCCGCTTCTGCCCGCCGGTATAGGCCTCGCGCGTGCAGTCCATCCAGCGATCGATGGTGCTGTCGCGGGTGGCAAGGGCGACCGCATGGAACCAGTCATAGTCGGAAGCGTTCTCCGGATCCTTGCCCACCGAGTAGGTGAGCTTGCGCAAAACCCGCTCACGAAAAGCGGCGACTTCTTCGGCGGTGACAGTGGCTGATTCCTGCGTCATGGACAGACCTCGGTTAGCGAAGACACACAAGAGGGACTCACGGCAGCCGCGCCCGTTCACCTCTGATTCGGCGTTTCCGAAAAGGGTTACAGGTTTCCTTTACATCTGCGCTACCGCCTGTCCGGTGGCCGGCGCCGGAAGGCACTGGCAATTGGCGCGCGAGCCGTTATGATCCGCGCGCCCAACCGCACCGAAAGACCTCCCGTGAAGACAAGACTGATCGCCTCCGCCGACCCGGAACGCCTGGAAACCTGGGTGCGCTACAGCGCCGGCCTGTGCCGCGACTGCCATGCGACCTGCTGCACCCTGCCGGTGGAGGTGCGCATCGATGACCTGATCCGCCTGGAGCTGGTGGACGCCTTCGAGCGCGACGAGCCGGCGAAGAACATCGCCAAGCGCCTGAGCAAGGCCGGCATCGTCGAGCACTTCAATCACAAGCACGAGATCTTCACGCTGACGCGCCTGACCAATGGCGACTGCCTCTACCTGGACCGCAAGACGCGTCTGTGCACGGTCTATGCCAAACGTCCGGATACCTGCCGCAACCACCCGCGCATCGGACCGCGCCCCGGTTACTGCGCCTATCGCAGCAAGACCAACGGCTAGCGGCGCACCAGCGAACGTCACCGCCAACCGCCACGGCACCGGCCCGGGGCACGCAGGGCCGGGCGCACAGCGGATCTGGCGGCCCCGGCCTAATGCCTGAACGGACTGGCCAAAGCGTGACTCAGGAGTCATGCTTGGCGTCTGTCTGTATCTTCGCAACGTTTAGGAATCTACCCGGCATGAGCCGCGATAGCCGCTACCTGGAAGCCATCCTCCATCACGACATTCCGCTGACCCGCTCGCTGGGGCTGCGTGTCGAGCGCTGGGAAAACCAAGAGCTGCGCCTGCAGGTGCCGCTGCAGCCGAACATCAATCACAAGAGCAGCATGTTCGGCGGCAGCCTCTACTGCGCTGCCGTGCTGGCGGGCTGGGGCTGGCTGCATCTGCGCCTGCGCGAAGCCGGTATCGAGGACGGGCACATCGTCATCCACGAAGGCAAGATCGAATACCCACTGCCGGTGGTCGACGACGCCATGGCCATCTGCTCGGCACCGAGCCCCGAGGCCTGGGAGCGTTTCGAGGCGATCTATCGTCGGCGCGGGCGCTCGCGCCTGGAACTGCACAGCCGCATCCTCGCCGCCGACGGTCGCGATGCCGTGCGCTTCACCGGGCAGTTCGTACTGCACAAGTGATCGGCTGCGCCAGGGCGGCGCAGCACATACTCTGTCGATCGCGCGCCTGGCCCGCGCGATCAGTCGCGGCCGGCCAGCTCGATCAGCACCTCGCGCCAATCGACGCCGGCCGGAAGTGCCAGGAACGACGGATTCAGATAGCTTTCCCGCGCCTCGTAGCGCAACGGCGCACCTCCCACCTCCAGCACTTCGCCACCGGCGCCTTCCAGCACACCCTGTGCCGCTGCGGTGTCCCATTGCGAGGTCGGCGCCAGCCTTGGATAGCAATCGGCCGAGCCTTCGGCGAGCAGGCAGAACTTCAGCGAGCTGCCGACATTGGCCAACGCCAGCTCCCCGAAGCGCTCGCGCATGCTGTTCAGCAGCTGCTCCTGCGCCGGGCTGCTGTGCCGCCGACTGGCGACGACGGTGAAGGCTCCCGTGGGGTGCTGACGCACGCGCAAGGCCTGCGCCGCGCCATCGGGCTCACTGCGCCAGGCGCCGAAATCCTTGCCGCCGTAGTAGCAGCGTCCGGATGCCGGAATGCCGACCACGCCGAAGCGCACCTCGCCCTGTTCGATCAGGGCCACATTGACGGTGAATTCCGCGCTGCCGGCGATGAACTCCTTGGTGCCGTCCAGCGGGTCGACCAACCACCAGCGCGTCCAGCCGGCACGCTCGGCCAGCGGCACCTCGCAGTCCTCCTCGGAGAGCACCGGGATGCTGCCGTCGAGCGCCTTGAGACCATCGAGCAACACATGATGTGCCGCCATGTCCGCCGCGGTCACCGGTGACTGGTCGGCCTTGGCCTGCACCTCCAGCTCGCTGCGCCAGTGCGGCAGGATCGCCTCACCGGCCTGGCGCACCAGATCGATCACCGCCGAAAGATAAGGATGACTCATTGGCCGAACTCCCCGCGCTGGGTCAGCAGATCACGCGCCAGATAGAGCGCCGCCAGTGCGCGGCCTTCGCTGAACTGTGGATGCTGTACCAGGCTAGACAGCTCGTGCAGGCTGACCTTGTCGAGCCGCATCGGCTCGGGTTCGTCGCCTGGCAGCCGCTCTGGATAGAGATCGCGGGCCAGCACAACCTGGATCTTCTGGCTCATGTAACCAGGTGACAGCGACAGTTCGGTGAGCAGCTCCAGGCACCGGGCGCCGAAGCCGGCTTCCTCCTTCAGCTCGCGGTTGGCCGCCTCCAGCACGTCCTCGCCCGGCTCGATCAGCCCCTTGGGCAGCGACAGCTCGTAGCTGTCGGTCCCGCCGCAATACTCTTCGACCAGCAGCGCGTTCTCGGCGTCGGCCAGCGCCACGATCATCACCGCGCCATAGCCGCTGCCCTTTCCGACCAGGCGCTCGTAGGTACGCTCCACGCCGTTGGAAAAGCGCAATTGCAATTCCTCGACGCGGAACAGGCGGCTGCTGGCGACGATTTCACGAGCTAGCACGGTGGGTTTCTGGCGCATGGGAAACTCCTGGAAACGCGAGCGGCTATCATAACCCGTGTTCCCGCGCTGGCCGCGAATGCTTTGCGACCAGCTGAACGCCCTGTTCATCCCCTTCGCCGACCCGAGCCCGCCCATGACCGCCACGCTGCCCTGGCCCGACATCGACACCGTCCTGCTCGACATGGACGGCACCCTGCTGGATCTTCACTTCGACAATCACTTCTGGCTCGAGCTCTTGCCGCAACGCTACGCCGAGCTGCACGGCATCAGCCGCGCCATGGCCGAGCTGGAGCTGGCGCCGCTGTTCAACGAACACGTCGGCAAGCTCACCTGGTATTGCCTGGACTACTGGTCGCGCGAGCTGAACCTGCCGATCCGCGAGATGAAGCGTGAGATCGCCGAGCTGATCGCCCTACGGCCCAGCGCCGACGAGTTTCTCGCCGCACTGCGCCAGGCCGGCAAGCGCGTGGTGCTGATCACCAACGCCCACCGCGACTCGTTGTCGCTGAAGCTGGAAAAGATCGAACTGGCGCCCTGGTTCGACCGCCTGATCAGCTCCCACGACTATGGCTACCCGAAAGAGGAAGCGCAGTTCTGGTATGCGCTGCGCCAGGATCTGGAGTTCGACCCGTCACGTGCTCTGTTCATCGACGATAGCCTGCCGATCTTGCGCAGTGCCCGGCGTTTCGGCATCGCCCATCTGCTCGCGGTGCGCGAGCCGGACAGCCGCCGTGCGCCGAAGGATACCGAGGAGTTCGCCGCCGTCGAGGATTATCGCGACCTGGCAAGCAGCCTGACCGGCCCGCTGGCGTGACGGCTGGCTCTGCCGTGGGCCAGCCAGAAGCCTTACACTACGCAACAATTGCCGCCGGCAGAACCGACTCAGGATGAGTTAGGGCCGAGCAACATCGAAACAGCGAACGCCGGTCGTCGAGACCCGGCATTCGCGGTTCAAAAGCCACGGATGATCGATAGGAAGTGACATGGCAGCAGTAGGCGCCGAGTTCTGGCCCCACAGTCAAAGCGAGATGAGCGAGCGCGTTCGCCGGCATGCCTGGAACGAAAGCGTGCTCGGCCCGCTCGATAGCTGGCCGCAGACGCTGCGGTTGCTGCTCGACACCATCCTCGAAGCGCCGCTGCCCATGTGCATCCTCTGGGGCGACCAGGCGCTGCAGTTGTACAACGACGCCCATGCCCGGCTTATCGGCGACCGCCACCCGGCCGAACTGGGCATGCCGGCCTGCCGGCGCTGGGGCGCGACCTGGGAGCTGCTCGCCCCGGCATGCGACAGAGCCCGTCGCGGCGAGCCGCGAACGCTGCGCAACCAGCAGCTGGCGGTCGAGCGCGACGGCCAGCGGGTCGAGGCCTGGTTCGACCTGGCACTGAGCCCGATACGCAACGAGCCGCACGGCATTGGCGGATTGCTGCTGTGCCTGAGCGAAACCAGCGAACGCGTGCGCACCGAAACCCGGCTGTCGCAGACCGCCCTGCACTACAAGCTCAGTGCCGAAGTACACCGGATCAGCGAGCACCGCCTGCAGCTGGCGCTGGAGGCCAGTGACCTGGTCGGGATCTGGGATTGGGACATCCGTAGCGGTGGCATTCCGGACCATGCCGAGCTGCTGCGCATTGCGCCGGTCGAGCGCTCGGGACCGACCGGGCTGCGCCATCAGGCATTCTTCGAGCACGTTCATCCGGACGACATACCGCGCCTGCAGGCCGCGCTGTCGCGATGTATCGACGGCCGCGAAGAACTCGAGGTGCGCTATCGCCTGCGCAGCCCCGACGGCACCGTGCGCTGGGCCCTCGCGCGCGGTCGTCGGCATTGCGACGAGCACGGCCAACCGCAGCGCTTTCCCGGCGCGGTAATGGACATCACTCGGCAACAGGCCAGCGAGGACGCACTGCGCCAGAGCGAAGCCGAGCTGAAGATGATTACCGACGCCCTCCCGGTGCTGATCGGCTATATCGACGAGGACGAGCGCTTCCGCTTCAACAATCGCTATTACACCGAATGGTTCGGCCACCCACTGAGCTGGCTGCGCGGCAGAGCTGTGCGTGAAGTGCTCGGTGAGAAAGCCTATGCCGAGCGACGTGACTGCATTCATGCCGCGCTGGCCGGCCAGCACGTGACCTTCGAGGCCTCCAGTCCGCATCGCGACGGGCAGCCGCGACGAATGCTGGTGCACTATCTGCCGCGTCGAGACAGCCAGGGCAAGGTGCTAGGTTTTTTCGTCATGGCGCTGGATGTCACCGAACGATGGCGCGCCGAGCAGGCCCTGCGCGAACTGAACGAAACTCTGGAAAGCCGCATCCAGGAGCGCACCCAGGCGCTGGCCGAAGTCTATGAACGGTTGCTCAAGGAAATGGCCAGCCGCGAACAGGCTCAGGAAGCGCTGCGTCAGGCGCAGAAGATGGAAGCGGTCGGCCAGCTGACCGGCGGCATCGCCCACGACTTCAACAACATGCTGACCGGGATCATCGGCGGCCTCGACCTGATCCAGCGCTATATCCAGTCCGGCCGCCATGATGAAACCCAGCGTTTCATCGACGCCGCGGTGACCTCGGCCAACCGCGCCGCGGCACTGACCCATCGTCTGCTGGCCTTCGCGCGTCGGCAGCCGCTGAATCTCAAGTGCGTCGAACTCAACCAGCTGATCGAGTCGATGCACGATCTGCTGAGCCGCACCCTGGGCAGCCATATCCGCATCAGCAACCAGCTGCAAGCCGGTCTGTGGCCGGTCTCGAGCGACGAGAACCAGCTGGAGAGCGCGCTGCTCAACCTGGTCATCAACGCTCGCGACGCGATGCCCGACGGCGGCTCCCTGCTGCTCGAGACGCACAACGTCGAGCTTCGACAGCAGAGCGAGGTAGGTGAACTGGCGCCGGGACGCTACGTCATCCTGAGCCTGACCGACAGCGGCTGCGGCATGAGCGCCAAGGTCCTGGCCAGCGTCTTCGAGCCTTTCTTCACCACCAAGCCGATCGGCCAGGGCACCGGGCTGGGCCTGTCCATGGTCTACGGCTTCACCCGCCAGGCAGGCGGACACGTTCAGATCGCCAGCGAACCGGGCAAGGGAACCCAGGTGAGCCTCTACCTGCCGGTCTTCGACAGCCAGCCCGAGGCGATACCGCTGACCAGCGAGGTGCATGGCCCGCTGCGCGCCCGGCAGGGCGAGACAGTGCTGGTGGTTGAAGACGATCCCGCCGTGCGTCTGCTGGTTCTCGACGTGTTGCAGATGCTCGGCTACCAGGCCCTGGAAGCGGCGGATGGCAACGCCGCGGTGCGCATCCTGGAAAACACGCCCGACATCGACCTGCTGGTGACCGATGTCGGCCTGCCGGGAATGAACGGGCGTCAACTGGCGGATATCGCACGGCAGCAACGCGCCGGCCTGCCGGTCCTGTTCATGACCGGTTATGCCAGGCAGGCGGCCAGCTCGGACTTCCTCGAACCGGGAATGGACATGATCAGCAAGCCCTTCAACCTGGACGCGCTGGCCAAGCGCGTGCGCGACATGCTGGCGAAGGCCGACCAACGGTGAATCGTCTTCGGCCGGGCGGGGTCATAACCCTACCGGCTGCTGGCAACCTGATCGGCGCTCGCAGCGCAGTTGCCCGACCCCGGCCCTGAAACCGACCCTTACGAGCCTGCCGATGAACGCGCCTTCCCGTCTGCCCGCCGGCATCGCAACGGCCACGCCAACGCCCAGCGGTGCCAGCCAGCGCTATCACTATCAGCCGATCGACGAGGCCGAACGGTGCGTTGTCGACCTCGCCGAGGAGTGCGCGCTGGCGATCGCCTATAACGGGCTCAATCAGGCCGTGATGATGATTTCCCCGGCGGACCTCGAGGATTTCGTCGTCGGCTTCAGCCTGGCGAACGGCATCGTCGAGTCGCCGAACGACATCTACGACATTCATCTGCACGGCCAGGGCAGCGCCCGGCGGGCGGAAGTCGAGATATCCAGCCGCAGCTTCTGGCAACTCAAGCGGCAGCGCCGCCAGCTCCCCGGCAACAGCAGTTGCGGCCTGTGTGGCGTCGAAGCGTTGGAACAGGCCCTGCCGCAGCTGCCGATCATGCCTCCAGCGGCGCTGCCGCCTGCACACTGGCTGCACGACCTGCGCGAGCGCATCTCCGCTTATCAGCCGCTGGGACGCGACTGCGGCGCGGTACATGCTGCCCTGTTCATGGACAACCAGGGGACGATACGTCTGGGGCGTGAAGATATCGGTCGTCACAACGCGCTGGACAAGCTGATCGGTGCCATGGCGCGCGACGGATTGGAGGTTGCCGGCGGCCTGGCTATCGTCACCAGTCGCTGCAGCCTGGAGCTGGTGCACAAGGTTCAGCGCGCAGGCATCCCGACCCTGGTCAGCCTGTCCTCCCCCACTGGTCTCGCGACACGCTGGGCGCAGCGACACAACCTGAACCTGATTCATCTGCCGCATCGCAGCCCGCCGCGCGTCTACAGCCCGGCGGCAAGCGCCACCCGCGACTGAGTTGCGGACGCCGCACAAGCGGCTTAAGACCTCCGCCCGCAAAGCAAGTTCCGACCGAAAATCAAAGAGTTAGCAAACAGGAACTGCCTCACGCATTTCATCGGAAAGCCCTTGCCGGAAGCGAAGCGGCACGTGAGGATCGCGGCGCAATTCCACATACGGGATCACACCATGAAGTACGCCTCGATTTTCCTGTTGTCCACCAGCCTGCTCAGCGCAGCCGCCTTTGCCGGCAGCAACACCGAAGCCGCCGTTGGCGGTGCCCTCGGTGGCGCGCTCGGTTCTGTGGTGGGTGAGCATCTGGGTGGCTCGACTGGCGCGACCATCGGCGCCGGCGTCGGCGGTGCGGCAGGTGGCATGGTCGGCGCCGACAAGCGCAGCCGCACCGAAGCGGCCATCGGCGGTGGCCTTGGTGCGGCCGGCGGCAACGTCATCGGCCAGCAGGTCGGCGGCAGCACCGGCGGTCTGATCGGTGCAGCCGTCGGCGGCGGTGCCGGTGGCGCAATCGGCAACGCCTATGGCGACGATGATGACGACCGCTACCGAGGTGATCGCCGTTACCGCGACCGCCACTACTATGGCCCGCCCGGCAAGGCCAAGGGGCATTACAAGCATCGTCACAAACACCATTGATGCCTGAGCAGGTCGCCGGCCTGCTGCAGCATCCCTCGAGAACGCCCGGATTCGCCCTGCCGAGTCCGGGCGTTCTCGTTTCTCTGGCTAAATGAATCCAGCCGCTACGCCAGAGCCTCCAGCGCCGCACGCAGGCGCGGCGGGATCGCCGTCGGCCGGTTGCTTGCCCGCTCGACGAAGACATGCACGAAGCGGCCCGCCGCGCTGGCCTCCTGCTCGCCCTCGCGGAAGATCGCCAGCTCGTACTGCACCGACGAGTTGCCCAGCTTGGCCACCCGCAGGCCCACCTCGATCAGGTCCGGATAGGCGATCGAGGCGAAGTAGTCGCAAGCCGAACTGACCACGAAGCCGACGATGTCGCCATCCTGGATATCCAGCCCGCCCTGCTGGATCAGATAGTTGTTCACCGCCGTGTCGAAAAACCCGTAATAGACGACGTTGTTCACATGACCGTAGATGTCATTGTCGTGCCAGCGCGTGGTGATGGGCTGAAAGTGCTTGTAGTCGCGGCGCAGGTGTTTGGGTTGCTCGGGCATGGTCGTTCTCGCGGTACGCAATGAAGAGGAAGACTGGCTCAGTAGGCAGCCTGATAGATCGCCAGCGCATCGGCCTCGCTGACCTCGCGGGGATTGTTGACCAGCAGGCGCTGCTGCAGCATCGCCTCCTTCGCCAGCTGCGGCAGCATGTCCTCCGGCACGCCGGCGTCGCGCAGGCGGGTCGGCAGGCCGACGCGGGCGCTCATCTGCTCGAACTCCTCGATCAGCTGCTCGGCGTAGGTGGACGGATCATCCGTGCGCAGGCGCTCGCCGAGAATGATCGGCGCCAGTTCGCCATAGTGTGTGGCCGCCGCGCTGACGTTGAAGCGCAGCACCTGCGGCAACACCAGAGCGTTGGACAGACCGTGGGGAATGTGGAAATTGCCCCCTAGCGGATAGGCCAGCGCGTGCACGGCAGCGACCGGCGCATTGGCGAACGCCTGTCCGGCCAGGCAGGCGCCCAGCAGCATGGCCTGGCGTGCCTCGCGGTTGCTGCCGTTGTGCACCGCCTCGTCCAGATTGGCCGCCAAGAGGCGCAGCGCCTCGCGGGCCAGCAGGTCGGACATGGGGTTCTTCTTCAGCGCGCTGGTGTAGGCCTCGATGGCATGCACCATGGCGTCGATGCCGGTGGCCGCGGTCACCGCTGGCGGCAGGCCGAGGGTGAGATCGGCGTCGAGCAACGCCAGGTCCGGCAGCAGCAGGGGCGAGACCACGCCCATCTTGGTCGTCTCGCCGGTGGTGATGATGGCGATCTGCGTGACTTCCGAACCGGTGCCGGCGGTGGTCGGCACCTGAATCAGCGGCAGGCGCTGGCCCTTGGCATTGCCGACGCCATAGATGTCCTGCAGCGATTGCGCGCAATCAGGATGGGCCAGCAATGCCACCAGCTTGGCCACATCCATCGAGCTGCCGCCGCCAAACCCGATCACCAGATCGGCACCGCACGCTTTCGCCTGCTCGACGGCAGCCATCACGATATTTTCTGGCGGATCGGCGACGACCTGATCGTAAACGGCGACCTTCAACCCTTCCGTCTCGAAGCCTGGCAGGACTTCGTCGAGCAGGCCGAAACGGGTGATGCCCGGGTCGGTCACCACCAGCACCGAGCGCGCCCCACGCTCCTTGCAGAGGCTGGCCAGCCGGCGCGACGAGCCGGGTTCGCAGATCAATTGAGCGGTTGTGGCAAAGCTGAACGGATGCATCGGTGCCTCCTGTGATCGATAAGGTCAGAACGCGAAGTCGCTTTCCGGCAGCGCCATCAGACAATCCGCGCCCCCCTGAATGGCTTCCAGATGTGCACTCGTCCGAGGCAATACACGGCGCAGATAGAAATCCGCACTGGCCAGCTTGGCCTGATAGAAAGCCTCCTCGCCAGCGCCCTGCTCCAGCGCATCCTGTGCACGCGCCGCGGCCTGCAGCCAGAGGCCGGCCAACAAGACATAGGCCGAGTACTGCAGGAAATCCACCGACACGGCGCCAATCTCCTGGGGATCACGACCGGTGGCGGCGATGATCTCGGCCGTCAGCTCGCGCCATTCGCCGATGCGTGCCTGCACCCTGCTGGCCAGTTCGTGCAGCGCCGGGCGATCGATCTGCTGGTCGCAAATCTCGCTGAATTCCGCCTGCAGCGCCGACAGTTCCGCGCCGCCGTCACCGAGCAGCTTGCGACGGATGTAATCCAGCGCCTGAATGCCGTTGGTGCCCTCGTAGAGCTGGGTGATGCGGCTGTCGCGCATCAGCTGTTCCATGCCCCATTCGCGGATATAGCCGTGGCCGCCGTAGACCTGCACGCCGAGGCTCGCCACCTCCTGCCCCATGTCGGTGAAGAATGCCTTGACGATAGGGATAAGCAGCGCAGCGCGCTTGCTCGCCGCCTTGCGGTAGCTCGGCTCGGGATGGCCGTGTTCGAGGTCCAGCTGGCGGGCGCAGTAGGCCGCCAGCATGCGGCTGCCTTCGACCAGCGTCTTTTGCGTCAGCAGCATGCGGCGCACGTCGGGGTGCACGATGATCGGGTCGGCTGGCTTGTCAGGATGCTGCGCGCCGGCCAACCCACGAGACTGCAAGCGCTCACGGGCATAGGCCAGCGAGCCCTGATAAGCCTGTTCGGCAATGCCAAGGCCCTGCAGGCCGACCTGGAAACGCGCGTCGTTCATCATGGTGAACATGCAAGCCAGGCCCTGGTTGGGCTCGCCGACGATCCAGCCGGTGGCGCCATCGAAGTTCATCACGCAGGTCGCCGCACCCTTGATGCCCATCTTGTGCTCGACGGCGCCGCAGCTCAGCGCGTTACGCTCGCCCGGCGTGCCGTCGGCATTGGCGATGAACTTGGGCACCAGCAGCAGGCTGATGCCCTTCACCCCGGCCGGGGCATCCGGCAGGCGCGCCAGCACCAGATGCACGATGTTCTCGCTCATGTCGTGCTCGCCGCCGGAGATGAAAATCTTGCTGCCGCTGACCTTGTAGCTACCGTCCGCCTGCGGCTCGGCACGGGTGCGCAGCAGGGCGAGGTCGGTGCCGGCCTGCGGTTCGGTCAGGCACATGGTGCCGCTCCAGCTACCGCTGACCAGCTTCTCCAGATAGGCATTCTTCAGTTCATCGCTGCCGTGCTTGTACAGAGCCAGCACCGCGCCCTCGGTGAGGCCGGAATAGATGCGAAAGGACAACGACGCGCTCATCAGCATCTCGTGGAAGTTGCAGGCCACCAGCTGTGGGAAGCCCTGGCCGCCGTATTCGGTCGGCCCGGTCATGCTAGCCCAACCGTTGTCGACGTACTGCTTGTAGGCCTCGACGAAGCCCTGCGGCGTGCGCACTTCGCCGTTTTCCAGGGTCACGCCCTCTTCGTCGCTGTTGCGATTGAGCGGCGCGATCTCGCCGCCGGTGTAGCGCGCAGCTTCTTCCAGCACACCGTCGATCAGCTCGCGGTCCAGGCCGTTGCCGAGCAATTCGCAATGGCCGGTGGCGTCGAACAGCTCGTGCAGCACGAAGCGCATGTCACGCAGGGGGGCCTTGTATTCCATGCTCAAGCCTCCTTCTTGTAGTCGGCGAAGCGCCCGCCCAGAGTGGCCAGGCTGTCGATCAGTTCGGCCGGCTGCCAGTGCTCGCCGTGGCGCTCGGCCAAAGCGTTGAGGCGATCACGAATGGCCGGCAGACCCTGACGATCGGCCCAGGTCATCGGCCCGCCGACTTCGGCCGGGAAGCCGTAACCATAGAGGTAGACGGTGTCGATGTCGGCGCTGGACTCGGCCATGCCTTCCTCGAGAATCTTTGCGCCCTCATTGACCAGCGCCAGCAGGCAGCGCTCGAGAATCTCCTCCGGGCCGATCTCGCGGCGCTCATAGCCGAGGCGCTCGGACTCGCGCTGCACCAGCGCATCCACTTCCGGGTCGTGCTCGGCCTGGCGGCTGCCCTCGGCGTAGCGGTAGTAGCCCATGCGCGACTTCTGGCCGAAGCGGCCCAGTTCGCAGAGACGGTTATCCACCTGCACCTCGGCCTCGTCCTGGCCCTTGCCGGCCAGCTCGCGGGCGCGCCATTCCAGGTCGATACCCACCACGTCATACATGCGGAACGGCCCCATGGCGAAGCCGAAGCCTTGCAGCGCGGCGTCCACCTGATGGGGATAGGCGCCTTCGAGCAGCATCATCCGCGCTTCGCGCACGTAGGTGGCAAGCATGCGGTTGCCGATGAAGCCCGGGCAGTTGCCGGCGATCACACTGACCTTGCCCATACGCTTGCCGAGGGCTGTGGCAGCCTCGAGCACTGCTGGCGCAGTCTCCACCCCGCGGACGATTTCCAGCAGCTTCATGATGTGCGCCGGGCTGAAGAAGTGCAGGCCTACTACCTGCTCCGGGCGCCCAGTGACAGCGGCGATGGCATCGATATCCAGCGCCGAGGTGTTGCTGGCGAGGATGCCGGCCGGCTTCACGATGCCGTCCAGCTCGCGGAAGATCTTCTGCTTGAGTTCGAGGTTTTCGTAGACCGCCTCGATCACCAGGTCCACGTCGGCCAGCGCCGGGTAATCCGCCGCCTTGGCGATGCGGGCCCGGCGCGCCGCCGCTTCGGCCTCGTCGATCCGCCCCTGACGCACGTTGTGTGCGTAGGTGTCAGCCACCACGCCCAGCGCCTGCTCGAGCATCTCGGGATTGTTGTCCAGCCACAGCACCTGCACACCGGCATTGGCCAGGCTCATGACGATGCCGCGGCCCATGGTGCCGGCACCAATCACGGCGGCGGTCTGGATATCGAAGCGGGGTTGGCTCATGTGAACGGTCCTCGTCGCAGGCGGAAAAAGTGGAGACCAACCATAGACGATGACGCTACTATTTTTGAAATTTAGTCTTGTGATGTTTCGGATTCATCAAGTGAATATCTACAACTTCGACCTCAATCTGCTTCGCGTGCTGGACGCCCTGCTGCGTGAGCGCAACGTCTCGCGTGCCGCCGAACGCCTGTCCCTCAGCCAGCCGGCGGTGAGCAATGCACTGGGTCGCCTGCGCGAACTGCTCGACGACCCGCTGCTGGTGCGCGTCGGCCGGGCCATGCAACCGACGCCGCGAGCCCTGGCGCTGGAGGCGCCAATCCGTCATGCGCTTCAGCAGATCGAACACAGCCTGATTGCCGGCGAGGCCTTCGATCCGGCGTGCAGCCAGCAGCGTTTTCGCATCGCCGTGACCGACTACGTCGAACTGATCTGCATGCCGGCACTGATGCGGCGCCTGGCCGAGCGGGCGCCGGGCATTCGGCTGGCGATCCAGCACCTGACACCCAGCCTGCCCACCGAGGCGCTGGACAATGGCGAAGTCGACCTGGTGCTGGGACGCTTCCTCGACGTGCCATCGCGCTTCCATGTGCGCCACTGGGCCAGCGAAACGCTGCAGGTGGCGGTGCGCCGGGATCATCCACTGGTGACGGACGGCCTCGACCTGCAAGCCTTCCTGCGCCTGCGCCATCTCTGGGTGCATGGCGGCCAGACCCGCGGCATGGTCGATCAGTGGCTGGAGGGTCAAGGCCTAGCCCGCGAGGTCGTCTACACCACACCGAACTACCTGCAAGCCGCCCATATCGTCGCCAGCAGCGACCTCGCGGCGGTGCTGCCGACGCAGCTGGCCCGCCATTTCGCCGACCTGCTGCCGCTGCGACTGTTCGACCTGCCGTTCGAGCTCGGCCCCTTCGAGCTGGACATCGTCAGCGTGGCGCAACGGCAGAATGATGCGGCGCTGCAATGGCTGATCGAACAGATCGACGGCGTAGCGCCAGGCTAAGCGGCGAATCACGCGCGACGATTCGTGCACCCCTGTCCTATGCCTATTTGCTAGTATTCCCCAGCGTTTTCGTCGGGTTTCCACCCCAAACGCAGATGACTGAGCCGCGTTCGCGGAACATCGCCGCACAGCGGACATCTATTCCTGTTACGCGCCATGGTGAACATGGACGACCAAGCAAATCTGGAGCTACACCTATGGCGGCCCTGCTGCAACGTACCCTGGACACCATCACCCGCAACCAAGCCGAGCTGCTGAGCAGCTGGAAATCCGATCTGCAGAGCCTTGGCGGCTACCACAACGTCAAGCCGGAAGAGCTGACCCAGCAGACCATCGACCTGATCCGCCAACTCATCAGCGCAACGGCGGACGGCTCTGCCGACGTCAACGGCCCGACCTGGGACGGCATGCGCCTGTATCTGGAAAAGCTGTCGCGCAGCCGTGCGCTGCTGGGAATGGATTCGCAGCAGACCGCCGGCTTCCTCTTCGCCATCAAGCGTCCGTTGATGACCCTGCTGCAGAGCGAATACGCCAATGAACCGGCGGTGTTCGCCGAGCAACTGTGGGCCGTGTCCGAGCTGATCGACAGCCTGGGTCTATACACCGTGCGTACCTTCCAGAAATCCCGCGAAGAGGTGATCAAGCGCCAGCAGGAAGAGCTGCTGGAGCTGTCGACCCCGGTGGTCAAGTTGTGGGACGGCGTACTCGCCCTGCCGATGATCGGCACCCTCGACTCACAGCGCACACAGGTCGTGATGGAATCGCTGCTGCAACGCATCGTCGACACCGGTTCGGAAATCGCCATCATCGACATCACCGGCGTGCCCACCGTCGACACCCTCGTTGCCCAGCACCTGCTGAAGACGGTCACCGCCATCCGTCTGATGGGCGCCGACTGCATCATCAGCGGCGTACGTCCGCAGATCGCGCAGACCATCGTCCACCTCGGGCTGGACCTGCAGGGCATCGTCACCAAGGCCAGCCTGGCCGACGCCCTCGCCCTGGCCCTGCGCCGCTCCGGTCTCACCGTCACCAGGACTGCCTGATGGACCGAATCCCTATTTTGCGGATGGGCGAGTTCCTGCTCGTCACCATCCAGGTCGACATGCATGACCAGCTGGCCCTGACCCTGCAGGACGACCTGGCCGAGCGCATCAGCGCAACTTCGGCAAAGGCCGTGCTGATCGACATCTCCGCGCTGGACATGGTCGACTCCTTCATCGGCCGCATGATCGCCAATATCTCCGGCCTGTCGCGAATCATGGATGCCGAAACCGTGGTGGTGGGCATGCAGCCCGCCGTGGCCATCACCCTGGTCGAGCTTGGTCTCGAACTGCCCGGCGTGAGCACCGCGCTGAATGTCGAGCGTGGCATGCAGTTGCTGCGCGCCCGCGTGGCTGCGCAATGATCGTGCGCAGCAGCGGCAGCCAGCCGGTGCGCCTCGAACAGGATGTCGTGCTGGCCCGGCAGACCGTGCGCAAGCTGACCCAGGAATGTGCCATGCGCCTGATCGACCAGACCAAGCTGGTCACTGCGGTCAGCGAGCTGGCGCGCAACACCGTGGTCTACGGCGGCGGTGGCGACATGGACTGGCAGCTGATCGAGGACGGCACGCGGGTCGGCGTACGCCTGACCTTCCGCGACGAAGGGCCGGGCATCGCCGACATCAAGCTGGCCATGACCGACGGCTGGACGTCCGGCAGCGGACTCGGCCTGGGGCTGACCGGCGCCAAGCGGCTGGTCGACGAGTTCGAGCTCGACAGCACGGTCGGCGTGGGCACCCGAATCACCATCACGCGGTGGACATGAACGTTCCGGGCAGCGTCACTCAGGTCCTGCTGATCGAAGACAACAGCCAGATCGGCCATGCCCGTCGGGTCGCCCAGCGGTTGGCCGAACAGCAGGGCTTCGATGTCACCGATGCAGGACGCGTCGCCTTGCTCGCGACCGAACTGGCTAGCAACCTGCTCAAGCACGCCGGGTGCGGCGAGCTGCACCTGCGTATCGTGCACGGACGAGAAGGGCACGGGGTCGAGATCATTGCGGTCGACCGCGGCCCCGGCTTCGAACTCGACCAATGCCTGACCGACGGTTTTTCCACCCACGGCACCCAGGGCATCGGGCTCGGCGCGCTGGCGCGTCAGGCCCAGGTCTTCGACGTCTACTCCGACGCGCGCGGCTCGGTGGTGCTGGCACAGCTGTTTCCCCGCGGCGTGCAACCGCCGCCGTGGCGTTACGGCGTCAGCCAGCACCCCTACCCGGGTGAAACCACCTGCGGCGATGCCTGGCAGCTGGCCTTCGATGGACAGCGTTGCAGTGCCCTGCTCATCGATGGCATCGGCCATGGCGAGCTTGCTCAGCAGGCCGCCGAGGCAGGCGCCTTGGCCTTTGCCGAAACCCCGCTGGATTCGCCGTTCACGCTGTTCAGCCACATGCACCAGGCAATGATCGGCACCCGCGGTGGCGCCGCGGCCATCGCTCATTTCGACGGCGAGCGGCAGACGCTGAATTTCGCCGGGGTTGGCAATATCGGCGCCAGCCTGATCGCTAGCGGGGGCTCGCGTGGCCTGGCCTCGCACCCAGGCATCGTCGGCGTGCGCTTTCGCAAGGCGCACGTCTTCGACTACCCGTTGGGCGAGGCGCGACTACTGGTGCTCTTCAGCGATGGGCTGCAAACCCGCTGGAATCTGCGCGACTATCCAGGGCTGGTTCATCGACACCCAGCCATCATCGCCGCACTGCTGCATCGGGACTTCTGTCGCGGTCGCGACGACGTGACCGTGCTGGCACTCAATCTGGAGGCTCCTCGTGGCTGATCCGACATCCCCCGGGTCCGGCGACGCCGGCCTCATCGAGCAGCTGCGCCGCGATAACGAGTCGCTGCGCGCCGAGCTCGAAGAAACCAATCAAGGCGTCCTGGCGCTGTATGCCGAGCTGGACACCCAGGCCGAGCAACTACGCCAGGCCTCGGACCTGAAAAGCCGCTTTCTGTCGTACATGAGTCACGAGTTCCGCACGCCGCTGGGCTCGATTCTCAGCATCACGCGCCTGCTCAGCGACGAACTGGACGGCCCGTTGAGCCCGGAACAGCACAAGCAGGTACGTTTCGTCAGCTCGGCGGCCAATGAGCTGAGCGAAATGGTCGATGACCTGCTCGATCTGGCGAAGATCGAAGCAGGCCGTGTCAGCATTTCCCCGGCCTGGTTCGACATGCTCGACCTGTTCTCCGCGCTGCGCGGCATGTTCCGGCCGATCGTCGAAGGCTCTCCGGTGGATCTCATCTTCGAAGAGCCGCAGGGGCTGCCGCGCTTCTACACCGACGACAAGAAGCTCGCGCAAATCCTGCGCAACTTCATTTCCAACGCGCTGAAGTTCACCCCGCACGGCGAGGTTCGGGTCTCGGCACGGATGGAGAATCCGCAGCAGGTACGGTTCGCCGTTACCGATACCGGCATCGGCATCGCCGCCGAGCTGCATGATCGCCTGTTCGAAGACTTCTCCCAGGTCGATTCGCCGCTGCAGAAGCGCCTGCGTGGCACGGGGCTGGGGCTTGCCCTGTGCAAGCGCTTCGCCGCCTTGCTCGGCGGGCGGGTCGGGCTGGAGAGCGAACCGGGCAAGGGCTCGGAGTTCTACGTGATCATCCCGTTCAGCATCGAGGCGGAGGGAAGCGATGGAGCGTGAAAGCCGCCTGTTGATCGTCGATGACAACGCCACTACGCGTTACGCGATGCGTCGGGTCCTGGAGCGCCACGGCTATCAGGTGCTGGAGGCCGGCACCGGTAGCGAAGGGCTGGCGCTGCTCGCCAGCGCCATGCCGGATGCCCTGGTGCTCGACGTCAACCTGCCGGACATGAGCGGTTTCGACATCGCGCGTCAGCTGCGCGCCGATCCGAATACCGCACTGCTGCCGCTGATTCACGTGTCCGCGGCATCCATCGAGACCGGCGACATCATCACCGGCCTCGATGCTGGCGGCGATGCCTATCTGATCCATCCGGTCGACCCGGATGTGCTGCTGGCGACCTTGCGCACGCTGCTGCGCGTGCGCGACACCGAGCGCGCCCTGCGCGATAGCGAGGCGCGCTTCCGCGAGATATTCATTCACGTCGCGGCGCCCATCGCGGTACTCGACGCCCAGCTGCAGCTGCACGAATGCAATCACGCATTCGAACTGCTGATCGGCGGCGCCAGCCCGGCTTCGCCTCTGTTGCAAAGCGTCACCGCCGGGCAGGAGGCGATTCTCGCCGAGCTGCGCACGCATCTGCAGGCCGGCGAACGCTGGCATACACCACTGCAAATGCAGGTCAACGGCGAGACCCGCGAGACCGAGTGGCAGATCTCGCCGTACCGCGCACAGGGGCTGGGCCTGGTGTTCGTCGAGGACGTCACCGAGCAGCGTCACCGTGAACGCGCCCAGCGGCAGGAGATCGCGACCACCACCAGTCAGCTGGCCCATGAGGTGGCCGAGCGCGCGCGTACCGAAGAGCAGCTGCTGCAGGCACAGAAGATGGATGCCCTGGGCAAGCTGACCGGTGGCATCGCCCATGACTTCAACAACCTGCTCACCGGCATCATCACCGGCATCGAGCTGATGAAACAGCGGATCATCGAAGGCCGCGGCGACAGCGTGCTGCGCTTCGCCGACGCCGCACTGAGTTCGGCGCGCAGTGCCGCGTCGCTGACCAATCGCCTGCTGGCGTTTGCCCGCAAGCAGCCGCTGGACGCCCGCGCGCTGGACATCAACGAGCGCATCCGCTCGCTGGAGGATTTGTTGCGGCGCACCATCGTGCGAGCGCATCACCCTGAGCTTCGACTTCACCGACGGGCCGGCCGTGGCGCGGGTGGATGTCAGCCAGTTCGAGAGCGCGCTGCTCAACCTGGTGATCAATGCCCGCGACGCCCTGCCCGAAGGCGGCCACATCGGCATCCGGACCTTTTCCACCGACGCTAGCCAGCACCCTGAGCTGGCCGCCGGCCGTTACATCGGCCTGTGCGTCAGCGACGATGGCACGGGCATCGACCCCGCCGTGCTGGACAAGGTGTTCGACCCCTTTTTCACCACCAAACCCCAAGGCCGCGGTACCGGTCTGGGGCTGTCGAGCATCTATGGTTTCGCCCTGCAGTCGGGCGGCGACGCGCACATTCGCAGCACCCTGGGCGTCGGTACGGACGTGACGCTGCTGCTGCCGGCCGCCGACGGCGAAACGAGTCTGGCACCCAGCGCGGCGCCGGATGATTCGGCGCGTCTGGCCGGCCATGAGCACGTGCTGGTGGTGGAAGACATGCCCAGCGTGCGCATGCTGATCGCCGAGACGCTCATCGAGGCGGGTTATCGCTGCAGCCAGGCCGGCGATGTGGAAACCGCCCAGGCACTGCTGGAGGCCGATCCGTCCATCGATCTGCTGCTGACCGACGTCGGCCTGCCGCGCCTGTCCGGGCAGCAGCTGGCCGAGTGGGTGCGGCGCTCGCGGCCAACGCTACCGGTGGTGCTGATGACCGGTTATGCGGAAAAAGCATCCAGTCGCGAGGGATTCGTCGATGAACGCATGGAGCTGGTACTCAAGCCGTTCAAAGCCGCGGACCTGCTGGTCAAGATCCGCGGCCTGCTCGACGAAGCCTGATGTTGGCGAGCGCCATCCCGAGCCGCTGAAAAAGCACCACGCTGCGGCTGAGGACGGATTTTGCGCAGGCAACAAAAAACCCGCCGTAGCGGGTTTTTTCTGACCATTCCGAATCCTTCCGGTTGCCGTCCTGGCGATGGTCGATCCTCCTTGATCCTGAGCGCGTCCTGCACTTCAGAGACGGGCAAAGATTAAGCTGCGCCGTGGCGCAGATAAAGCGCCAATGGCTGAGCTGCGTGTAAGCCTTTCGCTATGGCGAGCGCTGCAGTCGATGCAGCGCGGAAAAGCAAAAACCCGCCGAGGCGGGTTTTTTCTGACCGTTCCGAATTCCCTTCGATTGCCGTCCTGGCGATGGTCGATCTTCCTGATCCTGAGCGCTTCCTGCGCTTCAGAGTGGGTGTAGATTAATTACATGCCGTGATCGGCAAAAGGGTCGAACGCCGCCGCCTCTTGTAAGCCTTTTGCTATAGCGGCAGAAAGGGGAGAACTTTCAGCCCCAGCCGCGCCTCGTAGTTGCCCTGCAAGGCCCGGCATAGAGCCCTCCATAGCCAGGGACGCAGCGGATCGACGATGCATCGTGGCGACGAGCTGCAGCACTCGCAACACGTCGCCAGCAAGCCGTACTTAGTCCCTGGTCAGGTCAACCAGCGGCTGGTCACGGATTTCAGTTTCGCGACCGGCCTGGACCGCTTCGATCCGTTTGCGCGCGGCGTCGACCGCGGCGCTATCGGCCAGCAGCTCATAACTCACGCGAAAGTGCTTCTGCTCGCCCGGCTCGATCTTCGGCACCAGCCCCAACGGCCGTTGATAGCGGCGGTTGTAGGAAAAGCTGGTACCCGGCTCGAGGCCGGTCACGTATCCCTGCTGCTCGGTATCGGTGTTCTTCCACAGCGAGAATACCGGCAGCTCGGCGGTATTGAAGCCGACACTGACGCCGAGGTTGCCGGCGCGGTTGTGCAGCATGGTCAGGGTCCTGCCCTGTTCGTCCGCATAGGGCACCACGTTGAACACCGTCTCGTCGTAGTCCCTGGTCGGACCACGGTAGCGCTGCCAGTCGCCCAGCTCCTTCGCCGCGCGGGGGTTGAACGGTGAGACCTGCTTGACCGGCGCCACGAAGCGCGCGCCCTCCTCCAGCAGCGGCGTGCCGAAATTGGTGTGGTACAGCACCTGGTATTCCTTGGCGTAGTCGCCCTGATTGGTCAGCGTGTCGTGCAACGAGAATCCGCTGCGGCCGGGCTCGGTGCTGAGCTCGGTAAGGATGGCGAAGTCGAGTTTCTTGAAGGCCTTCTCCTGCAGCTCGCCACGCAGGCGAATGGCATAGGGCGGCTTCTCATCGATCTGCAGCACCACCCGCGAGGCCGGAATGTTCGCCGCACGGCCATGCAGCGTGAGCAGTTCGCCGTTGTCCTCGCCGGGGTGGCCGACCCACTCGAAGCCGCAACGGGTGACCAGTTCGTTGAAACCTTCGAGCCACCCCAGACCGCCGCGCCCGTTGAGCTCGATAAAGGCCGGGTTGACCACTTCATCCACCGGCGAATCCCAGCCCAGGCGGACCTTGCCGGCCACCGCTTCCAGCACGTTCATGCCGCGTGTGGGTACAACGGTCATGCGCATGCTGCCATTGTCGATCTCGATCAGGCTGACGCCTTCCTGCCGGCCGCCATGCAAGGTACGCATGCTGACCGTGAACGGCTTGGGCGCGTCGATGCCCAGCTCTTCGCTGGTGATGCGCCAGTTCGTCGCCGGTTTGTCGTGGTCGATCAGCACCTGTTCCCAGGCCATGGCAGGGGTGGCCAGGCAGATGCCCAGGCCGAGGAGAAGCTGCAAACGGGTCATTGGGGTTCCCTTTGTTGTTATGACTCTTGCTCAAGGTAGCTGAAACGTTTCATCTGGCAAACCAAAGCGGTTGCCGAATGACCGAAGGCGGGTGGAACACGTATGCGGGAAGGGGTGACCTGAGCAGGCTTTAGCCTTTGCAGTAGCGACTCGGCTGCCAGTAGCCGGAGAGCAGCGGCAGCGCGGGACCACGCCAGCCGCGCTGACGAAGTTGACGGGCGATCAGCGCATTCATGATCTTGTGCCCCATCAGGAGCACGCTTTCATTGGCCTCGGCCAGTTCGATCAAACGCTCTGCCGCTGCGCTGGCACGCCTGGTGGACTCGCGGATGTGCTCGGTATGGCTGGCAAAGCCTAGAAACCAGGCGGTGCGAAACACCAGGCGCCAGAAGCGCGACGGCAACAGCGGCAGGCCCCAGTCCGGATAAGGCAGGTGCGCCTCGGCGAACAGCGGATCGGGCCGTTCACAGCAGTCGCATCCCAGATGCGAGCGCGATTCGATGCAACGCTGCAGGGAGCTGCAGACCACGATGCCAACCGAGCCTGCCAGCGCGACCAGACTGTCCGGGCGCTCGGCAGCGACGACCTCCGCCGCGTTGTAGCGCTCGACCCAGGTCTTCATGCCGACCGGCGTGCTCCAGCGCGCTGCGCCGTGAGCGGGTCGACCGTGCCGCACGAGGATGATCTGCATCTGACTACCGGATACACGGGCCCGGCCGCCAACGCGCAGGCCTGGCAGCAGAGAAACAGGAAGAGAATGAAGCTTGTGGAAACGCCCCGGCGCGCGGCCGGGGCGCCAGAGTCACTTGTCGAGCTCGTCCTGCTTTTCCAGGAATTCCTCTTCGAGCATCGCATCCTTGACGGCCTGTGGCGACTCGTCACGCAGGGGGTCATTCAGTTCACCGCCAGACAGGACCCGGCTGTCCAGCTTGCCCATCAGATGCTCGAGGGCGTGGTGCATCTTCTCGGCGGCACCATCGACCGCCAGCTGCATCGACTCGGCTTTGTGCGTGACGGAAACCGCCTGATGGCCTTTCGGCCGCGCTTCGATCTGACAGCGCTTGTCGTCGGCGCCGGCCTTCTGCGCGTTCTCGTCGCTGATATGCACCTCGATGCGGGTGAGGAAATCGTCAAACCGTTCCAGGCGATCCTCCACGGTCGTGCCGACCCACTCGTGCAGCTCTACGCTGCCGGGAATGTGGTTGCTATTGACCTGAACATGCATACGACTGCTCCTGATAATTGACGGGTCTACGAAGATTCGAGGGGCCGGCCTCTTCGAAGGTTCAGGTGCTTCGTCCAGTTGCGAGCTCAAGTGGGTCGGCTGGCTGCTGGCCATGATGTGCTTGTCCAGTCATTCCTGCATCAGCTCGCGGTAGCGCTGCTGGTATTGATCGTATGGAAGGTTCTCGCGCATAAGCAGCTCGAGCTGATGCTGACGAAAGGCTTCTTTGCTCAGCGGTGCGTCGAGCATTTTCTCTGCAACGACCCCGAGACCAAGGGCGCCGTTGGGAAAGAGTTGATCGGTCAGTTCGGCGATCTTGTCCTCGGCACTGATGAACTTGTCTGGTCGGCCGCCGCCCCAGCGAGCGTCATACTCCGCCTGGCCAACCTGGCGGCCGTTCTCGTAGACGCGAATATCGGCATAGCTCATATAAAGCAGCAGGTCCCAGCGCCAGGTTCCTGTATAGGTCGTGGCGAGTGCGCAACGAGAGGGGCTGCTGCCTGCGGCGAGCTGGCGAGTCTTGAAACCCTTGTCTCGAAGCAGTTGTTGATAGGTGGTGTTGAAGCCGGAGCGCAGCCCGACAGCAGGTATCGTGCAGATCTCGGGCGAGAGCTCAGCCGAAAGGCTGGCGGGGGTTACGGTCTGCTTGATACTGCAGCCGGTCATGAAGAGCGTGGCGAGAAGTACGGGCAGCGCTGTGCGCATGTTGACGTCCTTGTCCAGATTAGAAAGACGGCATTGTGCCATCACAGCGACGATCTAGTCGCTTCCTTGCCCTGATCCGCACGGTCAGCCCGACCACCGAGCAGCCAACCCAGCACACCCCAGATCGCCGCACACATGGCGCCCACCAGCCCCACCAGCCAGGCGCCCTGACCGAGGCTGTCGAGCAGGCTCTTGGCCCAGCCGCTCAGGGCATCGCCGCCGCGATAGACCACGGTATCGATGAAGTTCTTCGCCTTGTACTTGCTCTCGGCATCCAGCGGCGCGAAGAGCATCTCGCGGCCCGGGCGGACGAAGGCGTATTCGCCGACGCGACGCACGATCATCACGGCGGCCAGCACGGCAAAGGTCGGCGCCAGCGCCAGGCCGATGAACCCGAGGCAGACCAGCGCCGGCACGGCGGCCAGCAGAATCCGCACGCCGAGCCGCTGCGCGATGCGCCCTGTGATGAACAGCTGCGACAGCAAGGCACCCGCCTGCACCACGAAATCGATCGCACCGAACACCCGTACCTGCTCGGCACGATCCGGAAACAGCTCGGCGACCAGCCGTGCCTGTTCGAAGTAGAGAAAGGTGCTGGCGGTCGTCAGCAGCAGCACGAACGCCGCGATGCCGAGCAGATAGCCCGAGCCCAGCACCCGCGTCAGGCCACTGAATGGATTGCCCGCTACCGGTCGCCGTGGACTTTCGGCGTGTTCGGCGCCGGGGCGGCCGGCACCCATCTCCTCGCGCCAGACCATCAGGTAGTGCTTGAGCACAACCGCGGCGACCAAGAGCAGCGCTGCCAAAAGCATCAGCCCGAACTGACCGAGCACGCCGACCAGCAGCGCGCTCGTCGCCGGGCCGACAAGTCCGCCGACGCTGGCACCCGCGGCGATGAAGGCGAACAGCCGCCGCGCCTGAGGCACGTCGAACACATCGGCCATCAGGCTCCAGGCCACCGAGACCACGAACAGGTTGTAGACCGAGATCCACACGTAGAACACTCGCGCCAGCCAGACGCTGTCACGCAGCGCGAAGAACAGCGCGGCAAACAGCAGCAGGTTGACGCAGAAGAAGCCGTACACCCAGTCGATGTAATGGACGCGCGCCACCCGCGAGTTGAGCCAGGCGAACAGCGGCACCGCCACCAGCATGGCGATGAAGGTCGCGGTAAACAGCCACTGGAGGTTCTCGACGCCGCCCTGAATGCCCATCGACTCGCGAATCGGGCGCAGCATGAAGTAGCCGGCGAACAGGCAGAAGAACAGGCTGAAGCCGGCCAGCGCGGCACGCAGTTCGCCGGGGCGGGCATTGATCAGCGTGGCCCCCCGAGCGGCTAGCGAAGTCGGCATCAGGCGCTCAGCGGAAGGCGTCGACGATCATCTGCCGCTGCCGCGCATCCGGCAGACGGCCCTGGCCAGCGAGCAGGTTGTCGGCCATGTAGCGCGGGTTGGAAGTCGCCGGTATGACCGCGGTTACCGCCGGCTCGGCGAGGATGAACTTGAGCAGCAGCTGCGCCCAGGAGCTGGCATCGATCTCCGCGGCCCAGTCCGGCAACGGCTTGTCCCGGACCTTCGACAGCAGGTTGCCGCGGGTGAACGGCCGGTTGATCAGGGTGGCGATGCCGTTGTCGGCGCAATACGGCAGCAGCTGCTTCTCGGCGTTGCGCTCGCCCACCGAATAATTGAATTGGACGAAGTCCACCTGCTCCTGCTTCAGGGTATCCAGCAGGCGATCGTGGGCCGATTCCAGATAGTGCGTTACGCCGATGTAGCGCACCCGCCCCTCCTGCTTGAGTTCACGCAGCAGGCCGAGCTGGGTGCGGGTGTCCTGCAGGTTGTGCACCTGGATCAGGTCGATGACCTCGGTCTGCAGGGCCTCGAAGCTCGCCTCGATCTGCGCCAGGCCGCGCTCGCGGCCGGTCGAAGACACCTTGCTGGCGAGAAACACCTGGCCGCGCTGGCCCAGGCGCTCGACCAGCTCACCGACGACGCGCTCGGCATTGCCATAGCTCGGCGCGGTGTCGATCACCGAGCCACCACCCTCGACCAGCACCCGCAGCACCTCGAGCAGGCGGTCCATGCGCGGATCGTCAAGGCTGACATTGTGCGTGATCGAGGTGCCGAGGCCGATGACGGGCAGCATCTCGCCGCTTGACGGGATCGCGCGGCGCTGCACCTGCTGCGCCGCGAGGCCCAGCCGCGGCAGCCACGCGCCGAGGGCAGCGGCCACCATACAGATCGTGGACGCTCGCAACAGCTGACGACGACGATACATGGGCTTTCCTCCTGCTGGGCGATTGGCTTCTACACATGGCAAGGAGGGCAAGTATGGCTCCGGCTGCGGCAACCGCAGGCGGGCACGACGGACGACAGGTTCCGATTGCGGCCGAGCGCAGCTGTTTCGGACAATCGGCAGCTGCCACAACCGCTGCTTGAGCCTGATCAGTGAGCGTTGCTGTCAATGAGCCATAGTGTCTGGTATCCACGGCTCTAGCGGACGACGAACATGGCTGAGCTCAGCGCCTCCCTGAAACAGGCCAAGCGGTACCGGCTGACACTGGCCCTGTTGCTCGCAGCCGCGCACGGCCAGGCGGCCGCCGCGCCGCCAGCCTGTACCGGGGCGGACTTTTACTTTCCCCCCGGCAGCTTCCCACGACATTACCCAACGTCCGACGAAGAGCGCAGACGCTGGTATGCCGAGCCCCTGGCGCGCCTGGGGGAACCCTCGTTGTCCTGCGGTCATTCGCCCGATCTACAAAGCTATCGCCTACTCTGGCTCAACGGCCTGGCCCATCCGGTGACGATCCGCATCACCCGCAGCGCTGGCGCGGTCATGCTGCATGCCTTTCAGCTATCCGGTTGGGGCAGGGCCGACCCGGGCAAGCTTGCCGCCTACTCGCACAGGCGCCTGGCCGAAGCCGACTGGAACAGGCTGCAGGCAGCCTTGGCGGCCGCCGACTTCTGGCGTCTGCCGACCTCGGGCAATCTCTACGGCATACATGGCGGACAGTGGGTCATCGAGGGCAACGACCAGGGTCGTTACCATCTCGTCGATCGCTGGAGTCCTGCCAGCGGCACCTATCGCACCCTTGGCGATCTGTTCTTCGAACTGGCCGACTGGGCGCGCCCCTACCCGAATCAGTGACGCCGCAGAATGCAGGAGGCCCGCCGAGGGCGGGCCTTCAAGGGCAGGAGCCGGAACGTCACTCCTCGCTGCGCGACACGCCCCAGTAGAACTGCATCGGCGCGGTGATCCCCTGCAGGTCGCTGCGGAACGCGACCGGTTCGAAGAACTGCCCCAGCACGCCGAAGGCCCCGATATCCCACAGGCGCTGCTGGATGCGCTCGGCAAGCGCAACCTTCTGCGCCCCGTCCGCCCTCGCCGCCGCGGCACGCAGCTGCTCCAGTTCGGCATCTTCCGCCCAGCCATACCAACCGCTCTGCGGGTCGCCGGAGAACGCAATGAACGAGGTATCGCTGAGGTCGACGGCGTTCCACCAGGTGTGGAAGATGCTCCAGCCGCCATCGGCCACCGAATCGCGCCGCTCACGCTGCTCGAGCAGAGTCGCCCAGTCCATGTCGCGTACCTGCACGGTCATGCCCAGCTCCTTGAGCAGCTCTACGGTCACCTGGGTGAAGGCCGCCATGACCGGGGTATCGGTCGGGTTCAGCACGACCACCGGCGTGCCGTCGTAACCGGCGTCCTTGAGTGCCTGCCTGGCGGCCTGCAGGTCGCCCCGCTTCATGATCTCGCTACTGGCCTCATTGGCCAGCGGCGTGCCACAGGGGAAGACCGAGTAACAGTTGCGCCAGTAGCGGGCGTCGCCCAGCGCAGCGGACATGTAGGCATCCTGCTGCATGGCCATCAGCACGGCACGGCGCACACCCGGATTGTTGAACGGCGCCTGCTGATGGTTGAAGCGCGCCATGGCCACGTTACCCAGCGAATCGGTGGAGGCGACGGTGATATCGGCGTTGCCCTCCATCAGCGAAACCAGTTGCGTGGAAGGCGATTCGACATAATCGACCTTGCCGTCGATGAGTTTCTGCACGGCCTCCTGCTGCGACGGGTAATAGCGCCATTCGACCACCTCCACGCCCGGGATCTTCGCCCCGGCCGCCTGTGACTGCACATCGTGGCGCGGCTTGTAGTTCGGGTTGCGCACGTAGACCACCTTGTCGGCAGTGGTGCGCTCGGGCTTGTAGATGAACGGACCGGAGCCGACTGCCTCGGTAATCGGGCTGAACGCATCAGCCTGCGCCAGACGCTTGGGCATCATGAACGGCACGTTCACCGAAACCTTCGCCAGGGTGCGGATGATGCTCACGTCCGCCTCCCTCAGCACGATGGTGAAGCGCTGCGCGTCATCGACGCTGATGCTGCTGATGTTCTGGAACAACTGCTGCCCGGCACCGTCGCGCTTGCCCCAGCGCTGCAGCGAGGCAACGCAGTCCTCGGCCGTCACCGGCTGGCCGTCGTGCCATTGCAACCCTTCGCGCAGCTGAAAATGCCAGGTCTTCAGGTCGCTGGAGGACGTCCATTTCTCGACCATTTGCGGGCGCTGGCGCAGCTCTTCATCCAGCGCGAACAGCGTGTCATAGACCATGTAGCCGTGGCTGCGCGTCACGTAGGCAGTGCTGGTGACCGGGTCCAGGGTCGTCAGCCGCGCGTGCGAGGCGATCACCAGCTTGTCCGCACAGCCCGCAAGAAGCAGTGCAGCAGCCATGGCCGATAGCGTGAAAAGCATCTTCTTCTGGTACATCGCCGACCTCCTCCGGTCTCGACACAAACCTGTCTTCGCTGATCCGGGCTCGTGCAGAGGCTCGACGCTGTCGTCACGGGCTCGACGGGAATGCCCTGCCTGCGTACCTGCACCTGCGGCCGTCAAAAGACGCAGCAGCGGAACACGGCAGATTCACCCAGCTCATTCACTTTGAGATTAGTCCTTGTGCATTAGCTCGTCCGCTTCAAGTGATGGCCTTTTGACCCCAATCAATCGCCGATGAAAAAAATCCGGACTGCATCCGGACATGACTATGATCAATAAGGGAAGGCAAAAGGCTACTACCGTGGAAGGCGCCTAACCCGCAGTTTCGCAGTACACACGGGGGTTTGAAGTGCGATGCCGAAGCCGTCTTTTTCAAGCAGCAAGGACCCCGATTCGCTTGATCGACGCCTGCAGTTCTACGGCGACGAGTTCGTTTTCGATTCCGTCTCCGGCATGTTCTACAGGATTAATCCCAGCGCCTGTTTCATGCTGAAATCCCTCGCCGCCGGCACGCCCGTCGCGGACCTGCCAGCGAGACTTCAGGCACGCTATGAGCTGGACAGCGCAACAGCCAGCCGGGACGTTCAGCTCTTCCTCAACAGCCTGACGGCGCTGGAGCCGCTTGGCCGCCTGTTCGACCCAGCGAGGGGCGCGCCATGATCAACGTCGCCATCACTGGCCTGCATCGCGGTAATAATCCACAGCCCGGCGCAGCGGTAGCCGCCAGCCTGCGCCGCCGTTTCCCCAAGCTGCGTATCGTCGGTCTGTCCTACGACCCGCTGGAAAGCGGCCTGTACTGCCATGACGGGGGTCGACCGGACGTCGCCTACCTGATGCCCTTTCCCGGAGCGGGCGCCAAGGCGACCCTGGACAGGCTGGACGAGATACTGCAAACCGAACCGATCGATTACCTGATCCCCTGCCTGGATTCGGAGCTGGACAACTACATCCAGCTGCAACCGGAACTCAAGGCGCGCGGCATCGGCTGCCTGCTGCCGAGCCAGCAGACGCTGGACGAGCGCGCCAAGGCCAACCTGGATACTTTCTGCGCACGGCTCGATGTACCGACGCCGCGAACCCTGATGGCCAACGACCCGGACACCCTGGCTGCACTGGCCTTGCAGCTGGGCTATCCGGTCTACGTCAAGGGTCGCTTCTACGAGGCCCATCTGGCGACGACGTCGAAGGAGCTGTACGAAGCCTTCAACAGCATCGCCAGCGTCTGGGGCACACCCGTGCTGGTGCAGGAACTGGTGGTCGGCGAGGAGTACGACATCCTCGGTTTGGGCGACGGAGAAGGCGGCCTGCTGGTCTCCTGCTCGATCCGCAAGATGCTGCGCACCTCGGCCGGCAAGGGTTTCGCCGGCGTGGTGGTAGCCGACCCCGAGCTCGACGAACTGGTCGCCCGCGTGATCGGCGCGCTGCGTTGGCCGGGCCCCTTCGAACTCGAGTTCATCAAGGTGCCGGGCAAGCGCCATGCCCTGTTCGAAATGAACCCGCGCTTCCCCGCCTGGGTGGATTTTCCCTCCCAGCTGGGCTGCAACATGCCCGCGCGCCTGCTCGAGCAGCTCATCGGGCTGGACGTCACCCCACTGCAAAACTGCACCGCGGGGCAGATGTTCATCCGCCACAGCATCGATCTGGTAACCGATATCGCCGAGGTGGCGCAAATGACCATCAGCGGCCAGCGCGTCTGCATCGCAGACGAGTGCACGATAACCTCGAGGTGATCCGACGTGACTCAGGACTACAGCCAACCGCTCATCAGCAACGAGCTGGGCAGCAACAGCCCATATGCGGCGGCCGAGCGCAACAGCTTCGCCCGCGGCGTTCACGCGCCTACGCTGTTCGAGATCGACGGCAATCCGATCCCGGCGCTGGTGGCCGACTTCGGTTCGCCGCTGTTCGTCTTCTCCGAGCATGCGCTACGCAACAAGGCGCGCCATGCCCGTGAGGCATTTCGCCGTCGTTACCCGAAAACCAGCTTCGCCTGGTCGCTGAAGACCAACCACCTGCAGGCCGTCTGCCAGATCCTGCACCAGGAAGGCTGGATCGCCGAAGTGGTTTCGGATTTCGAGTACGAGAAGGCCCGCTACCTGGGCTTTGCCGGGCCGGACATCGTCTTCAACGGGCCGTACAAACCGCGCGCCATCCTCCGCCGCGCCATCGACGAAGGGGCATTGCTGCACATCGACAACTGGGACGAGCTGAGCCTGATCGAGGAGCTGACCCGCGACCGCAGCAAGCCGCTCGACGTGGGCATACGCCTGTGGCTCGACGCGGGCATTCGGCCGGTCTGGTCCAAGTTCGGTTTCGCCCTGGCCAATGGCGAGGCGGAGCGCGCCGCCGAGCGCATCGTGAAGAACCCCAGGTTGCGTCTGCATACGCTGCACACGCACATCGGCACCTACATTCTGGAACCCTCGGCCTACCGCACCGCGACGCAGAAGCTGCTGGCACTACGCGACACCATCCAGCGCAAGCACGGCCACCTACTCGACTGCCTCGACCTGGGCGGCGGCTTTCCGTCCAACAGCCTGCTGCATGGCATGACCGGCCCGGCCGAGCAGGTCGTGCCACCGATCGAAGCCTACGCCGACGCCATCACCGAGGTGCTCAACCGCCTGCCGGAAAAGAAGCGGCCACTACTGCGGCTGGAAACCGGACGTCATCTGGTGGACGAGGCTGGCTACCTGCTGACCAGCGTGGTGGCGGTGAAGGGCATTCATCGCCAACGTGCGGAAAACGAAGGCCTGTCCGCCCGTGACTACAAGGAACAACTGATCGCTGGCGAGGACAGCAAGGTCAACTACATCGTCGATGCCGGGATCAACCTGCTCTACACCAGCGCCTGGTACCGCTTCGAGGTGCGGCCCTCGCGCCTGGTCAACGAACCGCCCATGCCCTCGCGCATCTATGGCTCGCTGTGCATGGCCATCGATGTGATTCGCGACCATATCGACCTGCCGCCACTGGAGGTGGGTGATGTGCTCAGCGTGCACCCAGTGGGCGCTTACAACCTCAGTCAGTCGATGCAGTTCATCGCCTATCGACCGGCCGTCGTGCTGATCACCGAAAGCGGTGTGCCCGAACTGATCCGCGCCGCGGAAACCCTGGAAGAGGTACAGCGGCTCGAACGGCTACCGGCCAGCCTGGTTGAACGCTGATGGACGCGCCGAACCTCGGAGCGGCCACCAGCGATGGCTCTGCGCATGCTGTCCACCGCTTCTCGACGCCGCTCGTCTCGATCCTCGGACCGGCACTCGGCGGCGCCTTTCTGATTCCGCATCCCTGGATCGGCGCACTGCTTTGGCTGGGCCTGTTCGAGAACCTGCGCTTCGCCGCCTTCGCCCTGTTCGGCACCGTGCTGGCCGAGGGCATCCTGCGGCTGTTCCAGATTCGCGACCATTCCCCGGCCGAGGGCAATCTCAAAGCCAACGCCCTGCTCGCGGCAATCGCCGCGGCATGGCTGACGGAGTATTCAGGCCTCGCCGTCGAGGCCCAGATTCTCGTGGTGGCCTGCACCGTCAGCGCCACCACGATCCTGGCAACAGCCACCTTGCGTCCGCTGTTGCGAGCCGGGCTGCCGCCGCTGGTGGTCAGCTACTGCATGGTCTCCGTGTTCCTGTTCGCGATCTTTCCGCACTGGACGCTTTCGGCCATGGCGTCGATGCAATGGTGGCCGGTACCGGAGACGCTCCAGCAGTGGCTGGTGACCTACTTCCGCACCCTCGGCGCCCTGCTGTTCTCTCCCACGCTGGGGATTGGCATGATCATCGCGCTGGCCGTTCTGCTCTGGTCCCGGCTTGCCTTCTTCGCCGGCACGCTGGGCTGGATCGCCGGAATCGTCACTGCCGTCCAACTGAACCAGCTGGGCGTGGTCTTCTATTGGATGCCGACGGCCTACAACTCGTTTCTGGCGGGTGCAGCCCTCGGAGCGACCTTTCTGGTTCCCAGCCGCATCAGCCTGCCCCTGGCAGCACTGGGTGGCGCCTCGGCAGCGCTGCTGGCCGCGGGCTTTCAGCATCTTTCGCCCTATACCGCGATCGGTTATCTGCCGCTCGCCTCGGCGCTGACGATCTGGGTCGCGCTAAGCGCGCTGGGTATGACCGAAAACTTTCTCGTGCGCCGCAACCGAACCATGGTGCTGTCGCCAGAAGCCGCATGGCAGCGGTTGGACTACTGGTCACGGCGCAGCGGCAGCGGCCCGTTCCTGATCGTGCCGCTGTGCGGCAAGTCGCGCATCGCGCAGGGTGAAGACGGCCTGCTCAGCCATGTCGGCCCCTGGCGCCATGCCCTGGATTTCCAGCCTGCCGTTTCCACCGAACCTGGGCCCTTCGACGGTATGGTCATGGCTCCGGGATCGGGCTATGTCGAGCGTATCCATGACGGGGTCAGCGACAATCCTGCAGGCATCTGCAACTACGCAGATAACTGGGGAAACTACGTAATGATCCGCCTCGACCAAGGCGGCTGGGCGCTACTGGCGCATCTGCAACAGGGCTCGATCCTGGTCAGCCCCGGCGCACGGGTGGAGGTCGGCGCATTCATCGCGCGCATCGGCAACTCCGGACGCTCACCGACACCTCACGTGCACCTGCAATGCCAGGCAGAAGCCGATCCGAGCGCACCGACGATCGCCTTTCGGCTGGCCAACTTCCTCACGGCGCCGGACATCACGCAGCCATTCCAGCACTGGCATGCGACCGCGATGCCCTCACAAGGCACGCTGCTCTCGCCGGCACCGGCCAACCCCAACGTGCAAGCTCTGCTGGCCAGCGCAGCCCCGGGCATCGCAGTCTGGAGCATCGAAACGGAAGGACAGCTGCCAAAGGGAATCCTCGGGCGGCAGGGCGACACCGAGCGGATCATCGTGACTCTCGACGCCGCCGGCCAGCACCTGCTGCGTGGGGAGCGTGGGGGGCTGATGACCGTGCAACTGGCTCCCGACGCCTGGCGCATCAGCGAGGTGCAGCAAGATTGCACGGCCTTGCTCTGGCTGACGGCGCTGGCAGTACCATCGATACCCTATGCAGCGGCGCCAGGAATGAAGTGGGACGACCTCGCACCGCTGCTGGCGTCGCGCATGCGCAGTGGGCTGCCACGGTTTCTTGCTCCCTATCGCTCCAAGCCCTTCGTGCGGGTCCGCTGCCATTGCACCGCGGCACCAGACAATGAAGGGCATGGTCTGGCCGTTGTCAGCGAGCCGAGCGGTTCGCTGCCCTGGCTGCCAACCCGACTGTCATGCCGCCTGGACCGTCTCTGCGGACCGGTATTCCTGCAGGCGGATTTTCCTCATGGCCGGATCACCTACACGCTGATCTCGTTCGAGCCGGGCCTGCCGTTCGATCGCTGAGCTCCCGCCAGCGCCTCAGTTGGCCAGTGCCACGTTTCGCCCATTGCGCGCAGCACGTGCCAGCTGCTGCTCCTGCGTCAGGTTGCCAAGCAGAAACCGCAGCATCCGGTCCCGGCTGTCCAGGGTCGCGGCCGGGTCGCCTCCGATCAGCTTGCCCTGGAAGCTCTGCGGTGGCAGGCGCAGGTCGAATGAATGCGCCGCATCGGGATAGACCTTCACCTCCAGCGGTGCCCCCTCGCCACGCACGCCCTGGCATTCGCTAGCCGGCACCCAGTTGTCGCGACCGCCCGCGAGGATCAGCAAGGGCGCGCTGAGCGATACTCGTGAACGCCCCAGCTCACCGCACCAGGGGTAATAGGCCACGACGCCGCGGAAAGCGGCCTCGCCGTTGCCATAACGCTGCGGGGCGGATTCCTTGGCGGCACGGATCGCCACGGCGCCGCCGTTACTCTGCCCCATGAGAAAAATATTGTCCGCCGCGACGAAGTCCTGACCGGCCAGATAGCGCATCGCATCGAAGGCATCGCTGGTGCGATAGGACAGTGCCCGATACAGGGCCGGGTTGTTCGAACAGAGTTTGCCTCCGCCGTACTGACGCGGCCCGAAGCTGTCCAGGTTGAGCACGACGAAGCCACTGTCGCGCAGAAATTCGGCATGCGTGCGCAACCCATCGCGCACGGCTGGCTGCCAACCGCCGCAGCCATGCATCAACACGATGGCCGGGAAGGGACCGCTGCCTTCGGGGCGATACAGTTCGGCATTGAGCAGCAGCGAGCGTGCGGTATGCGGATCGGATGCCTGCAACTGCACGGTTCGGCTGCTGGCCTGGGAAGCGATGGGCAACAGGAAGAGAGCGGCGCACAAGGCAAGGCACCGCAGGATGCGCTTGTCGTTCATATTCGGCAAACCTGAAGATAAAAAATCAATAAGTTACAAGAGATATTTAAATAAACACTTTAAATATAAATAACAGCTATCACTAACTCACCCAATAAAGAAAAGGGCAATTATAACCAAATCCGCTGAAACCTATTAGATAGAACCAACCTCGTCATTTCAGGAAGTCGGCCACAAATCGAATAACTTTAATTCTCTTAGTTATTGAGCCGCTTATAACCAAATAGGCATCCGTGCATGCAACGACCGGCAGAATCACCTGCGACAGCAGCCCATGCCGTTTGATCGTTGGTAATAAAGGACAACAACATCTGCACTCTCAGACATAACGAGATGGCCTTTCGACGAAGAAGCTGAGCGATATATCAGTACTTTCGTACAACAACTATCGAGGCATGGTCAGCGCTGGTGGCAGTCGCTACGTTCACGGCATCAGGCGAGACGCCGAACGGTGCTCAAGCGCTGACTCTGGCTGTCGATATCCAAGCTGAGAAGTTCAGCATCACGGCGCATTTCCAAGCTGCCCGATGCCAGCAGCCCCAACATGAGAGTAACGACCATGTCCCTGTTCTCCCGCTTCAAGGCCGGTGCCGGCTCTTCCTCTGGTGTCTGCAGCCTGCACGTCAGTGCCCGGCAGTTAGCCGAAGCGCTGGCCGGACTTCGCTTCGAGCCGACCTATGTAGCGGGATTCGTGTCGCCTCATGTGGACATCGACACGGTGGCCCGGCAACTGCGCCAGCGATTCCCGCATGCGGCGATGAGCCTGTGCAGCACCGCTGGCGAGCTTTCCAGCCAGAACCGCCAACTCTATTGCGCCACGAGCGGCCAGTGGGATGGCGTCGTCCTGCAACTGTTCGATGCGAGCGTCATTGCAGCGGCCGAGGTGGTGCATGTGCCGCTGGCCAGCGAAGACATCCGCAGCGGCGGCCAGCGCCTGCCGATGGCCGAACGTATCGCCCGCCTGACTGCCTCGATCAAGCGTTTGCAGGTGACGATGAAGATCGACTACCGCGACACCCTGGCCAACATCTTCTTCGACGGCCTCTCCGCCTCGGAGTCGTTCTTCATGGAGGCCCTGTACGAGTCCGGGCGCTTCCCCTGCCTGTTCGTCGGTGGCTCGGCGGGCGGCAAGCTGGATTTCCAGCGCACACAACTCCACGACGGCCAGCGCAGCTACCAGAACCATGCGCTGATCGTCTTCCTCAAGTGCGCGCGAGACGTACGCTTCGGCGTCTTCAAGAGCCAGAACTTCGAGCCGACGCCGCTCAGCCTGAGCGTGCTCAGCGCCTCCCTGGAGGATCGCTACATCAGCCAGGTGGTCGACGCTCGCGGCAACATCCGCACGATGGTCCAGGCGCTCTGTGAGGCGCTCAAATGCGCGCCGCAGGAGTTGGAGCAACGGCTCTCGGACTACTCCTTCGCCATCCGCGTCGGCGAGGAAGTGTTTGTCCGCTCGATCTCGCAGATCGACTTCGCCAACGAGCGCGTGCATCTGTTCTGCGACGTGGCGCCGGGCGAGGAGCTGATCATGGTCAAGCGCACCCCGCTGGCCGAAACCACGCGCCGCGATTATCAGCAGTTCATGCGCAACAAGCCCGGCAAGCCGATCGTGGGCATCCTCAACGACTGCATCCTGCGCCGGCTGAACAACGAACGAGCGCTCGGCAGCATGGATCCGGTGTTCGATGACGTGCCGGTGGCCGGTTATTCGACCTTCGGCGAGATCCTCGGCCTCAATCTCAACCAGACACTGACGGCGGTGTTCTTCTTCCGCACCAACGGCAAGGACGAGTTCCACGACGAGTACACCGACAACTTCATCGCCTACCACGGTGAATTCAAGGCGTTCTTCCTGCGGCGGCAGATCAAGAAACTCACCGGCCTGAGCCAGGTGGTGGTCAAGCAGATCGAGCAATTCAAGCGCCAGGACTACAGCAGCGCGGTGGACATTAACGGTCTGGACGAGCATATCCGGCCGGTGTTCCGCGGCCTCGCCGACCTCGGTCAGGTGCTCTCGCAGGCCGACGAGGAACGCCGCTCGATGTCCGAACAGCTGAGTCAGTGCGCTACTGAACTGCACGGGTCGATGGACGACCTGACCCTGAACATCAACCAGCAGGGCACCGTCATCGAACAGGCCGGCAGCTCGGTCAAGCAGATGGTTCACCAGGCCGACGAGGTGGTCAGCAGCGCCCGCGACCTGGCGCAGTCGAGCCAGCGCATCCAGTCGGTGGTGCAGACCATCCAGCAGATCGCCGGGCAGACCAACCTGCTGGCGCTCAATGCCGCGATCGAGGCGGCACGCGCAGGCGAGCAAGGCCGCGGTTTCGCGGTGGTGGCCGACGAGGTGCGCAAGCTGGCCGAGATCACCGGCAAGAACGCCGAAGAGATCGGTACCGACATCGACCGCCTGGCCAGCGAGATTCGCGCGGTGGCGCAGCATATCGAGACCCAGTCGGCCGGTGTCGGCTCGCTGACCGGACTGCTCGATGCGCTGGAAAACTCGAGCAACCTCACCGCCGGCACGTCACGCCAGACCAAGGGCGTCGCCGACCGGCTGATCGGCCTGACCGCGCGCTAACCTTCCAAGCGCGCGCGGACCTCGGCGTAGGGGTAGGCCTCCAGCGAGGCGAAACCGGGGAGCTGGCGCGCCTTGAGCTTGGTGAGCAGCGGCACGCTGATGCCGCAGAGAAAGCGCGTCAGGCACTCGGCGCTCGGCGCACCGCCCTTGAGCTGCGTGTAGCGCTGACTGAACTCTGCGCAGCGCGCGGACAGGTCGATCTGCTCAAGCGGCGCCAGTGCCGGCGGTTCCGGCAGGCGCGCCACCTGACCGCGGCAGACCGAGCAATGCCCGCAGTGTTGCGGTGCCTGGCGATCACCAAAGTAGGTGGCCAGCCGCTGGCTCAGGCATTCGGCGGACTCGAACAGCGCCAGCATGTTGTCGATGCGAGTGATCTCGCTGGCTTCGTGCTGCTTGAAATAGGCGTGCAGCTCGGCATTCAGCGCCTCGGCATCGAAGTGCGGATCGAGCAGCGCGTAGACCTCGGTCATCTGCTTGCTCTCCAGCTCGATCCAGCCCTTTTCCTGGAAATACTCCAGCGCCTTGACCACCCGCGCGCGGTCGGCGCCGTGCTGCCTATAAAGCGCGTCGAAATCCAGCGTGCACCAGGTCCGCGCCCGCGCCGAGGTGTGCACGATGGCTTCGACGAACAGTCGCCGCTCGCCTTCGAACTTCGGCACCAGCGCCTCGGGCTCGAGCAAGTACTTGAAGCGGTATTCGGCGAAGTAGGCAAAACGCGGGGCGATGGTGCCGCGTAGCTCCAGCTGCACCAGCAGGGTTTTCAGCGGCAGCTGGCGGATGTTGCTCTGCTCGGACAGCTGGTTGAGCATCAGCTCCCATTGCCCGCCGGCGCCGGCCTGCAGCAGCTCGTCGAGCACGCAGCGGATGCCCTCGCGTTCCGGCGTATCGCCGTAGACGAAGTTCTGCAGCACGCTTAGGCTGTCGCGATTGGCCAGCACCAGGCAATCGGACGGCTTCCCGTCGCGCCCGGCCCGGCCGATCTCCTGGCTGTAGTTCTCCACCGACTTGGGCAGGTCGTAGTGCACCACGTTGCGGATGTCCGCCTTGTCGATGCCCATGCCGAACGCGATGGTGGCGACGATGCAGTTCAGCTCGCCGGCCATGAAGCGGCGCTGGATCGACTCACGCACCTCGTGCGCCATGCCGGCGTGATACGCGCTGGCAGGAAAACCGCGCTGCGCCAGGTGCTCGGCAACCTGCTCGGCGGTCTTCTGCTGGGTGACGTAGACGATGGTGGGCTGCCCGGCCCTGTCCGACAGCCATTCCACCAGCCGGCGCTGCTTGTGCAAGCCGCTGACCGGCTCCACCAGCAGATTGAGATTGGGCCGGTAGAAGCCTGTGGTCACCACGTCGTCCGTGGCGATCGAGAACTTGGCCTGCATGTCGGCGATCACCGGCGGCGTCGCCGTGGCAGTCAGCAGCAGTACCTGGGGAATGTTGAACTGGCGCTGGTAGTCGGGGAGCTTGAGGTAATCCGGGCGGAAGTTGTGCCCCCACTCGGAGATGCAGTGCGCCTCGTCCACTACCAGCAGTGAGATCGGCACCTGACTGATGAAGTGGCGAAAGCGCTCGTTCTTCAGTCGCTCCACCGAGATCATCAGGATCTTCAGTTCGCCGGACTTGGCCCGTGCCATGGTTTCGCTGGCCTGCTCGCGGCTCTGCGCCGAGTCGATGCTGCCGGCGGCGATGCCATGCCGCTGCAGAAAGGCCAGCTGATCCTGCATCAACGCCAGCAACGGCGAGACCACCAGGGTGAGATGCGGCAGCAGCAACGCCGGTAGCTGATAGCACAGCGACTTGCCCGACCCCGTGGGAAAGATCGCCGCCGCCGAGCGGCCGGCCACCACGGCGCGAATGGCCCGTTCCTGGCCGGGACGAAAGCCGTTGTAGCCGAATGTCTGTTCGAGCGTCTGTTCGATCATGCTGAGTCACTCCCTTGACTGGAGGCCGGAGGGTAGCAAAAGGAGGGAGACGGTACTGCAAGCGGCTGACATGTGCGTGCGGTCGTCGGAGCGCGTGGCCATCAGTCTAACGATGGCCCTGGGCGGGCCGGATGAGGCTTTGAGGAGGGCAAAGCGGGCCCAGCGGAAGGACGCATTGCGCGCCCTTCGCCAGAAGACTCAGAAGCGATTGCGGATGACCACCTCATCGAACGGCAACTTGCCGACGCGCGGCTTGGGCTCGGCGGCGCGCTTGCCCACCGCGACCATCAGCGCGATGACATGGTTGTCCGGCAGGTTGATCAGCTTGCCGACCGCGTCGAAATCGAAGCCATCCATGGGGCAGGAATCCAGGCCCTTGGCGCGAGCGGCGAGCATCAGCGTCTGCGCCATCAGGCCGCAGCTGCGCATGGCCTCGTCACGCTGCACCTGCGGCTTGCCACGGTAATAGGCATCGATGGCACCGGCCATGTAATCCTGCACCTCGCTCGGTGCACCGTCCCAGACGCGGCGGACATTCTTTTCCCAGCTGTCGACCTGGGCGCAGATCACCACCAGCATCGAGGCGTCGGTCATCTGTGCCTGATTCCAACCCACCTCGCGGATCTGCGCGCGCAGCGCCGGGTCGCTGACCTCGACGAAGCGCACATGCTGCAGATTGAAGGCAGAGGGCGCCAGCAGCGCCAGTTGCAGCAGCTCGTCCTTTTCTTCACGGCTCAGCTGGAAGCTCGGGTCGTACGCCTTGACGGCGCGACGGGTGCGGATGGCTTCTTCGGTATTCATGGCGCACGGTTCCTCGTAATGAACAGTCGCGCCATGCTAAGGGCGCCGACCAATCGAATCCATGCGTCTTGACCGATAAGAATCATCGACACCTTTGATCTAACTCACCGCCCGGCTCAAACGAAAAAGCCGCCCGGAGGCGGCTTTCGATCACGCGGCAGGCAGCTTAGAGCTGCGGGCCGGCGTTGCGGATGGCATCGGAGACGTCGAACTTCTTGAAGTTTTCGATGAACTTGGCAGCCAGCTCCTTCGCAGCCTGGTCGTAGGCGCTCTTGTCAGCCCAGGTATTGCGCGGGTTGAGCAGCTGGGTGTCGACACCGGCGACCGCCTTCGGCACGTCCAGGTTGATGATCGGCAGGTGCTCGGTTTCGGCACCCACCAAAGCACCGCTCTGGATTGCAGCGATCACCGCACGGGTGGTCGGGATATTGAAGCGCTTGCCAACGCCGTAGCCACCGCCGGTCCAGCCGGTGTTGACCAGATAGACCTTGGAGCCGAAGCCGTTGATGCGCTTGATCAGCAGTTCGGCGTACTCACCGGCCGGGCGCGGGAAGAACGGCGCACCGAAGCAGGTGGAGAAGGTCGACTTGATGCCGCTGCCCGAACCCATCTCGGTGGAACCGACCAGCGCGGTGTAGCCGGAGAGGAAGTGGTAGGCAGCCTGCTCGTTGTTCAGAATCGACACGGGCGGCAGTACGCCGGTCAGGTCGCAGGTCAGGAAGATCACCGCGTTTGGCTCGCCACCGAGATTCTTCTCGGAACGCTTCTCGACGTGCTGCAGCGGGTAGGCGGCGCGGCTGTTCTGGGTCAGGCTGGCGTCGGCGTAGTCCGGCAGACGGGTGCGCTCGTCGAGGACCACGTTCTCCAGCACGGCGCCGAACTTGATGGCCTTCCAGATCACCGGCTCGTTCTTCTCGGACAGGTCGATGCACTTGGCGTAGCAGCCACCCTCGATGTTGAACACGCGACCAACGCCCCAGCCGTGCTCGTCGTCACCGATCAGGTAGCGGCTCTCGTCGGCCGACAGGGTGGTCTTGCCGGTGCCGGACAGACCGAAGAACAGGGTGGTGTCGCCGTCTTCGCCAATGTTGGCGGCGCAGTGCATCGGCAGCACGTCGACGTCCGGCAGCAGGAAGTTCTGCACGGAGAACATGGCCTTCTTCATCTCACCGGCGTACTGCATGCCAGCAATCAGGACCTTTTTCTCGGCGAAGTTGATGATCACGCAGCCGTCGGAGTTGGTGCCGTCACGCTCGGGTACGCACTGGAAGAAAGGTGCGTTGAGGATGCGCCATTCGCTCAGACCGGCCTGGTTGAACTGCTCGGGAGTGATGAACAGGCAGCGGCCGAACAGGTTGTGCCAGGCGGTTTCGGTGGTCATCTTGACCGGCAGGTAGTGCTCGGGATCGGCACCGACATGGACATGGGAAACGAAGCTGTCACGCTCGCCGAGGTAGGCTTCGACGCGGTTCCACAACGCCTCGAAGTTGCCGGCCGGGAACGGACGGTTGATCGGGCCCCAGGCGATCTTCTGCTGGGTGCTCGGCTCTTCGACGATGAAGCGGTCAGCCGGAGAACGACCCGTGCGGTGCCCGGTCTTCACCACCAGAGAGCCATTGGCGGACAGTTCGCCCTCTCCGCGCTTGACGGCTTCTTCAATCAGTTGAGCGGTGCTGATGTCGGTGTACACGGCGTTGGTGGCTTGCGTCATGAGTGTTCCCGTCGGCCCTGGGCCGATTCCTCCATGCTGTTGTAGCCCGCCGAACAGCGAACTACATCGAAAAAAGTGCGCGCGATTATGCCAGATAATGCGCCGCGCTGGGTATGAGCGCCGTGATGGCCAAATAGTTCACTGTCGGCGCGAGGCCGCCGGCATCACCGGGCAGCCCCGCGGGACCTGATGCAGACGCGTTGCGCGTCAGGCCGATTCAGTGGCGGGTATCAGACGGCGCCTCGCTGCCGCCGCCGGCGAACAGCTGGGCCACGTCCGCGGCGTCGTAGGTGTATTTCTCGTTGCAGAACTGGCAATCGATGCTGACCGTTCCGCCCTGCTCAGCCACCAGTTGCAGGGCGTCTTCCTCGCCCAGGCTGACCAGAGCACGGGCGGAGCGCTCGCGCGAGCAGCTGCAGCGGAAGCGGATCGGCAGCGCATCGAACAGGCGCAGCTGCTCCTGGTGGTAAAGCCGATGCAGCAGCGTCTCGCTGTCCAGCCCCAGTAGCTCCTCGGCGGTCAGCGTGTCGGCCAGAGTGCGCAGGTGCTCCCAGCTGGCGTCACGCTCCTCCGGGTCCTTGAGCCGATCGGCCGGCAGCTGCTGCAGCAGCAGACCGCAGGCACGACGACTGTCGGCATTGAGCCAGAAACGCGTCGGCAGCTGCTCGGAAGCGGCGAAGTAGTCGGTCAGGCAGGCTGCCAGGTTGACCCCCTCCAGCCCGACGATGCCTTGATAACGCTGGCCGTTGGCCGGGTCGATGGTGATCGCCAGCATGCCTTCGGGCATCAGCTCACCCAGCGTTGCACCTGGCTGAATCTGCTCGGCGTGATAGCGGGCGATGCCACGCACTTCGCGCGCGCTGGAACACTCGACCATCAACAGCGGCACGGCACCGCTGGAGCGGGCCTGGAGGATCAGCAGCCCGTCGAACTTGAGCGTGCCGACCAGCAACGCGGCCGCCGCCAGCAGCTCGCCGAGCAACTGGGCCACAGGTTCTGGATAGGCGTGCTTGGCGAGCACGTGCTGGTAGCTTTCCTCGAGCGTGGCGATCTCGCCGCGAACATCGGAATCATCGAAGAGAAAACGCTGGGTTTGATCGGGCATAGCCGGAAAGCTCGCAGGTACGGCGGAGGGAGCGGCAATTTTAGGCGCAAAGCCGGCCCTTACCAAGGGCGGGCGCCAGACGGAGTGCCGGACAGCCGCAAGCTGAACGCTGGCTGAACGGCTCGCAGGTAGTCAGGACAGGCGTAACGGCAAGCCCTAGCATCGCGCGCCATCGCTACTCCAGGGAAGACCCATGCCCGTGACCACGCCCCAGGCGCGCTGGCGCCCGCTGCCTTTGTTCATCACCCACATGCTCGCCGGCCTGTTGCTGCTCAGCTGGCTCTGGCCCACCAGCCGCCCGCTCTGGAATGCCATCGACCACGCGACCTTCCAGCTACTCAACGGCTCGCTGGGCCAGCAGGCCTGGTGGGACTGGCTGTGGGCATTGGCCAGCATTCGCGTGTTCGACATCCTCGTCGGCGCCCTGCTGCTGACTCTGCTGATCCGCCGCGACTGGCTGTTCGCGCAGCACCAGCTGCGCCCGGCGCTATTCACTTTCGTCGCGCTGCTGCTGGTGCTATTGGTGATTCGCGTGCTGGTGACCAAGCTGGCCGGACACTTCGGCTGGCAACACGCCAGTCCCTCGCTCGAGATCGCTGGCGCCTATCATCTGAGCGACCACTTCCCGCTACTCGAGCAAATATTCGAACTCAAGGATCGTTCCAGCCGCAGCTTCCCCGGAGATCACGCCTCGGTGCTGCTGATCTGGGGACTGTTCATGGCGCTGTTCGCCCGCGGCGGCCGCCTGGCACTGGTGCTCGGCATCACCTTGCTGTTCATGCTGCCGCGGTTGGTCGCTGGCGCCCATTGGCTCAGCGATGACTTCGTCGGAGGGCTGCTGATCGCTTTGCTGGCTATCGGCTGGGGCTATTGAACACCACTGGGCGCGCATATAGCTGCACTGTTGCAGTGGCTGGCCCGTGCGCCCATGCAGTTGGCCGCCAGGCTGCCGCTGCTGCGCCAGCTGGCCGTGCTGCGCGGCTAGTCGGGCTTGAAGTCACGCAGCAGCTGGATCTGCCGGCGCTGCTTCTTGCTCGGCCGGCCGTCGGTCTGCATGCCGAGAGCACCTGCCTTGCGCTGGGCTGCCGCTTCCTCGCGAGCGGCCAGACTCTGCGGCGTCTCTTCATAGAGCGTCTGCGCCTCGGGTGCGCCGCGGCGCACTGCCGATAGCGCGCGGATAACCACCGTACGCGTGTCGAAGCCAACGCGAATCACCAGTTCATCGCCCACCTTCGGTTCCTTGCTCGGCTTGCAACGCTCGCCGCGACAGTGCACCTTGCCACCTTCGATGGCCGCCTTGGCCAACGCGCGAGTCTTGAAGAAGCGCGCGGCCCACAGCCACTTGTCCAGGCGCACCTTGTCGTCGTCTTTTTCAGCCATCGTCCAGCTCTAACTCCTACACATCGTTCTAGGGTGTTACAGACGGATGCAGTTGTCATGCACCCCAACTAGAATGCCGCCAAATTCTTCGGACACGCCCATTGAAGAGACTCGACCCCCACACCGTGATCGGACTGCGTGAATGGATCGCCCTGCCGGATCTCGGCGTGGTGGGCCTGCGTGCCAAGGTCGATACCGGGGCCAGCACCTCGGCGCTGCACGCCACCGACATCAGCGAATTCGAACGCGATGGGCAGCGCTGGGTTCGCTTCACCGCGCACCTGGGCACGCTGGTGCAGCGGCGCCATCGCTGCGAGGCGCCACTGGTCACCCGCAAGCTGATCAAGAGCTCCAACGGCCAGGTGCAGACGCGCTACGTGGTGCGTACCCTGCTGGCGCTGGGCAGCCATGTCTGGCCGGTGGAGTTCACCCTGACCTGCCGCAAGACCATGCGCTACCGCCTGCTGCTCGGCTCCAAGGCGCTGGTCGACGGCCAATGGCTGATCGATCCGTCGCGAACCTATATCCAGGACAAACCCCAGATCCTCACTTCTTCCGGTGCTCAATGAAAATCGCCGTGCTGTCGCGCAATCCGCGCCTGTATTCCACCCGTCGTCTGGTCGAAGCCGGCGAGCAGCGTGGCCATGAAGTGGTGGTGATCGATACGCTGCGCGCGTACATGAACATTGCCAGTCACAAGCCGCAGATCCACTACCGCGGCAAGCCGCTGGAAGGGTTCGATGCGGTGATCCCGCGCATCGGCGCCTCGGTGACCTTCTATGGCTGCGCGGTGCTGCGCCAGTTCGAGATGCAGGGAGTGTTCCCGCTCAACGAGTCGGTGGCCATCGCCCGCTCGCGCGACAAGCTGCGCGCCCTGCAACTGCTGTCGCGCCGCGGCGTCGGCCTGCCGGTGACCGGCTTCGCCCACTCGCCGGACGACATCCCCGACCTGATCCGCATGGTCAACGGCGCCCCGCTGGTGATCAAGGTGCTGGAAGGCACCCAGGGCATCGGCGTGGTGCTCTGCGAAACCGAGAAGGCCGCCGAGTCGGTGATCGAGGCCTTCATGGGCCTCAAGCAGGACATCATGGTGCAGGAGTACATCAAGGAAGCCGGCGGCGCCGATATCCGCTGCTTCGTGGTTGGCGACAAGGTCATCGCGGCGATGAAGCGTCAGGCCAAGCCGGGGGAATTCCGCTCCAACCTGCACCGCGGCGGCTCCGCCAGCCTGATCAAGATCACCCCGGAAGAGCGCATGACCGCCATCCGCGCCGCCAAGGTGATGGGCCTCAACGTCGCCGGTGTCGACATCCTGCGCTCCAACCACGGCCCGCTGGTGATGGAGGTGAACTCCTCGCCGGGCCTGGCCGGTATCGAGGAAACCACCGGCAAAGACGTCGCCGGGCTGATCATCCAGTACCTGGAAAAGAACGGGGGCCCGCACCTGACCCGCACCAAGGGCAAGGGCTGATCCCACCGCGCGGCGAGCCGGTTTACTCGACCGGCTTGCCCTGCACCGCATCGCGCGGCAGCAGCAGCCCCAGCGGCAGGCTGACCCGCGCCTCCAGACCACCGCCCTCGCGATTGCGCAGCTCGACGATGCCACCGTGCTGCGAGGCGATACGCTTGACGATGGCCAGGCCCAGCCCGGCGCCCTGCCCACCACGGGCGCGATCGCCGCGGATGAAGGGGTTGAACAGGCCTTCCAGCTCGGCCGGATCAATCCCCGGCCCGCGGTCGAGCACGCTGAGCACCACATAGGGCGCATGCTGGTCGCCGGAGACATAGGCCGCCACCTCGACCCCGTCACCGCCATAACGCAGCGCATTCTCGATCAGGTTGACCAAGAGCCGCTTGACCGACACCCGGCGCAGGGCGAACGGCGGCATCGGTTCGACGCACAGACGCACGATTTCCTGCTGCTGGTTGTAGGGCGCCACCACTTCGCGGATCAGCTCGCCGAGGTCGGTGGTTTCCACCAGTTCATCGCTGCCGTCACGGACGAAAGCGAGGAACTGGTCGAGGATCGCATTCATGTCCTCGACATCACGAATCATGTCATCGGTCAGCTCGTCATCGCTGCTCATCAGCTCCAGCGACAGGCGCAGGCGCGTCAATGGCGTGCGCAGATCGTGGGAAACCCCGGCCAGCATCAGTTCGCGCTCCCGGCCAGCCTGCTCGACGTCCTCGGCCATCTGGTTGAAGGCGCGATACACCTCGGTCATCTCGCTCGGCGTGTCGCCGATCGGCAGGCGCACGCGCCGGCCCTTGCCGATCTGCCGCGCGGCGAAGACCAGCCGCTTGAGCGGCAGGTTGAGCTGGCTGACGAAGACCCACGCCGCACCGGTGGACAGCAGGCCGATGCCGAGGAACCAGCCGAGCACGCTCCAGATGCGCTGACCACGCAGCGGATAGGCATACAGCGGTACCTGCACCCAGTCCGGCCCCAACGCAGGCGCGCGCACCCAGATCGCCGTGGACGGCTGGATACGCACGCGCACCTCGGTATCGTCGCCCAGCTCGTCGCGCATCTGCCGTTGGAAGATCTCGGTGTAGGGCCAGTGATACTCGCTGCGCGGCACGTTCTGCTCGGCCACCAGCTGCAGGCCGGCGGCGCGGCCGATACGGTCGCGGTCTTCGAGATCGGCGGCCCAGTAGGCACGCAGGGTAAGTGCCGCGCCGTGGCTGTACTGACGGTCCACCAGCACGTCCTCGTTGGTCATCAGATAGACCAGCGTCAGGACCTTGGAGAACAGCACCACGATCAGCACCATCCACAGGGTGCGGGCGAAGAAGCTTTGCGGGAACCAGAGCGGAGTCTTCATGAAGTCCCGGCGGCAGCCCCAGAACGGCAGGCCGCGAGCGTGACGCGCTCGCAGCCCGAAACAGGCCGCAGCCGACTCACTTGTTGCCGTCCGGCACGAATACGTAACCCACACCCCAGACGGTCTGGATGTAGCGCGGCTTGGACGGGTCCGGCTCGATCAGCCGGCGCAGGCGGGAGATCTGCACGTCGATGGAGCGCTCCAGCGCATCCCACTCGCGGCCGCGGGCGAGGTTCATCAGCTTGTCCCGGGTCAGCGGCTCGCGGGCGTGCTGCACCAGCGCCTTGAGCACGGCGAACTCACCGGTAGTGAGCATGTGCACTTCGTTGCCCTTCTTCAGCTCACGGGTGGCCAGCGACAGCTCGTACTCGCCGAAGGTGACGGTCTCGTCCTCGCTGGCCGGGGCGCCGGGCACCTGCGGCGCCTGCCGGCGCAGCACCGCACGGATGCGCGCGAGCAGCTCGCGAGGGTTGAACGGCTTGGCCAGATAGTCGTCGGCACCCTGCTCCAGGCCCTGGATGCGGCTGGCCTCGTCGCCCTTGGCGGTGAGCATGATGATCGGAATCTGGTTGTTGCCCTCGCGCAGCCGGCGGCACGCGGACAGACCATCCTCGCCCGGCATCATCAGATCGAGCACCACCAGCTGGAACAGCTCGCGGCTGAGCAGGCGGTCCATCTGCTCGGTGTTTTCCACGGTACGGACGCGGTAGCCCTGCTCGTCGAGAAAGCGCTCGAGCAGACGCCGCAGACGGGCATCGTCATCGACGATAAGGATCTTTTCGCCTTCGTTGGCTTGCGCAGTGCTGCTCATGGAAACTCCCAGATGGTCGACGGCGCATTATTGCGCAGTGTGGATCGGCCCTACTGACAGCCATTGTTAGCAGATTTTTCGCCCAGCGGCAGTCACCACGCGCAAACCGTCATGCCGCACGCCATGTGCCGGGATTAGCTTGAGGCCAATCGCCGCACTTCCCCTATAATCGCCGGCTTTCGCGCAGGCCCGGCCTGCATGCCTTGACTGACCCAGGTAGGTTCATGGACAGCATCAATTCCCGTATCGCCAACGAGCTGGGCGTACGCCCGCAACAGGTCGCCGCCGCCGTGGCGCTGCTCGACGAAGGCTCCACCGTTCCCTTCATCGCCCGCTATCGCAAGGAAGTCACCGGCAGCCTCGACGATACCCAGCTGCGTAACCTGGAAGAGCGCCTGCGCTACCTGCGCGAGCTGGACGAGCGCCGCATCTCGATCCTTGCCAGCATCGAGGAACAGGGCAAGCTGACCCCCGAGCTCAAGCGCGAGATCGACCTCGCCGACACCAAGACCCGTCTCGAAGACCTCTACCTGCCCTACAAGCAGAAGCGCCGCACCAAGGGCCAGATCGCCCTGGAAGCCGGCCTCGGCGAACTGGCCGATGCACTGTTCGGCAATCCGGACCTTACGCCAGAACAGGAAGCCGAGCGCTTCATCGACGCCGAGAAGGGCTTCGCCGATGTGAAAGCCGTGCTCGAAGGCGCCAAGTACATCCTCATGGAGCGCTTCGCCGAAGACGCCGACCTGCTGGCCAAGCTGCGCGAGTTCCTCAAGCACAACGCCACCCTCAGTGCCCGCGTCGTGCCGGGCAAGGAAACCGAAGGCGCCAAGTTCAGCGACTACTTCGAACACGACGAAGTGCTGAAGAACACCCCCTCGCACCGCGCGCTGGCGATCTTCCGCGGCCGCAACGAGGGCATCCTCAGCGTCAGCCTCAAGGTCGGTGACGAAACGCCCGGCAACATGCACCCGGGCGAAGGCATGATCGGCGAGCGCTTCGGCATCGCCAACCGCGGCCGCGCCGCCGACAAGTGGCTCGGCGAAGTGGTGCGCTGGACCTGGAAGGTCAAGCTCTACACCCATCTGGAAACCGACCTGCTCGGTGAGCTGCGCGACAAGGCCGAGGACGAGGCCATCTCGGTGTTCGCCCGCAACCTGCACGACCTGCTGCTCGCCGCCCCGGCCGGTCCGCGCGCGACCCTGGCGCTGGACCCGGGCCTGCGCACCGGCTGCAAGGTCGCGGTGGTCGACGCCACCGGCAAGCTGCTGGAAACCGCCACCGTCTACCCGCACGCACCGCGCAACGACTGGGACGGCACCCTGGCGATCCTCGCCAAGCTGTGCGCCAAGCATGCCGTCGACCTGATCGCCATCGGCAACGGCACTGCCAGCCGCGAGACCGACAAGCTGGCGGGCGAGCTGATCAAGAAGGTACCGGGTCTGAAGCTCACCAAGATCATGGTCAGCGAAGCCGGCGCCTCGGTGTATTCGGCCTCGGAGCTCGCCGCCCGCGAATTCCCGGATCTGGACGTCTCCCTGCGCGGTGCCGTCTCCATCGCCCGCCGCCTGCAGGACCCGCTGGCCGAGCTGGTGAAGATCGACCCGAAGTCCATCGGCGTCGGCCAGTACCAGCACGACGTGTCCCAGCTCAAGCTGGCGCGTTCGCTGGATGCCGTGGTCGAGGACTGCGTGAACGCCGTCGGCGTCGACGTGAATACCGCTTCCGCCGCGCTGCTGGCCCGCATCTCCGGCCTCAACGCGACGCTGGCGCAGAACATCGTGCAGTTCCGCGATGCCAACGGTGCGTTCAAGTCTCGCAGCGAGCTGAAAAAGGTCCCGCGCCTGGGCGAGAAGACCTTCGAACAGGCCGCCGGCTTCCTCCGCGTGATGAACGGCGACAACCCGCTGGACGCCTCGGCGGTGCACCCGGAAACCTATCCGCTGGTCAAGCGCATCGCTGCCGACACCGGTCGCGATATCCGCTCGCTGATCGGCGACTCGGCGTTTCTCAAGCGCCTGGACCCCAAGCAGTTCACCGACGAGACCTTCGGCCTGCCGACCGTCACCGACATCCTCAGTGAACTGGACAAGCCGGGTCGCGACCCGCGACCCGAGTTCAAGACCGCCGAATTCCAGGACGGCGTGGAGAAGCTCAGCGATCTCGAGCAGGGCATGGTGCTCGAAGGCGTGGTGACCAACGTCACCAACTTCGGCGCCTTCGTCGACATCGGCGTGCACCAGGACGGTCTGGTGCACATCAGCGCGCTGTCGGAAAAGTTCGTCAAGGATCCCTACGAGGTGGTCAAGGCCGGCGACATCGTCAAGGTCAAGGTCATGGAAGTGGACATCCCGCGCAACCGTGTCGGCCTGTCCATGCGCATGAGCGACACGCCCGGCGAGAAGACCGACGGCCCGCGCGGCGGCAAGCCACGCGGCAACGCGCCGCGCAGCGAGCGTCATGCCAGGGAAGACAAGCCGGCACCGGCCAATGCCGCCATGGCCGCGCTGTTCGCCAACGCCAAGCAGCTGAGGAAGTAGGCATGAGCATTCAAGTCGAGGCGGTGGGTAACTCCAGTGCCTTCGGCCGCCTGCTCGGCCTGGAGATTCACCAGGTCGGCAATGGCGAGGCCGTGCTCGGCCTGTCCATGCACGACGGCCTGCGCAATCTGCACGGCAAGCTGCATGGCGGCGCGCTGTTTTCGCTGATCGACACCGCCATGGGCCAGGCCAGCCACAGCCTGGGCGATGGCTCGCCGAACAGCGTCACGCTCGAATGCAAGGTCAACTACATCCGCCCGGTGACCGATGGCGAGCTGCGTTGTCGCGCCTGGGTGGTGCACGGTGGCCGGCGCACCCAGGTGCTGGAAGCCGAGGTCCATCAGGGCGACAAGCTGATCGCCAAGGCCCAGGCGACCTTCGCCTGCCTCTAACGGCCTGTACCACCAGCCGCTCGCGGAGTCGGCACGCCTGGCCTGTGGTCGAAGCAACGCTGCCTCTTGTGAAGCGGCGTTTCCATCCCCATATTGGGGCGACTGTCGCGTGAAGGAATCCACAAGTTGAGCGCTCTTCTCACCCACCGCCTGGCATTGCTGGCCGAGGCTCCCCACCTGCCGCTGCTCAACCAATGCCTGCACGGAATCGAGCGCGAATGCCTGCGCGTCGATGCCCACGGCCATCTGGCCATGACGCCGCACCCCATTGCGCTGGGCTCGGCGCTGACCCACCCGCAGATCACCACCGATTATTCCGAGGCGCTGCTGGAGTTCATTACCGGCACCGACCAGGACCCTCGCAATACCCTGGCCGAGCTCGAGGCGATCCATCGCTTCACCTACGCCAAGCTCGGTGATGAATACCTGTGGAGCCCGTCGATGCCCTGTCCGCTGCCGAGCGAAGCGGACATCCCCATCGCCGAATACGGCAGTTCCAACATCGGGCGGCTCAAGCATGTCTATCGCCAGGGCCTGGCGCTGCGCTACGGCAAGACCATGCAGTGCATCGCCGGCATCCACTACAACTTCTCGCTGCCCGAGGCGCTGTGGCCGGTACTGCAGGCCGATGATGGCGATACCCGCACCGAGCGGGACTACCGCTCCGCGCGCTACATCGGGCTGATCCGCAACTTCCGCCGCTACAGCTGGCTGCTGATGTACCTGTTCGGCGCCTCGCCGGCACTGGACGCCGGCTTCCTGCGCGGGCGCCCGCATCAGCTCGAAGCGCTCGACGCCGACACCCTGTACCTGCCCTACGCCACCAGCCTGCGCATGAGCGACCTGGGCTACCAGAACAATGCCCAGGCCGGCCTCACGCCCTGCTACGACGACCTGTCGAGCTACACCGAAAGCCTGTTCCGCGCAGTTTCCACGCCGTATGCCCCCTACGAGGCGATGGGCATCAAGGACGCCGCCGGCAACTGGCAGCAGCTCAACACCAACGCGCTGCAGATCGAGAACGAGTACTACTCGAACATCCGCCCCAAGCGCGTCACCGCCACCGGCGAGCGCCCGCTGCAGGCCCTGCGCGCCCGCGGCATCCAATACATCGAAGTGCGCTGCCTGGATATCAACCCGTTCCTGCCGCTGGGAATCGACCTCGCCGAATCACGCTTCCTCGACGCCTTCCTGCTGTTCTGCGCACTGGCCGACAGCCCTTGCCTGGCCGGTGGCGAGTGCGGCGCGGCCACCGACAACTTCCTCAAGGTGGTCAAGGAAGGCCGGCGTCCGGGACTTGAGCTGCAGCGTTGTGGCGAGCATGTCCTGCTCAGTGACTGGGCCAACCAATTGCTCGACGAGATCGCCGAAGTGGCCGCCCTGCTCGACCGCAGCCATGACGACAGCCGGCATGCCGAGGCACTGGCCGAACAGCGCGCCAAGGTCGCCGACAGCAGCCTGACGCCCTCAGCGCGCGTGCTCGAGCAGTTGCGCATGAACGGCGAGAGTTTCAGCCAGTTCGCCATGCGCCAGACGCTTGCCCATGCCGACTACTTCCGCAGCCAGGCGCCGAGCGCCGATGAACTGCAGCAGTTCGAAACGGCGGCGCGGCAGTCGCTGGAGCGCCAGGCAGCGATGGAAGCCGCCGACACGCTGGACTTCGACAGCTTCGTCGCCGAATACCAGCGCAGCCTAAGCCTCTAAGCAATCTGGCGGGTGCTGCGCCCGCCAGCAGGCTTCAGAGCGGCTTTTCGAAAATCTTCGAATTCCGCTGGAAGTTGTACAGCGAGGCCCGCGCGGCCGGCAGACGATCGACGCTGATGGGCTCGAAGCCACGCTCCTGGAACCAGTGCGCGGTACGCGTGGTGAGCACGATCAGCTTCTTCAGCCCCAGCGCCCGGGCACGTTCCTCGATGCGTTCGAGCAACTCGTCGCCGCGCCCGCCATGACGGTATTCCGGATTGACCGCCAGGCAGGCCAGCTCGCCGGCATCCGAGTCGGCGATCGGATAGAGCGCCGCGCAGGCGATGATCAACCCGTCGCGCTCGACGATGCTGAACTGCTCGACCTCGCGTTCCAGCACCTCGCGTGAGCGCCGCACCAGAATGCCCTGCTCCTCCAGCGGAGTGATCAGATCGATCAGCCCGCCGACATCCTCGATGGTCGCCTCGCGCAGCTGCTCGAACTGCTCCTGGGTCACCAGCGTGCCCGCACCGTCGCGGGTGAACAGTTCGTTGAGCAGTGCACCGTCGTCGACATAGCTGACCACGTGGCTGCGCCGCACGCCGCCGCGACAGGCCTGCGCCGCCGCATCCAGCAGCTCGGCCTGGTACTGGCTGCCGAGGCGCTCGACATAGGCCGGGATCTGCTGCGGACGCAGCTCACGCACCAGCTTGCCGCTTTCGTCGAGCAGGCCGGTCTCGGCGCCGTAGAGCACCAGTTTGTCCGCCTGCAGATCGATGGCAGCGCGGGTGGCGACGTCCTCGCAGGCGAGATTGAAGATTTCCCCGGTGGGGGAGTAGCCCAGCGGCGAGAGCAGCACGATGGTGCGCTCGTCCAGCAGTCGACCGATGCCCTTGCGATCGATGCGCCGCACCTCGCCGGTGTGGTGCAGGTCGACGCCGTCGAGCACGCCGATCGGCCTTGCGGTGACGAAGTTGCCGCTGGCCACCCGCAGGCGCGCGCCCTGCATCGGCGAGGCGGCCTTGTCCATGGACAGCCGCGCCTCCAGGGCGATGCGCAGCTGGCCGACCGCATCGATCACGCACTCCATGGTCGGACCGTCGGTGACGCGCAGGTCGCGATGGAAACGCGGCGTGATACCGCGCGCGGCCAGCCGTGCCTCGATCTGCGGACGCGAACCGAACACCAGCACCAGGCGCACGCCAAGGCTGTGCAGCAGCACCAGGTCGTGGACGATATTGGCGAAGTTGGCATGCTCCACGCCGTCGCCCGGCAGCATGACGACGAAGGTGCGGTCACGGTGCGAGTTGATGTAGGGCGAGGAATCGCGGAGCCAGGTGACGTAGTCGTGCATGAATGAGCCTTCGTGGCGGTCCTTTCGGTTGGGGCGGGGTGGATCAGGCCTGCGGCTGCAGGCAGTAGTGCTCGATCATCCGACGCAGCAGCTGCACGGTCGGTTCGATGCGCTCGAGCTGCAGGTACTCGTCGGGCTGGTGCGCGCAGGCGATGTCACCGGGGCCGAGCACCAGGGTCTCGCAGCCGAGCTGCTGAAGATAAGGCGCTTCGGTGGCAAACGCTACCGCCTCGGCGCGGTGCCCGGTGAGGCGCTCGGCCAGGCGCACCAGCTCGCTTTCGGCCGGCTGCTCGAAGGGCGGCACCGCCGGAAACAGCGGCGCCAGGTCAATCTTCACCTGGTGCTGCTCGGCCAGCGGCTGCAGGCGCTGGCGAATGATCCCGCGCAGCTGCTGCGGGTCCATGCCCGGCAGCGGGCGCAGGTCGAACTCCAGCGCGCATTGCCCGCAGATGCGGTTGGGGTTGTCGCCACCGTGGATACAGCCGAAGTTGAGCGTCGGCTTGGGCACGTCGAACAACGGATTGTCGTACTCGGCCTGCCACTGCCGACGCAGCGTCATCATCTCGCCGATCACGCCGTGCATGGCTTCCAGCGCGCTGTGGCCGTAGGCGGGGTTGGAGGAATGCCCGCTCTGCCCGAGGATGTCGATGCGCTCCATCATGATGCCCTTGTGCAGACGCACCGGCCGCAGCCCCGTGGGTTCGCCGATCAGCGCCGCGCGCCCGAGCGGCCGGCCGGCTGCGGCCAGGGCGCGGGCACCGGACATCGAGCTTTCTTCGTCGCAGGTGGCGAGGATCAGCAGCGGACGACGGAACGGCTGCTCCAGCAAAGGCTGCACCGCCTCGATGATCAGCGCGAAGAAGCCCTTCATGTCGCAACTGCCGAGCCCGTACCAGCGGTCATCAGCCTCGCGAAGGCGCAGCGGATCGGCCGTCCACAGTTCACCATCGAACGGCACGGTGTCGCTGTGTCCGGCCAGCACCAGGCCACCGGGACCGCTGCCGTAGCTGGCCAGCAGGTTGAACTTGCCGGGCGCAACCTCCGGCATCTCGCAGGCAAAGCCCAGCTCGCCGAGCCAGGCGGCCAGCAGCTCGATCACCGGACGGTTGCTCTGATCCCAGCCAGGCTGCGTGCAACTGACGGAGGGCGCGGCAATGAGCGCGGCGAACTGCTCCTTGAGCGAAGGAATGGGCACCGGTGACCTCCCGTGATGCGATCGGAACGAAGGTGCAGTGAAGCACGAAACGCGCGACGGCGGGACCCGCAAACGAAAACGCCCCGCCGAGGCGGGGCGTCGATCGCGTCGGCTCGACTCAGGTAAAGATGAACTTGAGCACGGTGAAAAAGACAATCGCGAGGAAGGCACCGGCCGGCAGGGTGATCAGCCAGGACATGAAGATCGAACCGACCACGCCCAGGTTCAGCGCACCGATACCGCGGGCGATACCAATGCCAAGCACGGCACCCACCAGCGTATGGGTGGTGGAAACCGGCAGGCCGATGGCCGAGGCACCGACCACGGTGGTCGCGGTGGCCAGTTCGGCGGCGAAGCCGCGGCTCGGGGTCAGCTCGGTGATTTCCTTGCCAATGGTGGCGATCACCTTGTAGCCGTAGGTGGCCAGACCGATGACGATACCGAGCGCGCCCAGCAGCAACACCCAGCCCGGCACCGCGGACTTGGCAGCGATGTCGGCCGCACCACCGGACTCGATCACACCGACGATGGCGGCCAGCGGACCGACGGCGTTGGCCACGTCGTTGGCGCCGTGGGCGAAGGCCATCGAACAGGCGGTAAAGATCATCAGTACGGCAAAGACCTTCTCCACGCTGGCGAAGTGGAAGGTCTTGTCCGCCTCCACGTCCAACTTGATGCGGCTGAGCAGCGCCACGCCGAGCAGCGCCACCAAGAGACCAATGCCGAAGGCGATGACCACGCCCTGTTGGCTGCTCAGGTGCAAGCCAACATGCTTGAGGCCTTTGGTCACCGTCATCAAGGCGACCATGAAGCCGGTCAGGAACATGTACAGCGGGACGAAGCGTTTGGCGTTCTCGAAGGGATGATCGGTGTTGATGATCAGTTTCTGCACGCTCATGAACAGGCCGAAGGCCACGATCCCTGAAAGCATTGGCGTGACCACCCAGCTGGCGACGATCGGCCCGATGGCCTCCCAGTGCACCGCATCGGTGGATACGCCGACGGCCGCGAAGCCGATGACCGCGCCGATGATCGAATGCGTGGTGGAAACCGGCCAGCCCTTCATCGTCGCGATCAGCAGCCAGGTACCGGCCGCCAGCAGCGCCGACATCATGCCCAGCACCATCAGATCGGGCGGGATGACCTCGGCATCGACGATGCCGTTCTTGATCGTCTCGGTAACCTCGCCACCGGCCAGGTAGGCGCCGCAGAACTCGAAGATCATCGCCACGATGATCGCCTGCTTGATGGTCAGCGCACGGGAACCGACCGAAGTGCCCATGGCGTTGGCGACATCGTTGGCGCCGACGCCCCAGGCCATGAAGAAACCGAATGCGCAGGCGAGAATCAGGAGTACGAAGCCGTAATCCGCAATAAGAGACATAAGGAAAACTACCTGTTGAACCCAGAAAGGACGCTGGCGCCTCAGCGCGCCAGCAATTGTTCCAGACGGTTGCCGACGCGCTCGGCGCGGTCGGCTACATCACCGATCCATTCGATGATCTTGTAGAGGAAGATCACGTCGACTGCTGGCAGGTCCTTTTCCAGATGAAACAGTGCACGGCGTACCGTGATCTGCATGCGGTCGGTTTCGCGCTCGATCTCCTCGAGTTCCTCGACCATCTTTTCGACGAGTGTGGCTTCACGGCCGCTGAAGCCGGTCTCCAGCAGCGAATCCAGTTCCTTCAGCGCCTTCAGCGCCTGGGCGCTGGCGTCGACGCTGCGCTGCACGTAGGCCAGCATCTGCGGCTGCAGCGCCTGCGGGATGGTCATGCAGCGGCCCAGCATCAGACCGGCGATGTCCTTGGCGCGGTTGGCGATCTTGTCCTGTACACTCAGCAGGTCCAGCAGGTCGGAGCGCGGCACCGGCAGGAACAGGCTCTTGGGCAGGTGCTGGCGTACGCTCTTCTTCAGTTTGTCGGCCTCGTTCTCCAGCTGCGCCATCTGCTGCTGGATCTGCTCGACCTTTTCCCAGTCTTCGGCCATCACCGCCTGGAACAGCGGCACCAGGTTCGCTGCACATTCATGCGACTTGGCCATATGCTGCTGCATCGGGCCGATTGGCGAACGTCCGAACAAGCTGACGAAAGGATTGACTGGCATAGGGTATGGCCCCGGCTTGAAAGAGGCGGCAAGTATACGGACAGGCCATCACGCCTGCTACCGTGCGTCATCAGACTGCAACATCAACACATCATAGGCACCCAGTCGGCACCATGCAGAAAGAAACCGAAATCAAGCTACGCGCCAGCCGCGAAACCCTGCTCGCCCTGCGCGAACATCCGCTGCTGAAAAAGCGCAACAAGAGTGGCTGGTCGCGCCATGAATTGTTCAACCAGTATTACGACACCCCGGACCGCGCACTCGCTCAGGCCCGGGTCGCGTTGCGCCTGCGCCGCGACGGCGAGCAGTTCATCCAGACCCTGAAAAGCCGCGGCCAGAGCGTCGCCGGCCTGTCCGAACGCAACGAGTGGGACTGGTACCTGGACAAGGCCAAGCTGGACATCAAGAAGCTCGGCGATGACTGCTGGCCGGCCAGCCTCGCCGACCTGGACAAGAAGACCCTGAAACCGATCTTCACCACCGATTTCGTCCGCGAGAAGGCCGAGATCGCCTGGGGCCGCGGAAAGACCAGGGTCGTCATCGAAGCCGCGCTGGACCTGGGACAGGTCAAGGCCGGCAAGCAGTCCGAGGAGATCTGCGAGCTGGAACTGGAACTGCGCCAGGGCGAACCCGAAGCGCTGCTGGAACTGGCCGCTGAACTGGCCGCCGACCTGCCGCTGATGCCCTGCGACATCAGCAAGGCCGAGCGCGGCTACCGCCTGTACGACGCCGATGGCTACAGCTTGCAACTGCCAGCCCCGGAGCTGACGCCCGGCATGGCGCTGGACGATGCCATCGTTGCCCTCGGCTGGCAGTTGCTCGGCAACAGCCAGCGCCTGGCCGAGCAGTACCGCTTCAATGGCCGCTGGAAACTGCTGGGCGAATGGCTGCAGCAGCTCATAGAACTGCGCGCCCTGCTCGGCAGCCTCGGCCAGGCCGCCCCGCGTGCCAGCAGCCGAGAACTGCGCGAACTGCTCGATTCGCTGATCCAGGACTGGCGCCCACGAGTCGAAGCCGGCCAGGACGATGAAGGGGTGCGCAAGGCCGCACCGACGCAGTTCACCGAGGAGCTGGGTCAGACCCGCTGGGGCCTGCTGTCGCTCAAGGCGTCCCTCTGGCTGCTGCAACGCCGCTGGTCCCAAGGCCGCAACGCCCGTGGCGATCGCCAGGGTGCTGCCGAGCTGGGCAAATGGCTGCCGCACCTGCTGGCCGAAGAAGCCAAGGCTCTGCAATTGCCACGCTACCAGCAGCAACCTGAAGACCTGGCCGAGCAGAGCCCGCGCATGGAGCGAATGCTGGTCTGGCTGCACCTGGCCCGCGGCGTGCTGGAGCTGCCGGAAACCGACCGTCTCTACGGCGAACTGGCCAAGCTCCACGAAATGGCCCGTCAGGCGCTGGACGAAGCAGCGCGCGAGCAACGCGTCGAGCAGGCCCATCGGGTCTGGACGCTCAAGGCCTGGAAGCTGCTGGAAAAATAACGGCATCAACGCTGCGCAAAGTTGAACCCCGGCAGCAGACAGCGTCGGGGGTTTAACGGCAAGCTTGGTTTTTTGCGCCGCCACGTCGAAGGAACTCCATGTCCGTGCTGAACTCGCCCACTCAGGACCGCCCTCTCGATCTAGCCGACCTGTTGCGCGAGCTGGTTGCCCAGGGGCGGGTCGCCCAGGACAGCGCCGAGCAATGCCTGACGGTGCGCCGCAGCGCGGTGGCCAACCAGCAGCATCCGCTGGAATTTCTCGCCGCTCAGCAGCTCGACGATCTGCGCCGGCCGGGCAAGAAGCTCGACCTGGAGACGCTGACCGTCTGGCTCGCCGAGCACGCCGGCCAGCCGTACCTGCGCATCGACCCACTGAAGATCGACGTCGCCGCCATCACCCCGCTGATGTCATACGCCTTCGCCCAGCGCCACAGCATTCTTGCCGTAGCGGTGGACGCCAGCGCCGTGACCATCGCCAGCAGCCAGCCGTTCGTACACGGCTGGGAAGCCAACCTGACCCACGTGCTCAAGCGCCCGATCAAGCGCGTGGTGGCCAACCCGGCGGACATCCAGCGCTTCACCGTGGAGTTCTACCGCCTGGCCAAGTCGGTCAGCGGCGCCAGTGGCAGCGAGCAGAAGATCAGCGGCGTCGGCAACTTCGAGCAGCTGCTCAACCTCGGTGCCAGCGATCAGGAACCGGACGCCAACGACTCGCACATCGTCAACATCGTCGACTGGCTGTTCCAGTACGCCTTCCAGCAGCGCGCCAGCGACATCCACATCGAGCCGCGCCGCGATCAGGGCACGGTGCGTTTCCGAATCGACGGTGTGCTGCACAACGTCTATCAGCTCCCGCCGCAGGTGGCGATGGCGGTGGTCAGCCGGCTCAAGACGCTGGGGCGGATGAACGTCGCGGAAAAGCGCAAACCGCAGGACGGCCGGGTCAAGACCAAGACCCCGGACGGCGGCGAAGTGGAGCTGCGCCTGTCGACCCTGCCGACCGCCTTCGGCGAGAAGATGGTGATGCGCATCTTCGATCCCGAAGTGCTGCTCAAGGGCTTCGACCAATTGGGTTTTTCCGCCGACGACCTGCGCCGCTGGCAGAGCATGACAGGCCAGCCCAACGGCATCATCCTGGTCACCGGGCCGACCGGTTCGGGCAAGACCACCACGCTCTACACCACGCTCAAGCAGCTGGCGACGCCGGAAGTGAACGTCTGCACCATCGAAGACCCGATCGAGATGATCGAGGGCGCCTTCAACCAGATGCAGGTGCAGCACAACATCGACCTGACCTTCGCCAGCGGCGTACGCGCGCTGATGCGCCAGGACCCGGACATCATCATGGTCGGCGAGATTCGCGACCTGGAAACCGCGGAGATGGCGATCCAGGCCGCACTGACCGGCCACCTGGTGCTCTCCACCCTGCACACCAACGATGCCCCCAGCGCGATCACCCGCCTGCTGGAACTGGGCGTGCCGCACTACCTGCTCAAGGCGACATTGCTTGGCGTCATGGCCCAGCGTCTGGTGCGCACGCTGTGCCCGCATTGCAAGGCGCCGGTGCAACTGGATGCCGATGACTGGAGCGCGCTGACCCGGCCCTGGAACGCCCCGCTACCAACCACCGCGCAACGGGCGGTCGGTTGCCTGGAATGTCGCGATACAGGCTTCCGCGGCCGGGCTGGGGTTTACGAGATCATGCTGCTGAACGACGCGATCAAACCGCTGATCACCGCCGACACCGATATCGTCGCCCTGCGCCGCCAGGCCTTCAAGGACGGCATGCGCAGCCTGCGCCTGTCTGGCGCACAGAAGATCGCCGCCGGGCTGACGACCATGGAAGAAGTGCTGCGGGTAACGCCGCAGAGCGAGCAGAAATAGCCGGCGGCTCGAGGCGTTCGCAGGGTGGATGTCGCTTTTTACATCCACCGCGACTCCGTCCGGTGGATCGGTGAAGCGTGGTCCACCCTGCACCAGCTGTGGCAGCGGCCTGGCCGCGAATAGCTCGCGCCCAACCACCATCAACGGTCGAAGCGGCCGATGGTGCCTGCCTCAAATACGAAGCTGAGCGACGATTCAGCCGTCCGCCCTTGCAGCGAGGATGCTCGCCACCTGTTTGGGCTTGCAGTTGAGGTAGGCCGAGGACTGCAGCCATTGCTGGTCCGGGTACCAGGAAAACATGAACTGGCCGCCCTTGAGACTATCGACCACCATCCGTGCCACCTCCGGCCGAACCGCCGGGCAGCCCTGGCTGCGGCCGATGCGACCCTGGGTGGCGATCCAGGACGGATTCACGTAGGCGGCCGGGTGAATGACGATAGCGCGTTCACGGGCGCGATCATTGATACCTGGTTCCAGGCCGTCCATGCGCAGTGAGTAGCCGTGCTTGCCACTGTAGCTCTCGGCAGTGCGGAAAAGGCCGATGCTGGACTGATGGCTGCCGACCTTGTTGGAGAAGCGGGTGGCATGGTTGTCGCCGGATTTCTGCCCATGCGCGACCAGATCCTCGAGCAGCAACCGCTCCTGCTCCAGGTCGAAGATCCACAGCCGCTTTTCGCTCGACGGTCGCGAGAAGTCGATCACCGCCAGGCGCTGGGCCGCAGCGGCACCATTGTTCACGGCGCACTGCATGGCCGCGACCGCATGAGTCAGGACCTGCCGGTCCAGCTTGGGGGCCAGCCGGGCCAGGCTGTCGACCATCGGCTGATAGGTGGCGGTGGCCGCCCAGACAGGCACAGCGAAAACGAAAAGACCCGCCGCCAGGCAGGCACGTCGAAGAATGGACATCATGAACGACAAACCTCATCGGCCACGGCCTGACGACTTCCTGTCTGACCGGTGCCTCATGCCCGCGGCACATGGCAGCAGCGGAGCAATTAAGCCGGGCGGGACGAACGAGCCCCAACTTCCCGGCACGATATGTTCTTATGGACCGGACGGCTGAACAGCGAAGCCGGCGCCGTGGCCCCACGGGGCGCAGTCTAGCAGCCACCGCAACGGCTTGGAGCGAGACCTTGGTTAAAAAATGTGCATCCCGTCTGACCCTGTGGCTATGCCTGGCCCCCTGGCTGGCCTTTGCCGCTCCGTCCGCTCCCGCGCAGACACCCTTGTCCGCCGCCTTGCAAGCGCTGCCGCGCGGTTGCCCGACGCTGCCGGCGGAGCTGCCTGACGGCGCCCTGCAACGCCTCCGGCAGTTCTACCAGGCAACCGGCGAGCGCCCGGTCTGGACGACCTACCCCATGCTCGACGAACTGCTGCGCCAGCTTGCGATGCTGGCCGATGACGGCCTCGATCCGGCGCAGTACCAGCCCGAGCGGGTCCGCCATGAACTGCAGCGCAGCAGCACCGATCCATGGGCTCGAGAATGCGCCGACATCCTGGCCAGCCATGCCTACATCGAAGCGCTGCATCATCTATCGCATGGTCGCCTGCTTCAGGCCGAGGTCGAACCCCTCTGGCGCAGCCCGCAGCTGCCCGAGCGCGACGATGGCGAACGGTTGCTGCAGATCGCCGTGCAGGGCCTGGCCGATCTGCCCGAGGCGTTCGATCGTGCCCGCCCTGAGCTGGCGCTCTATCGTGACCTGCGGGCGGCCTATGCCGATCTACGCCAGCGCCCACTGCCGGCATGGCGAGCCGTGCCGACAGGACCGACCCTGCGCCCGGGAATGACCGACCCGCGGGTACCCCTGCTGCGCGAGCTGCTGCTGGCCGGCTCAGCCACGGATTCGGCCCTGGACCGGCACTACGACGGCGAGCTGGTGCAGGCGGTCAAGCGCTTCCAGACCCAGCACGGCCTGGAGGACGACGGCGTGGTCGGTTCCGCGACCCTGACCGAACTGAACGTCAGTCCGGCCAGCCGCCTGGATCAGCTGCGCATCAACCTGGAGCGCCTGCGCTGGGTCAGCCGCGATCTGGAAGCGCAGTCGCTGCTGGTGGATATCGCCGGGGCCCGGCTGATCTACTTTCGCGACAGTTGCCCGTTCTGGCAGACGCGTACCCAGGTCGGCCGGCAGGCGCGGCAGACGCCGCCGCTGAAATCGCAGATCACGCGCCTGACGCTCAACCCCACTTGGACGGTTCCACCGACCATCCTCAAGCAGGACAAATTGCCCCTGATCCGTCAGGACCCGGGGTACCTGGCACGCAACCAGATGCGTGTGCTCGACGCCAAGGGCAACAGCCTGGACCCGCAGCACGTCGACTGGAACAACCCGCGCGGCATTCTGCTGCGCCAGGATGCCGGGCCGGCCAACCCGCTCGGGCAGGTGGCAATCCGTTTCGACAATCCCTACTCGGTCTACTTGCACGACACGCCAAGCCAGCCATTGTTCGACCGCGCCGCCCGCGCCTTCAGCTCCGGCTGCGTGCGCGTCGAGTCGGCCTTGCAACTGGTCGATCTGTTGCTGGAAGACCACGAGCGCCCCGAAGTCGCCACTCTGCTGCAATCGGGCAAGACTCACGAATACCGCCTGGCCCGCCCGACGCCGATCCTGATGGCCTATTGGACGGCCGACACCGATGCCGACGGTCGCCCCCGCTATCGACCGGATATCTATCATCGCGACGCCGCGCTGCTCGCCGCGCTGAACGCCGCCAGCAACCGTTGATCGGCCGCAGCCCGATCACGTCGGGAAATGCACTCCATTCGTCGGGGACTTTGTCCGCTGCAGCCTGAACCAAGCAGGCTCGGCGTAGTCTTTTGCTGACCGCTCGGCAACCGAATCGATGCCGAGTGTTTCACCATGGGATTCGCCTGAATTACTCAGTGCAATGGATAGCCGAGCAGGACATTTTGAACGCCGACCACAGTGCCCCCGCCGCGACCTGGAATGAAGCCGAGCGGTTGACCGCCTTGGCCCGCTATCGCGTATTCGACGGCACGCCCAATACGGAACTTGATGAGCTGGCAGCGCTGGCCGCAGAGCTGTTCGCCTGCCCGGCGGCAGCGATCCACCTGATCGATCAGCACCACCAGCATTGCATAGCCGCGTTCTCCATCGAGCAACAGCCGCAGGAGCGCGCTTGTTCGGTGTCGGCGCAGGCTATCGAGCAGGCAGATCCGCTATTCGTGCGGCGAGCGGACGAGCTCCGCCCCCCTGTCCGAATGCCCCGTCTCGTCGACGGCCAGCACGCCGACTTCTGCGCCGCCGCCGTACTGCGTGACGCGGACGGACTGCCGCTGGGCACGCTGTCTATCTATGACCGCCAACCACGCGAGCTCAGCGCACGCCAGCGGGCCCAGCTACAGGCATTGGCACGCCAGGCCATGGCGTTGCTGGAACTGCGGCGCATATGCAACGAACAGGCGCGTAGCCGGCAGATCATCGACAGCGCGCAGAATTACGCCATCATCGCCACCGACCTGCGCGGCCTCGTCACCAGCTGGAACAGCGGCGCGCAACAGCTGCTCGGCTGGTCGGAGGACGAGGTTTGCGGCCGTCATGTCGAACTCATGTTTACCGAGCAGGATCGCGCCGCCGATGCCCCCGAGCAGGAAATGCGCACCGCTCTGGAGCAGGGCCGTGCGCTCGACGAGCGCTGGCACCAGCGCAAGGATGGCGCACAGTTCTGGGCCAGCGGCATCCTCACGCCGTTGCTGGAGGATGGACAGCCGCTGGGGTTCGTCAAGATCCTGCGCGACCTGACCGAGTCGCGGATGCGACAGGCTGCGGCCCGCGAAACCGAAGAACGCTATCGCACCCTCGTCGACCTCAGCCCGCAGGTGATCTGGCAGTGCGATGCAGATGGCAGCCTGAGTTTCTGCAACAGCTACTGGACCGACTTCACCGGCCTCGCAATCGAGCAATCGCACGGTGACGGCTGGCTGCAGGCGGTCACCGAACCTGATCGCCAGCGTGTCGCCGAGCAATGGCGGGCCGCGCTGCGTCGGGAGCTGCCGTTCAAGCTTGAGCTGCCGCTGCGCGATGGCGACGGCAGTCAGCGCTGGTTCCAGGCGAGCGCAGCGCCGGTCTACGACGCCGGCGGCAAACTGCTGCACTGGGTTTGCGTCGCCCAGGATGTCGATGCCCGGCGGCGGCTGGAGATGCAGCGCCTGGAAAGCGAAGCCTTCACCCGGCTGCTGCTGGACTCGGCCAACGAAGGCTTCTACTCCATCGATCGCAGCGGCGCGGTCACGCTGTGCAATGATGCCTTCCTCAACATGCTCGGCTTCACCAGCCGCGAAGAAGTGCTCGGCAGGCAGCTGCACCAGCTGATTCATCACAGCCACCCGGACGGTACCCCTTATCCGGTGCAGGACTGCCCCATCCAGCACACCGCCACGACCGGCGAGCCGCGGCATGTCGATCACGAGCTGTTCTTCCGTGTCGATGGCAGCAGCCTGCCGGTGGAATACCGCGTCGCACCGATCTACCGCGACGGCGAGCTGCAGGGCGCCATCTGCACCTTCAGCGACATCAGCGAACGCACCCAGCACCAGGCCTTGCAGGCGTTCCTGCTGGAGCTGAGCGACTGCCTGCAGGCCAGCAGCGAGCGCGTCGACGTCTGCTGCGTGCTTGACGAACGCCTGGCGAAACTCATGCGTTGCGACTGCATCGCCTGGGGCTGGCTGGAGAACGCACGGCTCTCCGTGCAGGCGCAATGGCCGGCCCCTGGCGCAACGAGCAGCACCAGCCAGCATGACCTGGCTGCAGTTGCCACCGAACTGAGCGAGCGGCTGGCTCGCGACAGCATCGTTGTGTTCGACCCGGACCACGCGCCGAGCGAGCCCTTGCGTCGCAGCCTGGCCGCCGACGCCCTGCTGCTGACCGAATTGCCAGGAGCCGAGCCCGGTAACCAGCGGGCAGTGCTGCTGTTCATTCGCAGCCAGCCGAACCGCTGGAGCGCAGACGATATCGCGCTCACTCGTGAGGTGCTCGAGCGCATTCGTCGCGCCGCCGAGCGCGCCTGTGCGAACAAGGCGCTGCGCGAAGCCGAACAGCGCATCAGCCTGGCCAACGAGATCGCTTCGACCGGCGTCTGGGAATACCGCGACAGCCAGCACTCGCTGCACTGGGATGCGCAGCTCAAGGCGATGGCCGGACTGTCCCCCGATGAACCGGGACTGGACGTGCAAGAAATTCTCGCCCGCGTGCATCCGGATGATCGGGGCAAGCTGTTCAAGGCACTGAGCGATACGCTGAAGGGTGAAGGCGACGGCGAGTTCCAGCTCGACTACCGGATGTTCGACACCCGTATCAACAGCTTCATTTGGCTGGCCAACCGCGGACGCCGGCTGGTCGATGGCAACGGCGAAGTGCGCATTCTCGGCACCGCTCGCAACATCACCGCTGAGCGCAGCGCCGCCGAGCGCATGCAGCGCATGAACGAGATGCTCGAGCAGCAGATCCGCGACCGCCAACAGGCCGAGCAGCGGCAGACGGCGCTGATAGAACTGGGCGACTTGCTGCGCGAACAGCATGACAGCCAGACCATCGCGCATGCGGCGGTCAGCGTGATCGGCAGGACCATCGGCATATCCCGCGTGCTGTTCGCCAGTGTCGAGCTCTCCAGCCAGAGCGCCACCATCGAGCGCTACTGGAGCGACGGCAGCTCCGACAGCAGCAGCGAGACGGTCTATTTTGCCGATTACGGCGACTTCTTCTACGACCTTCAGGAAAACGAGCTGGTGGTGATCGAGGATGTGCTGCACGACGCCCGCACCGCCAGTCACGCGGAGAATTTCGCCGAAAGCCTGATCCGCAGCATCGTCTGCGTGCCACTGTTCGAGCAGGGCCGTCTGGCTGCAGTGATGATGCTGCTCGAAGACCAACCGCGGGCCTGGCTGGACGACGACATCTCGTTCATTCGCGAGGTCGCCGACCGCGCCTGGTCCGCCGACGAGCGCATGCGCGCCGAGCGTGCCCTGCGCGAGAGCGAGGAGCAGTTCCGCACGCTGGCTGACAACATGAGCCAGTTCGCCTGGATGGCCGACCCGAATGGCCGCATCTACTGGTACAACAAGCGCTGGTACGACTATACCGGCACCACCCAGGAAGCCATGCGCGCCCTGGGCTGGCGTGCGGTGAATCACCCGGACCATCACGAGCGGGTCAGCGCCTCGATGAAGCGTGCCTTCGCCATCGGCTCGATCTGGGAGGAAACCTTTCCGCTACGCGGCAAGGATGGCAAGTATCGCTGGTTTCTCTCGCGCGCCCTGCCCATTCGCGACGACTTCGGCCAGGTTACCCACTGGTTCGGCACCAATACCGACGTTACCGCTCAAGTCGCCGCCGAGGAGGCGCTACGCGAGCTTAACGACAGCCTGGAACGACGCGTGGCCGAGCGCACCCGTGAACTGGCGGCGATCAACAGCCGGCTGCATATCGAGATGGCCGAGCGCGAACGCGCCGAGGAAGCACTGCGGCATGCACAGAAAATGGAAGCCATCGGCCAGCTCACCGGTGGCCTGGCCCACGACTTCAACAACATGCTCACCGGCGTGCTTGGCGCCCTGGACCTGATTCAGCGCCGCGTCGCCAACGGCAGCACCAGCGATCTGGACCGCTATATCGATGCCGCCACCACCTCCGCCAACCGTGCCGCGGCGCTCACCCATCGCCTGCTCGCCTTCGCCAGGCGCCAGTCGCTGGATCCCAAGCCCGTCGACGTGAACCTGCTGGTGGTGTCGATGGAGGATATGCTGCGCCGTACGATGGGCGAGCACATCCAGCTGGAGGTCGAGCTGCAGGCCGACGCCTGGCAGGCCTACACCGACGGCCATCAGCTGGAAAACGCTCTGCTCAACCTGGTGATCAATGCGCGCGACGCCATGCCCAACGGCGGTCGGCTCGGCGTGCACACGCAGAACCTGCATATCCAACAACGCCAGCCAGATGCCCCCGAACCGGGCGACTACGTCGTGCTGAGCGTCACCGACAACGGCGCCGGCATGTCTGCCAAGACCATTGCCAAGGCGTTCGACCCGTTCTTCACCACCAAGCCGATCGGCCAGGGCACGGGGCTGGGGCTGTCGATGGTCTACGGCTTCGCCAAGCAGACCGGGGGCCATGTCAGCATCGACAGTACGCTGGGCCAGGGCACCCGGGTCACGCTTTACCTGCCGCGCAATCAGGCCGCACGGAACCCCCAGCACCAGCCGGAACAGCCTGCCGAGACGCCCAGTGCGCGGCACGGCGAAACGGTACTGGTCGTCGAGGACGAGGCCGCGGTGCGCATGCTGGTGGTCGAAGTGCTGCAGGAGCTGGGCTATCAGGTGCTGGAGGCGTTCGACTCGGCCAGTGCACTGCCTTACCTGGACGGCGACCAGCGTCTCGACCTGCTGGTCAGCGACTTCGGCCTGCCGGGCCTCAACGGTCGACAACTGGTGGAACGCGCGCGCCAGGGCCGCCCCGATCTGAAGGTCCTGTTCATCACCGGCTACGTGCCGGACGATGAGATGCGCAACGACTTCCTCGGGCCCGGCATGGACATCCTCACCAAGCCGTTCAGCATCGACATCCTCGCCGCGCGCATCCGGCGCCTGATCGACGGTCGCGACTGAGCGCAACCGGAACTCCGATCGGCGTCGCGCACTCTCAGGAAGGACGACAGCACAGAGGTTTCCGCTCATGCGCAAGATACGACTCGCGGCGCTTACCCTCGCCCTGGCACCCCTGGGCACGGCCATGGCCGATGGCCTGGTGCGCGACATCCTTTCCTCCGGCGCGACCACCGCGTCCACTTACCTGACCTTCAAGGACAACAAGCTCGTCGTTCCGGCGCGCGAGGATGCCGGCAGCTTCGTCGCCAGCAATGGCGAGATCCGCGGCCCGTACCTGGAGGCCGCACTGCAGCAGATGCGTCGCGAGCAGCCCGACCTGCAAGCCAGCGACATGGAGCTGGCAACTGCCATCCTGGCGGCCGAACAGCCGCACTGAGCGGCGTGCCAAACCCGCAACCCATATCCGGAGGACAGTTCATGAAGAAGAGCGCTTCAGCCGTCTGGCAAGGCGGCCTGAAAGACGGCAAGGGCACCATCAGCACCCAGAGTGGCGCACTGAAGGACAACCCCTACGGCTTCAATACCCGCTTCGAGGACACGCCCGGGACCAATCCGGAGGAGCTGATCGGCGCGGCCCACGCCGGCTGCTTCTCAATGGCCTTGTCGATGATGCTCGGCCAGGCCGGCCTCACCGCCGAACGCATCGAGACCCACGCCGAGGTGACGCTGGACAAGGACGGTGAAGGCTTCAGCATCACCGCCATCGACCTGACCCTCAAGGCACGCATTCCGGGTGCGAACGACGCTCAGTTCCAGCAGATCGCCAACCAGGCCAAGGAAGGTTGCCCGGTGTCCAAGGTGCTTAACGCACGCATCAGCCTGAACGCGACGCTGGAAGGCTGATCGCTCCTCCGCGCGCGAAGCTCGGGCGAAAAAAAACGCCACACCGTTGCCGGTGTGGCGTTTTCGCATCCGGGGTATCTATCAGCCGCGGATGTTGTAGATGTCCTTCTCGTTCAGCTCGGCGTACTCGTACAACCGCTTGAGATAGGCACTCTGCTGTTCCCACACCTTGGCCGCCACCGGGTCGGCGTTGGCGGAGGCATCGACCACCTCGGCGGCAACTTCCTTCAGGCGGGCCAGCACATCGTCCGGCAGGCGGCGGACTTCCACGCCCTGCTCGCGCAGCTGCTCCATGGCTTCCATGTTCTTGGCGTTGTAGTCGTCGAGCATGTCGCCGTTAACCGCACGGGCAGCGGCCCGGACGATGGCCTTGAGGTCATCCGGCAGGGTTTCCCAGGCCTTCAGGTTGACGTCCAGCTCGAAGGTGACGTTCGGCTCCTGCCAACCCGGGGTGTAGTAGTACTTAGATGCCTTGTGCAGGCCCAGCGCCAGGTCGTTGTACGGGCCGATCCACTCGGTGGCGTCGATGGCACCGGTCTGCAGAGCGGTGAAGATCTCGCCGGCCGGCATGTTGACCACGGTGCCGCCCATCTTGGTCAGCACTTCGCCGCCCAGGCCCGGGGTGCGCATCTTCAGACCCTTGAAGTCGTCGACCGAGTTGATTTCCTTGTTGAACCAGCCGGCAGTCTGTACGCCGGTGGCGCCGCAAGCCATCGGCAGCACGCCGAACGGCTTGTAGACTTCTTCCCACAGTTCCATGCCGCCGCCGCGATGCAGCCAGGCGTTCATTTCCTGCGCGTTCGGGCCAAACGGCAGCGCACAGAAAAACTGTGCCGCCGGCACCTTGCCTTTCCAGTAATAGGGAGCGCCATGGCCCATCTCGGCCGTGCCGCGCGATACCGCATCGAAGACTTCCAGAGCCGGAACCAGCTCGCCCGCAGCGTACACCTTGACGGTCAGCCGACCGTTGCTCATCTCGTTGACCAGCTTGGCGAAGTTCTCCGCCCCGACGCCTACGCCCGGGAAGTTCTTCGGCCAGGAGGTGACCATCTTCCAGTTGAATGTCTGCTGCTCGCTGGCCTGCGCGCTTTCGCCTGCGGCCGGCTTTTCACTCTTGTCGTTGCAGCCGGCGAGTGCGGTGGCCGCCAGGCCTACGCCAGCGGCGGTGAGAATGTCACGACGTTTCATGAGGTTACTCCTTGTTATTTGTTCTTATTGCGCAACGGCAAGGCTACGCTTTTTTGCCGGATCGCCTTGCGCCTTGCGCCTTTCGTTCCGTTTCGAGCGCCTGAGTCAGGCTGAGCGCTGGCTCGCACGGCGAAACCTGCGCCGGAAATGCATACGCCACTTCGGGCTCGACTAACATTAGAGCCTCCGGCGCCTCAAGCCTAGCGCATAAGCTAAAAGTCGTAGGCCGATTGCTGCAACGCGCCAGTGCTGCAAGAATCGACCCTCCCGCCAACCTTGCGTCTACTAAGAAGGACTACCAATGTCCCAGAGCCCCCCGCCCCTGCTGCGCGTGGCTGGCCTCATCGATGCGCTCAACATGCGCCTCGGCCAGCTATGTGCCTGGATCACCCTGTTTCTCGTCATTGGCACCGCCATCGTGGTGGTACTGCGCTATGGCTTCGGCATCGGCGCAATCGCCCTGCAGGAAGCGGTGATGTACGGCCATGCGCTGGTGTTCATGGGCGCCGCCGCCTGGACCCTGCAACGCAACGGCCACGTCCGCGTCGACATCTTCTATCAGAAGTTCAGCAGCCGCCGGCAGACCGCCGTCGATGGCCTCGGCCATCTGCTGTTCCTGCTGCCGGTGTGCCTGTTTCTCGGCTGGAACAGCTGGGATTACGTCAGCAGTTCCTGGGCGACCTACGAGGGCTCCAACGAGTCCGGCGGGCTCAAGTTCGTCTACCTGCAGAAGAGCATCATTCTGCTTCTGGTCGCCAGCCTCGCCCTGCAGGGCATCTCCGATCTGATCAAGGCCGGCTACCGCCTGGCCGGTCGCCTGCCTGAAGCAGAGCAGGAGGTGAAGCATGGGTGAGATCATGGCCATCCTGCTGTTCATCAGCATCTGCTTCGCCCTGATGTCGGGTTACCCGGTCGCCTTCACCCTTGGTGGCATGGCACTGCTGTTCGCCGGCATCGGCGTGGTCACCGGCTCGTTCGACGTGGGTTACCTGCACGCGTTACCGAACCGCATCTTCGGCATCATGAACAACCAGACGATGCTGGCCGTGCCACTGTTCGTCTTCATGGGCGTGATGCTGGAGAAATCGCGCGTTGCCGAAGACCTGCTGGAATCGATGTCGCGACTGTTCGGCACCCTGCGTGGCGGGCTGGCGATTTCGGTCTGCGTGGTCGGCGCGCTGCTCGCAGCCAGCACCGGCATCGTCGGTGCCACCGTGGTCACCATGGGCCTGCTGGCGCTGCCGACCATGCTGCGTCGTGGCTACGACCCGGCCATCGCTACCGGCACCCTCGCCGCCACCGGCACCCTCGGCCAGATCATTCCGCCTTCGATCATCCTGGTTCTGCTCGGCGACGTGATGTCCAGCGCCTTCCAGCAGGCACAGCTGAAGATGGGCATCTTCTCGCCGAAGACCGTTTCGGTCGGTGACCTCTTCGTCGGCGCGCTGATTCCCGGCCTGGTGCTGGTTGGCATGTACATCCTCTACCTCATCGCCGTGGCGATCTTCCAGCCGAAGAAGCTGCCGGCGCTGCCGCAGGAAGAACTGGGGCCGATCGAATGGGGCAAGCTGATCGGTGCGCTGCTGCCACCGCTGGCGCTGATCACTGCCGTGCTCGGCTCGATTCTGGCGGGCTACGCCACCCCGACCGAGGCTGCGGCGATCGGTGCACTGGGCGCGACCTTCCTGTCGATCGCCAAGGGCCAGCTGAATTTCGCCCAGCTCAAGCAGGTCGCCTTCGGCACCACAGAGATCACCTCGATGGTGTTCCTGATCCTCATCGGCGCCTCGCTGTTCTCCCTGGTGTTCCGCGGCTTCGGTGGTGAAGCGTTGATCGAGGACGCCCTACACTCGCTGCCCGGCGGCGTGCTCGGCGCCTTCCTGGTGGTGATGCTGGTCATCTTCCTGCTCGGCTTCATCCTCGACTTCATCGAGATCATCTTCGTGGTCGTGCCCATCGTTGGCCCGATCCTGCTCGCCATGGGCCTGGATCCGGTCTGGCTCGGGGTGATGTTCGCCATCAACTTGCAGACGTCGTTCCTCACCCCGCCGTTTGGCTTCTCGCTGTTCTACCTGCGCGGTGTCACACCCCGCAGCGTACCGACCAGCGTGATGTACAAGGGCGTGCTGCCGTTCATCGCGATCCAGATCGGCATGCTGGTAGTGGCCTACATGTGGCCAGGAATCGTTACCTGGCTGCCGGAACAGGTCTACGGCCAGTAATTGCGACCACAACGCCCGTCCTCGACGGGCGTTGTGCTTTATGGCGGGCGCTCCCGCTACAATCGGCGCCTGTTCATACGCCCGCCCCGCCGATGTCCGCCGCCCCCAACCTGCTCGAGCGCTTCCAGGCGCTGGACCGTTTCCTCACTGCGCACCAGTCGCTCTGGCGGCCGCGGCCGTTCGTCTGCCAAACGCTGCCCTGGGAAGCCGAACACCCCGAGCTGGCCGCCTGGCTGCGCGGCCGTTCGCTGGCCGATGCCGAGGCCGCGCACAACCAGCCGACGACGCTCGGCGCACCCGCACCGTTTGCTGAACTGGCAGGCCTCGCCAACCAGCTGAGCCACCTCGACGCGCTTCCCGCCGGCGAGTCGCCAGCCATGGACCATCGCCACGCCGTCGACGTGCCGGGCCGCAAGACCCTGCAGATCCAGGCCTTCGGCGCCCGCCTACGGTTCGCCGAAGCGCCGACGCACTGGCTGGACTGGTGTGCCGGCAAGGGCCATCTCGGTCGCTATCTCGCCCGCAATGGCGCCGCGCTGACCTGCCTGGAATGGGATGAAACGCTGGTGCAGGCAGGCGCGTATATGAGCGAGCGGCTCGGCATCCCGGCCCGGCACCGCTGCCAGAACGTGCTCGCAGCTGATGCCGGCGAGCAGCTACAGGCCACGCACACCCCCGTCGCGCTGCACGCCTGCGGTGATCTGCATGTACGCCTGCTGCGCCTGAGCGTTGCCAAGGGCTGTCGCCAGCTCGCCATCGCCCCCTGCTGTTACAACCGCACCCGGGACGAAATCTACGTGCCGCTCTCCGAAGCCGGCCGGGCCACGGCGCTGCAACTCAGCCGCGACGACCTCGGCTTGCCGCTGAGCGAGACGGTCACTGCCGGCGCGCGCGAACGGCGCAATCGCGACCAGTCGATGGCCTGGCGGCTGGGCTTCGATCTGCTGCAGCGGCGCCTGCGCCAGCAGGACGACTATCTGCCGACGCCCTCGCTGCCGAGCGCCTGGCTGAAGAAGGACTTCGCCGACTACTGCCGCGACCTGGGCGCCCTCAAGCAACTGCCCGACCCGGGAGAACAGGACTGGGCCGCTCTGGAGCAGGCCGGCTGGCAACGCCTCGCCGAGGTACGCAATCTCGAACTGGTGCGCGGCCTGTTCCGCCGCCCGCTGGAACTCTGGCTACTGCTCGACCGCGCCCTGCTGCTGGACGAGCACGGCTACCGCGTGCGCCTCGGCACCTTCTGCCCCAGCGAACTGACGCCGCGCAACATCCTCCTGCTGGCCGAGCGCTACCGATAACGCGCAAATGTGAAGCGGCCTGAATAAGCCGGCGCAAGTGACCGTCAGCTAACGGTTTACTCGCCGCCCGCAATGGATATAATGGCGACCCTCACTTGCCGGTATAGCTCAGCTGGTAGAGCAACTGACTTGTAATCAGTAGGTCCCGGGTTCGACTCCTGGTGCCGGCACCATAATTGAAAGCCCCGCAGTGCGGGGCTTTCGCGTTTCTGGATGGCGTGTTCTTGCTTTTCACAGCACCGGCCACGTCCACATTGTGTCCACAGTCTTCAACCGCAGCGTTTCAGGACGGTCACCAGAAGCTCCGTTTCCCGGCCATTCAGGTAAAAGCCGCTGTACCTACTCGCGCCATCTCTCAACGTGACGTAGCACCCGGTTGCCCAGTTGTTACCCTCTTTCGGTGTGACGATGGTGATGTCATCCGTGTTGATGATGTAGACGTCACCGGTACCTTCTTCCGTAATTTGCGCGAACGCCATGTGCTTCATTCCTTCTCAGTTTCCGCCGTCGCCAGCGGGTTCAGTGTGACCACCTCAGCCAGATGTCCCGGGCTGAAGTGGGCGTATTTCATGGTCATAGCCAACGAGGCGTGACCGAGGACGCGCTGCAGCGTGAGGATATCGCCGCCGTTCATCATGTAATGGCTGGCAAAGGTGTGGCGCAGCACGTGGGTTAGCTGGCCGGCCGGTAGGTCGAGACGTACCGCGTCGACCGCCTCACCGAATCGCTTGTAGCAATCGCCGAATGGCAAAGCGGCCTTGATCTTCTTCTGCAGATCCTCAGTGATCGGCACCGCCCGGTTCTTCGAGGACTTCGTCCTGGTGTAGTGGATCCGGCAGTCGCGCACCTGGCGAGCGGTCAACCCTTCCGCCTCTGACCACCTGGCGCCGGTGGCCAGGCAGATCCTCGCCACCAGCCCGGCTTTCGGCGAGATCTCGTCCAGGGCGGCGAGCAACGGCTGGATCTGATCGCGCTCCAGGTATGCCATCTCCGTCTCGTCGAACTTCAGCGCCCGCACCTTCGCCAGCGGGTTATCGCCCACCCATTCCCCAAGTCGCTCGAGTTCGTTGAACACGGCGCGCAGGTAGGCCAGTTCGTGGTTCAGGGTATTGGCGCTGACGGGCTTGGCTTTCTCGCCCTTCTTCCGCCCGCTGCCGGCTGTGTCTCTACCGTACTTGCCGGCCAGGCGATCGGCCCGGTACTGCGTGAAGTGGCTGGTGGTGAAGTCCGACGCCCGCGGGTTGCCCATACGAGTGGCCATCGCCTGCAGCGCGCGCTCCCGCTCCTCGCCGCGCTTGAGCGTGCGCCCGTGATTGTTGAACCACAGCGTGACCAGGTCCGATAGCAGGCGCTCGTCTCGCTTGGGCTTCTTCTCGAACGCACCCCGCGCACCGTCGCCCATGATCCGGTTCTGGTAGACCAGCGCCTCGTTCTTCGTCCGGAATTTCTTGCGAATGCGTGGGCCGTTGCGGCCTTCCGGTCGGCAATCGACCTCGTAGCGCCCGTCCTCGAGTTTCTTGATCGACACTGGATCAGACGGGGCTGACTTGCCCGCACTCCGGCGCAATCTCGTCGCACATCAGCCAGAGCGTGTATTTCTTGAACCGCGGGTGGGTGGTGATCTTCAGCAGCGCGAGGGCGCTGACTTCCTTGCGCAAGCCCAGCTCGTAGTTCTTCAGGCTGCTCAGGCTTATCTCCACCTCCGCAGCCATTTCCCCCTGCGTCATCCGTTCCCGGGTGCGCATCAATTTCAGCTTCTCGCCGAGCTCCATTCTCTCCACCCCTTGACATATCCATTTGTATGCTTAAAGTACTCATATGTGTATATATGCAGCACATATGACTAGGAGAGCTTACCAAATGAATATCGTGATCGACACGCCATACACCACAGTTACGGAGCTTGCCCGGCGTACCGGGCAGTCCGAGAGCACGATCCGAAAGGAGATCAAGAACGGTCGCCTCCTCATCCGTGAAAAGACCGAAGGCTCGAAGGAAGCCGTCCTGGTCAACATGATCCACATCGCCATGGAAGCGGCGGAACAGGCCGAGCGAGTCAGAACGGACAACTCCAAATCCAGCTCCCAGCGCTGAGGGGCTAGATATGAAGTTCGAGGAGATCTACCACCGGGATGTGGTCCACGCCCTGGAGAACGACCGGGAGCTGGACTTCGAGTCCATCACCGACACCTACCTGCAGAAGGGCCTGTGCCCGAGCTGCGGCAAGCGCAAGCTGTTCATCAGCCGGAAGAAGCCGTACCAGCTCAAGTGCAACCGCGACAACGAATGCCAATTCGAGCAGAAGACCCGCGAACGCTACGCCCACCTGTTCGAGAACCTGAGCGAGCGCTTCCCGAAGACAGAAGCCAACCCCAACGCCACCGCCGACGCCTACCTGCAGCGCAACCGCGGCTTCGACACCAGCAAGCTGCAAGGCTGGTACAGCCAGGCCCGGCGCAAGCTGAAAGACGAGAGCTGGGCGGACACGGTGCGCTTCCCGCTGTGCGACGGCTACTGGGAACGGATCATCGATGCCACCGCGGTGGCGCGTAACGAAGGCGACAAGGCCGGCATCAAGTACGGCATGAACTACAAGGGCCGGGGCTGGGTGCCGCCGGGCCAGGTCATCAACAAAGGAGACCGGGTCTACATCGTCGAGGGCATCTTCCACGCCATTGCCCTGCACCTGGCCGGCTACAAAGCGATCGCAGCCATCAGTTGCGTCAACTTCCCCTGGGACATCGTCGAGGAGAACCGGGGCAAGGGCGTTACCTGGTGCATCGGCCTGGACGATGACCCCGCCGGGCGCAAGTACATCCCCAAGTACTGGAAGCAGCTGCGCGAGCTGAACGAGCTGGGCTGGGTCGCCTTAGCAGGCGAACGCGACTGGGACGACGTCTACCGCGACGGCGATCTGGACGATGCCTTCCTCGAGGAGGCCTGCTACCGCGGCCGGCTGTTCACCGCCAAGTCACCGATGAAGGTCGCCTACCTGCTCTACATGAAGGGCAAGCGCAGCTTCTTCCTGCTCGACTACGAGAACCGCCTGTACTCGGCGCGCATCAACGTGGCCGAGCTGCAGAAAGACTTGGAAGGCGACGAGGTAGACGGGCATTACACCGATTTCGCCAAACACTGCACCGTCGCCCAGGTGGCCAACTGCGTACCGGAGTTCGAGTACATCCAGCGCGACGCCATCACCGGCGATCAGCAGTACTTCTTCCAGTTCCGTTTCCCCAATGCACGGCAGGACTGCAAGGTGCCGCTGGCTCCCAGCGCCGTGGGCGAGCCTCGCAGCTTCGCCAAGGCGATGCTCGAGCGCACCCCGGGCGGCGACTTCCAGGGCGGCGAGCGAGTGTTGGCAATGCTGCGCAGCCGCTGGCTGGATAACGCCATGACGGTGCGCACCCTGCCCTTCGTCGGCTACGACGAGGAGACTGGCATCTATGTGTTCCAGCAGTTCGGCTATCAGAAAGGCCGGGAGTACCTGGCCAACAAGAATGGCTTCCTGGACGTCGGCCGCGGTGGCCTGAAAACCTCGCTGAACAGCTTTCGCGTGGTGCATGGGCAGGACTTCAAGCCGGACTGGTTCAATGACTTTCTGGCAGTCACCCACTTGAACGGGCTGGCCTCATTGACGTGGTGGACAGGCACTCTTTTCGCCCAGCAGATCCGCCAGCGCCAAGCCAGCTGGATGTTCTTCGAGCTGACCGGCGAGGCCGGTGCCGGCAAGTCGTTCCTGCTGCGCTTCCTGTGGCGCTTGCTGGGCAGGCCGAACCAAGAAGGCGTGAAGCCCAACAGCGAAGGCTCCACCAGCGTTGGCCTGATCCGCGCCTTCTCCCAGGTGAGCAACTTGCCGGTGGTGCTGATCGAGTCGGACACGAAGTCAGTCGACGCTCAAGGCCGTGTAGTGGTGACCCAGTACAACTGGGAGAAGGTGAAGCCGCTATTCGACCACAACGCCACGCTGCGCACGGTGGGCGTGAAGTCCTCGAGCAATGACACCGACAGCCTGATCTTCCGCGGGGCGCTGTGCATCAGCCAGAACGCCAGCGTCGAGGGCGACGAGTCGATCATGACCCGGATCGTGCACATGCACGCCACCAAGGCGCACCACACCTTCGAGCTGAAGGCGCTCTCGCTAAAGCTGAAGGACATGCCCGACGAGGAGCTGGCCGGCTACCTGCGCCACTGCCTGGAAAACGAAGCGGCCTGGCTGCAGCGCTACTTCGAGGCCTTCCCCATCTACGAGAAGCGCCTGCAGGAAAACAGCGCCATCCGCCACCAGCGCATCGTGCTCTGCCACGCCCAGCTGATGGCCGCAGCCCATGCCACCCAGGCCTTCTTTCCCGGCTGGAGCGATCGCACCCTGGACCAGCTGCTCAAGCACATCGAGGCCCGGGCCGTGGACCGTCAACAGCGGGTGAGCAAAGAGGACACCATCGCCTCGCGCTTCTGGCAGATCTTCCACTACCTGAACGAGCGCGTGGTGACGGTGCAGGAGTCAGGCGAAGCCCCCAAGGAGATCACCCAGGAGACGCTGAACCACAGCGCCGACAAAGGCCTGATCGCGATCAACATCGAGCACTTCCACAACGCCTGCCGCCTGGCCGGGCAGGAGGTGATCCCCGCCGTACAGCTGATGCGCGCCCTGCCACTCAGCACCACTTACCGCTTCCTGGAGAATCGCAAAGTGCGCTCGGTGATCGAGAAGCGCTCCCTCCAGTGCTGGGTGTTTGCTCGGGGGAACTGGGCATGCTGAGCCGTATGCGTCAGGCGGGCGTGTGTGTGCGTATAGGGGGATATGGCTCCCGGTGTGTATGGCCATGTCTGGTCCGGAACATCCGGAACATTGGAATTATTGAAAAAGAAACTCTTATAGAACAAGGAGTTACCAATAGAAAACCGTTCCACCAGCACCGGAACATAGTGGAACACGCCGGAACAAGCTGTTCCGCAATGTTCCGCAATTGTTCCGCCAAGCCCTTTTCACCGGAACGGCCTGTAGCCCTTACCGCGCGCGGCCTCCAGCGATTCGCCCGAAAAACCTGTTCCGGCATGTTCCGGCAGCGGGGGAACACCACAAACAGGGCTACAGCCCGCGTGCCGTCTGGCGTCCAGCCCTTTTCCCGGAATGCCTGTTCCGGATGTTCCGGGGGGTCGCACCCCGTGACGCGTGCGTGTGGGGTGGCAGCGCCATGACCACGCCAGCGATTTCCACTGACGAAGCCATGCTCCGGGACTGCCTGGCGCTCGACATGCTGAGCCGCTGGACGCCTCGGCAGATCCGCGAATGGCTCGCTGACCCGGCTTTCCCCGACGACTACCGCGAAGACATGCGCCGCCGCTTGAACCAAATGAGAGAGGAGTACCGCAACCATGAATAGCCACCCGCTAATGCCGTTGATCACCGGCGAGCAGCTCGCCACAGCAGCACAAACCCTGGGTCCGCTGCTGCCGATCGGCACCGATCCCTTCTTTGTCGCCTGGAAGAAGGGCGTCGAGCTGATCGGCGGCGAAGCGTTCCCATTTGCCCAGGGCGGCATTAATACCTGGGCTGACGCCCAGTTGGGCCCCCTGCCCGCGCTGCTGAAAACCCTGAACAGTCTCGACCTTCCGCGCCGCGCCCTGCTGCTGACGATGATCAGCCTGGAACGCCCCGAGCAGGCCCACTGGATCACCCGCGAACTTGGCATGCACTACGGCCACCTGAGCGCCCGCCAGCTGGGCGACGACGTGTTCGCCGCCACCTTCGACCTACTCCGCACCCACCACTGAAAGGAGCAACACCATGACCAAGCAAACTCAGACCCCCACCGCCAAGCCTATGAGCAAGCTGCTGGATTCCATGCACCTCCTCGAGCGCTCGCACGAAGAACTCATCGACGCCGAGCAGCGACTGGCGGACGCCAAGCGGTCCTTCGACGAGCAGGTTGCCCATATCAACACCGCCTACACCGCTGCCTGCAATCGCGCCATCGAGATGGGTGAGAAGAACTTCCCCGAGAGGTTCGCGCTGCGCGGCCTGGTGCTCACCTTTGACGACGAGGGCGGCTGCTCCGTCGAGCGGAGCGCGATCGTCGAGCCGTATGAGCTGCTGGGCTGGGCCAGGAAAGCAGGCGAGGAATCAACTCCATGCGCCTGACCTACTGCGCCAACGGCGTCTCCGGCCATATCGATCTGCCGATCGCCTGCATCGAGGTGATGACCGCCGAATCACTAGCCGAGCTGGCCGCGAGCTGCCACTGGCGTGACCACCACCCGACCGCGCTGCCAGGCGAGCTGACGCGGGTCCACCTGCAGGACCTGGACGGCAAGGAATTGGGGATGTTCGAAGTGCGGCGCGAGATGCGCCCGGTATTCACGGCCAGCGCCCTACCCGGGCGGGGCTGAAAGAAGGGTGTCGAGGAGCTGCAACTCCCCGACACCTACCACCAGCAAAGGAGCAACACCATGCAAGCACAACACCCAAGCGGCAGCGGAGCAAAGGCTACCACAGCACCCCGTCACCTATTGGTGACCGCCACGTCCATCGTTGGCGAGGCGCTGGTCCGCTACCAGGTGCAGAAAACCGCCGAGGCGCGCATCCGCCTGGAAAGCGTGGCCGACATGGCCCACCGGCTCGGCGAACTCACCCCGGCCGACGCCGCGGTGATCACCAAGCTGCTCGCCCAACCCTGCGCCGCGCCCCGTGCCGCTGCGCCTACTTTGAATTGAGGTGCCTCATGCAGAACACGAAACCGCTGGACGACCTGGAGCTGTACGAGCTGATCGTTGCGGCCTACCCCGAGAAATTCGCCGCCCGTGAAAAGGCTGGCGATGACATCTGGGACGAAGTGATGGAGTTCATCGAATGCGAGCTGTGCGGCGACCAGCTCGAAGACTGGCAGGGGCTGGCTCGTTTCCTGGGGCGTATCGTCATGCTCACCATGCCGATGGCGAGCGCAGTCACCGGAGAGGCTCGGCACTGTCTTGGCCCTATCGAAACCAGCAATGGCAAGCGTTTCATGATGGCTGCCGTCGTGCGCGATGTCGTGAAAACTGAGGAGGTGGCCCATGGCTGATTCAACCCCGATGCAGACCGAGCGAGAACTATCCGCAATCCAGCAGATCCTCGACCTGATTCTAGATGAATGCCGCTACTGGCACGGAAGGGACGAAGCAAGGCGCGGTGGGTTTGCGATTCTGTACGACGCCGCGAGAGAGGTCGCTGATAAGGCGAGCCTCACCGCTCAGCTCGCACAGCGCACCATCGGCAAAGAGGTCCTCATCGTGTGGAATGAGCGTGCGGAGGAAGGCGTGGTGTTTAGCGATCGCTCCGACGCGCATTACGCAGCGACGGGCCGTCCAATGCCTGGCACATTCGGAGTCTCGACTATCGGGGATGCCTTTCGTGAAAGCTTCGCGGATGACGAGCCCGAGCTGCAATTCCCGATTATCCGCGCCACGCTTCCTGTCACGGGAGCCCACCATGACCGTTGAAATCCGCACCCGCTTCACCGGCATGACCTACATGGCCACCGTGCGCGGTGAGAAACAGACGGCGAGCTGCACCATCGATGCCCGCCACGCTGCCGAGGCGCTGGCCAGGAAGCTGGGCTTGGCGCCGGGCCTGCTCCAGGAACAACCCGACCTGCTCAACCCGCGCGAGCGCACCACCTTCACCCACCCGGGTGACCTGCTCGAGGAGGTGGCCCATGGCTGACGCCGTCGTTCAGGTGCTCGAGGAGGCACCCGAAAAGCTCTGCAAGAAGTGCGACGAGCACTGGCCGGCCGATAGCGAGTTCTTCTACCGCCAGGCCGCCAAGCCGGACGGGCTGAGCGATATCTGCAAGGCCTGTTACGCCGAGCTGCCCAGCGTGCAGAAGCGCAACCGCGACAAGCACGGCCGGCTGCTCTCGGTATGGGAACAACTGGACCTAGAGCGCACCGGCAGCAACCCGCCGATGTGCATGTGAGGAGAACGCGATGCTGATCGATGGACAACTGATCGCGGTACCCGAGGCGCAGCAGCGACAGGCGCGTGAGCAGCTGGATCTGCCATCCAGCTTTGCGCTGGTGGAGGCGACCCAGCTGCTGCAACACGAAACCGGCAACGGCGTGGTGCAAATCCCGCTGCCGCCCGGCCTGTTCGTGGTGGCCTTCGAGGACCTGAGCGGCCAGCGCCGCTACGGTGTGGTCACCTTGGAGGTCGGCCAATAACCTGAAAACGAGGCGACACGCAGCAACAGAAAGAGCGCTACGGCGCTCTTTTTTGTGCCCGAAGAAAGAAAGTAAGAAAGTAAGTAAATAAGTAACTATGTAAATACTTAAATACGGATCAAAGCAGCTCGGGAGCAAAAGCGCTTTTGTGCTTTTGCCCTTTTGTACATTTAACGAAATGACGCAATGACGAAGCCGTCAATTAACGCAATAACAAATTCGCCGGCATTGACCAACCAGAATTAGGAAAGACGAATTCTAGCCACCAATCCTGACAGAGCCCGTCGCGCGGGCCTCTTAGCACGGTTTCGGCTGTGTCATCAGCACCTTCTAGATTATTTTTATCGGTTATAAAAAGTGCTTGACGCTGCAAAAAATCGATACCTAAACTTCAAGCCCTGATATGTACCACCAAGGGAACGGTAGTAATGGAACACGAACTTCATGCTGCAATTAACACGATGATCGATGAGATGGAGGACGTAGCAAACGTAATTGCTTACATGGGAACTGCCGCTGCGGCAGGAACCGGGGACGCGGCCGTGAACGAGGGGCAGCGGTTGATTCTGCAGATGGTAGAAGTTCGCATCAGGAACAACGTAAAGGCGTTGGCCAGCGCGCTGCGTCAGCCAGTCGCGGCGCCGAGCTGTTCGAACAGCTGACGCTGTTGCGCTCGAGGCAGCTGGCGGAGACGGTCGAACAGCAATTGGTCAACCGCCCCAGCTGCAGGGCGCAGCGCGTGCGAGTAGGTGAGGTTCATCACGAAGGTATGACCGCACAAGGGGTCCAGGCACTGGCAGTAGAGCCTGGCGAAGTTTTCCGAAAGCTCGTCGCGAGATCCGATCCGAGCTTTTCCCCGACAAGCGTTGCAGTTGATTCGCACCCGTAGCCCCTCCCCCGAGGTATCCATACGGGTACTATTCTGCCACAACATCTAGTGGCCATTTCGAATCACTGCACGCTATGGGTAGTCCTCGCCGCCGTTGGGCACCCGGCACCGATGAATTCGTCGCAGAGCCATTCCCGACCCTTTCCAGGCACCGTACTTGTCGATCGCCAGCAACGCGTAGTTGGAGCAGCTGGGCTCGTAGCGGCAGGCGCCCCTCAATCGCTGCGGCGCCGTGGCCTGGTAGAGCCGGATCAGCGCCTTGATGACAACCGTGCTCAACGCGGCCGGCGGAAGCTGATCACGTAATAGGTGCTGTTCGAGGCCTTGCGCCCCGCCAGCGCATCGAAGCAGCCCGCCTGCACCTGAACGCCCACGCTGTCGATTCGATAGAACTCCCAGCCCTCGGCCGCGTACTGGTTCGCGATGGTTTCGAGATATACCGCCGCCTCCTGCCCGTTGTGCTTGCTCGCCTTCACCTCGATGCTCGGCGGCACCTGAACCATCTTGTATTCGTACATCGTCTGTCCTTAGAAATTCATGGCGGAATGCCATCACGAATTCTAAGGTCGTCTGCATATATCAGCAAATATGCACATATGTCGCATTCAGCCCGCCGCCGGCTCGTTCCAGGCCACACGCCGATCGGCGCGCAGCGTGGCGTTGATTTGCAGGAACAGCATGGCGATCGGGCGGATCTCGTTGTTGGTGAACACGCGGTCGATCTTCTCGATGTCGCCGAAGCCGCTGGAGTTCTCCGGCATGATGCCGGCCAGCGCCGGGTTCATGCGGTGCGCGGCGATCACGTCCGCCCGGGTGATGTTCTTGATCCGCTCGAACTCGTCTTTGGTGGCCACGTCCCCCACCGGAATGATCTGAATAGCCTTTTCGGTACCGCCCGGGATGTTGACGAACATCGAGCGGAAGTTGCCCACCCCTTTGCTGCCCTTGATCTGCTCCTGGAGCTTCTTCTCGTCCTCCTCGGTGAGGTCCGGGTCGTTGGTATAGAAGATGAAGCCCGCGTGGGCGCCGTTGTTGTAGTAGCGGCGGCGGAACAGCGTGGCGCTCTCGTTGAGCAAAAGCGAGTGCATGCCGCCCAGGTAGTCGGGCACGCCGTAGACGTTCTGCTCGACGTCGTAATCCATCACGTGCTCCACCTCGTCCTCCTCGAAGTGCAGTTCCTGCCCCTTGGGCAGCAGCATCACGAAGCCCCCGCCGACCTTGCGCCGCATGTTGATCGCCGGCAGGTGCTGCAGCTCGAGCACCTGGCCGATGATGTTGCGCATGCGCTGGAAGTAGGCCTCGCCGAAGACGATGAAATCGAGCGCCGCGCGGCCCATGGTCTGCGCGCTGCAGCCGACCGAGGGGCGGAAGTCACGCAGCAGCAGGTTGCGCTTGAACTTCGGAATGGCGCCGTGGTGGGCGTTGGCGCGCAGCAGCTTGGCCAGCCCGGTGCGCGACACCGGCGGCGTGTACAGGCGCCCGTCGTCGCTGGCGAACACGCCCAGGTACTGGCCCATGTTTTCGGCCAATACCGATTCTGGCGCGCCGAACGAGAACGCCTTGGGCGCCCGGTTGGTTGCTTGTTGCTGCTGCGGTTTGCGCTTTGCCATGGCTGACCTGTTCGAGTGATGACCAGCGGCTGCGCCGCCGTTTGTTGGTATTGAGGGGTTCATGGGCCAGCGCGTGCATGATCGCCCAGGCGATGTCGGCGTGGCCGGTCGCTTCGGTGCGTGATGCGCTGTAGGTGATCTGGCCGCTGGCGGTGGCGCCGCGCTTGATCGTCAGGAAGGCCGCGGCAATGTCGTTCCAGCCGGCGTCCCATTCGATGCGGCTGCCCTGGACGGTGTCCTGCGCCTTGAGCACCAGGGCGTTCTTCGTCTCCAGGCTGTAGTGGATCGGCGTGGCCCGCGGGAAGAAGTCGCGCACCAGGTCGAACACGCCGTAGCCCACCCCGGTGATGTCGATGCCGATGTGCACGACGTTGAAGCGCTCGGTGAGCTTCTTGACCTGGCCGGCCTGGTAGGTGAACGAGTGCCCCCGCCAGCTGTGCTTCTCCAGGATGCGAAACTTGCCACCAGCCTCCAGCGGTGGCGCGACCACCACGCAAGTGGCATCGTCGCGGGTGCGGCTGGGGTCGTAGCCGAGCCAGACCGGGCTGTTGCCAAAGGGCCGCGGCGCGTTCGGGTCGGGGTCGTAGTCGGTCCACAGGCTCTGGTCGGAATAGCAGCGCTCGAGGTCGGCCAGGCTGAAGACGCTCTGCGTGCTGTCGATGAATTTGCACATGTAGAGCTGATCGAAGCGGTCTTCGTCGTTCTCCAGGCGCAGGCGATCGATGTCGAACAGGTCGCAGCCGCCGGCCACGGCGTCCTCGATGGTGATGATCTTGCGCCATTGGCCGTCCGGGCAGAGCGCGCCCTGGTGGATGGCCGCTTCGCTGGGCCACTCCTGCCCGAGCTTCTTGCCGCGCTTGCTGTTGCGGAATTCCTCGCCCGTCCAGAACGGGTAGGCCTGGTGGGTGACGGCGCTGGGCGTGGAAAAGTAGGTTTTTCGCCACTTTTTGTGGGTGGCCATCGCCCCGGCGAGGCTGTTCAGCTTCTCGAAGTCGCGGATCCAGAAGTACTCGTCGATGTAGACGTGCCCGTGGTGACCCTGGGCGGTGCTGCTGTTGGTGCTGAGAAAGCGCAGTTCTGCCCAGGGCTTGCCGTCGCGGCTCAGCACGATGGGGTTGCCGGTGAGCTGGATGCCGAACCACTCGGCAGCGAAGGCGATGATGTAGCTGCGGAAGATCTCGGACTGCGCCCGGCTGGCCGAGAGAAACATCTGGTTGTCGCCGGTCAGCACCGCATCCATGAAGGCTTCGGCAGCGAAGTAGTAGGTCAGGCCCACCTGCCGGCTTTTCAGCACATTGCGGATGCGGCAGGTCAGCGGATTCTGTTTGGCGGCGAACAGCTCCTGCTGGTAGCCGAACATGTTGGCCGTGAACTTCTCCAGGAAGTCGACTTCGGAGAGGCCGGTGACGTCGTTCTTCGGCTTCTTCTCCCGCCGTTCACCTTTGCCGCCCCGCCGCTGTTGGCGCTCACCCTGTTGCTCCCTGCCCTCGCTCCGCTCCCGCGGCGCGTCGTGGGCCGACTGCTGCGGCTTGGCGCATTGCTTCAGCAGGCGTTCGCGCACGGTGGTGAGGCGGTCCAGCTCGTCCAGCTCGCCCTTGGCCAGCGTGCCGGGTTTTTCCAGCAGCAGGGTGATGCGCCGGCTGACGGCGGTCAGCGGCTCCTCGTCCGTCAGCATCTCGTCCCAGCCGCCCTTGGCGATCCAGTAGTAGACGATCCGGACGTTGGGCAAGCCGAGTTCGGCCTGTATTTCGCGCGGCTTGGCGCGGCGCAGGTACAGGCGCTTGGCGGTTTCTTTGATCTCGATGGAGTAAGGCATGCGCCGCAGTCTATGCGGCGAAAAAGAGGCAAACGCGCAGATAAATTGCGGGCAATTCCTAGATTTCGCAGCTAGGAACGGGGCGAAAGCAAAGCGTTTGAGGGGTACCTGGGCGGTGCCTATGGTGGCGGCATCTGAACCCCGACAGAGCCGAAAAGTTCATGCCTCGCACCCTTGTATCTGACTGGAAACGTGTGGCCACCAGCGGCAAGACCGCCGACGGTCGGACCATCGACGCGCAGGACCTGCGCGACATGGCCGAGAGCTACGACCCCGCGCTGTATACCGCGACCATCTGGTACGAGCACATCCGCTACTTCGGCAGCCTGGGCACCGTCGCCGAGCTGAAGGCCGAAGACGTGGAAGGCGGCAAGGTCGGCCTGTTCGCTCGGCTCAAGCCCAACGAGTACCTGCTGCAGATGAACAAGGCAGGGCAAAAGCTCTTCACCTCGATCGAGATCAACCCGGACTTCGCCGACACCGGCAAGGCCTACCTGGGCGGCATGGCCGTCACCGACGAGCCCGCCAGCGTGGGCACCGAAGAGCTGCACTTCTCCCGCCGCGCGGAGAAGGGCAACTACTTCGCCAACCTCGAGCCGCTGGGCGAGCTGAGCGCCGCGCCCGAAACGGACGAAGCCGCCGCCCTTTCCTTCTTCACCCGTCTGTTCAGCGCCCTCGGCAAGGGCGGTCCCGAATCCCCCGCAACCCCCAAAGACGAGAGCACCCCAATGGATCCGAAAACCGTGCAGGCCTTCGCCGCCGCGGTGGACAAGCTCGGCACCGTGGCCACCAGCCTGGAAACGAGCGCTGCCACCTTTGCCGCCAAGCCCACCGAGCCCGAGAAGCCCGCCGTCACCGAGCCGGAAGCCGGCAAGGACGGCGACAAGGCCACCGGTATCACCGCCGAGCAGTTCAACAGCCTGAAAACCTCGCTGGACGACCTGACCGAGAAATTCAACACCGCGCTGAACCAGGGCAAGGGCAAAGACGTGCCCAACACCACTGGCGCGGCCGACGACAAACAAGAGGCCGTGTACTGATATGAGCCTGAGCCAAGCAGCCCGCCTGAAATTCAGCGCCCTCGCCGTTGCGATCGCCACCACCTATGGCGTGGAAAGCGTGCGCGAGGAATTCAACGTCACGCCGACCCACGCGCAGACGCTGAACGAAAAGATCACCCACAGCTCGGCCTTCCTGTCCCGGATCAACGTGATCCCGGTCAGCGAGATCAAGGGCGAGAAGGTCATGCTGGGTACCAGCGGCACGGTGACCGGCCGTACCGACACCAGCAACGCCGACCGCGTCGCTCGCAACGTGCTGGGCCTGGACGGCCAGGGCTACGAGCTGTTCGAAACCCACAGCGACGTGGCGCTGAAGTACGCCAGCATCGACGCCTGGGCCAAGTTCCCGAACTTCCCGCAGCGCTATTCCGCCGCGGTGCAGAAGCAGATCGCGCTCGACCGCATCATGATCGGCTGGAACGGTACCAGCGCCGCCGCCACCACTGACCGCGTAGCCAACCCGCTGCTGCAGGACGTGAACAAGGGCTGGCTGCAGATCGCCCGCGAGCAGGCGCCGGAGCAGGTGCTGGCCCAAGGCGCCAAGGTCGCCGGCAAGATCCAGATCGGCGCGACCGGCGACTACGCCAACCTCGACGCCCTGGTGCACGACGTGTCCCTGATGATCGACGAGGAGTTCCGCGACGGCGGCGACCTGATCGCCATCGTCGGCCGCGAGCTGCTGGCCCACGACAAGGCCAAGCTGTACGCCGCCCAGGGCGACACCCCGACCGAGAAAGAACGCATCGAGATGGCCCAGGTGATCGCCACCTACGGCGGTCTGCCGACTTTCACCTGCCCGCACTTCCCGGGCCGCGGCGTGGTGGTCACCAGCTGGGACAACCTGTCGATCTACTTCCAGGACACCAGCTGGCGCCGGCACATCCAGGAGAACCCCAAGCGCTCCCAGGTTGAGGATTACAACAGCCGCAACGAGGGCTACGTGATTGAGCAGCTGGGCAAGTTCGCGGCCATCGAGTCCGCCAACGTGGAGTTCGTCTGACATGAGCCTGGCCCTAGCCCATAAGCGCCGCGTGCGCGAACAGGGTGCGGCAGCAGCGGCCACCGGTGCGCGGGCTTACACGCCCGCCACCGCCCTGGCCGGCCCTGCCAACGCCCAGAAGCACCTGGCCCTGATGACCACCGCGATGGATGCGGACCTGGAACGCATCAGTGCCATCAACAGCCGCGAGACACGCCAGGCACTCAAGCGCGACGAGCTGCTGCCCAAGTACCTGGACTACGTGCAGCGCTACCGCGAATCGGGCCTGAACCACCCTAACCCGGTGCTGATGCAGGTGCTGGTCTGGCTTTTCGATACGGCGCAGTTCGAAGCCGGCATCGAGCTTGCCGACTTCGCGATTGGGCAGGGCCAGCAGCTGCCGGAACGCTTCAAGCGTGACGTGCAGACCTTCGTCGCCGACGAGCTGATCGACTGGGCCGAGGCCGAGCACAAGGCCGGCCGCAGCCCGGAACCCTACGTGTCGCAGCTGCTGCCGCGCGTGGATGGAACCTGGGACGGCTTCACCCAGGGCGGTGAAGGCGAGCGCCCCGCCCCCTGGGAGCTGTTCGAGCGCATCCCGGCCCGCTACCACAAGTTGCTCGGCGTGCTGGCCATGGAGCGTAAGGACTGGGCCCCGGCTGTTGCGCACCTCAACCGTGCCACCGAGCTGTACCCGGAAATCGGCGTGAAAACGCGCCTTGAAGGTGCCGAGAAGGCGCTGCGCAAGCAGCAAGCCGAAGCCGGTACCGCGTAACCAGCTACCCCCCCCCAGCGGGGCCTGCCCAGGTGTTCCGGCTTTGAGCCAGTACCACCCGACGCAGTCACCCCGCCCTATTCGAGCGGCCAGCGATGAGCTTTTCAGGTAAACCGACCACCCTGGTGGACCAAGCGATAGAGAACGACGGCTTCTGGCCTGACCTCTCCGTCGCCGAGTTCCAGAAGGGCTACCGCCTGCCGGCGGAGTACCTGAGCGAGCTGCTGGCCGAGGGCATCGCCTTTGCCATGGGCGAAGTGAACGTCGACCTGGCCAAGCGCAAGGCGGATTGGCAGGCGGCCGGCATCGCCAACGTTGAAAGTGCGGACCCCATGGTCCTGCCGGAGCGCACATTTCACGTAGCGACGTACAAGCGCGCCGTGTACTGCCGCGCCAAGGCCTACCTGCTGCAACAGTTCGCCACGGTGAACCGCCGTGAGTCGGCCGTGAACATCGCCAAGGAATCACCCGCCACCGAAGACCAGTTCCTCGCCTTCAGCCAACAGGCCGTGCGCCTGCTGCAGGGCCGTGGCCGGATTACGGCGGTGCTGCTGTGAACAAGCTCCGCGCCCTGACCACCTTTTTGCTCGAGCGCCGTTTGGTCGCTCCGGAACAGCTCGACAGCTGGGCCGAGCAGGTCACGCTCAACCTCACCTGGAAGCCCGACCTGGACGGCCTGCACCTGGGCGACATGCGCTACCGCGCGGTGATCGTGATGGAGCGCTTCGCCGACCACCCGGGCCGGCTGATGGCCCTGCTCGGCAGCTGGCTGGAGAACTTTGATCCCGATCGCGACAACTCGCTGCCGGCGCCGACCTTCGACATCGAGCAGCTGGACAACGACCTGGCCGACGTCGAGCTGACCCTGGAATTCATCGAGCCGCAGTACCTGGCCGAAGCCGACGACGGCGAGATCGAGGCCTTCGGCAAGCGCTGGGCCTTCGTGCCGTTCGATCTGTGGATTGCCGAGCACGGGGAGGTGGCCAGCCATGGCGCGTAGCACCTTCGAAATGGATGTGAAGAACATCCTGGGTGTCCGGGAACAGCTGGCTCTGCTGAACCTGCCACCCAAGCTGCGCCGCCGACTGTTGAACCAGGTCGGCAAGCGCATTCGGACGATGAGCCGCCAGCGCATCCGCGAGCAGCGCAACCTGGACGGCACGCCCTTCGAGCCGCGCAAAGGCGACGGCAAGGGCAAGAAGAAGATGGAAGCCGGTCTCGGAAAGCTTTTGCAGATCACCCGCGTGAACGCCGAAGTGGCGGAGCTGGGCTGGAAAAACGGCCTGACCCGCTGGATTGCCACCCAACAGCACCACGGCAACAGCGAGCGACGCACGGCAGCGCAGATGAAGCGCTGGAACACCGTTCGCCCGGGGCAAGGCGCGACCGAAAAGCAAGCCAAGCGGCTGCGCCGCCTCGGCTTCCGCGTGCGCCAGGCGGGCAAGAAGAGCCTCACCCGCCCTTCGGTGGCCTGGATCCTGGAGCACGTGCAGTACCAGCAGGCCGGCTTGCTGATTCGAATCCTCACTGATGGCAACGCTGAGTCATCCGGCACCCAGAGCTGGGAGATCACCCTGCCCAAGCGCCAGTTCCTCGGTGTGGATTCCGACCGCGACACCCGGCTGCTGGTGAACCAGGTGCTCGAACAAATCCTTAACTCACCCCGCTAGCGAGGCACTGCATGGCACTCGGCAAAGTCAGCGTCAACAATCTCAACCTCGGCCAGGGTGCCGTGACCGAGATCGAGCGCTATTTCCTATTCATCGGCCCGGCCGCGGCGAACGTCGGCGAGCTGATCCCCCTGAACACCCAGAGCGACCTGGATGCCGCCCTGGGCGTTGACGACAGCGACCTGAAGCGGCAGATCACCGCGGCGCGCCTGAACGGCGGCGACCGCTGGGCCTGCCTGGCTGCGCCGATCGATGCGGTAGCCGGCAGCTGGCAGGACGCCCTGGAGTACTCCCAGCAGCAGGGCTTTTCGGTCGAGGCGGTGGTGATCACCTCGCCGGTGACCAGCGGCGCCGAGCTGAGCGCGATGCACGACGCCGCGGTGATGCTGAACAGCACCTATGGCCGCCGTGTGTTCGTGATGGCGGCCACCGCCGGTTGCGATCCGGACCTGCAGACCTGGAACCAGTACCTGATCGAGCAGCGCGCCATCGTCCAGGACCTGGCGGCGCCGCGCGTGCTGGTGGTACCGCAGCTGCACGGCAACGACCTGGGCGTGCTGGCCGGGCGCCTGGCCAACGCCGCAGTGAGCATCGCCGACAGCCCCATGCGCGTGGCCACGGGCGCCGTGCTGGGCCTGGGCGAAACGCCGGTGGACGTCGACGGCATCCCGCTGCCCTCGGCGATCCGTGCCGAGCTCGACACTGCCCGTTTCAGTGTGTCGCAGACCTACCCCGACTACCCGGGCGTGTTCTGGGGCGACGGCAACATGCTCGACGCGCCGGGCAGCGACTTCCAGGTGGTGGAGTACCTGCGCCTGGCGGACAAGGCCGCGCGCCGCGTGCGCATCCTGCTGATTCAGCGGGTCGCCGATCGCCGCTTGAACAACACCCCCAACGCTATGGCCGCGGCCACCAGCGCACTGATGGCGCCGCTGCGTGCCATGTCGCGTTCGGTGCAGTTCGCCGGCCAGGTGTTCCCGGGCGAGATCGAGCCGCCGAAAGACGGCGACATCGTCCTGGTGTGGCAGAGCAAAACGAAGGTCGAGGCCTACCTGAAGCTCAAGCCCTACAACTGCCCGAAAGACCTCACGGCGAACATCGCCCTCGACCTTTCCAACGACGATTCGGAGTAAGCCCGCATGGCACGTATCGGTGGCAAAAACTTCGACGTGAACCTGGGCGATCTGCTGGTTCACGTCGAGAGCTGCACCCTGGACATCACCGACAACACGGCGGTGGCACAGGACAAGGGCGTGCCGAATGGGCACGTGGATGGCGACGTTTCCGCCGGCGGCGAGATGGAATTCGACACCGCCAACTTCAACCTGCTGATCGAGGCCGCCAAGCGCGCCGGCAGCTTCCGCCAGCTCGATCCGTTCGACTCGGTGTTCTTCGCCAAGGCCGGCGAGGAGGAGCTTCGCGTGGAGGCCTTCGGCTGCAAGTTGAAGGTATCCAGCCTGCTGAACATCGACCCCAAGGGCGGCGAGAAGAGCAAGCACAAGGTGCCCTTCGACGTCACCAGCCCGGACTTCATCCGCATCAACGGCGTGCCGTACCTCGCTGCTGAAGAGATCGAGGGCCTGCGCTGATGGCGGACTGGGTCGATCGCGCGGTTGACCGCGAAGAACGGGAGCTGGAGCGCGCCCTGGCCGCCCAGCTGGCCCGCTCACCGAACGGCCCGAGCCTGCACCACTGCCAGGACTGCGACGAGGAGATCCCCGCCAAGCGCCGCGCGCTGGGTGGGGTGACCCGCTGCACCCCGTGCCAAACCCTTTTCGAGAAGCGAGCCACCCGATGAGCAAGAGCCCCTGGCCGAACTTCAGCTACGCCGAGCTGCGCTGCAAATGCGGCCGCTGCGGCAGCGACGGCACCGAGATGGACCCAGCCTTCATGGAGGCGGTGCAGCAGCTGCGCGAGCTGTACGCCCAGCCGCTGGTGGTGAGCAGCGCCTACCGCTGCCGCCAGCACCCGGTGGAGGCGCGCAAGACCAAGCCCGGCGCACACAGCACCGGCGCTGCGCTGGACATCGCCTGCAGCGGTGCGGCGGCGGTTTCCATCCTGCGCCTGGCCATGACGCTGCCCTTCACCGGCATCGGCATTCAGCAGAAGGGCAGCGGGCGGTTCATTCACCTGGACATGGCGCCGGCCGAGCAGCTGCCCCGCCCGATGATCTGGAGCTACTGACCATGAAGTACACGTTCAAGACCCAGGTAGTGGCCTGTGCGCTCGCCCTGATCGCCACCCTGGCCGTGGCCGCGTGCACCGCGAGCAACCCGGTCGCCACCGCCGCCGGCACGCTGGTGAGCCGCTACTGCGCGGCCCCGGAGATCGGCCGCAGCGTGCTGCGCGAGGCGATCGCCACCAGCACGGCGCCGAACCGGATCCGCGTGGAGTGCGCCGCCGATGCCTTTTGAAAGCGACCTGGAGCTGCGCCATGTGCCCGGCGACGCGCTGTGGAAGGTGGTCAAGCCGCTGCAGTACCGCACCGCCGACCAACGCCGCGTGATCGTGCCGGTGGGTTACCGCACGGACCTGGCCAGCGTGCCGCGCCTGGCCTGGCGCATCGTGCCGCGCGACCACGTGCAGGCCCGCCGGCCGGCCGTGGTGCACGACTTCATCTACACGAACCTGACCCACCGCTTCACCAAGCGCGAGGCGGACAGGATCTTCCACGCTGCCCTCCTCGAGGAAGGCATGAACAAGGCCCTCGCCTGGCTGATGCACGCCGCGGTGCGCATCGGCGGGCGTGGCAACTGGAGCGCCTGACATGGGCCTGCTGGAGAACCTGATGAACCTGCTGCCGGAGCTGCTGCTGACCGCCGTGATCGGCTTCCAGGCGCATCTGTTCCGGCAGGTGAGCGAGGCGCGACGCGAGCACCTGGAGCTGCGCGTGGAGATCGCCCAGAACTACCCGAAAACCACCGATTTCGAGCGCGCAATGGACAAGCTGGAAAGCAACCTGCGCGCCCACATCGAAGCCCTTATGAGGAACAGAGCATGACCGCACAACGCCAGATCGTGATCACCATCGGCGCCGCCGACTTCACCTTCAACCTGTCCGCCCAGGACGTGACGAAGTACTTCAACGCGCTGACCCCAAGCAACAAGGTCGCCCCGGGCCACAACCTGCTGACCACCACCGTGCAGCCCGACCAGAAGGACGCCCTGCGCCCGCTGCTCGCCAACCCGGTGCTGACCATGCAGGTGGCCGGCACGCTGCTCGAGGAGTACAGCCCGGACGTTGAGGTGGCGGTAAAAAAGCCCTGCACCGAGCCGAACGACTGACCGAAGACGGCCTGGGTCAGCTGATGGCCCTGGCTGAACGCTGGCTACCTGGCGCGGCGCCCACGCCCGAGAACATGGGCACCGCCAAGTGGCTGGAGGACGAGTACTGGAGACGCATGGAGATCGCCGTGGCGAACGGCATTGCCCATGCGTTGAATGGTTAGGTGAACGATGGCTACGAACAGCGCCGCCCTGAACTTCATCCTGAAGCTGACCGACCAGGTCAGCGCGCCGTTGGGCAAGGTGAAGATGGGCTTCAACGAGCTGGCCGAGAAAGGTCAGGACAACATCCGGCAGATGGGCTTTGGCCTGGCCGGCATGGTGGGCGCTGGGCTGGCCATCAACGAATCGCTGCAGCCGGCGCTGGAGATGAACCGCGCACTGGGCGAGGTGAAGTCCCTCGGCGTGGCCGAGGACGCGTTGCAGCGGCTGAACGACAAGGCGCTGGCGTTCTCCGTTGCCTACGGCGCTAACGCCCGCGACTTCGTGGCCTCGGCCTACGACATCCAGTCGGCGATCGCCGGGCTCACCGGCGAGCAGCTTTCCTCGTTCACCAACGCGAGCAACCTGCTGGCCAAGGCGACCAAGGCGGACGCCGGCACGATCACCAGCTACGTCGGCACCATGTACGGCATCTTCAAGAACCAGGCCGACGCCATGGGCAAGGCCGAGTGGGTGGAGAACCTGACGGGGCAGACGGCGCTGGCCGTGCAGATGTTCAAGACCACCGGCAAGGACATGAGCGACGCCTTCACGTCGATCGGCGCCAGTGCGACGTCCGCCGGCATCGGCCTGTCCGAGCAGGTGGCCATCCTCGGCACGCTGCAGGCGACCATGGGCGGCGCCGAGGCCGGTACCAAGTACAAGGCCTTCCTGTCTGGCGTGGGCGGCGCCCAGGAAAAACTGGGCCTGTCGTTCACCGACAGCCAGGGCCGGATGCTGCCGATGCTGCAGATCCTGGACAAGCTCAAGGGCAAGTTCGGCGACACGCTGGACGTGGCCGAATCCGACGCGCTGAAAAAGGCGTTCGGCTCCGACGAGGCCGTGGGCTTGATCAAGCTGCTGATGACCGACACCACGGGCCTGGCCAACAGCATGGAGCAGCTGGGCAACGTGCACGGCCTCGAGCAGGCCGAGAAGATGGCCAAGGCCATGGTCGACCCTTGGCAGCAGTTCGGCGCCGCCGTGCAGGCGCTGCGCATTGCCTTCGGACAGGCGCTGATCCCGCTGCTTACGCCTCTGATGGAGCGCCTGACTGCTATCGCGGGCACGCTGACCCGCTGGGCGGGCCTGTTCCCCAACATCACCAAGCTGCTCGGCATGTTGACGCTCGGGGTGCTTGGCGTAATCGCCGCCGTGGCGGGGCTGACCATCCTGAACGGCATCTTCGGAATGCTATCCATGCTGGCAAGCCCGATTGCCCTGATCGTTATCGGCCTCGCTGCGCTGGTGATTGGTGTCGGCGCGGCGATCTACTACTGGGATGACCTGAAGGCCTCATTCGGCGACACCGCGTGGTTCCAGGCCATCGTCGTGATGCTGACGCCGGTCGTGATGCTATTCCGCGTGTTCGGCGCGCTGCTGAACGTGCTGTGGGTCGGCTTGCAGCAGGTAGTCGCCTTCGGCATGCAGATGGTGGACTGGCTGGCTTCGCTGGAAGTGGTGACCACGGCGGCAAAGGCCATCTGGGACGTGTTCATCTGGGGACTGACCAACCTTTCCCCGTTCGCGCTGCTGGGGTCGGCTCTGAAGGGCCTGATCGCACTGCTGAACAAGATTCCAGGCATCAACATCGACACGACCTTCGGCGACATGCCGGCGGTTCCAAGCGTGCCCGGCGGCGAGGTGGTGATGACAGCTGCCGAGCAGGCCGACCGGGCACAGAAAGCCCAGGCCACCATCAATAACGCCATCCCGAGCCTTTCCCCGCAGCGCGCCACTGCGGTGCCGCCGGGCGGCCTGCTGACCAGCATCCAGAACACCAGCAACCAGGACAAGGGCACCCGGGTGGAGAAAGTCGAGATCCACACCGGCAAAGCAATGAGCCCGCTCGAGCTGGAAAACATGATGAGCATGGCGGTGGGCGGATGAGCGACTACATCGACCTGCTGATCGCCGACAACGACCTGGTGCTGGACCTGTCCCGCCAGCCGCTGCTGGTGGACGACCGCGCCAGCATCGCCCAGGACATCGCCCACATGATCCGCGACAGCGGCCTGCTGGTGACGCTGGTGGCCGAGCGCGACCGGTTACGGCAGCGCGACTGCATCCAGCAAATGGAGCTGCTGGTGGAGGCCGACGAGCGCCTGGTCCCCGGTACCGCACTGATCACCCAGGTGGAGCCAGGCCAGTACCTGGTCACCGCCAAGACCCTGAAATTCGGCAGCATCGAGGTAGCCCTGTGAGCGACGTGGACTTCAAGCAAGCACTGATGGACGCGGGCATCCCCACCACCGAGGCGGGGTTGCGCCAGGCCTGGGAAAGTGAGGTGACCGCCCAGGGCAGCAAGCTGAGCAACACCAGTGCGTATTCGCCCTTCTGGCGTGTCGTCACCGCCCTGGTGACCAAGCCCGTGCTGTGGCTGCTGGAGTTCGTCAGCGGCACGGTGCTGCCGAACTTCTTCGTGAAAACCGCCACTGGCGCCTGGCTGGACATGCTGGCCTGGGCGGTGAACGTGGAGCGCAAGGGCGCGACCAAGGCGCGCGGCGTGCTGCTGTTCACCCGACTGGAAGCCGGCGGAGCGCTGGAGATACCGGCCGGCACGGTGGTGCAGTCCGCCTCGATCAACGGCCACGTCTACCAGTTGGTCACCACCACCGCCGGCACCTTCACCGATGGGCTGATGCAGGTGGAAGTCCCGGTTGAAGCGGTGGACGTCGGCAGCGGCTACAACCTCGCGCCGGGCTATTACGCCATCCTGCCGCAGCCGGTACCGGGCATCGCCGCGGTGGTGAACAGTGACGGCTGGCTGGCTTCGCCGGGCGCCGATCCGGAGCCGGACAGCGAGCTACGCCTGCGCGTGCGCAACCAGTTCTCGGCGGTGAACCAGTGGCACACCGACGCGGTGTACCGCGCCATGATCGCGACCTTCCCGGGCGTGCGGCCCGATGGCGTGTACTTCGAACATGGCGCGCCGCGAGGCCCAGGCAGCGCCAATGCCTACGTGCTGTTCGAGGCGGACGTGCCGGGCGAGACGTACCTGGAACAGATCAACGCCTACATCCGCGACAGCGGCAACCATGGCCATGGCGATGACCTGCAGGTGATGGTGATGCCAGAAACCCTGCACGACATCAGCCTGACGATCTGGCCGCGCTCGACCTTGACCGCGACGCAGCGCGAGACGCTTCGCGAGGAGGTGGCGCTGTTCGTGCGATCGGCGTTCCGGGAGAGCACGCCACGAGATTTCCAGCCGACTTTGACGTACCCACAGTCGCGCTTTTCATTCAGCCGCTTGGGTGAGGAGCTGCATCAGCAGTTCCCGGGCATCGAGTCGTTGGATTTTGCCAATGCGGACATCGTGTCCGAGCTGAGCATCCCCCGTATCCAGAGCCTGGAGGCGGTGAATGCGTAAGGGAGGAAAGACGGCGACCGGCGAAAACCTATGGGGAGGGGCGTCCGACCGGCCGGCCGTCACACGCACTGACCGGTGCCAGGTAGCGAAGTTCCCGGGCGAGGTGCGCCCATGATCAAGCTCGAGCTTCCCTTTTGGCTCGCCGGTACCGAGCTGACCAAGCTCAAGGCCGCGGCCACGTCCTGGTGGGCAAAGGTCGAGGGCTGGATGCGCTGGCCCCTGCTGCAGATGGATGCGGACACCTGCCACCTGACCATTCTGGACCTGCTGGCCTGGCAGCGGGACATCACCCGCTTCAAGGGCGAACCCGAGGCGCTGTACCGCCTGCGCGTGAAGTACGCCTTCATCAACGCAGTAGACGCCGGCAGCGTCGCCGGCATGAAGCGGATCCTGCAGCGCCTGGGGGTCGGCTACGTCGAGATCGAGGAGCGCCAACCCGACCGTGACTGGGACGTGGTGCTTCTGCAGCTCACCGACGGCCAGTTGGCCCAGAACCCCGAGCTGCTGCGCGTGCTGATTCAGCAGTACGGCCGAACCTGCCGACGCTACGACTTTTCCACCATCACGCCAGTGCCGCTTTCGGTAGCACTGGTCGATTTCAACGACGACCAGCAGACGCTGGTCGCCAAGCTGTAGGAGAGCCCCATGGGTGCCGCCATTACCCTCGCCGGTGCAGACCTGATCGCGCAGAAACAAGTCGCCCAGGAAGGCCTGGACGTGGTGCGCTTCATCTTCGCCAACGTGCCCGGTCTGAATCACTCCGCTGCGGTAGATCGCGCCGCAGGCCTGCCGCCAGCCGAGCAGATCGTCCACACCGCGATCATTCCCGCCGAGAACAAGGGGTACGTGAATCCCAACCAGGTGGTGTACAGCGTCCAGGTCGGCTCAGACGTAGGCGATTGGGATTTCAACTGGGTCGGCCTAGAGACTGCTGAAGGTGTGCTGTTTGCCGTTTCTTACGTGCCGCTGCAGCAGAAGCGCCGCAACATCCCGCCGCTGCAGCTGGGCAACAACCTCACCCGCAACTTCCTGGTGGTGTTCGACGGTGCCCAGGCGCTAACTGGCATCACCATCGACGCCAGCACCTGGCAGCACGACTTCACCGTGCGCTTGGCCGGCATCGACGAGCGCGAGCGCCAGAGCAACCGCGATATCTTCGGCCGGGCGTGCTTCTTCGGCAGCGCGTTACAGCTGGAGAAAGTGGGCGACACCTATCAGCTCAAGCCGGGTACCGCCTATATCGAAGGAGTACGCCTGCAGCGCGCTGCAGCGCTGCCCGTAGTGCCGCCAGCACTCCCCACCACCGCCTGGCTCGACGTTGCCCTGCAGCGCGAGCTGAACGACGTGTTAGCGACCTGGAACGTGATCTGGGGCGCTGGAAAGGTCGATTACGTGGACAGCGCCGGCGTACAGCACTATTGCGTGGCCATCGCGGATATGCCGAACAGTAACACCATCACCGACAGCCGCCCGGTGGAGGACATCGCGGGCGCCTTGATCGAGCACTTTGCATCTCGTGCGTTCGTCCGGGCTGAGCTGGAAAAACTCGACAGCAAGCAGTCGGTGCGAGTGGCGACCACGGCCAATATCGCGCTGACAGGGCTGCAGACCATCGACGGCGTGGCGCTGTCAGCCGGCGACCGGGTGCTGGTCAAAAACCAAGGCACCGCATCGCAGAACGGGATCTACGTGGCCTCCACCGGGGCCTGGGCGCGCGCCGGCGACGCCGACGCGAGTCTGGAGGTAACGCCCGGCATGTTGGTGCCCGTTGAACAAGGGGCCACCAACGGCGACAGCCTCTGGCAGCTGGTGACGGATGCCCCCATCACCCTGGGAACCACCGGGCTCACTTTCGAGATCGCAGCGGGCCCTGTAGGACTCGCCGCCGGCACTTATCGCAGCGTGACGGTGGACAAGCGCGGGCGCGTTATCGGTGGCACTAACCCTACGACACTCAACGGCTACGGAATCACCGATGCCCTGCGCGCCGGAGACTTTGGAGGGCCTAAGGCCGCAACAGCTCGCCATTTCCGTATCAGCCAAGAACTTGAAGGCGTCGATGTCAGCTGGGATACGCTTGTAAACGAAGGGCTGCATTCCCGCCTAATCAAGGGATCCAACCCGCAAGGGCCGGGCGGCGACATCTACTTCTACTGCCGGACCTACGTCCGCCTCCCCTTGGCAGATGGTGTTGGCGCACTGGAGCAATTTGCGGAGCCTTACGGTACCCCATCCAGCGCAGGACAAATGTGGTGGAGGGGTCTGAACGGAAACACCTGGACGGCTTGGGTCAAAGTGATCGACTCAACGGACCATGCCACTCAAGCTGACGCTGAAAACGGCTCAGCGGAAAGCCTCTGGATGAGCCCTTTGCGGGTATTTCAGGCAATAGCGAAGAAGGTCGTTCAGGCAACTGAAACAGTGTTGGGAATCGCGAAGATAGCGACCCAAGCTCAGACAAATGCCGGAACAAACGACTCGGTGATCGTGACACCGAAGAAGCTGGCGGGCTACATGCTAGGCGGCTTCACGTACCTCTTTGGCGATAGCGGCTATTTCGTTCTGCCTGGATGGCTTGGTGGGTTTATTTTCCAATGGACTCCCGTGCCGGTAACCGTATCCGCGGGCGTATCGGTGACATGGCCGCTGGAGTTTCCCAGCTCGATCTATTACGCGGCACCCGGCGCTATCCCCGAAAACACACCGAATTTCTACTTCGGCCAGATGTGGGGGCTATCCCGAACTGGGTTCAATCTCTCTCTCTATGGCAACCCTAGCGGCAGCGCACCTATTTCTACATCGGGACAGACCGTTTATTGCTTCGGGCTTGGGAGATAACCATGAGCCTTTTCGCTACCTGGAATGAGCTAGACCAGCGATTCGCTTTTTCGCTGGTAAAGGGTGAGATTGAAATCACTCAGGATGAACATCATCGTCTGATCGCCGGGCAAGGTACCGGCCAGGCCATCACAAAAGGACCCGACGGACGGCCTACTCTTACCGTGCGGGACCAGCCCAGCGAAGCCGAAGCCGCGCATGCCAATCGAACCGCCGCCATCAACCGTGCCTGCGAAGCCGCCATCACAGCCGGCTTCACATCGGAGGCGCTGGGCGCTCCGCACATTTACAGCAGCCAGCTGGACGACCAGCTGAACCTGACCGGCGCGGTGCTGCGCGGGCTCGACATGCCCTATGCCTGCCGCGACGAGCAGGGTGTGAAGGAATTCCGGCTACACACAGCCGATCAGCTGCGCCAGGTGGGTGACGATTTCACCTTGTACAAGCTGCAGCTGCTGCAGCACGCCAATGCGCTGAAACAGCAGCTGGATGCCGCCCTTGAAGCGGGCGATCTGGCCGCGCTCGAGTCGATCACCTGGGAGGCGCCGCAGCCGTGACCTGGGCCCCGGTGACCATGCGCTGGCCCGAGCAGGCCACGCAGTGGATGGCAGAACTTGACGAGGCCAAGACGCTCGCCGGCGGCGAGCTGGCCAGCACGGCGCAGCGGCTCGCCGGGCTCGACGGGCTGGCCACCACCAACCCGGGGCCGGTCGGCGGTGCCGCCGCCGGTGCGATCGCCACCGGGCGTGCCGCGCTGGGCAGCCAGCTGGGCGAGGCGCCGGCCTGCCTGGCGGTGACGCCGTTCCAGAGCGGCATCGGCCAGGGACGCGGCAACCAGCGCTTCCTGTCGGCACCAAACCTGCTGCAGCAGCTCGCCGGCAAGCTGGTGGACCCGTCCGACCAGGGCAAGCCCAGCGGGCCGCAGTACGCCCTTTCGCTGCTATTCCTTTCCACCCGCTTCGACCAGCTGGCCGACACCCTGGCGCGCTTTAATGCGCTGCTGCCGGTACCGGACCTGGTCCGTACCGAGCGCCGCGCCCGACACCTGTCACGCCTCGAAGCGGAAAAGTGGGAGATGCCCAGCGCCGGCCCACTGCCCCGCTGGGGTGCCATGCCCCTGGAGCGCTGCACCGTGACCAAGGCAGCCAAGCAGTCGATCGCCGGCCAATTAGCGGTACTGGAGAGCTACGCCGCCGACAGCTCGCCGATGGCGGATCTCGCCACGCTGGCCAGCCGCAAGGCCAGCCAACAGCAGGGCCGCGATCAGCAGCTGGCGGACCTGAAGGCACTGCTGGCCAACGGCAGCGCCGACACCAGCATGCGCGCCCGGCTGATCGGCCCTGGCGATGCCAGCGAGCTGCGCCGGCAGCTGCTCGAGGGCGATGCGCCCGGGCATGAATGGGTGTTGAGTGCGGGCCTGCTGCTGGTGGGCTCGCTCGACGGGCTGAGCTTTGTACGGGAGCTGGTGGGCCTATGACACTGCTGCTTGATGGTGAAAAGGTGCGGGGCAAGGGCCTGAAAATCACGGCCAATCTGCGCATTGAAAGCGACGACATGTCCGGGCAGACGAGCAACAGCACGTCGGCGCACAAGGGCTTCAAGCCGAAGACGCTGACCGTCTCGCTGATGATCCCCTTCGTCGACCAGGTGCAGCTGCGTGACCTGATGCGCCTGGCCGAGGCCACCGAAGGCGGCGGACAGCTGAAGACGTACCGCATCGTCAACGACACCGCTACGGCCTTCGGCGTGCGCCAGGTGCAGTTCTCCGATGGCGTCAGCGCGCGTGAGGACGATTCGCTGGCCGCTTGGCGCGTGCAGTTCACCCTGGCGGAAAAGCTCTCCAACCCCGAGCGGGTGGAGAAGCGCCGCCAGCCCAACGCGGTCACCAGCCAGTCCGCGCCCGGGCAGGCGGTCAGCTCGACCGGCACCGCCGCCGGCGATGGAGCAGCTGCACCAGGACAGGAGCTCACCGGCTTCGAGGCGACGCTGAAGAAGCTGGACAACTACCTGGGCGGTTCCTCATGAGCATGAAGCTGCACAAGGTGCTGACCATCGCCGGTACCGCCTACCCGTTGGTCAAGGACGAGGTGCGACTGGAGCTGAAAAGCCCGGGCCGCGCCTCGTTCACCATCCAGGCCGACGCCCCGGTGAAGGGGCTGGTGACGCTCGACATCGGCTACAACGAGGCGACGCTGCAGCGCCACTTCATCGGCTACGTGGAGCGTTGCACCGCGGCCAACCGTGTTCAGCAGGTGCTGATGTGCCGAGAGCTGGCGGCGATCCTGGCGAACCCCATGCCGATGAATCTTCGCCATGTCGACATGACGATGGTGCTTGCTGCCATCAGTGAGAAAACCGGGCTGCGCTTCCGCGTGCCCGAGCGGCCCTATGCAAAGGTTAAGGCGCCCTTCTTCTACAGCCTGGCCGCCGGGTACCAGGCGATGGACAGCCTGGCCCGCGTGTTCAACATCCCCGACTTCATCTGGCAGCAGCAGGGCGACGGCGAGCTGTTCGCCGGCAGCTGGGCGGACAGCTTCTTCGGTGCTCGAGCACCGCTGCAATTGCCGGTCGAGTTGTTCGACGGCTACCAAGGTAACCAGAGCGCCATGATCGCGGCCTTGCCCGGCCTGCGCCCTGGTGCATCGATCAACCAGGGCGAGCGCATCACCAGCGTGACGCTTGCCGACAGCAAGATGGCCATCCGATGGACGACGCAATCCGCCGCAGCGTAGAGCGGCAATTCCCTGAGCTGACCGGCGGCTACCACCTGCCCCGCTTCGGTCGCGTGGTGGCGGTACCGGACGCGCCGGCTGCGCCTGGCCTGTGCGATGACTTCCGCCCGCGCTTTGCCGTGGATGTGGAGGTGCTGCTGCCCGATGGCGAGCCCGATCCGGATCTGCCGATTCTTTCCAGCGTGCCGCTGCCGGCGCCGAACGGTGGGCAGGAGGCGGGCTTCTTCGGCTTCGCAGAGGAAGGAACGGTGGTGGTGGTGTGCTTCGCCTACGGCCTGCCCCACAAGCCATTCATCCAGACCGTGCTGCCGCACGGGCTGAGCCTGCCGCGGGTGCCGAAGGGCGACCAGGTGTGGCAGCACAGCGAGGCCTGCCAGCAGCGCGTGGACGCCGACGGCAACTGGCTGCGCCAGACCGATGGGAAGATCGAGGACAAGGCGGTGGAGCGCCAGGTGGAAGCCCTGGACAACACCGAGCGCTACCAGAACCACACCGTGGAGGTGGACGACCATTCCACCGAATCGGTGGGCGGCATCAAGAAAGTCGAGGCATTGGGCGCGCTCAAGCTGCTATCGGGTGGATCCGCCAGCCTTGCCGCGGTGGACGACCTGCATCAGGCCACCGGCCGCGACCTCAACCTGGTGGTGGGCCAGAAGCACAACGCCACGATCGGCGGCGACATGCAGGAACGCATCCAGGGCATCCGCCGCAGCATCGCACCGAAGACGTGGCTGGGCTCCGAGGGCGTCAACCTGCTCCAGGTGGTGTGCGATCTGCTCGACCTGGTGGAGGCGATGAACACGCAGCTGGCCGGGCACACCCATCAGCCCGGGCCGGCGCCGAGCCCGGGTGATGCGAGTGGGTTTACTGCGAAGGCGGGGACGGCGGCAGCGCTGGCTGGGCAGTTGAAGCCGATCACGGCGTGATTCCTGCCCCCGGAACCTGATGCCTTTCTGGCTGCCGCATAGCGTGCGCTGGTCAATATATGTAGCACATGCTAGGCAATATTGCCGTTAGCACTATGCTAGAGTGCGTGACGTGAACGACTGTCACGCTGCATGGTGTGACAGGTAACGCGCGTCACGCTCACTGAGTAGGTAGCCATGGCAATCATCCCTGAAGTCGCGAAAGACATTCTGCGCAGGCACTGGAACTTCACTGTTCCCGTCGACCTCGACGGGATGGCTGCGCGTGCGGGGTTTGAGGTGACCTATAGCTACGACCCGAGCATGGTCTGCAGCGGCTCGTGCGAAATGGTGGACGGGCGTGGCCTGATCACCATCAACGGCAATGAGTCGAGAGTGCGGCAGCGGTTCACCCTGGCGCATGAGCTCGCACACCTCTTCCTGGGCCACGCCAATGGCGGGAAGAAGTTTCGCGATGACCCCAAGATATTCACCAACCCCTATGCCGAAAGCATGCAGGAAGTCGATGCCAACCGGCTTGGGGCTGCACTCCTCATGCCTGCTGACGCGATTGAGCACTTCATCGTGAAGCGAGGCATGACGTCGGTCCAGGATCTGGCGAAGACGTTTGAAGTGTCTCGGGTCGCGATGGAGATCCGCCTTAAAGAACTGAGGTGGATGCGCTAGGGATGCTTCAAGACCCCTCAGCTGACGACTCTGAGACGTCCAGGTATAGCGTGGCTTCGGGTGATACGACGGCCAAATCAGAGCCAGCCAAACCGAATCCGCAGCTGGACGGCGAACGTCAGAAGATTCGCCACCGGACCTGGACGTTCTATAGCTCGCTCGTTTGCGTGGGGTTGGGCTACATCTTCGTAGCGGCCCTGTTCGTTGGCTGCATTCAACCGAGCGGCGTTATCGCTGCCAAGCTGGACGGCCACAGCTTGCTCATCATGCTTGGCGTCCTGCTGCTGATCCCTACCGCCATCCTGCTGACCCTGATCAAAGAACGGCCCGGCCATGAAGTCGAGTCCCCGCTGATGATCGTAGGCAAGGAGCTGGTCGAAGTGCTGAAGACCTGGATCGGCTCGAAAGGCAAGTAGTAGGCCGAAGCGACGGCCTTTCCATCGCGCGGGCCACCAGCAGCATCCCTTCCTCACCACCATCAAACCCGCTCGGCGCCAACGCGCCGCAAAAAAGTGCGCGCCCAGAAAACCCAGCGCCAAAACGCACTTATCCCCCTCCCGCCGACGGGCTTTGCGTGTGTTTTTTATGCAAACAAGGGTGGTGGTGAAAGGACAGGCGCAGCCCAGCAACTGTGCGGGGCTCAGCCGGCGAGGGGCAATTGCACGTTGTGAAAGGTTTGGTTGTGGCGTGAAATATAGCGACACGTTGTGCGTCCACATAACGTCCACACCTGATAACAAAATGGCCAACGCATATTGCTATATATCGTTGAAAACAAAGGGACTATCGACTTTTCCGCGTCTCGCCTAGAGCGCAGCGCGGACTTGTAATCAGTAGGTCCCGGGTTCGACTCCTGGTGCCGGCACCACGATTTAAAGGCTCGCAGAAATGCGGGCCTTTTTCGTTTTCGGCTGAGCGAGCAATGCTCGCTGCCAATACAGCCGAGCGCCTTTCAAGGTGATGCCCGTCGTACAAGGCGCGCCGCCAGCGCGCCGATGGATGCCAGGGTCGCCAGCACGACTACGCCATTCCAGCCCCATTGTCCAAGCGCCAGGCTGCCCAGTCCCGCGCCCGTCGCCATCCCCACGAATACACCGGTGAACAGCACGGCATTCAAGCGACTGCGCGCTGGCGGGTCGATGCCGTAGACGATGGTCTGATGAGCGACCAGGGTCGCCTGAATGCCGAAATCGAAGCCGATGGCGGCCACCACGATCACGCCCAACTGGATCTCCAGCGGCGCCACTCCGACCAAGCCGAGGGCAGCGAAGGATGCGGCAGTCAGGGCCGCGCCCAGGCGTGTTACGCGCTCCGGTCCGCGGCGATCGGCCAGGCGCCCGGCCAAGGGTGCGGCGAGTGCGCCAGCGGCACCTGCCAGGCCAAATGCGCCGGCCGCAGCGCTACCGAGTCCGAAATCGGCATGCAACATGACGGCAAGCGTCGACCAGAACGCACTGAAGGCAACGGACAACAGGCCCTGGGAAACGGCCGCGCGGCGCAGGGGCGGATGTAACGACCAGAGTTTGAGCATGGAGCCGAGCAAGGCGCCGTAGCCCAGCGACGTGGTCGGTGAGAACCGCGGCAACCCGCGCCAGGCGGCGAGCCCGATCAAGCCAATCGAGCCGGCCGCCAGCGCATAAACGGCACGCCAGCCGAATTGCTCGGCGATGAGGCCGCTCATCACCCGCGAGAGCAGAATGCCCAGCAGCAGACCTGTCATGACCGTGCCCACGACCCTGCCGCGCTGCGTCTCGGGCGCCAGGGTCGCGGCCGCCGGAACAATGTCCTGCGCTAGCGTCGCGGCAAGGCCGATCACCAGGCTCGCGGCGAGCAAGGTACCGACGCCAGGCGCGATACTGCCGAGCAGCAGAGCCAGCATGAGCATCAGCGCCTTCGCCAGAATGATCCCGCGGCGGTCATAACGGTCACCCAGCGGCGCCAGGAGCAGAATGCCGAGCGCATAGCCAAGCTGCGTCAGCATCGGAACCATGCCGACAGCGCCTTCGCTGGCCTGGATCTCCGCACCGAGCACACCGAGGATCGGCTGGCTGTAATAGAGCGTCGCAACGCTGAAGCCCGCGCCCGATGCCAGCAGCAGAACAAGCCCAGGCGAGAGCAGACCCGAGCTGTTGACGAGCGTCGGGGATGAATATGAGGAAGTCATGAGAAGGTCCCGGTCCGAACAGTGTTGGGTCATTCTCCAGACGCATGCTCGAGCGCTGTAGTAGCCTCATCTGCAAATCCGTTATACGAGGCACGTATGAACGACTACTCGACGGCTGGCATTGATCGCATCGATCTCTTGCGCACGTTCATCAGAATCGTCGACGCCGGCAGCCTCTCGGCGGCGGCGGCGCAACTTGGCACCACCCAACCCACGGTCAGCCGCCGGCTGCAGGCGCTGGAGCGGTCGCTCGGCCTGCAACTGCTCAATCGCTCGACCCATCGCATGCAGCTCACCGGTGATGGTGAGCGTTGCTACGGTTTCGCCCGTCAAGTCCTCGAAAGCTGGGGCGAGATGGAAGCCGAGCTGCTCGGCGCGCGTGACGACCCGCGCGGCACGCTTCGGGTGCAGGTCCCGCACGCCTTTGGCCAGGACCAGTTGGTCGCTCCACTCGGCAAATACCTGTCGCGCTACCCGAACGTGAGCGTCGAATGGGTGCTGCATGATCGCTCGCCGAACTTCACGGCCGAGGGAATCGATTGCGCCATCCAGGTAGGCGTCATCGAGGACCCGTCCGTGGTTGCTATCCGCCTCGGCGAAGTCCCGCGCATTGTGGTGACCCATCCGGCACTGGTTGGCGAGGGCCCGCTGCCAAGCACCACCGAGCAACTCCAGCGCCTGCCCTGGCTGGCCCTGCGGACCTACTACACCGACGAGGTCGTGCTGACCTGCCAGGCGGACGGGCGCTCGCATCGCTTCGCGATCCAGCCGCGCATGAGCACCGACAGCCTCTACGCCCTGCGCAGTGCGGCGCTGGCAGGGCTTGGCGCGTGCGTCAGCTCCGCCGGGGTGGTTGCGCAGGACATCGAAGCAGGCCGGCTGGTCCAGCTCGTGCCACAGTGGCGAGCCGCTCCCCTGCCCGTCTACCTCATCTACCCACATGCGCGCAGCTATCCCGCCAAGCTGCGCCTGTTCGCCGAGATCATCCGTACGGACATGCCCAACCTCGTCGGCATGACCCATACAGGCACCAACGCGCCGCAACCTGCCGCCATCGCCGGACGGCCTGTTCCCTGAGTGTCTGTCACCTGCATTGCCAGGGTGGCCTGAGCGTGTAGAATCCCGCGCCCCAAAATCAGGAGACAGAACGTTGGTGATTCATTACTCCGCCTCCAATGGCAATGTCGCATGTGGGCGCACGGGATCGAGCCTGAACAGTTCGGCGGACGCCACTCAGGTTTCCTGCAAGCTGTGCCTGCGCAGCGTGGAAAAGGCGGTAAGCGAGCCTGTACGCAAGACACCGAGCCTCGCCGAACTGCGGGCTGCCGCAAAGGCGGCGAAGATAGTGGCGGTTGCACCCGCGGCGGTCGCGACGACTGCAACCACTGCGGCGGTGAAGCCGGCGAGCACGCGAACACCCGCAGCGGCAATCAAGGCCGCTCCGACTGCGCCCGACGCGGCAGCGAAGCCGGTTGCCGTTCCGTCCGTGCGTGCCGAATGGCACAAGCGCCTTGAGCAGCTGCCGGGACGCAATCGCCAGCCTCGTGGCGTCGCGCGGCAGGCCTTCATCTAGAACGCCAAGCGTCGTGGCGCTCAGCCTTGCACGATGCGCAGGTCCGGCCAGGTTTCGGACCAGCGCTTCGCGGCCAGGCGATCGAGATAGACCTGCCGTTTACGGCCACGAAAGGCCGCGGTGGGACGGACGATCAGCGCGAAAAGGTCGTCCAGACCCAGGGGGGCGGCGACCTCGATCTCGCCTTCCTCGCTCAGCCTGACCCCGATGGCCGTGGCCGTTTCCGGCCAATGGCACATCGCGTCGGCCGCGGTCCTATAGGGCCGATCGCCGTTGTGCAGGTGCATGCGCGCCTGGTTCTTCACCGACCATTCGAGCGAGGCGTCGGCACGCCGCAATCTCGCTTCGATCTCGGCGTCCACCGCTGCGTCGCAGCGAGCCTGGTCGAACCAGATGACGTCGATGTCCGCTGGCAAGGCGCTGCGGCCACGCCGATGCAGGTGATCCCATACCGCGCTGCGCACGAATCCGGCGGCCACCCAGCAATCCGGCAAGGCGAGCGCCCTGACGAGGGTAAGGCAGCGCATGCGCAGCGGATCGGCGGCGATGACGGCGCGCAACTGGGCGTGTGTCGGCATGAGTTCGGTCCTGGCGGCTGGAAGCGGCCAGGCTAGCAGGTGGCGCACGACGGCGGGCCGGTGCCCCGTCTTAGCGAACCCCTGTTCTGTCCAGCACTCTAAACCGCAACCCACAGCGGAGGACTCATGCATGGACAACTACCACATCAATGTCACCGATTCGGGCTGGGAACTGCGCAAGCAAGGGGCCACCCGCGCCTCGAAGACCGCTGCCACCAAGGACGAGATGCTGCAGGTGACCGCGGCCTTTCTCGAAGGCAGGACGGCTTCAGTGAAGATCCACAAAAAGGACGGCACCATCCAGGAAGAGCGCACCTACCCGCGCAGTGCCGACCCGCGTCGCAGCGAGGGCTGACCAAGACTTAACCGCCCAGCCGGGATCCTTTCTCAGCGATTGGGCTGCGGCGTCAGGCGCAGGTACGGCTTGACCGCCCGATAGCCCTTGGGAAAGCGCTGCTTGATCTCCTCCTCGTCCTTGAGCGAGGGCACGATCACCACCTCGTCGCCGTCCTGCCAGTTGGCCGGGGTGGCGACCTTGTGGTTGTCAGTCAGCTGCAACGAATCGATTACCCGCAGGATCTCGTGGAAGTTGCGCCCGGTGCTCGCCGGGTAGGTGATGGTCAGACGCACCTTCTTGTTCGGGTCGATGACGAACAACGAGCGCACCGTCAGGGTGTCGTTGGCATTGGGATGAATCAGGTCGTACAGTTCGGAGACCTTGCGGTCGGCATCAGCCAGGATCGGGAAGTTGACGCGGGTGTTCTGCGTCTCGTTGATGTCGTCGATCCACTTGATGTGCGAATCCACCGGGTCCACGGACAGGGCGATGGCCTTGACGTTGCGCTTGGCGAACTCGTTCTTCAGCTTGGCGGTGAAGCCCAGTTCGGTGGTGCACACCGGGGTGAAGTCGGCCGGGTGCGAGAACAGCACACCCCAGCTGTCACCCAGCCACTCGTGGAAGCGGATGCGGCCTTCGCTGGAATCCTGTTCGAAATCGGGGGCGATGTCGCCGAGGCGGATGCTCATCTTCGTTCTCCTTTCTTGCGTGGGTTGCGGCATTGGTTGATAGCGATTCAGGCGCGCCGTTGCGCCTGTCGCTCGATCCGGCTCTGCAAGCGGTACAGGCTGGCGAAGCCCTGCTCCCAGCGCCGATGTCCGGAGGCCACGTTGATATGCCCGGCGCCGGCCAGGATCGTGGTCTCGCTGCCCCAGGCGTGGCCCATCTCGACGGCACGCGCGGCACTGGCGGCAGTGTCGTTGTCCGAGCCGATCAGCAGGCTGGCGAATGGCAAAGGCTGGCGAGGGATCGGGGCGAAGTTGCGCAAGGGTTCCGGGCAGCCGCTGCGCTCGACATCCGCGGGGGCCACCAGCAGGGCGCCGCGCACCCGTTGCAGCAGCTGCGCAGGCGCCTGAGCCGTCCAGTGCGCAACCGTGATGCAGCCCAGGCTGTGCGCCACCAGAATGACCGGTTCGGCATGGGCGGCAATGCTGCGCTGCAGCTCGGCGACCCAGTCTTCACGACGCGGAAGGAGCCAGTCCTGCTGCTCCACTCGGGCGCTGCCCGGCAGGGTGCGTTGCCAATGGCTCTGCCAGTGCTCATCGGGCGAGCCGTGCCAGCCCGGCACGATCAGATATCGGATGCTGCGCATATCGGCGCCTCCTGTGATTCATGGCGGCCAGTCTAGACAGCAGATCAACTCACTTAAAAAGAATAACGAATTCTTTATTTATTCTTTTTCAGCCTATCTGGCCGCCTGATAAAGAGTCGTCTTGTTATTCCATATCGATCTATAAATGTTCTTAAACAATATTTTTAAGAATATTTCGCCCGCACCTATGATCCGCTCACGCCTTGCTGGCTACGGCCGTTCCGGTCGTCACGAAAGGCTTTCACGGAGAACAGCAATGACCGCGACCATTCGCAACCTCGAGGGGCAGGACGAAGCCAGCATCCTGCGCGAGATCCACAGTGCCCTGAGCGGCCTCAAGTTCGGCTCGGTTGAAATCACCGTGCACAACGGCCAGGTCGTGCAGATCGAGCGCAAGGAGAAGTTCCGCCTGCAGCCGACCGGCAAGCACGCCTGACCCCACTACCCCATCCATCAGCCCGACTGGACCACCGGAGGGCGTGACCATGAGAAGAGCCACAGCATGAACACGCACCGGTACTGCAGCTGTCGTCCGCGAATGCGGAGCTAATTAATCGAGTCACTGAAAACCACCTGACACCGCTAGACCAGGTTGCAACCCGCCGGGCTGCTTCTGCCTCGCGCTGCCTGTCTTCCAGCGTGATTTCAGCGACCGCCCCTGAAGCGCCAACACACACCAAATTAGTTTTTTCAGGAGCTGCACCATGTCCATTCGTCGCTTCGCCCTCGCCGCCCTGGCGAGCGCGCTGATCGCCGGCCCTGCACTGGCCGCCGATACCCTGCTCAACGTGTCCTACGATCCGACGCGCGAGCTCTATGTGGAATTCAACGACGCCTTCAACAAGCACTGTCAGGCCCAGGGCCATGAGCCGATCAAGATCCAGCAGTCCCATGGCGGCTCGGGCAAACAGGCCCGCGCGGTGATCGACGGCCTGCGCGCCGATGTGGTGACCCTGGCACTGGCGGGCGATATCGACGAGCTGCATCGCCTCGGCAAACTGATCCCCGAGGACTGGCAGACCCGCCTGCCGGAGGCCAGCACGCCCTATACCTCGACCATCGTGTTCCTCGTTCGCAAGGGCAATCCGAAGGGCATCAAGGACTGGGACGACCTGATCAAGCCGGGCGTCGAGGTGATCACGCCTAACCCGAAGACCTCCGGCGGCGCACGCTGGAATTTCCTCGCCGCCTGGGCCTACGCCCAGCAGAAATTCGGCGACGAGCAGCAGGCCCAGGCCTTTGTCGAGAAGCTCTACAAGAATGTGCCGGTGCTCGATACCGGCGCCCGCGGCTCGACCGTCACCTTCGTCAACAACGGCATCGGCGACGTGCTGCTGGCCTGGGAGAACGAGGCCTTCCTGGCCCTGAAGGAACAGGGCGGTGAAGATTTCGAGATCATCGCGCCTTCGCTGTCGATCCTTGCCGAGCCACCGGTGGCAGTGGTGGACAAGAACGTCGAGCGCAAGGGCACGCGGGCGCTAGCCGAGGCCTATCTGAACTACCTGTACAGCGAGGAAGGCCAGCGCATCGCGGCGAAGAACTTCTACCGGCCACGCAACGAGGCCGTGGCGGCCGAGTTCAAGGATCAGTTCCCGGCGCTGAAGCTGGTCACCATCGAAGGGGATTTTGGTGGCTGGAAGGCCGCGCAACCGAAGTTCTTCAATGATGGCGGCGTTTTCGACCAGATCTACCAGGCGCAGTAGGCCGTGGATTCGTAGGGTGGATCGCGCTTCACCGATCCACCATCGCTCCCGCTCGGATGGCGGTGGTGGAAGTGAAAGGCGACTTCCACCCTACAGGCTGCGCTCGTGACGCCAGTCGCTCGAACAAAAGGCAACGTCCATGTCCCGATCTACCTCCGTCATACCCGGCTTCGGGCTGACGCTGGGCTACACCCTGGTGTACCTCAGCCTGTTGGTGCTTATTCCCCTGGGTGCGCTGTTTCTCAAGACCACCGAACTCTCGTGGGCGCAGTTCATCGCCATCGTCAGCGCGCCGCGCTTGCTGGCGGCGCTCAAGCTGAGCTTTGGCACCGCCTTCGCTGCCGCCATGCTCAATGGCGTGATCGGCACGCTGCTGGCCTGGGTGCTGGTGCGCTATCGCTTCCCCGGCCGCAAGATCATCGAGGCGATGATCGACCTGCCCTTCGCCCTGCCGACCGCGGTGGCAGGCATTGCCCTCACCGCGCTGTACGCGCCGAACGGACCGATCGGCCAGTTCGCCACGCAGATGGGCTTCAAGATCGCCTACAGTCCGCTGGGCATCACCCTGGCACTGACCTTCGTGACCCTGCCGTTCGTGGTGCGCACCCTCCAGCCGGTGCTCGCCGATATCCCGCGTGAAGTGGAAGAAGCCGCGGCCTGCCTCGGCGCGCGTCCGCTGCAGGTGGTTCGCCATGTGCTGCTGCCAGCGCTGCTGCCCGCCTGGCTGACCGGCTTCGCCCTGGCCTTTGCCCGCGGCGTCGGCGAGTACGGCTCGGTCATCTTCATCGCCGGCAACATGCCGATGAAGACCGAGATCCTGCCGCTGCTGATCATGGTCAAGCTGGACCAGTACGACTACGCCGGCGCCACGGCCATCGGCGTGCTGATGCTGGTGGCGTCTTTCATCCTGCTGCTGGCGATCAACCTGCTGCAGCGCCGCATTGCCCACGGCTGAGGAGGCCAGCATGACTACCGCTTCCCTGCCCGTGTCTGCGAATGCCCGCGCCGCCACTACCCGTCGCGGCAAGCAAACGGCCCGCCGCCTGTTGATCGGCGCGGCCTGGTTGACCTTCGCGCTGTTCCTTCTCCTGCCGCTGTTGATCGTCCTCGGCGAAGCCTTCAAGCAAGGGGTCGGCAGCTTCTTCACGGCGATCCTCGAGCCCGATGCCCTGGCCGCGCTCAAGCTCACCCTGCTTGCCGTGGGCATCTCGGTGCCGCTGAATCTGGTGTTCGGCGTCGCCGCCGCCTGGTGCGTGAGCAAGTACGAGTTCCGCGGCAAGAGCCTGCTGGTGACCCTGATCGACCTGCCGTTCTCGGTCTCCCCGGTCATCGCCGGCCTGATCTACGTGCTCTTGTTCGGCGCCCAGGGCTATTTCGGCGAGTGGCTGAGTGATCGCGATATCCAGATCGTCTTCGCCGTGCCGGGCATCGTCCTGGCGACGCTGTTCGTCACCGTGCCCTTCGTCGCCCGCGAGCTGATCCCGCTGATGCAGGAGCAGGGCAGTACCGAAGAGGAAGCCGCGCGGCTGCTCGGCGCCAGCGGCTGGCAGATGTTCTGGCACATCACCCTGCCGAACATCAAATGGGGCCTGATCTACGGCGTGGTGCTCTGCACCGCGCGGGCAATGGGCGAGTTCGGCGCGGTGTCAGTGGTCTCCGGGCATATCCGCGGGCTGACCAACACCCTGCCGCTGCACGTCGAGATTCTCTACAACGAATACAACCACGTCGCCGCGTTCAGCGTGGCCAGCCTGCTGCTGGGCCTGGCGCTGGTGATCCTGCTGCTCAAGCAGTGGAGCGAATCGCGTATCGCCCGCCTGCACGCCAACGCCGAGGAATGACCATGTCGATCGAAATCAGCAACATCAACAAGCGTTTCGGCCAGTTCCAGGCACTGAACGCGATCAACCTGCATATCCAGAGCGGTGAACTGGTCGCTCTGCTCGGCCCGTCAGGCTGCGGCAAGACAAGCCTGCTGCGCATCATCGCCGGGCTGGAAACACCAGACAGCGGCAGCATTGTCTTCCATGGCGAGGATGTCTCCAGCCGCGATGTGCGCGACCGCAACGTCGGTTTCGTCTTCCAGCATTACGCCCTGTTCCGCCATATGACCGTGTTTGACAACGTGGCCTTCGGCCTGCGCATGAAGCCCAAGAAGCAACGCCCGAGCGAAGCGGTCATCGCCGAAAAAGTCCGCGAACTGCTCGGCCTCGTGCAGCTCGACTGGCTGGCCGACCGCTACCCGGAGCAGCTCTCCGGCGGCCAGCGACAGCGTATCGCCCTGGCGCGCGCACTGGCGGTCGAGCCGAAAGTGCTGTTGCTCGACGAGCCGTTCGGCGCACTGGACGCCAAGGTGCGCAAGGAGCTGCGCCGCTGGCTGGCACGGCTGCACGAAGACGTGCACCTGACCTCAGTATTCGTCACCCATGACCAGGAGGAGGCGATGGAGGTCGCCGATCGCATCGTGGTGATGAACAAGGGTGTGATCGAGCAGATCGGCACACCGGCGGAGGTGTATGCCAACCCCGCCAGCGAGTTCGTCTACCACTTCCTCGGCGACGCCAATCGCCTGCAGCTGGACGAACAGCGCAGTGTGCTGTTCCGCCCGCATGAGGTTTCCCTGAGCCGTGAAGCGCTGGCCGAGCACCTGGCCGGCGAGGTGCGCGACATCCGCCCGCTCGGCGCACTGACCCGCGTCACGCTGAACGTCGCAGGGCAAGCCGAGCCGATCGAAGCGGAGGTCGGCAACGACCACGCCAGCCTGATGGGCGTGCAACGCGGCAGCACGCTGTACTTCCAGCCCAAGGGGCAGGCGCTGCGCGCAGGCTGATGCGTGCCGCCGGTCATATCGGGCGACAGAAGCGACTTGGCCGCGGCGGGCAACTGTCGCACCCTGTCGGCAGTCGCCCCTTATCGCGAGGCTCCCATGCGCATCGCCCTGTTCAGCAGCAAGCCCTATGACCGTGACAGCTTCCAGGCCGCCAACCGCTCCCACGGCTTCGAGCTGCACTTTCTCGAGACCCGCCTGGACCCTGACACCGCGGCCCTGGCGACGGGCGCCGAAGTGGTCTGCCCGTTCGTCAACGACGTGCTCTCCGCCCCCGTGCTGGAGCAGCTCGCGGCCGGCGGCACGCGGCTGATCGCATTGCGCTCGGCCGGTTACAACCACGTCGATCTGCCCTGCGCCAGGCGTCTCGGTCTGCCGGTGGTGCGGGTGCCGGCCTACTCGCCGCATGCCGTGGCCGAGCACACCGTGGCACTGATCCTGGCGCTCAATCGCCGCCTGCCGCGTGCCTACAACCGCACCCGCGAAGGCAACTTCTCGCTGCAGGGGCTGACCGGCTTCGACCTGGTCGGCAAGCGCGTCGGTGTGGTCGGCAGTGGGCAGATCGGCGCGGTGTTCGCGCGGATCATGCAGGGCTTCGGCTGCGAGGTGCAGCTCTATGACCCCTACCCCAACCCGGAGCTGGAGCGCCTCGGCATGCGTTACGTGGCGATCGACGAGCTACTGGCCGGCAGCGATATCGTCAGCCTGCACTGCCCGCTCACCGAAGAGACCCGTCACCTGATCAACCAGCAGAGCCTGGCGACCATGAAACCGCACGCCATGCTGATCAACACCGGCCGCGGCGCGCTGATCGATACGCCGGCGCTGATCGGCGCGCTGAAGAGCGGCCAGCTCGGCTATCTGGGGCTGGATGTCTACGAGGAAGAAGCCGGGCTGTTCTTCGAGGATCACTCCGGCCTGCCGCTGCAGGACGATGTGCTGGCGCGGCTGCTGTCGTTCCCCAACGTGATCGTCACCGCCCACCAGGCCTTCCTCACCGAGGAGGCGCTGGCAGCCATCGCCGGCACCACCCTGGGCAACGTCGCTGCCTGGCAGGCCGGGCAGCTCGCCAATCAGGTCAGCGACTAGCGTCGAGCTGGCGCAGGCGCGCTTCCAGCAACGCGGGGAAGCGTTTGAACCAGGTCTGGTTCAGCGGTGAGGGGTGCGGCAGCGGGTGCAGGGTGAAGGTTCGTGCATGGCCTTGCGCGTCCTGCAGGTCGATATCGAGGTTGGCCGTAAAGCGATCCTCACGCTGCCAGAACGCCTCCAGGCGCTGGCGCGCCCCGCGCGGCTGGCCGATGGCGAACCAGAGAAAGGCCTCGCGACCGAGAGTGACGATATGCCGGCCATGCCAGCTGTCGATCAGCAACTGGCGCATCAGCGGCTGGAAGCGGCGCTTCACCGCCATGGACCAGGCCTTGTTGCCGATGGGCTTGTACGGCACGGTGTTGATCCAGAAGTAGTGCCGGCCCAGCGCCCGTCCCGCCTCGAAGTCCGGCATCTCTGCGCCGTGCAGGTGGCGATAGAGCACGCGCCGGACAATCTGTCCGCCGGACCCAATGAAGGGTTCGCCATGACGCACTTCCTCGCGGCCCGGGTCGCGGCCGAAGAAGCAGAGCGGCGCGTCGGCGTCACCGAGGCCGATGATCGGCTCCAGCGGATCACGTTCGAATGCCTGGTAGACCGGCAGATCGATGCCTTCGGTGTGCGCAGCCAGCTCACGTAGCGCCTGGCGGAGTTCGGTGGGCAGCGCCATGGCCTGCGGCTCAGAGGTCGCTTTCGTCGACCAGCTCGACCGCCGCCGCTTCCAGCACATAGGCGGCATCGGCCAGGTCGTTGCTAACCGGCTCGATCTGCAGGCGACCGTCGACCCACAGCGGCGCGTAGATGTCCTCCAGGGTGATGCCCTTGGGGTAACGCACCAGCACGATCTGGTTCGGCGGCGGCGGCGGCACGTGGATGCAGGCACCGGGATAAGGGACGAGGAAAAACTCGGTGCTGCGCCCGCGGGCGTCGCTTTCCAGCGGCACCGGGTAGCCACCGAGGCGGATCTCGCGGCCGTTCAGCTCGGCGACCGTCTTGGCCGAGTACATCACCGGCGGCAGCCCGGCCTCCTGCTTGAGCCCGCCCTGATCGCTGAAGCCCAGATCCTCGGGCGTCGCGTGGTCGATCTCCGGCATCTCCTCCAGCGCCTGACGATCCTCGGGCGGCATCAGTTCCAGCCAGTCGAGTTCCAATGGCGCGGCATGAACGGTGGCAACGAGGGCGAGACAGCAGAACAGCGAGGCGAGAGATGAACGCATGAGGTCACTACGTGAGAAGGGAACGGGGCCGCAGGGCGCGGCCCCGCGGCGGGTCAGTGCTTGCGGCTGGTGACCATGCCGTAGATCACCAGCAGGATGATCGCACCGACCACGGCGCCGATAAAGCCTGCGCCCTCGCCGGCCTGGTACAGGCCTAGCGCCTGGCCGCCGTAGGTCGCCAGCAGCGAGCCGCCGATACCCAGCAGGATGGTCATGATCCAGCCCATGCTGTCGTCGCCAGGTTTCAGGAAGCGCGCGATGAGGCCGACGATCAGGCCGATGATGATGGTGCCGATGATGCCCATGGTTGTGCTCCTCAGGTCCGAAAGGTGGGTAACCAATGGACCCGAGGGGGCTACCGCCGTTCGCCGTCGCCGGACGGCCGGGCGTCAAGAGTGCGGGATCAGCGTCTCTACTGCGGTGATCTGGCGGTCCAGCGTGGCGCGATCAGGGCAACGCAGCGTCGCATGGCCGACCTTGCGTCCGGCCTTGAAGGCCTTGCCGTAGTGGTGCAGGTGGCAATCCTCGATGGCGATCACCTTGTCCACCGGCGGCACTTCGCCGATGAAGTTGAGCATGGCGCTCTCGCCCAGCTTGGCGGTCGAGCCCAGCGGCAGGCCGGCGACGGCACGCAGGTGGTTCTCGAACTGGCTGCACTCGGCACCTTCGATGGTCCAGTGGCCGGAGTTGTGCACGCGCGGGGCGATTTCGTTGGCTTTCAGGCCGCCGTCCACCTCGAAGAATTCGAAGGCCAGCACGCCGACGTAGTCGAGCTTCGCGAGCACGCGACCGACATAGTCCTCGGCCAGCGCCTGCAACGGATGGTTGCTGCTGGCCACCGACAACCGCAGGATGCCGCTCTCGTGGCTGTTGTGCACCAGCGGGTAGAAGCAGGTTTCGCCATCGCGGCCACGCACGGCGATCAGCGAGACTTCGCCGGTGAACGGCACGAAACCTTCCAGGATGCACGGCACGCTGCCCAGCTCGGCGAACGCACCGGCAACATCGGCCGGCTTGCGCAGCAGCTTCTGGCCCTTGCCGTCATAGCCCAGGGTGCGGGTCTTGAGCACGGCGGGCAGGCCGATGCTGGCCACCGCAGCGTCGAGATCGGCCTGGGATTGGATGTCGGCGAACTCCGGGGTGGGTATGCCGAGGTCCTTGAACATGGATTTCTCGAACCAGCGGTCGCGAGCGATGCGCAGCGATTCGGCGCTCGGGTAGACCGGCACGAACTGCGAGAGGAAGGCCACCGTCTCGGCCGGCACGCTCTCGAACTCGAAGGTGACCAGGTCCACTTCGTCGGCCAGCCGGCGCAGGTGGTCCTTGTCGTCGTAGTCGGCGCGGATGTGCTCGCCGAGGGCCTGGGCGCAGGCGTCCGGCGCAGGGTCGAGGAAGGCGAAACTCATGCCCAGCGGAGTGCCCGCCAGGGCCAGCATGCGGCCCAGCTGGCCGCCACCGATCACACCAATTTTCATATCAACGGCCCTTCACTAAGGCGGCAGATCCAGCGCGCGGCGGGCGCAGCACTGGGAAGCAAAGTTTAGTTCCGGCTCAACCGCGCGGGTCCGGATTATCGAGCACCGTCTGGGTCTGCTCGTCACGGAATTTCTTCAGCGCCTGGTGATACTCGGGGAATTCATGGCCGAGGATGCTCGCCGAGAGCAGCGCGGCGTTGATCGCGCCGGCCTTGCCGATGGCCAGGGTGGCGACCGGCACGCCGGCCGGCATCTGCACGATGGACAACAGCGAATCGACCCCGGAGAGCATCGACGACTGCACCGGCACGCCGAGCACCGGCAGATGGGTCTTGGCGGCGCACATGCCCGGCAGGTGGGCGGCACCGCCGGCACCGGCGATGATCACGCGCAGGCCGCGCGCTTCAGCCTGTTCGGCGTACTGGAAGAGCAGATCCGGGGTGCGGTGGGCGGACACCACCGTCACTTCATGGGGAATGCCCAGCTTTTCCAGCATCTCGGCGGTGTGGCTCAGGGTGGACCAGTCGGACTTGGAGCCCATGATCACGCCTACCAGTGCGCTCATCGTCGTGCCTCTCGTCGGGCGCCCGCGGGCGCGTCAATAACAACAAACCACGCAAAAGAGCGTGGCCTGGATGGGCGCGAACCGGCCAGAACCGCCCGCGCGCGAAAGCCGCGCAGTATAGCGCAAGGCATGACTGGCCAGTACCCCGGACGGTCGACCGGTTACCGCGCTGGGTGCGGCACGAGCCGCGGCAGCTCGATCCAGAAGCGGCTGCCCACACCCGGCTCGCTGTGCAGGCCCATCTGGCCGTTCATCAGGCGGGCGAACTCCAGACACAGCGACAGGCCGATACCGGTGCCCTGAATCATGCTGTTCTCCCGCCCGAGCCGCTGGAAAGGCTCGAACACCTGCCCCTGCTGCGCCGGGTCGATACCCAGCCCGGTGTCCTCGACCAGCAGGCGAACCAGCGTCGGGGTGGTTTCCGCGCGCAAGGCGATGCGGCCCTCGGGGATGTTGTATTTCATCGCGTTGGACAGCAGGTTGAGCACCACCTGACGCAGGCGCCGCGGCTCGGCCAGCACCTGCAGGTCCTCGTCGGGCAGCGACAGCTCGAGCTGCAGGCCCCGCTGCTGCACTTCCAGCGAAACCAGTTCGGCGCATTCGCGCATCAGGCCGCAGACATCGACGGCCTGCAGTTCCAGCTGAGGCGCTTCCTGCTGCAGGCTCGACCATTCGAGAATCTCGCCCAGCAGCTGGTTGAGATGGCGGCTGGCCAGCAGGATCTCGTCGAGGTATTCGGCCGCTTCGGCCTGGCTTTCGTCATCGCAGTCCATCCGCATCAACTGGGCGAAACCGAGGATGGCGTTGAGCGGCGTGCGCAGTTCGTGGCTGATGCCCGACAGCAGCCGGCCCTTGGCTTCGCTCGCGGCCTGGGCCTGCACGGTGGCGGCGCGCAGCTCGTCCTCGACCCGCTTGAGCGCATCGATGTCGACGTGGGTACCGGCCAGCACCCGCGGCGCACCAGTATCCGGGTCGTGCTCGAGAACCCGCCCGCGGCTGAGCAGCCAGTGGTATTCGCCAAGCGCGTCGGCGAAGCGGTACTTGGCCTCGTAGCGCGATTGCAGACCCAGCTTGATGCGCTCGATCTGGGCCAGCGCCTGCTGCAGGTCGTCAGGATGGATACGCTGGCGGAACTGGCTGTCCGACAGCTGCGCGGCCGGCAGCCCGAAGCGCGCCACCAGGTTACCGCGCACGCGCAGCGATTGGTTGACCATGTCATACTCCCAGAGGCTTTCGGTGGCGCTTTCCAGCACCAGTTCCAGACGTCGCTGGGTGTCGCCGCGTTGAACCTCGCTGGTTGCCAGGCGAGTGCCGAGCTCCAGCGTCTGGCGCGACATATCGTCAAGTTCGCGGATATCGGCGTGCACCGCAGCCGGTCGCCAGCGGCCGCGGCCGATCTCCTTCATCATCTGCGAGATACCGGCGATGGGATCGCGCAATGCCTGGCTGAGCTGGCGCGCGCGCAGCCACATCACCGCGTAGAAGCCGATGTAGAACAGCAGCAGCCCGGCGATCAGCAGATAGCCGATCTGCCGATAGCGGCTGGCCAGGGCATTGGTCTGGCGAAACACCGCGGCCTCGTCCACCACCGTCAGCAGGTGCCAGCCGGTCTGCGCCACGGTAGTCCAGGCCACCAGCTGCGGCCTGCCGCCGAGCATCACCTGCTGTACGCCACGGTCGGAGCCAGATATCGCCGCAGCCAGCTCGGAGGTTTCGCGGCGGCGATCGAGGCGGAAGTCCTCGGGCTTGAACATCTCGCTGCGGATCGCATCCAGATAGGAGTGCTCGGTCAGCTCGGCCAGGCCGAAATCCTCTTCGCCGGGCTCCGGCAGCGCCATGATCGACAGGTCGTCGCTGACCAGCATGGCGTAGCCGCCCCAGGGCACCTGCAACTGGCCGATCTGTTCGAGGATGCCGCTGACGGTGATGTCGATGCCGACCACGCCTTCGAGGAAATCATCGCGATAGACCGGCGCAATCGCCGACATCATCCAGCCATGCCCGGCCGGATCGAGGTAGACGTCGGTCCAGACCACGCCGCGCCCCGGGTTGTGCTCGGCGTCGGCCAGGTAATAGAAGTTGTACTGGGGGATGTCCATATCCGCCGGGTACTGGTCGAGGGTGAAGAACCACGGATAGATGTGGTTGAAGCTGTCCCAGCTGTTGAAGTACAGGCTGGCGACCAGCGGGTTGCGCGCCTCGATCTCCTTCATCAGCGGTTCTAGCTGCCGCAAGCGCGCGATCTTCTCCATATCGTGGCGCTCGGCCGGCGTGGCGTTGGAGTAGAAGACCGCGGCGCCACCGTTGTTCTCAGGGCTGTAGCGGACCCCGTCGCCACTCAGCGCCAGCTCCGGCGGCGCGACCGGCGCGTCACCCAGCAGGGCCTGTGCGGTGAGGTTGCGATAAAGCTCGGTGAGCGAGGCGACCTGTTCCAGCTGCTCGCTGATCAGCCGCGACTCGAGGCTGGCCGACGCCTGCAGGTCGTTCAGCGCAGTCTCGCGCAGGTGCTCGATCTGGGCGTCGCGGATCGCGCTGTTGGTCAGCAGGTAGATGGCAATCAGCCCCGCCTCCACCAACACCAGTGGAATCAGCGCACTGCGAACGAAAGCCCGCCAGATCCATTGACGCAGGCCGATTGGTTTTGGGGTGGGCACGACAGGGCTCCAGCGGCCGCACGAAACAGGCAATCCGCAAGGGGGCGGGCCGCTCGCGATCATAGCATCGCTGCCGCAGCCACAAGCTAGGGCCTTTGGCTAATCCGCAATGAACCGTCAGCCAGTGCTGGCCATGACACGCGTAGCCGGGGCAGCGCGGCGGCATTGCTTGGCCATGGCGGCCAGGCGTACCGCCACGTTAGCCGTTCCGTAACCGGCGTAGTCGTTGCAGCGCTGCAGGATCTCGAAGAAGAAACGCCCCTCGAACGGCTCGGTGTAGACGTGGAACAGTTCGCCGCCGTCGGCATCGCGGTCGTACAGCACGTTGTAGCGGGCGAGCTCGGCGAGCAAAACGTCGTCGAAATCGAAGCGCGCGGCCAGATCATCGTAGTAATTGCGCGGAATCTTCAGCAGCGGCACCCCGGCCGCCTGCGCCCGTGCGACCTCGGCGAAGATATCGTCGCAGGCGAATGCCACATGGTGCACGCCGGCGCCGCGGTAGCTGGACAGCGTTTGACCGATCACGGTGTGGCGGTCCTGCGAGGTGTTCAGCGGCAGCCGCACCCGCCCGCAGGGACTGCGCATGGCGCGGCACTTCATCAGGCCGTAGGGATCGGGCAGGAGCAGCTCGTCGTCGGCCTCGAAGTCGAACAGACTGCGGTAGAACAGCACCCAGCTGGCCAAACTCTCGGCTGGCAGTGCAGTGGCCATGTGATCGATGCGCTGCAGGCCAGTGCCTGCTGACGCGACGGCGTGCAGGCGGAAGTCGATGTCGTAGTTGCTCTGCCCCGGCGCGCCGGACTCGAGCAGATAGATCAGGCTGCCGTCCGGCGCACGCACGGCCGGAATCTGCCGCTCGTTCGGCCCGATCAGCCCGCGGTAGGGCTGCCCGCCGAAGGCGCAGGCGCGCGCCAGGGCCGAGGCCTCGTCGTCGATCTTCAGTGCCATGGCACAGACCGATGGCCCGTGCGCCTCGAAATAGTTGTGGGCGAACGAGTACGGCTCGGCATTGAGCACGATGTTTATCTCACCCTGACGATACAGCTGCACCGCCTTGGAGCGATGCTGGCCGACGTGGGCGAAGCCAAGCCGCTGCAGCCAATCGCCCAGCCGCGCCGCATGCGGCTCGTCGACCGCGAATTCGAGAAAGTCGATGCCCTCATAGCGCGGCGCCGGCGGCGGTGTGAACAGTGCCTGGGCAGTCGGCGCGGGCCTGGCGGCAGCGTTCAAGCGCTGGCCTGTCAGTTCCTCCAGGTGCAACAGGGCGCGCAGGCCATCGGCAGCCACACCACGCGGCGGCGCGGCGCGGAAGCCATCGTTGAACACTTCCAGCGACAGGGGACCGCCGTAGCCGGCCTGCAATACGGGCGCAAGGAAACCCGCCAGATCGAATTCGCCCTGGCCGGGGAAACATCGGAAATGCCGGCTCCACTCCAGCACATCCATGCTCAGCAGCGGCGCATCGGCCAGCTGCACGAAAAAGATCCGTTCACCCGGAATATCGACGATTGCGTTGGGATCGTCGCGCAGGGCGAGGGTGTGGAAGCTGTCGAGGATGACGCCCAGCGCCGGATGTTCGACCTGCTGCACCAGCGTCCAGACATCGCGCCAAGTCTTCACGTGACGGCCCCAGGCCAGGGCCTCGTAACCGACCCGCAGGCCACGCGCACCGGCGCGCTCGGCGATAAGGGTGAGGTCGCCGAGCAAGGTCTCGCGGTCGCCCAGCGCATCGGCCTGCACATTGCTGCACAGCAGCATCAGCTCGGCGCCGAGTTCCTGCATCAGGTCGAACTTGCGCTCGGCGCGATCGAGGTTGCGCTGCAGGCGCTCGCGCGGACAGCCCTCGAAATCGCGAAACGGCTGGAACAGGGTGATCTCGAGCCCCAGGTCCTCGCAGCGTCGACGAATGTCCTGCGGGCTGCCGGAGTGATAGAGCAGGTCATTCTCAAACAGCTCGATGCCGTCGAAGCCGGCGGCGGCCACGGCTTCCAGTTTCTCCGGCAAGGTACCGCTCAGGGACACGGTGGCGATCGAGCGTTTCATGCGGTTACTCCTGTTACCGAGGGACGCGGGAAGCTGTGCGGCAGCAGCGGGTTCGAAACGTGCATGATCAGAGCACCAGGCCATCGCGCTCACCCGGCTCGGTCAGCGGCAACATCAAGCCACTCTGACCAGGCATCGCCGCAGCCGAATCCTCCAGCAGCGCGCGCAGTGGCGTGGCGATGGAGGCGGTGTAGTCCTTGACGCAGCGGTGATGGCCGCCGAGTACGTCGTAACTCTCGAAGCTGGTGCCCATGTCGCGCCAAGCCCGGCTGGTGTAGTCGGCGGAGAAGTACACCACCGGCGCGTCGATGCGCTCGGGCAGGTAGCGCGCCATCACCAGCGAGTAGCGCAGAAAGCGCACTCGCACCTCGCGATCACGCGCTGTGGGTGGCGTCGGCACATGGCCGGCCAGGCGCTGGCGCACCATGCGCAAGCTGCGCCGCGAGATTTTCCAGACCAGGTTGGCGATGCGCTTGGGATAGGGCCACTTGCTGGTCTCCCCGAAGCGACTGAGGGCCTCGTAGGCGCGGGCCAGGTGCATGTCCGGCAGCACGCGGTCGAGGCTGCGCAGAATGGCGCGCGACCAGGGCCGAACATTGGCGGTGGGCGGATCGATCAGCGCCACGATCTCCACCTCATGGCCCGCCTCGATCAGCAAGCGGGCAGCCTCGAAGGCCACCAGTGCGCCATTGCAGTAGCCGCCGATGCGATACGGCCCCTGCGCCTGACGCTCGAGGATCAGCGGCAGGCGCTCACGCGCCATCTGTTGCACCGACGCCGGTATCGGCTCGTTGGCCATGCCATGGGGGGCGATGGCGGTCAGCGGCTGCTGCGGGCCGAGCAGCCGAGCCAGGCGCCGGATATAGTAGCCGCCGTGGGCGAAATCGCCGTGGAACCAGAACAGCGCCGTGCGCCCCGGCTGGGCGTTGAAATCGATGACCGGAATGACGTGGTTGGCAAGGTTTTCCAGCCGCGCCGCCAGCTCGCGGGCGGTTTCGGCCTCGATCAGCAGTGATTCGGGAATCACCCGACCGAGCATCTGCTCCAGTTCGGTGAGCATTTCGGTAGCCAGCAGCGAATCACCGCCGCTGTCGAGAAAGTTATCCTCTGGGCCGACCGCCTCGGTCTTCAGCAGGCGCCGCCAGATGGCTAGCACGTCCTGCTCCAGCTGCGAAGCCGCGACCGCGCCGGTCGACAGGCGGGCACGCTCGTTGCGCTGCTGGACGTAGGCGTCAGCCAGGCGATGGCGCAGCACCTTGCCGGTCAGCCCGCGCGGCAAGGCCTCGATGATCTGCACACGTCGCGGCACCTTGAAGTAGACCAGCTCGTCACGCAGGAAACGCTGCAGCTCGGCGCCCGTCACCTCCATTGCCGGACGCAGTACCACGGCCGCGGCGACGTCCTGGCCGAGGCGCTGATGGGGTACGCCAAACGCCGCGGCTTCCGCCACGGCCGGGTGGCGCAGCAGCGCGGCATCGACTTCCGAGAGGCTGACCTTCTCGCCACCGCGGTTGATCACCTCGCGCAGACGCCCGTGCAGGTGCAGGAAGCCTTCTTCATCGAGGCTGCCGATGTCGCCGGTGTGGAACCAGCCGTCGCGCAGCACCTCGCGGTTGAGCGCCTCGTCGCCGAGGTAGCCAGGCATCACCGTGGCGCCACGCACGCGGATCTCGCCGCGCTCGCCAGGGGCGACCGGCTGGCCGTCCTCGCCGACGATGCTCAGGGTCTCCGGCCAGGGTCGCCCGACCGTGCCGGCCTTGCGCGCGTCCGGGGTGTTGGCGGCGATCTGCGCGGCCTCGCTGGAGCCGTAGTGCTCCAGCAGCGGGAAGCCCAGGGTGCGCTCGAAGCTGTCGATGATCTCCTGCCCCAGCGGCGCGCCGCCGGATGAGGCGAAGCGCAGCCGTTGTGTGCTCAGCCCTTCGGGGTGCGCCCGGGCTGCCTCGAGAATCGCCAGGTGCAGTGCCGGACCGGCGGAATACCAGCTGGGGCGCAGGCTTGCGAACCACTCGTGCAGGTCCACCACCGCCGGGCTGAGCGGAAAGGCGACGCTGCCGCCGATGAGCAGCGGCGTGAGGATGGTGACCTTCAACCCGTGGGAGTAATAGGGCGCCGACACGCACAGGCAACGATCGTCGGCATCCAGGCCGAACCAGCGCTGCCACTTGCGTGCAGCGGTCAGCATGTTGCGATGGGTAAAGGGAATCAGCTTGGGCAGCGCCGTGGTGCCGGAGCTGCGCAGGATGAACGCCGGGGCGTCTGGCTCGGGCAGCTCGTCCGGCGCCGGCTGCGCCGCAACCGGCATCGCAAGGCGCAGTGCCGGGCTGCCATCTTCCGCCGCTTCGGCACTGATCAGCATGAGTCCGTGGCGCTCGGCGGCTGCACGGCCCTGCTGGTCGCCATCGCTGCCGATCAGCAGGGCATCGAGCGGCAGCTGCTGGAGAAACTGGTCCAGCTCGGCCGGTCCGAGGCGCGGATCGAGCGGTACGGCAACCGCGGAACAGGCGATGGCAATGATCGCGACCGCCGCCTGTGGCGCTTCCGGCAGCAATACACCGATCCGCGCGTCGCGGCCGAAACCGGCCAGGCGCAACTGGCGATGGGTCCGCTCGATCATCTGCTGCAGGCCGCGATGGTCCAGCGGCGCGAAGCGGGTCGAAAGCACCGCCGCTCCATCGGGCGAGGCTTGCGCGATGCGGGTCAGCGCGGCATGCAGGGTGACGGGCGCGATGCTGGCGGTCGCCGGGGCGGGCATAACGAAGCCCGCATCCATATCGGGGACGGTGGCGTCGGAGTCGTGGTTCACGGCTGTCTGTCCTTGGCTAGAGTCCGGGCCTGGCCATGGCTCGGATTGCTCAGCTAAGACAGTGCTGCAAGAAAAAGTTGCCCAGCGCCCCGCAACAAAATGTGTGCAGTTAACCGCTTGATGCGCTCATTTGCCTGCGCAAAGTGTCCTAACCGGCGGCTTCGTCCGCCGCTCGCTGCGCGTCAACCGTGCGGTTTTCCAAGCGCCGCCAGAGCAGGCGCACCGCACCCTTGCGCATCAGCGAACAGCGGTAAAGGCGGATTTCCAGCGGTACCCGCCACTGCTCACCGCCGCAGATCGCCAGCTCGCCGCGCTCGAGCTCCGGCTCCACGCTCAGCCGCGGCACCCAGGCGATGCCCAGCCCCTGCAGGGCCATGCTCTTCAGGCTGTCGGCCATGGCCGTCTCGTAGACGGTGGTCGAACGCAGCGCGCGCTGGCGCAGCAGCAGGTTCACCGAACGGCCGAGAAAGGCGCCGGCGCTATAGGCCAGCAACGGCACGGTCTGGCCGCTGTCGACGTTGTACAGCGGCACGCCGTCGGCGCCGACTGCACAGACCGGCAGCATCTCGGTGCGGCCCAGGTGCAGCGAAGGGAACAGCTCCGGGTCGAGCTGCAGCGCGGCATCCGGGTCGTAATAGGCGAGGATCAGATCGCAGCCGCCTTCGCGCAGCACATGCACCGCCTCGCCGACGTTGGTGGCGATCAGCCGGGTCGCCAGGTTCAGTCCATCGTTGCGCAGGCCGGCGATCCACGCCGGGAAGAAGCCCAGCGCCAGCGAGTGCGCCGCGGAAATCTGCAGCACCTCGCCCTGCTGGCCCTCGACATGGTGCAGATGACGCACCACCTCGCCGAGCTGCTCGACCATGTTGCGTGCGCTGACCAGAAACAGCTGGCCTGCCTCCGTCAGTTCGATGGGTGTGCGTGAACGGTTGATCAGCTGCAGGCCCAGAGCCTCTTCCAGCGAACGGATGCGCCGACTGAACGCCGGCTGCGTGACGAAGCGGCGCTGCGCCGCCTGGGAGAAGCTGCGAGTCGCCGCGAGGGCGACGAAATCGTCCAGCCACTTGGTTTCCAGATTCATGTGAAAGGACCCTCATACGATGGCGACGAGCGGGAAGTCACACCAACATTATGCCGTTTCGGCATGAGCCAGCCATCAACGGCATTGGCCTCGAACAGGCCGCAGACCTTACTTTAGGCGCACTGCAGCACTGACTGCGTCTATCCGAGCCACGTTACCATCATGTCCGAAGTTGCATCATCGCGAATCGAAAAAGACCTGCTTGGCACCCTCCCCGTTCCTTCCGACGCCTACTACGGCATCCAGACCCTGCGCGCCTTGCACAACTTCCGCCTCTCCGGCGTGGCGTTGTCGCATTACCCCAAACTGATCGTTGCCCTGGCGATGGTCAAGCAGGCCGCCGCAGACGCCAACCGCGAGCTGGGCTACCTGCCCGAAGCCAAGCACGTGGCGATCAGCCAGGGCTGCGCACGACTGATTCGCGGCGAATTCCACGAGCAGTTCGTGGTGGACATGATCCAGGGCGGCGCCGGCACCTCGACCAACATGAACGCCAACGAGGTGATCGCCAACCTCGGTCTGGAAGCGATGGGCCACGCCAAGGGCGAGTACCAGCATCTGCACCCGAACAACGACGTGAACATGGCGCAGTCGACCAACGACGCCTATCCCACCGCGATTCGCCTGGGCCTCCTGCTCGGCCACGACACCCTGCTGGCCAGCCTGGACAGCCTCTGCGAAGCGCTGACCGGCAAGGGTCACGCCTTCGCCCATGTGCTGAAGATGGGCCGCACCCAGCTGCAGGACGCGGTGCCGATGACCCTCGGCCAGGAATTCCACGCCTTCGCCACCACCCTCGGCGAGGATCTGCAGCACCTGCGCCGCTTCGCCCCGGAGCTGCTGCTGGAAGTGAACCTCGGCGGCACCGCCATCGGCACCGGCATCAATGCCGACCCGCGCTACCAGGCCATCGCCGTGCAGCGCCTGGCCGAGATCAGCGGCCAGCCGCTGCGCCAGGCCGCCGACCTGATCGAGGCCACCTCGGACATGGGTTCGTTCGTGCTGTTTTCCGGCATGCTCAAGCGCCTGGCGGTGAAGCTGTCGAAGATCTGCAACGACCTGCGCCTGCTCTCCAGCGGCCCGCGCACCGGCTTCAACGAGATCAACCTGCCGCCGCGCCAGCCGGGCAGCTCGATCATGCCGGGCAAGGTCAACCCGGTGATCCCGGAAGCGGTCAACCAGGTCGCCTTCGAAGTGATCGGCAATGACCTGGCGCTGACCATGGCCGCCGAGGGCGGGCAGCTGCAGCTCAACGTCATGGAACCGTTGATCGCCTACAAGCTGTTCGATTCGATCCGCCTGCTGCAGCGCGCCATGGACATGCTGCGCGAGCACTGCATCGAAGGCATCACCGCCAACGAAGATCGCTGCCGCGAGCTGATGGAAAGCTCCATCGGCCTGATCACCGCGCTAAACCCCTACATCGGCTACGACAACAGCACCCGCCTGGCCCGCGAGGCGCTGCTCGGCGGCCGCAGCGTGCTGGAGCTGGTGCGCGAGGAACGGCTACTGGACGAGGCCATGCTGGCCGAGATCCTGCGCCCGGAAAACATGATCGCGCCACGCCTGGCCCCGCTGGCGGTGTGATCGCTCCCCTGCGCCCGACTCCGACGTCGGGCGCTCGCTTTACGGGCCGCCAGCCCGGCCCGTTCGCACAATAAAAACAACAGGAAGACCCATGACTCAGAGTACGACCCTCTCCGCTCCCCTGCGCCTGCTCGTCCGCCTGCCGCTCTGGCAGCAGATCCTCATCGGCCTGGCCCTCGGCGTCGCCGCCGGCATGGCCTTCGGCGCAGACGCGCAGCTGCTGGCACCGATCGGCACGCTGTTTCTCAATGCGATCAAGATGCTCATCGTGCCGCTGGTGTTCGTTTCGCTGGTGGCCGGCATCACCTCGATGCAGGACAGCGCCAAGCTCGGCCGCATCAGTCTGAAGACCATCGCCATCTACCTGGTGACCACCGCCTTCGCGGTCAGCATCGGCCTGCTGTTCGGCGCGCTGTTCAGCCCCGGCGAGGGGATGAACATGGTCGCCAGTGGCAGCGAGCAGGCCAAGCAGGCGCCCTCGCTGGTGTCGATCCTCGTCGGCCTGGTGCCAGCCAACCCGGTCACCGCGTTTGCCGAAGGCAACATCCTGCAGATCATCGTCTTCGCCATCGCCCTGGGCGTCAGCATCAACCTGATCGGCGAGCGCGGCGCGCCGGCGGTGCGTCTGTTCGATGCGCTGGCCGAGAGTTTCTACAAGCTCACCGATCTGGTGATGCGCGTCGCGCCGATTGGCGTCTTCGCCCTGACCGCCGGCGTAGTCGGCAGCCATGGTGCTGAAGTACTACCGCCGCTGGCGGGCGTGATCGGCGTGATCTACCTGGCCAGCATCGCCCATGTAATGCTGGTCTATGGCGGCCTGCTCGGCCTGCTGGCGCGGCTCAATCCGCTGCGCTTCTTCCAGGGCATCGCCCCGGCGCTGGCGGTGGCCTTCAGCACCTCGAGCAGCTCCGGCACCCTGCCGGTGTCCATCGAATGCGCGCGCAAGAATCTCGGCGTGTCCGAGGGTGTGGCGGGCTTCGTGTTGCCGGTGGGCGCCACCATCAACATGGACGGCACGGCGATCTACCAGGGCGTGCTCGCACTGTTCATCGCCCAGGCCTTTGGTATCGACCTCAGCGCCGGGCAGTACGCGATGATCATCCTCACCGCGACGCTGGCCTCCATCGGCACCGCCGGCATTCCCGGCGCCGGGCTGATCATGCTCGGCCTGGTGCTCACCGCCGCCGGCCTACCACTGGAAGGCGTGGCGCTGATCGCCGGAATCGGCCGCATCCTCGACATGGCTCGGACTACGGTGAACGTCGCCGGCGACCTGATGACCACCACACTGGTCGGTCGCAGCGAGGCGGAACTCGACCGCGCGGTGTACGACAGCAGCAACAAGGAGTGAAGGCGCGCCGGCTAGTCGATCTGGAACAGCCCCGCCTCCACGCGCGGCGTCGCCAGGCGCTCGCGAATCTCCGGATCGATGCGCGGGTCGTCCGGACTGTAGAGCATCACCTGGCGATAGGCGCTGACCCGGTTGATCTCGCGCCCCAGGTACTCCCAGACCACCGAGGTACAGGCCGGGGTGCGACGGTCGCCGGAGGAGACGCCGGTCTTCAGGCCGTTGAGGCGCGTGATGCGGCTCTTGAAACTGGGGATGAGGATGGTCTGGCTCATCTCGTTGAGCGTCAGCGATTCGTAATCGATCAGGAACAGCCGGTCCTGCAGGCCGAAGGCGGCGCCCAGATAACGACAGCGCACCCAGTCCTCGGCCTGGCCGAGGGTGGGGCTGGCGCGTTCCTGGCGCTCCTGGCGCTCGAACAGGTACAGGCCGTTTTCTTCGCGCAGGTGTACCAGAGAGATCAGCACGCTGCCCGGCACCGACATGCAGTTGGCGTATTCGAAGTAGTAGCCGCAATAACGCGACAGGCTGGTGGTCTGGTCGCGCAACGGCTGCAGCAGGGCCAACAACGGATCGGTCCGCGGCAGCGCCTGGGCTTCCGGATGACGCGCGCCGACCAGCCGGGCGAACTGTTCGGGCGGCATTTCCAGCTCGTAGCCCTCGACGCCGAAGAAGTCGCCAATGCGCTTGAGATTGAACGGCGTCGGCCGGCTCTGCCCGCCCAGGTACTTGTTGAACTGGGCGCGGTTGATGGCGAGCTTGCGACACACCTCGGCGATGGAACGGTAATGGCTGCACAGCAGCTTGAGATTTTCAGCGAGGTGAGAGGTCACAGGAGTTGGCCCCAGTCTGACGCGAGTGTCGCAAGTCTAGCATCAACTCGCGCCATATCGCGGCCAGCCGCGAAATTGCTCCACGAGCCACGCTGTTGAAACATCCCCCGCTTGCACGGCGCAGCGGCGCGCGCCGGACACCCTAACAACGACAACAAGGTGAACATTGCCATGCTCGACCTTCTGAATGACCTCATTTGGAGCAAGCTGCTGATCGTCATGCTGATCGGCCTCGGTCTGCTCTTCACGATTCGCTCCGGCTTCGTCCAGTTCCGTTATTTCGGCAACATGTTCAGCATCTTCGGCCACGCCTTCGAGCGTCAGCCGGGACAGCTCTCTTCCTTCCAGGCGCTGATGCTCTCGGTGGCCGGCCGGGTCGGTGCAGGCAACATCGCCGGCGTCTCGGTGGCGATCATGCTCGGCGGCCCGGGCGCGATCTTCTGGATGTGGGTGGTGGCCCTGGTGGGCATGGCGACCAGCTACTTCGAGTGTTCACTGGCCCAGCTGTACAAGCGCCGCGAGCCCGACGGCACCTACCGCGGCGGCCCGGCCTTCTACATCCAGCACGGTCTTGGCCAGCGCTGGCTGGGCATCGTCGTCTCGATCCTGCTGCTGATGACCTTCGGCTTCGGTTTCAACGCCGTGCAGTCGTTCACCGTCGCCAGCTCGCTGCATGACACCTTCGGCGTACCGACCGTGGCCAGCGGCATCGCCCTGACCCTGGTGATCGGCGGCATCATCTTCGGCGGCATCCGCCGTATCGCCAAATGGGCCGACGTGCTGGTGCCGGTCATGGCCTTCTCCTATCTGGCCATGGCGCTGTTCGTCATCGGCAGCAACATCGGCGCGGTGCCCGAGACCTTCGGCCTGATCTTCCGTAGCGCCTTCGGCCTCGAGCAGGCGTTCGCCGGCGGCATCGGCGCGGCGATCCTGATGGGTGTCAAGCGCGGCCTGTTCTCCAACGAGGCGGGCCTGGGCAGTGCGCCGAACGTCGCTGCGGTGGCCGAGGTCAAGCACCCGGTGGCGCAGGGCATCGTGCAGTCGCTGTCGGTGTTCATCGACACCATCATCCTGTGCAGCTGCACCGCGCTGATCATCCTGCTCTCCGGCGTCTACGAGCCGGGCATGGACCAGGCCGGCGTGGTGCTGACCCAGACCGCCGTCGCTGCCGTCGTTGGCGAGTGGGGCCGGGTGTTTGTCAGCGTCGCACTGCTGCTGTTCGTGTTCACCACGCTGATCTACAACTACTACCTGGGCGAAAACGCGCTGGGCTTCTTCACCGAGAAGCGCACCCCGGTGGTGATCTACCGCGTGCTGGTGATCATCCTCGTGCTCTGGGGTTCTGTGCAGGACCTGGGCACCGTGTTCGCCTTCGCCGACGTCACCATGGGCCTGCTGGCCATCGCCAACCTGATCGCCGTGGCCCTGCTGTTCAAGGTCGGCCTGCGCCTGATGCGCGACTATGACCGACAGGTCCGCGCCGGCATCGAGCAACCGGTGCTCGATCCGAAGGACTTCGCCGACCTGGACCTCGACCCGGCCGTATGGCAGGCCAACGCGCCAGCCACGACGGATGCCTCCTCGCGCCACTGACAGCGTGACGCGACAGGCCGGACACCCGCCGCTCCGTTAACATGCGGCGGCGGGTGCCAGCCCTACCCGCCTTATTTTTTCGACGGCTGCGCCGACGAGCGAGGAGCGCGCGTGAACCCATCTATCCAACGTCTGCTGGTGCTCTACACCGGCGGCACCATCGGCATGCAGCAGAGCGCCGCCGGGCTGCTGCCGGCCTCCGGCTTCGAAGCCCGCATGCGCGAACAACAGGCGCAAGAGGCCGGGCCGCTGCCGGACTGGGCCTTCCACGAACTGCAGCCGCTGCTGGACAGCGCCAACATGCAGCCGCGCCACTGGCTGCAGATGGCCGAAAGCATCCGCAGCGCGGTGACGGTGGACGGCTGCGACGCGGTCCTGCTGCTGCATGGCACCGATACCCTGGCCTACAGCGCCGCCGCACTGTCCTTCCTGCTGCTCGACCTGCCGGTACCGGTGCTGCTCACCGGTGCCATGCTGCCGGCCGGCAGCGAGGGCAGTGACGCCTGGCCCAATCTGTTCGGCGCCATGCGCGCCCTGCAGGCCGGGCAGGTGCAAGGTGTGCAGCTGTACTTCAACGGTGCGCTGCTGCACGGTGCGCGGGTCAGCAAGCTGCGCAGCGACGCCTTCGATGCCTTCGCCGAAGCGCCGCGCCAGCGCCTGGCAGCGGTCACAACCGAGCGAGCGCCGGCATTGCTGCCGCAGCGCTCGGCGCAGGTCATGGTGCTTCCGCTGTATCCCGGCGTCGGCGCGGCCCAGGTCCAGGCGCTGGTGGCCAGCGGTGCCCAGGCGCTGCTGCTGGAATGCTACGGCAGCGGCACCGGGCCGGCCGACGACGTCGATTTCATCGCGGCGCTGCGCCAGGCACACCGCCAGGGTGTGGTGCTGGCGGCGATCAGCCAGTGCCCGGGCGGCCATGTGGATTTCGGCGTCTATGCCGCCGGCAGCGCGCTGCGTGATGCCGGGCTGATCTCCGGCGGCGGCATGACCCGCGAAGCGGCGCTGGGCAAGCTGTTCGCCCTGCTCGCCGCCGGCCTCGATCAGACCCAGGTGGAACACTGGTTCGGCCGCGATCTGTGCGGCGAAATGGCCGGCTGAACAGCCAGAAAATGCGCGCTGCCCCGCACGGCAGGCGCAGCTGGCTGGCAGTGTGCCCGCCGCACCACTAACCCTGCTTACGCCGACAACAACAAGAAAAGCGTCAAGGAGCCGATGCCATGGCCAGATCCGGTACCGCCGGGGCGCTGTTCACCCTGCTCATCGGTGCAGCATTCGCCGCCCAGGCCGAACTGCCCGCCAATTACGAAATCACCCTGCAAACCGACAGCTTCCCGCCCTTCAACATGGGCCCCAACAGCAAGACCTTCGCCCGCGGTGACAACATCGAAGGGATCGGCACCGATACGGTGCGCGACATCTTCCGCCGCGCCGGCATCGCCTACAACCTGACCCTGCGCGGCCCCTGGAGCCGACTCTACGAGCAGACCCAGCAGCAGCCCGCCCATGGTCTGTTCTCGGTGGCGCGCACGCCGCAGAACGCCGGTCAGTTCAAGTGGGTCGGGCCCCTGGCGCACCACGACAGCGTGCTGCTGGCGCCCGCCGGCAATGGCCTGAGGCTCGACAGTCTTGCCCAGGCCCGAGGCTATCGGGTCGGCGCACATAGCGCCGGTAGCGTCAGCCTGTATCTGGAGAGCCAGAACCTGGACATCAGCAACAGCCTCAACGATGCCGAGAACCTGCGCAAATTGATGACCGGGCGGATCGACCTGTGGGCGGCGGCCGATCCGGTGTGGCGCTATCACGCCCGACAGCAGGGCATCGACGAGAGCCAGCTGCAGGTCGTGCTGAGCTATCGCAGCGAACCGCTGTACCTGGCGCTGAGCCCCGACACCGCGGACGAGGTCATAAGCCGCCTGCAGAAGGCCCTGGACGAGGTGATCGCCGAGGGCTATGCCGGTTGCAGCAAGACACCGGACCTGTGCTACCTGATCCAGCACCGCGGCAAGGCACTGGCCGGCAACCGCTGAGCCTCAGCTCGCGCGGTAGCGCGGCCGCGGCGTCGCCATCGGCAGCGGTCCGTCGCCGATCACCCGCCACTCGCCGCGCTCGGCATCGTATGCGCGGATCTCGCTGGTTTCGATGTCGTACAGCCAGCCATGGATGAACAGCTCGCCACTGGCCAGCCGTGCGGCAACCGACGGGTGCGTGCGCAGGTGGTCGAGCTGCGCCACGACGTTCTCCTGGGTGAGGATGCCGAGGGTGTTGTGGTCGGCGCAGCCGCAGTTCTGCTCGACGACGATCTTCGCCACCTCGGCATGGCGCAGCCAGCCCTTCACCGTGGGCATGCGTTTCAGCTCGGCTGGATTGAGCACCGCCTTCATCGCCCCGCAGTCGGAATGCCCACAGACGATGATGTGCTGCACGCCGAGCGCCATGACGGCGAATTCGATGGCGGTCGAGACACCACCGTTCATCTGCCCGTAGGGCGGTACCACGTTGCCGACGTTACGCGTGACGAACAGATCGCCCGGTGAGCTCTGGGTGATCAGCTCGGGAATGATCCGGGAATCGGCGCAGGTGATGAACATGGCCCTTGGCGTCTGCTCATGGGCCAGCTTCTTGAACAGCTCGCGCTGCTCGGGATACACCTCTTCGCGAAAGCGCCGCACGCCGGTGACGATCTGTTCGAGGGCCTCCTCCGCGGTTTCACTTCTCCTGTCGTCACTCATGTCGCTTCTCTCCAATGGTTGTAGGTGATGGGCCGCTGCCGTCAGAAGACGGACCAGCCGATGCGCTGCGAGAGCGCCTCGAGTGCGGCCATGCCGATCAGCGAATTGCCGGCGGCGTTGAGTTCCGGGGACCAGACGCAGACGCTGAAGCGCCCGGGCACCACCGCGACGATGCCGCCGCCGACGCCGCTCTTGCCGGGCAGACCGACCCGGTAGGCGAAGTTGCCGGCCTCGTCGTAGAGGCCACTGGTGGCCATGATCGCGTTGACCTGCTTGGTCTGGCGCGGCGAGAGCACGGCCTCGCCGCCCTGCGGACAGATGCCGTCGCGGGCGAGGAAGCCGAACGCTCGGGCCAGGTCGACGCAGGTCATACGCAGTGCGCAATGATGGAAATAGCTGCGCAGCACCGCCTCGACGTCGTTATGGAAGTTGCCGAATGCCTGCATCAGGTAGGCCATGGCGGCGTTGCGTGCGCGATGCTGGTATTCGGACTCGGCGACCTTGGTGTCCGAGACGATCAGCGGGTTGCCCGACAGGTGCCGGACGAAGTCGCGCATCGACAGCTCCGGAGTGGCGAAGCGCGACTGGTTGACATCGCAGATCACCAGCGCGCCGGCGTTGATGAACGGGTTGCGCGGGCGGCCGCGCTCGAATTCCAGCTGCACCAGCGAATTGAACGGCTGCCCGGACGGCTCGTGACCGAGGCGCTCCCACAGCGACTCGCCCCGATGGCCGATGGCCTGCACCAGGCTGAACACCTTGGAGATGCTCTGGATCGAAAACGGCGTCCGCGCATCACCGGCCTCGAACAATTCGCCCTCGGCGCTGCACACGGCAATCCCCAGCTGGTCGGCTGGCACGTCGGCCAGCGCCGGAATGTAGTCGGCCACACGGCCGCGCCCGAGCAGCGGGCGCACCTCGTCGAGAATCTCCTGCAACAGCGCGTGCATCGTCAGCTCCATCGGTCCTGGTCGAGGATGGACGCCCGCCGGCCAGGCGGCATCACAGCGCGGATCAGAACTTCTCCGGGCGCAGCACTTCCACCTCGCTGAGATAGCAGACCATGGCGAAATTCGCGTAGTAGCGCGCCTGCAGGTGCTCGGCGATGCGCTCGGCGACGTCGCGACTGCAGATCACTTCTAGGCGGATGTTGCCGTCGGTTTCCCAGCCGGCGCTGCGGACGCCGCGACTGCCGCTGCCGCGGGCATCGGACAGCGTCCAGCCCGGAGCGCCGAGGGTTTTCAGGTCGGCCTCCAGCTTGTGTTCCAGTGCCGCTTCGCAGATCACGGTCAGCAGTGTTCGGTTGTGCGCGTTCATCTCAGAACCCCCAGGCGATCAGCCGCTCGGCCAGGGCCAGGTAGAGCGGAATACCGATCAGGATGTTGAACGGAAAGGTGATGCCCAGCGACGCGGTCAGCGACAGCGACGGATTGGCCTCCGGCACCGCCAGACGCATCGCCGCCGGCACCGCGATGTAGGACGCACTCGCCGCCAGCGTGGCGAGCATCGCCGTACCGCCCAGCGAAAGCCCCATGAAACGCGCCAGCAGTGCACCGATCAGCGCACCGATCAACGGCATGACCAGCGCGAAGGCAGCCAGCTTGGCACCGTAGCGTTTGAGCGAGCCGAGTTGTCCGGAGGCGATCAGACCCATCTCGAGCAGGAAGAACGCCAGTACCGGTTTGAACATGCTGGTGTACAAGGGTTCGAGGGGTTTGATCGCCTCCTTGCCGGCGATCGCGCCGATCAGCAGGCCGCCGAGCAGCAGCATGATGCTCTTGCCGAGGAAGATCTCGCGGCCCAGCTCCTTCCAGTCGGTGTCCTTCGACACACCCTTGGCCAGCAGGATGCCCACCAGGATCGCCGGGATCTCGAGGATCGCCACGAACAGCGGCATGTAGCTTTCGAAGAACACCTCGCGCGCCGCCAGGTACGCCACCACCACGGCGAAGGTACCGGCACTCACCGAACCGTAGTGCGCCGCCACCGCCGCGGCGTTGACCCGGTCGAAGCGCAGGCCGCGCAGCAGGCCGAACGCCAGGATCGGCAGCAGCACGCCCAGCGCCAGCACCAGCAGCGACTGGCCAAGCAACGCGGCACTGGCCTGCTCGGCCAGCTCCACCCCGCCATGCAGACCGATCGCCAGCAAGAGCACGATCGACAGCGCCTCGTACAGCGCTGGTGGCAACTTCAACTCGCTCTTCACCAACCCGGCGAACAGGCCGAAGACGAAGAACAGCACTACCGGGTCGATACCCATCTAGATTCTCCACAGCTCGGAAATTGAACCGCTCCCTGGCATCCACAGGCTCGAAAAAAAGGAGCCGCTGGGGCTCCCAAAGGGGACACATTGCCAGCGTGCTACGTTCCGCCGCCCGCTGCAGCGCGCGGGCAGGCGGATCGAAACGACGCTGGCGTGGCGCGATCGGCTCGCCACGCCACCCTTCACTCAGCCCTCGATCTCTATCAAGACTTCTCCCGGGTTCACCCGGTCACCTTTGGCGACGTGAACGGCTTTCACGGTGCCGGCGATCGGTGCCTGGATCTCGGTCTCCATCTTCATCGCCTCGCTGACCAGCACGGTCTGCCCGGCCTTCACCGCATCGCCGACGGCGACCAGCACGTCGACCACGTTGCCCGGCATGGTGGTGCTGACGTCACCCGGCGCGCTGGCCTGCTTGCGCCCGCTGCCGCCACCGCCGACAAACGCGTTCAGCGGTTCGAACACCACTTCCTCCGGCATGCCGTCAATGGACAGGTAGAAGTGCCGCTTGCCCTCGCCCTTGACGCCGACGCCGGTGATGTCGACGCGGTAGGTCTCGCCGTGCACATCGATGACGAACTCGGTCGGCGTACCTTCGACGCTGGCGGCCGCGGCCTTGCCGTCGGGGATCGGCAACAGCACCTCGGGCTGCAGCGTGCCGGCCTCGCGCTCCTCGAGGAACTTGCGGCCGATGTCCGGGAACATGGCGAAGGTCAGCACGTCTTCCTCGCTCTTGGCCAGCTCGCCGATGTCCTTGCGCAGCTTGTCCAGTTCCGGCGCCAGCAGGTCGGCCGGGCGGCACTCGATGACCTCCTCGCTACCGATGGCCTGGAAGCGCAGGTGCTCGCACACCGGCGCCGGCGCCTTGCCGTAGCGCCCCTGCAGGTAGTACTTCACCTCGGTGGTGATGGTCTTGTAGCGCTCACCGGCGAGCACGTTGAAGAACGCCTGGGTGCCGACGATCTGCGAGGTCGGGGTAACCAGCGGAGGGTAGCCGAGGTCCTTGCGCACCTTGGGAATCTCCGCCAGCACTTCGTCCATGCGGTGCAGCGCACCCTGCTCCTTGAGCTGGTTGGCGAGGTTGGAAATCATCCCGCCGGGCACCTGGTTCACCTGCACGCGGGTGTCGACGCCGGTGAACTCGCTTTCGAACTGGTGGTACTTCTTGCGCACGGCGTAGAAGTACAGACCGATCTCCTGCAGCAGCTCCAGATCGAGGCCGGTGTCGTATGGCGTGCCGCGCAGCGCGGCGACCATGGACTCGGTGCCCGGATGGCTGGTGCCCCAGGCCATGCTGGAGATGGCGGTGTCGATGCGATCGGCGCCATTCTCCACGGCCTTGAGCTGGCACATACTGGCGACGCCAGCGGTGTCGTGGGAGTGGATCACCACATCCAGCTCGGGCAGTGCGGCCTTCAGCGCCTTGACCAGTTCGCCCGTGGCATAAGGGGTCAGCAGGCCGGCCATGTCCTTGATGGCGATGGAGTCGACGCCCATGGCCGCCATCTGCCGCGCCTGCTCGACGAACGCCTCGGTGGTGTGCACCGGACTGGTGGTGTAAGCGATGGTGCCCTGGGCGTGCTTGCCGCTCTTCTTCACCGCACGGATGGCGGTTTCCAGGTTCCGTACATCGTTCATCGCGTCGAAGATGCGGAACACGTCGATGCCGTTCTCTGCCGCCTTGGCGACGAATGCCTCGACCACATCGTCGCTGTAGTGGCGGTAGCCGAGCAGGTTCTGCCCGCGCAGCAGCATCTGCAGGCGGGTATTGGGCAGCGCCGCCTTGAGCTGACGCAGGCGCTCCCAGGGATCTTCCTTGAGAAAGCGCACGCAGGCGTCGAAGGTGGCGCCGCCCCAGACTTCCAGCGACCAGTAGCCGACGCGGTCGAGCTTGTCGCAGATCGGCAGCATGTCTTCGGTGCGCATGCGGGTGGCCAGCAGCGACTGATGGGCGTCACGCAGGATGGTGTCGGTGACGGAGATTTTCTTCTGGACGGTCATGGTGCGTTCCTCACAGGCCTGCGTGGGCGGCAATGGCGGCGGCGATGGCCAGGGCCAGTTCGCCCGGCTTGCGTTTGATCGAGTAGTTCAGCAGTTCCGGATGGTTGTCGACGAAGCTAGTGTTGAACTGGCCGCTGCGGAAATCCGGGTTGGCGAGAATCTGCTGGTAGTAGGTGGCGGTGGTCTTCACGCCCTGCACGCGCATGTCGTCCAGTGCACGCGACCCCCGGGCCAGCGCCTCTTCCCAGGTCAGCGCCCAGACCACCAGCTTCAGGCACATGGAGTCGTAGTACGGTGGAATGGTGTAACCGGTGTAGATCGCCGTGTCGGTGCGCACGCCGGGGCCACCGGGCGCGTAGTAGCGGGTGATCTTGCCGAAGCAGGGCAGGAAGTTGTTGCGCGGGTCCTCGGCGTTGATGCGGAACTGCAGGGAGAAGCCGCGATGCTGGATGTCCTCCTGCTTGACCGACAGCGGCTGGCCGGAGGCGATGCGGATCTGCTCGCGAACGATATCGATACCGGTGATTTCCTCGGTGATGGTGTGCTCCACCTGCACCCGGGTGTTCATCTCCATGAAGTACACCTCGCCATCGGCGAGCAGGAACTCCACGGTACCGGCGTTCTCGTAGCCCACCGCCTTGGCCGCGCGCACGGCCAGGTCGCCGATATAGGCGCGCTGCTCGGGGGTGAGCTGCGGGCTCGGCGCGATCTCGATGAGCTTCTGGTTGCGCCGCTGGATCGAGCAGTCGCGCTCGAACAGGTGCACGGTGTTGCCGAAGCTGTCGGCCAGCACCTGCGCCTCGATGTGCTTGGGTTCGACGATGCACTTTTCCAGGAACACCTCGGCGCTGCCGAAGGCCTTGGTCGCCTCGGAGATTACCCGCGGGTAGGCCGATTCCAGCTCCGCCCGCGAATTGCAGCGGCGAATGCCGCGGCCGCCACCGCCGGAGGTGGCCTTGAGCATCACCGGGTAACCGATGCGCTCGGCTTCGCGCAGCGCCTCGGCGAGGTCCTTGACGTTGCCTTCGGTGCCCGGCGTTACCGGCACGCCGGCCTTGATCATGCTGCGCCGGGCTTCGGTCTTGTCGCCCATGCGACGAATCACTTCGGCACTAGGGCCGACGAACTTGATTCCACGTTCGGCGCAGATATCCGCCAGTTCCGCATTCTCGGAGAGGAAACCATAGCCCGGATGCAAGGCATCGCAGCCGGTTTCCACCGCCAGATTCACCAGCTTGCGCGGGTTCAGGTAGCCGGCCAGCGGGTCCTCGCCGATGAAATAGGCTTCGTCGGCGCGCTTGACGTGCAGCGCATGGCGGTCGGCTTCGGAGAACACCGCCACCGAGCGAACGCCCATTTCGGCACAGGCGCGGACGATGCGTACCGCGATTTCCCCGCGGTTGGCGATCAGCAGCTTCTTGATCACGCTGTCTTCCCTCGGATCGTTGAGCAGGCGACCCGCGAGCGGGTCATGATCACTCGCATTTGCAACGAGTCATTTCACCCTACGCCCGTGAGGGTGATTACTGAAAATGAATAATTGTTTTCCTGAGGATAAGTATTTACTTATATACACCTGCTGTACGCCTGCTTTCTGACCGAACAGGCAGGAAATTCGCGCACTGACTTCGCCGACTATAAAGATGATCGAAACAACGGGAAAACGATGCGAAAATCATTGATGCGCATGACATTGCGCCAGCTTCAGGTGTTTCGCGCAGTCTGTGAGACGCTTTCCTACAGCCGTGCCGCTGAAGAAATGGCGCTGACCCAGCCAGCAGTGAGCCTGCAGATCCGCCAGCTGGAAGAATTGGTCGGCCAACCGCTGTTCGAGTACGTCGGCAAGAAGCTCTACCTGACCGGCGCCGCCGAAGCGCTGCAGCGCGCCAGCACCGATATCTTCGGCCGGCTCGACAGCCTCGACATGCAGCTATCCGACCTGCTGGGCTCGCTACAGGGGCAGCTGAACCTGGCCGTGGAATCCAGCGCCAAGTACATCACCCCGCACCTGTTCGCCGCCTTCAAGCGGCTGCATCCGGAAGTCAGCCTGCAGCTGGTGGTGGTCAATCATGCCCAGGCGGTCAAACGCCTGTCGGTCAGCCGTGACGACCTGCTGATCATGTCCCAAGTGCCCACCGACATGGACCTTGAATTCATGCCGTTCCTCAACAACCCGATCATTGCCGTGGCCCCGCCTGAGCATCCGCTGTGCCATGCAGCCACACTGTCGCTGCAGGATCTGACCAGCTATCCGCTGCTGACGCGCGAACCCGGCTCCGGCACACGCAGGGCCGCAGAAGATTACCTGCGACAGAAACGCGCCCACTTCACCCAGACCATCCAGGTCGCCTCGCTGGATGCGTTGCGTGAATGCGTGGTGGCCGGCCTGGGGCTGGCGCTGCTGCCGCGCCATGCGGTGCATCTGGAGCTGGCCTGCGGGCTGCTGCGTGAGCTGCCAGTGCAGGAACTGCCGCTGCAACGCAGCTGGTGCGTGGTTCATCCGCGCGGTAAGCGCCTGAGCCCGGTGGCCCAGGCGTTCTTTGCCTTCCTCCGTGAAGAGCGTGCGCAGGTCAGTGCGCTGGCGGAGCGCTTCGCCGGCTCGCCGATGACTCCAGCAGCGAGCTGAGCACCAGCGCATCGGCATAGTCGTTCAGTTCGGCATGCAGCTGACGTTGCTCGGTGTAGCTCTCGATGGCACGACGAAAACGCATGCGTCGCTCGTCCTGCTGCTTGCGACGGGCCTTGCTGTCGAGTGGGGTGCTGACGTCGGTTTTCCGGAGCATGAGCGGTCTCCCAGAACAGGTAACGGGAGACCAGCATCGGTGCTGTGAGTGACAGGATGAAGTCAGCGTGATGACGCGGCGATGAAGACGCTCAGTCCTCGTGGGCCTTGACCGTCTTCGGCGACAGCCGAAGGCTGCGCAGGCTGCGTTTCACACTCTTGAGATGATTGACCAGGCTCGGCCCACGGGCCATGGCAACGCCCATGGCCAGCACGTCGATCACGACGAGGTGAGCGATACGCGAGGTCAGCGGAGTGTAGATCTCGGTGTCTTCCTGCACGTCGATCGCCAGGTTGATGGTGGCCAGCTCGGCCAGGGGTGTCTGGCTCGGGCACAGGGTGATCAGCGTCGCGCCGGATTCACGCACGACGTTGGCGGTGATCAGCAGATCCTTGGAGCGACCGGACTGGGAAATGCAAATCGCCACGTCGGTCGGCTTGAGCGTCACTGCCGACATCGCCTGCATGTGCGGATCGGAATAGGCCGCGGCCGAAAGCAGCAGGCGGAAGAACTTGTGCTGGGCATCGGTGGCCACCGCACCGGAGGCGCCGAAGCCGTAGAACTCGACCCGCTCGGCCTTGGCCATGGCGGTGATGGCGCGCTGCAAGGCATCCGGGTCGAGCCGCTCACGCACCTCCATCAGGGTGTGCAGCGTGGTGTCGAAGATCTTCAGCGCGAAGTCAGCCACCGAATCGTTCTCGCTGATGGCGAACTGGCCGAAGCTGGCGCCGGCGGCCAGGCTCTGCGCCAGCTTGAGCTTGAGGTCCTGGAAGCCGAGGCAGCCGATGGCCCGGCAGAAACGCACGATGGTCGGCTCGCTGACGCCGACGGTGTGGGCCAGATCGGCCATGGAACTGTGCATCACCGAGGCCGGATCGAGCAGGACATGGTCGGCCACCTTCAACTCCGACTTCCGTAGCAGACTTCTCGACTGGGCGATGTGTTGCAGCAGATTCACGTGGCGGGCTCGCTATGCTCACGACTGAGGGCTCGTTCGGGCGCGACAGGCACCGCTCGGCCATCAGCGGGTTGTAGTGGGGCGGTAGTTATACTACAAGCCTCGCCATGACGCCCATTTTTTGCCCCTGGGAGAGATTCGATGTCGATTTCCTGTGACATGCTCGTGTTCGGCGGGACCGGTGACCTGACGCTGCACAAGCTGCTGCCGGCGCTCTATCACCTGCATCGCGACGGCCGCCTGCATGCCGACGTGCGCATTCTCGCCCTGGCGCGCAAGAAGCTCGACCGCGAGGGCTATCTGACCCTCGCCGAGCGCCATTGCCGCGCCCAGGTCGCACGCAGCGACTTCAACCCCGAGACCTGGCAAGCCTTCGCCCAGCGCCTCGACTATTTCGCCATGGACGCCTCCCAGCGCAGCGAATACGCGCGTCTGGCCCAGTATCTCGGCCGTGCCGATGGCCGCGTGCGGGTCTACTACCTGGCCACCGCGCCGGATCTGTTCGAGCCCATCGCCGCCAACCTGGAAAGCGCCGGGCTGGCCGGTGACGATGCGCGCATCGTGCTGGAAAAACCCATCGGCCATTCACTGGATTCGGCACTGGAAATCAACGAGGCGATCGGCTCGGTATTCCCTGAAGCGCGCATCTACCGGATCGACCACTATCTGGGCAAGGAAACGGTGCAGAACCTCATGGCGCTGCGCTTCGCCAACGCCCTGTTCGAACCGATCTGGCGCGCCGGGCATATCGATCACGTGCAGATCACCGTGGCCGAAACCCTCGGCGTGGAAAACCGCGGCGGCTACTACGACAACGCCGGCGCCATGCGCGACATGCTGCAGAACCACCTGCTGCAGCTGCTCTGCCTGGTGGCGATGGAGGCACCCGTGCGTTTCGACGCCAAGCACATCCGCGGCGAAAAGGTGAAGGTGCTCGAAGCGCTCAAGCCGATCACCGGCAACGACGTGCTGGACAAGACCGTACGCGGCCAATACGGCGCCGGGCGCATCGGCGGCCACGACGTACCGGCCTACTACTTCGAGCCGAACATCGACAACGACAGCGACACCGAAACCTTCGTCGCGGTGAAGGCCGAAATCGACAACTGGCGCTGGGCCGGCGTGCCCTTCTACCTGCGCACCGGCAAGCGCATGGCGCGCAAGCGCTCGGAGATCATCATCACCTTCAAGCAGGTGCCGCACCTGCTGTTCGCCAAGGGCGAGGTCAACCGCCTGATCATCAGCTTGCAGCCGGAGGAGAGCATCAGCCTGCAGCTGATGGCCAAGGCACCCGGCAAGGGCATGCAGCTCGAGCCGGTGGAACTGGACCTCAACCTGGCCCATGCCTTCAGCAGCACCCGCCGCTGGGAGGCCTACGAGCGTCTGCTGCTGGATGTCATCGAAGGCGATTCGACGCTGTTCATGCGCCGTGACGAGGTGGAAGCGGCCTGGAACTGGGTCGACCCGATCCTGCGCGGCTGGAGCAGCTACTACCGCAAACCACGGCCTTACGCCGCCGGCGAGGATGGCCCGGAGCAGGCGCACCAGTTCATCGAGCGCCAGGGCCATCGCTGGTGGCAATGAGGCACCCAGAAGAACTAATCCGAACTTCGCCGCAGCCGCCGAATAACGCGTGATAGAGCGGATCGGCGGAGTTTTCACAATCGCCGAATATGGCCAGCTGAACTAGTGCAATCAACTAATCCAGATCAGGCCACGATTCGCCTACATATTCCGGTCATATCAGCGACATATAATCAGCGAGCCGCCCCTTATATCTAGGGCTTTCTCGACTAGTTCAACCAGCGCGCCCACTGGTCACACTCCGCGACCGTCGCAGATCAATCGGCCTTTCGCCGCCCGCGCTAAATCCGGACACCGCAAATCACAGCCAAAGCTAGCAACTGCAAGGCCTGTAGCCGACAGAACGAGGATTCAGGCGAACTTCTGCGGCAGGCCTACGTCCAACTTCCCGAGCCACTCCGCAAACTTCCACGCAGTTCGCCTATCGCTCGACAGTTGTCGAGACCGAAACAGACTGAAACATCCGCGGCGTCAGCGCAGGAACAACGCGGGCTCTGGCGATATATAGGCGTCGCCGCACTTCGCATATTGGGAAACATGGGTTGAGAAACTTTCCAAGATATGCCTACCCTAAAAAGGAATTCAATCAACAACCCCAAAGGCATTGATTTGAGTTTCCCCACCGTAATGCTCCGTCGCCCAACCGACGGCGACGGTTACAACCTGCATCAGCTGGTGGCGCGCTGCCAGCCCCTCGATACCAATTCGGTCTACTGCAACCTGCTGCAGTGTTCCGACTTCGCTGACACCGCCATCGCCGCAGAGAACGCCCAAGGCGAGCTGGTCGGTTTCATTTCGGGTTATCGCCCTCCTTCGCGGCCGGACACATTGTTCGTCTGGCAGGTCGCCGTCGACAGTTCGATGCGCGGCCAGGGGCTGGCCCTGCGCATGCTGCTGGCGCTGACCGAACGGGTCGCCCGTGAGCACGGCGTGCGCTACATGGAAACCACCATCTCCCCGGACAACGCGGCGTCCCAGGCGCTGTTCAAGCGGGCCTTCGACAAGCTGGGTGCCGACTGCACCACGCGCACGCTGTTCTCGCGCGCCGAGCATTTCGCCGGACAGCACGAGGACGAGGTGCTCTACCGCGCCGGCCCGTTCACCGTTTCCCATCTAGAAGAAGAGCTCAAGGAGCACGCATGAAAACTTTCGAACTGAACGAATCCAAGGTTCGCAGCTACTGCCGTTCCTTCCCCGTGGTCTTCAATCAGGCCCAGGGCGCCGAACTGGTCACTCAGGACGGCAAGCGCTACATCGACTTCCTCGCCGGTGCCGGCACGCTCAACTACGGGCACAACCACCCGGTGCTCAAGCAGGCGCTGCTCGACTACATCGAGAGCGACGGCATCACCCACGGCCTGGACATGTACACCGCGGCCAAGGAGCGTTTCCTCGAAACCTTCAATCGCCTGATCCTCGAGCCGCGCGGCATGGGTGACTACCGCATGCAGTTCACCGGTCCGACCGGCACCAACGCGGTCGAGGCGGCGATGAAGCTGGCGCGCAAGGTTACCGGGCGCAACAACATCATCAGCTTCACCAACGGCTTCCACGGCTGCAGCATCGGCGCGCTGGCCGCCACCGGCAACCAGCATCATCGCGGCGGCTCCGGCATCAGCCTCACCGACGTCAGCCGCATGCCTTACGCCAACTACTTCGGCGACAAGACCAACACCATCGGCATGATGGACAAGCTGCTCTCCGACCCCTCCAGCGGTATCGACAAGCCGGCCGCGGTGATCGTCGAGGTGGTCCAGGGCGAAGGCGGCCTGAACACCGCATCGGCCGAGTGGATGCGCAAGCTCGAGAAGCTCTGCCGCAAGCACGAGATGCTGCTCATCGTCGACGACATCCAGGCCGGCTGCGGCCGCACCGGCACCTTCTTCAGCTTCGAGGAGATGGGCATCCAGCCGGATATCGTCACGCTGTCCAAGTCGCTGTCCGGCTACGGCCTGCCGTTCGCCATGGTGCTGCTGCGCCAGGAGCTGGACCAGTGGAAGCCGGGCGAACACAACGGCACCTTCCGCGGCAACAACCACGCCTTCGTCACCGCCGCCGCAGCCGTCGAGCACTTCTGGCAGAACGACGAGTTCGCCAACAGCGTGAAGGCCAAGGGCAAGCGCATCGCCGACGGCATGCAGCGCATCATCCGCCGTCACGGCCCGGATTCGCTGTTCCTCAAGGGCCGCGGAATGATGCTCGGCATCAGCTGCCCGGATGGCGACATCGCTTCGGCCGTCTGCCGTCACGCCTTCGACAACGGCCTGGTGGTCGAGACCAGCGGCGCCCACAGCGAAGTGGTCAAGTGTCTCTGCCCGCTGATCATCAGCGAAGAGCAGATCGACCGTGCGCTTTCCATTCTCGACAAGGCGTTCGCCGCCGTGATGGGTGAGCAGACCGCCAACCAGGCTTCCTGAGGAGGACCCGCAGATGATCGTGAGAAAACTCGCCGACTGCGAGCAGACCGACCGCAAGGTCCACAGCAAGACCGGTACCTGGGACAGCACACGCATGCTGCTCAAGGACGACAACATGGGCTTCTCGTTCCATATCACCACCATCTACGCCGGCACCGAGACGCACATCCACTACCAGAACCACCTGGAGTCGGTGTACTGCATGAGCGGCAACGGTGAGGTCGAGACCATCGCCGACGGCAAGATCTACAAGATCGAGCCCGGCACGCTGTACATCCTCGACAAGCACGACGAGCACCTGCTGCGTGGCGGCAGCGAGGACATGAAGATGGCCTGCGTCTTCAACCCGCCGCTCAACGGCAAGGAAGTGCATGACGAGAGCGGCGTCTATCCGCTGGAGGCCGAAACCGTCTGATACCGGTTTACCGGGGCGGCCACCGCGCCGCCCCACCATCACCAGAAAAGGAGGTAAGCGTGAACCCTATGCAAGCCGACCTGTATCCCTCGCGCCAGGAAGACCAGCCCAGCTGGCAAGAACGCCTGGATCCGGTCGTCTACCGCAGCGACCTGGAGAATGCGCCGATAGCGGCGGAGCTGATCGAACGTTTCGAACGCGACGGCTACCTGGTCATCCCCAATCTGTTCAGCGCCGATGAAGTCGCGGTATTCCGTGCCGAACTCGAGCGCATGCGCCAGGACCCGGCCGTCGCCGGCTCCGGCAAGACCATCAAGGAACCCGACAGCGGCGCGGTCCGCTCGGTGTTCGACATCCACAGCGACAACGAACTGTTCGCCCGCGTGGCCTCCGATGAGCGCACCGCCGGCATCGCCCGCTTCATCCTCGGCGGTGATCTGTACGTGCATCAGTCGCGGATGAACTTCAAGCCCGGCTTCACCGGCAAGGAGTTCTACTGGCACTCGGACTTCGAGACCTGGCACGTAGAGGACGGCATGCCGCGCATGCGTTGCCTGTCCTGCTCGATCCTGTTGACCGACAACGAGCCGCACAACGGTCCGCTGATGCTCATGCCCGGCTCGCACAAGCACTACGTGCGCTGCGTCGGCGCCACACCGGAGAACCACTACGAGAAATCCCTGCGCAAGCAGGAGTTCGGCGTGCCCGATCAGAACAGCCTGAGCGAGCTGGCCAGCCGCTTCGGCATCGACTGCGCCACCGGCCCGGCCGGCAGTGTGGTGTTCTTCGACTGCAACACCATGCATGGCTCCAACGGCAACATCACACCCAGCGCGCGGAGCAATCTGTTCTACGTCTACAACCACGTGGATAATGCCGTGCAGCCGCCGTTCTGCGAGCAGAAACCCCGCCCGGCCTTCGTCGCCGAGCGTGAGAACTTCAAGCCGCTGGACATTCAGCCGCAACAGTATCTCTGAGGCGATCGGGCGCGTCTGATGACGGGCCCGATCCCCCGGCTCGGCCGATCGCTTATTGGCCCAGGGATGAACTCACTTCCAGCTCGTTGATCGACAGGTGCGCCAGCCGCGCCGGGCCCGTCAACGGCCTGCCAGATTCGGACGCAATAAAAAGATGCATACCGTAGAAAAGATCGGCGGCACGTCGATGAGCCGCTTCGAGGAAGTCCTCGACAACATCTTCATCGGCCGCCGGGAAGGCGCAGCGCTGTACCAGCGCATCTTCGTCGTCTCGGCCTACAGCGGCATGACCAACCTGCTGCTGGAACACAAGAAAACCGGCGAACCCGGCGTCTATCAGCGCTTCGCCGACGCCCAGAGCGAGGGCGCCTGGCGCGAGGCGCTGGAGCACGTGCGCCAGCGCATGCTGGCCAAGAACGCCGAACTGTTCAGCTCCGAGTACGAGCTGCACGCCGCCAACCAGTTCATCAACTCGCGCATCGACGATGCCAGCGAGTGCATGCACAGCCTGCAGAAGCTCTGTGCCTACGGGCACTTCCAGCTCTCCGAGCACCTGATGAAGGTGCGCGAGATGCTCGCCTCCCTCGGTGAAGCACACAGTGCCTTCAACTCGGTGCTGGCGCTCAAGCAGCGCGGCGTCAACGCGCGCCTGGCCGACCTCACCGGCTGGCAGCAGGAAGCGCCGCTGCCGTTCGAGGAGATGATCGCCAGCCACTTCGCCGGTTTCGACCTGAACCGTGAATTGGTGGTCGCCACCGGCTATACGCATTGCGCCGAAGGCCTGATGAACACCTACGACCGCGGCTACAGCGAGATCACCTTCGCCCAGATCGCCGCCGCCACCGGTGCCCACGAGGCGATCATCCACAAGGAGTTCCACCTCTCCTCCGCCGACCCGAACCTGGTCGGTGCCGACAAGGTGGTGACCATCGGTCGCACCAACTACGACGTCGCCGACCAGCTGTCGAACCTCGGCATGGAGGCGATCCATCCGCGCGCGGCCAAGACCCTGCGCCGTGCCGGCGTCGAGCTGCGCATCAAGAACGCCTTCGAGCCCGAGCACGGCGGCACGCTGATCAGCCAGGACTACAAGTCCGAGAAGCCCTGCGTGGAGATCATCGCCGGGCGCAAGGACGTCTTCGGCATCGAGGTGTTCGATCAGGACATGCTCGGCGACATCAGCCACGACATGGAAATCAGCAAGTTGCTCAAGCAGCTCAAGCTCTATGTGGTGAACAAGGATTCCGACGCCAACAGCATCACCTACTACACCTCCGGCTCGCGCAAGCTGATCACCCGCGCCGCTCGTCTGATCGAGGAAAAGTATCCGGCCGCCGAAGTCACCGTACATAACCTGGCGATCGTCTCGGCGATCGGTTCGGACCTCAAGGTCAAGGGCATCCTGGCCAAGACCGTGGCCGCGCTGGCCGAGGCCGGCATTAGCATCCAGGCGATCCACCAGTCGATCCGCCAGGTGGAGATGCAGTGCGTGGTCAACGAGGAAGACTACGACGCCGCCATCGCCGCGCTGCACCGCGCGCTGATCGAGCCGGAGAATCACGGCGACGTGATTGCCGCAGCCTGATCCAGGTGCAGGACCGAAACGCCGGGCTCGTCCCGGCGTTTTGCTGTCTGGACGCATGACACCGATCAATACCGCCGGCACCGCGCAGGATGACTATGGAGACAAGAGGCCGGTCACGGCTTACGCCTGACCGGCTCGCCCGCTCATCCACAACGCAGGAGTTGCCATGTTTCCCGAGTACCGCGACCTGATCACTCGTCTCAAGGCGGAAAACAAGACCTTTGCCCGTCTGTTCGACGAGCACAACGACCTCGACCAGCACGTAAAGAACATCGAAGCGCACATCGTGCCGGGTACCGACAGCGAGGTGGAGGATCTGAAGAAGCAGAAGCTGCAGCTCAAGGACCGTCTCTACGAGATGCTCAAGGAAGCATCCGCGGCCTGACGGCCCGGCGCCCTGCCCCGCGGGGCGCCGTCACGTTCTGCAACCATCGAAGACGACGCGCAATCGCCGGGCAAGCGCAGTAAAATGCCGCGCTTTCGATACCCCTGCGAGTTCCGCGCCATGAGCACCCCCAACCGCACCGAGCTGCTGTCGCCTGCCGGCACGCTGAAATCCATGCGCTACGCCTTCGCCTACGGCGCCGATGCGGTATACGCCGGGCAGCCGCGCTACAGCCTGCGCGTGCGCAACAACGAGTTCGACCACGCCAACCTCAAGCTCGGCATCGACGAGGCGCACGCGCTGGGCAAGCAGTTCTACGTGGTGGTCAACATCGCGCCGCACAACGCCAAGCTGAAGACCTTCATCAAGGATCTCGAGCCGGTGGTGGCGATGGGACCGGATGCGCTGATCATGTCCGATCCCGGTCTGATCATGCTGGTGCGCCAGCACTTCCCGCAGCAGACCATCCACCTCTCGGTGCAGGCCAACGCGGTGAACTGGGCGACGGTGAAGTTCTGGGAAAGCCAGGGCGTCAGCCGCGTGATCCTGTCCCGCGAGCTATCGCTGGAGGAGATCGGCGAGATCCGCGAACAGGTGCCGGGCATGGAGCTGGAGGTGTTCGTCCACGGCGCTCTGTGCATGGCCTATTCCGGCCGCTGCCTGCTGTCCGGCTACATCAACAAGCGCGACCCCAATCAGGGCACCTGCACCAACGCCTGCCGCTGGGAATACAAGACCCACGAGGCGAAGGAGGACGAACTGGGCAACTCGGTTCACCTCTACGAGCCCATTGCCGTAAAGCAGGTCGCGGCGCAGGACGACCCGACCCTGGGCGTCGGGGCTCCCACCGACAAGGTGTTCCTGCTCGAGGACGTCTCGCGTTCTGGCGAGTTCATGGAGGCCACCGAGGACGAGCACGGCACCTACATCATGAACTCCAAGGACCTGCGCGCCGTGCAGCATGTCGAGCGCCTGGTGCAGATGGGCGTGCATTCGCTGAAGATCGAAGGCCGCACCAAGAGCCACTACTACGTGGCACGCACCGCGCAGGTCTACCGCAAGGCCATCGACGATGCCCTCGCCGGCCGACCGTTCGACAGGTCGCTGATGGACACGCTCGAATCGCTGGCCCACCGGGGCTACACCGAAGGTTTCCTGCGCCGTCACGTGCATGACGAATACCAGAACTACGAACGCGGCTTCTCGCTCTCCGAGCGCCAGCAGTTCGTTGGCGAGCTGACCGGCGAGCGGCGCAACGGGCTGGCCGAGGTGAAGGTCAAGAACCGCTTCGCGGTGGGCGACCGGTTGGAGCTGATGACGCCGCAGGGCAATCTCAACCTGCGTCTTGAGCGGCTGGAGAACAAGCGCGGCGAAGCCATCGAGGTGGCGCCGGGCGACGGTCATACGGTGTACCTGCCGGTGCCGGAAGACGTCGATCTGCGCTACGCCCTGCTGATGCGCGAACTGGGCGGCAGCACCACGCGCGGTTGAGCGCGGAGCTGGCGTCGCATCGCGACGCCGCAGCCTAGCGCAGCAGTTCGGCGAACTGCTCGGCCGGCACCGGCGGACTGAGCAGGTAACCCTGGATTTCGTCGCACTGGTTGGCCTTGAGGAAATCCATCTGCGCCTGGGTTTCCACGCCCTCGGCTACCACCTTGCGCTCCAGGCTGTGGACCATGGCGATGATCGCCCGGGTAATCGCCGCATCCTGGCTGGAATGCTCCAGCTCACTGATGAACGAGCGGTCGATCTTCACGTAATCCACCGGGAAGCGCTTGAGGTAACTCAGCGACGAGAAGCCGGTGCCAAAATCGTCGATCGCCAGTCGCACGCCCAGCGCGCGCAGCTGCTCGCTGATGCTGATGCTGATGGCGTTATCGATGTCGTCCAGCAACTGGCTTTCGGTCAGTTCCAGCTCCAGCATGGTCGCCGGCAGGCCGGTTTCCTCCAGCACCTGGCGCACCAGGCTGACGAAGTTGCCCTGGCGCAACTGCTTGACCGAGAGGTTCACCGAGACGCGGATCTCGGCCAGCCCCTGCTGCTGCCACTGGCGCGCCTGGCGGCAGGCCTCGCGCAAGACGAACTCACCGAGCGGAATGATCAAACCGGTCTCTTCCGCCAGCGGAATGAAGTGCGCCGGCGCGACCAGTCCGCGCTCGGGGTGACGCCAGCGCACCAGCGCTTCGGCAGCATCCAGGGCATCGTTGGCCAGCGTCAGACGAGGCTGATAGAACACTTCCAGCTGGCCGGAATCCAGCGCCTTGCGCAGCTGATTCTCCAGCTGCAGGTACTGCATGCTCGACGCCTGCGGACGGTCGGTGAAGAACTGCAGCGTGTTGCCGCCCAGGTGCTTGGCCTGCTGCATGGCCATGTTCGCCTGGCGCAGCAGCACTTCCGCATCACGGCTGTTGTCCGGCATCAGGCTGACGCCGATCGAGGCGCTGATGACCAGCTCCTGCTCATCGATGATCACTGGTTTGCGGATGCGCTGCAGCAACCGGCTGCCCAGATGCGCGAGGCTGCTGAGACTGCCGTAGGCGTCGATCAGCACGACGAACTCGTCGCCGGACAGCCGCGCGATGGTGTCGGCCTCGCTCAGGGTCTGGGTGATCCGTCGCGACATCTCGCGCAGCAGCGCGTCGGCGGCCTCATGGCCCAGGCTTTCGTTGAGCAGCTTGAAGCGGTCCAGATCGATGTAGAGCACCGCCATGTTGCGGCCATTGCGGCGCACCCGTTGGCAGGCCTCGTGCAGACGCTCCTTGAGCAGGCCGCGGTTGGCCAGCCCGGTGAGGTCGTCGTAATGAGTCAGGTAGCGCAGGCGCTCCTCGATCTTGCGCCGCACGCTGAGGTCGGAGATGAAGGCAACCACATGGGTGACGCTGTCGTTGGCATCGCGCACCTCGCGCAACTGCACCCACTGCGGGTAGACCTCACCGCTCTTGCGGGTCTCGATCAGCTCGCCCTGCCAGTGACCGTGCAGTTCCAGCGCTTCGCGCATGGTCTGGTACTGCCGCTGGCTCTCCTGCGAGCCGGCGATTCGCGCCACGCTGTGACCGATCAGCTCCTCGCGGTCGTAGCCACACAGCGCGCAGCAGGCATCATTCACCGCCAACACGCGGTAGCGGGCGTTCATGATCACCATGCCTTCGCTGGCGGCTTCGAACACCGTGGCCGCCAGGCGCTGCTGCTCGGCCTGGCTGCGCAGCTCGCTGATGTCACGGCGGGTACCGATCATGCGCAACGCTCGCCCACCGGCATCGCGCTGGATCACCCGGCCGCGGTCTTCGAGCCAGAGTTCGCTGCCATCAGCGCGCAGCGCCCGATACTCCACGGTAAAGAATTCGGTTTCACCCTTCAGATGCGCGATCAGTGTCGCACGGACGGCTTCCAGATCGTCGGGATGGATGTCCGGCAGCGGCGAGCCATGCTCATCGCGACGATCGGGCAAGCCGACACCGAAGACCACTTCCAGCCGGGAGTGGTGGACCCGGTTGTTCGCCAGGTCCCAATCCCACAGACCGAGGCCGCTGGCATCGAGCGCCAGATTGAGCCGTGCTTCGCTTTCACCGAGTTCTTCCGCGGCCCGGGCAAGCTCCACCGTACGTTCGGCCACACGCAACTCGAGGCCATCGTAAGCGCTGCGCAGCTGCTGCTCGGCATGGCAACGCTGTTCAATCTCCGACCCTAGCCGGTGATTGAGCAGCTCGGCCTCGCGACCGGCCCTCTCCAACCGGTCGATCAGGCGCTGCCGGTGCAGGCGTTGTTCGATACTGTCGGTGATCAATCGACTGATCTGCCAGGCGGTCAGGCTCAAGGTCGCCAGCACGATCATCGCCAGCAACCCCCAACCCTGCTGCAACGGATGGCCGCTGGTCATCAACAGCAAACCGGTCGGCAGCAGGCTGGGCACGGCGAAACAGAAGAAAGCAGGAAGGCAGACGCCATAGGCGACGCTGGCGGCGACGACGACCGAACCGATCAAACCGTACAGCAGCGCCTGCGTGGCGAAAGCATCAGCGGGTATCAGCGCGACCATTGCATAGCTCAGGCTGACCGCACATATGCTGCTGCCGAGAAAGAACCGCCAGCGCCAGTGCGCATCGGCCTGCCCCTCGGGGCTAGCCTTGCCGAACGCCATGACCTGCTGCAGCCACAGCAGGCCCAGCGCGAGCATCCAGCCGATCCAGCCACCGAGTTCGATGCCGCCGTTGTCCTCCCATAGCACCACGCCGCAGATCAGCGTCGAGAGCAATAGCAACAGCGCCGGGACGCGCGACCCCAGATAGAGCAAACGCGTGCGTTCGGCAATGTGGTCGGAGGGCGCCATCCCATCTGCAACAGCGGTCGCAGCCCCCGGGAAGGCGGTTCGAATGGAATCGGTCATGTCTGTTGTTCTAGTAATAACTGCACCCGAATCAGGCTCTCTCGGAACCAAAACACGGCCGATAATGGCACGTTGCTAGTCTCGCGTCATACATGCTGCATCGGAAATTGGTCTGTGGGCCGTGCTCACCGACCAACGGAGTTCCGGCATAAGCCATAAGGCGAAGCATGCTCCCGCCGCGATGCATGGCGCTCGGCCAAACGGACCACAGGGCGAGCGCAGCGCAGGCATTTCCAATAGAATGCCGCGATGCATGACGATCTCTCTCTTCTCCTGAATTCCCTCAACGATGCCCAGCGCCAGGCCGTGGCCGCGCCGCTTGGCCGGCAACTGGTATTGGCCGGCGCCGGTTCGGGCAAGACCCGCGTTCTGGTGCATCGCATCGCCTGGTTGCATCAGGTCGAGCGCGCATCATTGCACTCGATCCTTTCGGTGACCTTTACCAACAAGGCTGCCGCCGAGATGCGCCAGCGCATCGAGCAACTGCTGCATGTGAACCCGCAGGGCATGTGGGTCGGCACCTTCCACGGCCTGGCCCATCGCCTGCTGCGTGCGCACTGGCGCGAGGCGAAGCTGGCGGAGAATTTCCAGATTCTCGATTCCGACGACCAGCAGCGCCTGGTCAAGCGGGTGATCCGCGAGCTCGGCCTCGACGAGCAGCGCTGGCCGGCGCGCCAGGCACAGTGGTGGATCAATGCGCAGAAGGACGAAGGCCTGCGTCCACGCAACATCCAGCCCGGCGGTGATCTGTTCCTCGCCACCCAGCTGAAGATCTACGAAGCCTATGAAGAGGCCTGCGCCCGCGCCGGCGTCATCGATTTCTCCGAACTGCTGCTACGCGCCCTGGATCTGTGGCGCGACCACCCCGGCCTGCTCGAGCACTACCAGCGGCGCTTCCGCCATGTGCTGGTGGACGAGTTCCAGGACACCAACGCCGTGCAGTACGCCTGGCTGCGGCTGCTGGCCAAGGGTGGCGAGAGCCTGATGGTGGTCGGCGACGACGACCAGTCGATCTACGGCTGGCGCGGCGCGCGCATCGAGAACCTGCACCAGTTCAGCGCCGACTTCCCGGATGCCGAAACCATCCGCCTGGAACAGAACTACCGCTCCACTGCCTGCATCCTAAAGGCCGCCAACGCGCTGATCGCCAACAATCAGGGTCGCCTCGGCAAGGAGCTCTGGACCTCCGGCTGCGAGGGCGAGCCGATCAGCCTGTACGCTGCGTTCAACGAGCACGACGAAGCGCGTTACGTGGTCGAAAGCATCGAGAAGGCCATCCGCGACGGCATGAGCCGCAGCGAGATCGCCATCCTCTACCGCTCCAACGCCCAGTCGCGGGTACTGGAAGAGGCGCTGCTGCGCGAGAAGATCCCCTACCGCATCTACGGCGGCCAGCGCTTCTTCGAGCGCGCCGAGATCAAGAACGCCATGGCCTACCTGCGCCTGATCCAGACCCGCGACAACGACGCGGCGCTGGAGCGGGTGATCAACGTGCCGGCCCGCGGCATCGGCGAGAAGACCGTCGAATGCCTGCGTCAGCTGGCCCGTGAACAGGGCCTGTCGATGTGGGCCGCGCTGCACCAGGCGGTCGGCACCAAGGCGGTGTCCGGGCGCGCCGCCAGCGCGCTGAACGGCTTCGTCGAGCTGGTCGACACCCTGGCGCTGAAGGTCGAGAAACTGCCGCTGCACAGCATGGCACAGCTGGTCATCGAGGAATCCGGGCTACTCGCCTACCACCGCGACGAGAAGGGCGAGAAGGCCCAGGCGCGAGTGGAAAACCTCGAGGAACTGGTATCCGCCGCCCGCGCCTTCGACAGCTACAGCGAAGAGGACGACGACATCCAGTCGCCGCTGGCCGCCTTCCTCGACCACGCCTCGCTGGAGGCCGGCGAACAGCAGGCCGGCGATCACGAGGACAGCGTGCAGCTGATGACCCTGCACAGCGCCAAGGGTCTGGAGTTTCCGCTGGTGTTCCTGGTCGGCATGGAAGAAGGCCTGTTCCCGCACAAGATGAGCCTGGAGGAGTCCGGCCGTCTGGAAGAGGAACGCCGCCTGGCTTACGTCGGCATCACCCGCGCCATGCAGCAGCTGGTGATCACCTATGCCGAAACGCGCCGGCTGTACGGCAGCGAGACCTACAACAAGGTCTCGCGCTTCGTCCGCGAGATTCCGCCGGCGCTGGTGCAGGAAGTGCGTCTGAACAACACGGTGACGCGCTCGTTCAGCGGCAAGAGCATGAGCGGCTCGTCGCTGTTCGACGGCGCCGGCGTGCCGGAAACACCGTTCAACCTCGGCCAACGCGTGCGCCATTCGCTGTTCGGCGAAGGCACCATCCTCAACTTCGAAGGCGCCGGCGCCCAGGCTCGGGTGCAGGTGAATTTCGAGGACGAGGGCAGCAAATGGCTGATGCTCAGCTACGCGAAACTTGAAGCCCTGTGAGGTTGACGCTAACGTCAACGCCGGATACCAACCAGCCATTCCTATAAGAAGAATCTTCCAAGGATACCGACCCATGAAACGCCGCCATCTGTTCGGTGCTGCCGCTGCCTTGCTTGCCACCCTCGGCCTCGCCGGTTGCAACGATGACAAGAAAGTCGAAACCACCGGCCAGCAGGCCGCCAGCGAGCCCGCCAAAACCTACACCTGGAAGATGGTCACCGCCTGGCCGAAGAACTACCCGGGCCTGGGCACCGCCGCCGAACGCCTGGCCGAGCGCGTCAAGATGATGAGTGACGGTCGCCTGACCATCAAGGTCTACGCCGCCGGCGAACTGGTGCCGGCGCTGGAAGTGTTCGATGCCGTTTCGCGCGGCACCGCCGAACTGGGCCACGGCGCTGCCTACTACTGGAAGGGCAAGGTGCCCACCGCGCAGTTCTTCACCTCCGTGCCGTTCGGCCTGTCGGCCATCGAGATGAACGCCTGGCTGAGCAAGGGCGAAGGCCAGAAGTTCTGGGACGAGGCCTATGCCCCGTTCGGCGTGAAGCCGATGGTGGTCGGCAACACCGGCATGCAGATGGGCGGCTGGTACAACAAGGAGATCAATTCGCTGGACGACCTCAAGGGGCTGAAGATCCGCATGCCGGGTCTCGGCGGCGAAGTGCTGACACGTCTCGGCGCGACCACCGTCAACCTGCCCGGCGGCGAGGTGTTCACCGCGCTGCAGACCGGCGCCATCGACGCCACCGACTGGGTCAGCCCGTACAACGACCTGGCCTTCGGTCTGCACAAGGCCGCGAAGTACTACTACTACCCGGGCTGGCAGGAGCCGCAGGCGGTGCTCGAACTGCTGGTCAACCAGAAGGCGCTCGACACCCTGCCAGAGGATCTGCAGGCGATCCTCACCGAGGCGACCCGCGCGGCCAGCCGCGACATGATGGACGACTACGTCTACAACAACGCCCTGGCGCTGGATCAGCTCAAGCAGCAGGGCGTCGAGCTCAAGCGCTTCCCCGACGAAGTGCTCGGCGCCATGCAGGAGCAGTCGGAGCTGGTGCTCGGCGAGCTGGCCGCGCAGAGCGAGCTGAACGGACGCATCTGGGCGTCGATGAAAGCCTTCCAGGCGCAGGTCAAGCCGATGCATGAGATCTCCGAGAGGGAACTGTATAACTGGCGTTGACCTGCCGTGCGCGCGGAGCCGCCGGGCTCCGCGCGCCGATCAGGGCCAACCGACTCTTGGTCAGCCTGGCCGGACGCGACCAACGGTCGCAAGCAAAAGCTCGTAACATACTGCCCCTCGCCAACCCCTGCCCGGCTCGGCAGGATGGCGCGCGTACCTCCACTTAATTCAAGCGGGAACACTCAATGCAACGTGTGCTTAGCATTTTCATGGCGCTGTGTATCAGCCTGACCTTCGCGCTGGACGCCCACGCCAAGCGCTTCGGCGGCGGCAAGAGCTTCGGCTCGGCACCGAGCCACCAGACCCGCCAGGCGCCCCAGCAGACCCAGGCCGCACCGAATCAGGCTGGCCGTCAGACGCCCGCTGCTGCCAGCGGTGCCTCGCGCTGGCTCGGCCCGCTGGCCGGTCTGGCCGCCGGCGGCCTGCTCGCCTCGATGTTCATGGGCGATGGCTTCGAGGGCATCCAGTTCATGGATATCCTGATCTTCGGCCTGATCGCCTTCCTGCTGTTCCGCTTCCTCGCCGCCCGTCGTCGCCAGCAGCAACCGGCCATGGCCGGCCACGCGCCGATGCAGCGCGAGATGCCGCAGCAGCCCGCGACCTCCATCTTCGGTGGCAGCGCCGCCCCGGTCGCCGCCGCTCCGGTGATCAACGCCCCGGCCTGGTTCAACGAGCAGAGCTTCGTCGCTGCGGCCCGCGAGCACTTCCTCTCGCTGCAGCAGCACTGGGATGCCAACGAGATGGACAAGATCGCCGAGTTCGTCACCCCGCAGCTGCTGGGTTTCCTCAAGCAGGAGCGCGCCGAGATCGGTGATGCCTATCAGTCGACCTACATCGACGATCTGCAGATCCAGCTCGACGGCGTCGACGACAATGCCGAGAAGACCACCGCGACCCTGACCTTCAGCGGCGTGGCCAAGACTTCGCGCTTCGACCAGGGCGAGCCCTTCAGCGAAAGCTGGCGCATGGAGCGTGTGCAGGGCGAGAACCAGCCCTGGCTGGTCGCCGGTATCCGTCAGAACGCCTGATCGGCGTTTTGTAGAGAATCCGGTCTGCCTTAACGCAGTCTTGCAAAACGAACCCCGCCATCAGGCGGGGTTTGTCGTTCTGAGCGGCAAGCGGCGCGGTGCTCCGAGCCGCTCGACGAGGCTGCTGCACATCACTTCTTGAGGAACGCCAGCAGATCGTTGTTGAAGCGTTCCTTGTGGGTGTCGGTCAGGCCATGCGGCGCACCGGGGTAGACGATAAGCTGCGCACCCTCGATCAGCGCGGCGGATACCTTGCCCGAGCTGTCCAGCGGCACGATCTGATCATCGTCACCGTGGATCACCAGCGTCGGCACATCGAACTTCTTCAGATCCTCGCGGAAATCGGTGGCCGAGAAGGCGGCGATGGAGTCGTAGGTGTTCTTGTGCCCGGCCTGCATGCCCTGGGCGCGCCAGTTGTCGATCAATCCCTGGGATACCTTGGCGCCCGGCCGGTTGAAGCCGTAGAACGGGCCGGAAGCCAGATCCAGATACAGCTGCGCGCGGTCTTCCAGCGAAGCCTTGCGGATGCCGTCGAACACTTCCAACGGCAGGCCACCCGGGTTATCCGCAGTCTTCAGCATCATCGGCGGCACGGCGCTGACCAGCACAGCCTTTTTCACCCGCCCGGTGCCGTGGCGACCGATGTAGCGCGCCACCTCGCCGCCACCGGTGGAGAAGCCGACCAGGGTCACGTCCTGCAGGTCCAGTGCCTCGATCACCGCGGCCAGGTCGTCGGCGTAGTGGTCCATGTCGTTGCCTTCCCAGGACTGACTGGAACGGCCATGGCCGCGACGGTCATGAGCGACCACACGATAGCCCTGCGAAGCGAGGAACATCATCTGCGATTCCCAGCTGTCGGAACTCAGCGGCCAGCCGTGGCTGAAGGTAACCACCGGGCCATCCTTCGGGCCCCAGTCCTTGTAGTAGAGCTGCACGCCATCGGCGGTGGTGATGGTGCTGGCGGTCTGCGCGGCGACTACGCTGCTGCCGGGCTTCACCGGTTGTGCGGCCTCAGCGGCGAAGGCGGGTTGCAGCGCGATGGCCAGCAGCGAGAAGGCGAAGGTGCGAGTGATCGAGTTCATGGTGTGGGTCTCCTGTTCGTAGGTACGGGGGTCTGGATTCAGTCAGCGAGGATCAGCGTGACGTCGATGTTTCCGCGGGTGGCGTTGGAGTAGGGGCAGACCACGTGGGCCTGCTCGACCAGCGCCTGCAGCACGTCGCGGGCGATGCCGGGGGCGCTGATGGTCAGCTCGGCCTCGATGCCGAAACCGGTGGGAATCTGGCCGATGCCGACCTTACCGGTGATGCGGGTATCGGCCGGCATGGCGACCTTCTGCTTGCCGGCGACGAACTTCAGGGCACCGAGAAAGCAGGCCGAATGTCCGGCAGCGAACAGCTGCTCGGGGTTGGTCCCGGCGCCACCGGCGCCGCCCAGTTCACGCGGCGTGGACAGCTGCACGTCGAGCGCCTGGTCGGACGAGGTGGCGCGACCTTCGCGGCCGCCGGTGGCGGTGGCGGTAGCGGTGTAGAGGATCTTCTCGATGGACATGGCGGTGACTCCTGTTTTCTGAAGTTGCCGGAGCGGTGTTGTCCGGTAAGCGCTATCCTGCTCACCAGAAAAAACTGTTGGTGACGTAAAGTCCGTAAAACTTGATCAGGAGTACTTACATGTCCGATCGCCTCGCTGCGTTGATGACGCACTTCCCGATGCACGCCCAGGTGTTCAATGCCGGGCCGCTGTGTGGCATCAACACGCTGCAGAGCGATGGCGTGCACGGGCAGTTGCACCTGATACGCCGCGGCGAGGTGGAAGTCCGCTATGGGCGCGAGGTGCTGCAGGTCTCGCAACCGAGCCTGCTGCTGTTTCCGCGGCCGCTGACGCACCGCTTCATCACCGCGCCGGGCTGCGAGGTGGACATGGTCTGCGCAAACCTGGCGTTCGAGGGCGGCAGTGCCAACCCGATCGCCTCTGCCCTGGCCGATCTGGTCTGCCTGCCGCTGGATGGCGTCATGGGTGCCGAGCCGGTGCTCTCGCTGCTGTTCGAGGAGGCCTTCGAACAGCGCTGCGGGCGCATGGCGCTGATCGAGCGGCTGGTGGAGGTGGTGATGATCCAGATCCTGCGTCAGCTGATGGAAAGTGACGAGGTCAGCGGCGGCCTGCTCTCCGGCCTCGCCCATCCGCGCCTGCGCAACGCGCTGGTGGCCATGCACGAAGCGCCGGCGCAGGACTGGACGCTCGAAGAGCTCGCCCGCGTCGCCGGGATGTCGCGCAGCGTGTTCGCCACCAGCTTCCGCGAAACGCTCGGGCAGACGCCCGGCCAGTACCTGCAGGGCTGGCGCGTGCGTCTGGCACAGAAGGCGCTGCAGCGAGGGCGACCGCTGAAGGTGATCGCCACCGAGGTCGGCTACGGCAGCGAAGCGGCGCTGTCACGTGCATTCAAGGCGCAAGCCGGGCAGTCGCCACGGGAATGGAAGAACCAGCTCGCCAGGCCGGCCGGCGCCTGAGTGCCCAGCCGGTCCATCCTTCGACACCCTTGCGATTGCGGGCACAAGCGAAGCGCAGCATTAATCCTTCACTTCTTGAAAGCTTGGCTAAGCTGCTAAAGCAGACGCCGGCAAAGTATCGGCGTTCCAGCCTGATGAGAAGGAGAACACCGATGGACATGAACCGTCGACAGTTCTTCAAGGTCTGCGGTGTGGGCCTTGGGGCGTCGAGCATGGCGGCATTGGGCATGGCCCCACCGACGGCATATGCCGAGTCGATCCGGCATTTCAAACTGACCAACACCCGTGAAACCCGCAACACCTGCCCCTACTGCTCCGTCGGCTGCGGACTGATCCTCTACAGCCAGGGCAGCGGCGGCAAGAACGTCGCGCAGAACATCATCCACATCGAAGGCGACTCCGATCACCCGGTCAACCGCGGCACGCTCTGCCCGAAAGGTGCCGGCCTGCTCGACTTCGTCCACAGCCCCAACCGCCTGACCCATCCGGAAGTCCGCGAAGCGGGCAGCAACGAGTGGAAACGCATCGAGTGGAGCGATGCCCTCGACCGTATCGCCCGACTGATGAAGGACGACCGCGACGCCAACTTCATCGAGCGCAACGACAAGGGCCAGACGGTCAACCGCTGGCTGAGCACCGGTTTCCTCGCCGCCTCGGCATCATCCAACGAGGCCGGCTACATCACCCACAAGGTGGTGCGTTCACTGGGCATTCTGGGGTTCGATAACCAGGCGCGTGTCTGACACGGTCCGACGGTGGCAAGTCTTGCCCCGACGTTTGGCCGCGGCGCCATGACCAATCACTGGAGCGATATCCAGAACGCCGATCTGGTCCTGATCATGGGCGGTAACGCCGCCGAAGCGCACCCGTGCGGTTTCAAATGGGTCACCGAAGCCAAGGCGCGCAACAAGGCGCGGCTGGTGGTGGTCGATCCACGCTTCACCCGCTCGGCCTCGGTCGCCGACCTGTATGCGCCGATCCGTACCGGTACCGACATCGCCTTCCTCGGCGGGCTGATCAACTACCTGTTGGAAAACGACAAGATCCAGCACGAGTACGTGGTCAACTACACCGATGTCGCGTTCATCGTGAAGGAAGGATTCGGCTTCGAGGACGGCCTGTTCAACGGCTATGACGCCGAGAAGCGCAGCTACCCGGACAAATCCACCTGGAGCTACGAGCTGGACGAGGACGGCTTCGCCCGCGTCGACAAGAGCCTCACTCACCCGCGCTGTGTCTACAACCTGCTCAAGCAGCACTACAGCCGCTACACCCCGGAGGTGGTCAGCAACATCTGTGGTACGCCGCAGGACAGGATGCTCCAGGTCTGGGAAACCATCGCCGAGACCTCCGCACCGGGCAAGGCCATGACGATCATGTACGCCCTGGGCTGGACCCAGCACTCGGTTGGCTCGCAGATGATCCGTACCGGCGCCATGGTGCAACTGCTGCTCGGCAACATCGGCATGCCTGGTGGCGGCATGAATGCCCTGCGCGGGCATTCCAACATCCAGGGCCTGACCGACCTGGGCCTGCTGTCCAACCTGTTGCCTGGCTACCTGACCCTGCCGCTGGAGGCCGAGCAGGACTACAACGCCTATATCGCCAAGCGCACCGCCAAGCCGCTGCGCCCAGGGCAGCTGTCCTACTGGCAGCACTACGAGAAGTTCCACGTCAGCCTGATGAAAGCCTGGTATGGCAAGAGCGCCACGGCGGAGAACAACTGGGGCTACGACTGGCTGCCGAAGCTGGATATTCCTGGGTACGACGTGCTCAAGGTGTTCGACATGATGTACCAGGGGCAGGTCAACGGCTATTTCTGCCAGGGCTTCAACCCCATCGCCTCGTTCCCCAACAAGGCCAAGGTCAGCGCGGCGCTGGCCAAGCTCAAGTACCTGGTGGTCATGGACCCGCTGGCCACCGAGACCTCGGAGTTCTGGCGCAACGCCGGCGAATACAACGACGTCGACACCGCCAGCATCCAGACCACGGTGTTCCGCCTGCCGACCACCTGCTTCGCCGAGGAGGATGGCTCGCTGGTGAACAGCGGGCGCTGGCTGCAGTGGCACTGGAAGGCAGCCGAGCCGCCAGGCCAGGCGAAGACCGACGTGGTGATCATGGGCGGACTGTTCCACCGGCTGCGTGAGCTGTATCGCAAGGAAGGCGGCGCCTACGCCGAGCCACTGCTGAACATCGACTGGTCCTACCGCCAGCCCGAGGAACCCTCCGCCGAAGAAATTGCGCAGGAGTACAACGGCAAGGCGCTGGGCGATGTGCTCGATCCGCAGAGCGGCGCGCTGCTGGCCAAGGCCGGCGAACAGTTGCCCGGCTTCGGTCTGCTGCGCGCCGATGGCAGCACCTCGTGTGGCTGCTGGATCTTCAGCGGCGCCTGGACCCAGGCCGGCAACCAGATGGCCCGGCGTGACAACGCCGACCCCTACGGCATGGGCCAGACCCTTGGCTGGGCCTGGTCCTGGCCGGCCAACCGGCGAATTCTCTACAACCGTGCCTCGGCCGATCCTGCGGGCAACCCGTGGGACCCGCAGAAGAAGCGCCTGGTCTGGTGGGATGGCAGCAAATGGGGCGGCACCGACGTGCCGGACTTCAAGGTCGACTCGCCGCCCGAAGCCGGCATGAACCCCTTCATCATGAACCCCGAGGGGGTGGCGCGGCTGTTCGCCGTGGACAAGATGAACGAGGGGCCATTCCCCGAGCACTACGAGCCGTTCGAGACGCCGATCGGGCGCAACCCGCTGCATCCGGACAACCGCCAGGCGACCAGCAACCCCGCCGCGCGGGTGTTCAAGAACGACATGGAGTTGTTCGGCACGGCGGAGGAATTCCCCTATGCGGCGACCACCTACCGGCTCACCGAGCACTTCCACTTCTGGACCAAGCACTGCCGGCTCAACGCCATCACCCAGCCCGAGCAGTTCGTCGAGATCGGCGAGGTGCTGGCCAACGAGCTCGGCATCGCCGCCGGCGAGCGGGTCAAGGTGTCGTCCAACCGCGGCTACATCAAGGCGGTGGCGGTGGTGACCAAGCGCATCAAACCGCTGACGGTGGACGGCAAGACCGTGCACCAGATCGGCATCCCGCTGCACTGGGGCTTCGCCGGCGTGGCGCGCAACGGTTACCTGACCAACACGCTGACGCCGTTCGTCGGTGACGCCAACACCCAGACGCCGGAGTTCAAGTCGTTCCTGGTCAACGTGGAGAAGGCATGATGGCTACTCAAGACGTGTTTGCCCGCTCCGCCACGACCACCGAGCGGCCGTCGATCCGCGAGGTCGGCGAAGTGGCGAAACTGATCGACACCTCCAAGTGCATCGGCTGCAAGGCCTGCCAGGTCGCCTGTTCGGAATGGAACGAGCTGCGCGACGAAGTCGGCACCAGCCACGGGACCTACGACAACCCGATCGACCTCACCGCCGAATCCTGGACGGTGATGAAGTTCGCCGAGTACGAGAACCCCGGCAGCGGTAACCTCGAATGGCTGATCCGCAAGGACGGCTGCATGCACTGCGCCGACCCGGGCTGCCTCAAGGCCTGCCCGGCACCGGGGGCGATCGTGAAGTACGCCAACGGTATCGTCGACTTCAACCAGGACCACTGCATCGGCTGCGGCTACTGCATCACCGGTTGCCCGTTCGACATCCCGCGCATCTCCGAGAAGGACAAGAAGGCCTACAAGTGCACGCTCTGTTCCGACCGTGTGTCGGTCGGGCTGGAGCCGGCCTGCGTGAAGACCTGCCCCACCGGCGCCATCGTCTTCGGCAGCAAGGAGGACATGAAGGATCACGCAGCCGGGCGCATCGCCGACCTCAAGGAGCGGGGTTTCGACCAGGCCGGCCTGTACGACCCCGATGGTGTCGGCGGTACGCACGTGATGTACGTGCTGCACCATGCCGATCAGCCCTCGTTGTACAACGACCTGCCGGACGAGCCCACCATCAGCCCGCTGGTCAGCCTGTGGAAGGGCGTGACCAAGCCCCTCGCGCTGCTGGGCATGGGCGCGGCGGTGCTGGCCGGCTTCTTCCACTACACGCGGGTCGGCCCGATCCGCGTCGAGGAGGACGACAAGGCCGAACTCAGCGAGCCCGTGGTGCACCAGGTCGATCCTTCGGTGCATGTGGTCGATCCCAAGGAGCCGCGACCCTGACGGCGTGGCCCCGTTCGCGGGGCCGCCTTCGGTGTCCGCTCGCTCAAGGAGTCAACGATGAACAACAACGAGATCGAACGCTACAACCCCTCGCAACGGACCAACCACTGGATCGTCGCGATTCTCTTCGTCCTCGCCGCGCTGTCCGGCCTGGCACTGTTCCATCCGGCGCTGTTCGGCCTCTCCGGGCTGTTCGGCGGCGGCACCTGGACGCGCATCCTGCACCCCTTCATCGGGGTCGCGATGTTCGTCTTCTTCCTCTGGCTGGCGATCCGTTTCGCCGGGCACAACCGCATCGAGGCGCGGGATCGCCAGTGGCTCCGGCAGATCAACGACGTGGTGCACAACCGCGAGGAAAAGCTGCCGGAAGTCGGCCGTTACAACGCCGGGCAGAAGGTGCTGTTCTGGGTGTTGATCCTCAGCATGCTGGTGCTGCTGCTCAGCGGCATCGTCATCTGGCGCGAGTACTTCAGCAGCTTCTTCGGCATCGTCTGGCTGCGCTGGGCCAGCCTGCTGCATGCGGCCGCCGCGTTCGTGCTGATCGTCAGCATCATCGTGCACATCTACGCAGCCATCTGGATCAAGGGGTCGATGGGGTCGATGCTCTACGGCACCGTCAGCCGGGCCTGGGCGCGCAAGCACCATCCGGCCTGGTACCGGGAGATCAGCCAGCGCAAGTAAGCGCCGCCAAGCACGCCGGAGATTCCCGCCGCCGCGGGAATCTTCGCCCGTGCATGCCATCGAAAGCCGAGCTATAACCGTGACGGACTATGCTGTTCGGCATAACCACAAGAAAAGGAGTCCTGCGTGGCAGGCACCATTCTCGAGCCCGGGCAGATCGAAGCCGCTGCCAGCAAACCACCCTTCACCAACCTGCCACCACGCGATCTGTTCGCCCTGCGCAGCGAGCGTCTGACCAAGCTCGCCGAAGATCATCCGCTGGCCGACTACCTGCGCCTGCTCGCCGGCGTATGCCAGGCACAGCAGCAGGTGCTGGACAACCCGCCTGCCAGCGCACCGCTCGACCCTGCGCGCAACCGCGAATGCTTCAAGCACGCCATGCCGCCGCTGGCCGCCGACACCCTGGTGCGCGAAGGGGCGTGGCTGCCGCTGCTCGATGCCTGGCTGGATGCCTTCGCGGTGCCGGACAACCTGTCGGTGATCGCTGCCGTCGACCAGCTGCGCCGCGCCGACAGCGGCCAGCGCAAGGCCTGGGCCGTGGCGCTGGTCAGTGGCCAGTACGACAGCCTGCCGCCGGCGCTGGTACCCTTTCTCGGCGCCGCGCTGCAACTGGCCTGGACCCACTGGCTGCTCCAGCTCGACCTCTCCGACCTGCGCGAGCGCGAAGACCAGACCCTCTGCCCCTGCTGCGGCGCGCCGCCCATGGCCGGGGTGATTCGCCACCGCGGGCAGCTCAACGGCCTGCGCTACCTGGTCTGCTCCCTGTGCGCCTGCGAATGGCACTACGTGCGCCTGAAATGCAGCCACTGCCGCAGCACCAAGAAGCTCGACTACCTGCACTTCGAAGGCTCGCCCAACGGCATCAAGGCCGAGGCCTGCCCCGAATGCAACGGCTACCTCAAGCAGCTCTATCTCGAATTGGCACCGGACGGCGAAAGTCTGTCCGCCGACCTGGCGACGCTGGACCTCGACCTGCTGCTGGCCGATCAGGGCTACAACCGCCAGGCACCCAACCTGCTGCTGGCACCGGGGAACGAGGCATGAGCAGCAGCCATCTGCCCTCGGTGGACAAGCTGCTGCGCGATCCGGCCTGCCAGCCACTGCAGCAGCGCTATGGTCGTCAGGCGCTGCTGGCGACGCTGCGCGACCTGCTCGACGAACTGCGCGAACCGGCTCGCCGTGGCCAGCTGGCCGCGCTGGAACTGTCCGAAGCGGTGCTCGCCGGGCGCGCTGGCGAACGCCTGGCCAGCCAGCACAAGAGCCGCGTGCGGCGAGTGTTCAACCTCACCGGCACGGTGCTGCACACCAACCTCGGTCGCGCCCTGTTGCCGGATGAGGCCATCGAGGCGATCACCCTTGCGGCGCGCTATCCACTCAACCTGGAATTCGATCTCGCCACCGGCAAGCGCGGCGACCGCGACGACCTCATCGAAGGGCTGATCCGCGAGCTGACCGGCGCCGAGGCGGTCACCGTGGTGAACAACAACGCCGCCGCCGTGCTACTGGCCTTGAACAGCCTCGGCGCACGCAAGGAAGGCATCATCTCCCGTGGCGAGCTGATCGAGATCGGCGGCGCCTTCCGCATCCCGGACATCATGGCCCGCGCCGGCGTGAAGCTGCATGAAGTCGGTACCACCAACCGCACCCACGCCAATGATTACGAGGCGGCGATCAACCCTCGCTCAGGGCTGTTGATGCGCGTGCATACCAGCAACTACAGCGTGCAGGGTTTCACTGCCAGCGTCGCCACCGCCGAGCTGGCGCGCATCGCCCATGCCCACGATCTGCCGTTGCTGGAAGATCTGGGCAGCGGCAGCCTGCTCGACCTCTCGCGCTGGGGCCTGCCCAAAGAGCCGACGGTGCAGGAAGCGCTGCGCGACGGCGCCGACATCGTCACCTTCAGCGGCGACAAGCTGCTCGGCGGCCCGCAGGCCGGGCTGATCGTCGGCAGCAAGGCGCTGATCCAGAAGATCAAGAAGAACCCGCTCAAGCGCGCCCTGCGCGTCGACAAACTGACCCTGGCGGCGCTGGAAGCGGTGCTCAACCTCTATCGCGACCCCGACCGCCTGGCCGAACGCCTCACCAGCCTGCGCCTGCTCAGCCGCCCGCAGGCGGAGATCCGCACCCAGGCTGAACGCATCGCCCCGGCGCTGGCCGCCGTGCTCGGCGAGAGCTGGCAAGTCGCAGTAACCAATGCCCTGGGCATGATCGGCAGCGGCGCGCAGCCGGTGGCCCGTCTGCCCAGCGCCGCCCTGTGCATCCGTCCGCAGCAGCCCAAACGCCTGCGTGGTCGCAGCCTGAGACAGCTGGAAGAAGCGCTGCGCTGCCTGCCGATTCCGGTGCTCGGGCGCATCGACGACGACGCCCTCTGGCTCGATCTGCGCCAACTGGACGACGAGCCGGCCTTCCTCGAATTGCTGCCACATCTGCAAGAGGAGCTGGCCCGTTGATCGTCGGGACCGCCGGCCATATCGACCATGGCAAGACCGCACTGCTCCACGCCCTCACCGGGCAACAAGGCGACCGCCGTCGCGAGGAGCGCGAGCGTGGCATCACCATCGACCTCGGCTACCTCTACGCCGACCTCGGCGAAGGCAGCCTCACCGGCTTTATCGACGTGCCGGGCCACGAGCGCTTCGTGCACAACATGCTGGCCGGCGCCAGCGGCATCGACTGCGTGCTGCTGGTGGTGGCTGCCGATGACGGCGTGATGCCGCAGACCCGTGAACACCTGGCCATCGTCGAGTTGCTCGGCATCCGCCGGGCACTGGTGGCGCTGACCAAGATCGATCGCGTCGAGCCGGCGCGCATCACCGAAGTCGAGCAACAGATCGAAAACCTGCTGGCCGCCGGAGCACTGGCCGGAGCGCCGATCTTTCCGGTTTCCAGCATCCGCGGCGATGGCATCGACGCCCTGCGCGCGGCGCTGATCGACGAAGCCGCGCGCACCGCCGCCCGCAGCGACAGCGGCCACTTCCGCCTGGCCATCGACCGCGCCTTCAGCGTCACCGGCGCAGGCGTGGTGGTCACCGGCACCGCCTTTGCCGGGCGCGTGCGAATCGGTGACGAACTGCTGCTCGGCCCCGCCGGCAAACGCGTGCGCGTCCGCGGCCTGCACGCGCAGAACCGCGAAGCGGGCGAAGCCCATGCCGGCCAGCGCGTCGCGCTGAATCTTGCCGGTGAGCGGCTGGCAGTGGAGCAGATCCACCGCGGCGACTGGCTGCTGCACCCCCTGCTGCACGCGCCGACTCAACGCATCGACGTCGACTTCCAGCTGCTGCCCGGCGAAGCCCACGAACTCAAGCACTGGACGCCCGTGCACGTGCACCTCGGCGCCCAGGACGTCACCGCCCGCGTCGCCCTGCTCGAAGGCACGAGCCTGGCGCCGGGCGAACGCGCCTTCGCCCAGCTACTGCTCAACGCGCCGAGCCACGCGGTACATGGCGACCGCATCGTCCTGCGCGACCAGTCCGCCCAGCGCACCCTTGGCGGTGGCCGCGTGCTCGACCCGTACGCACCAGCGCGTAATCGCCGCCGCGCCGCACGGCTGGAGCAACTTCGCGCCCTCGACCAGCCGAGCCTGGAGCAGGCATTGCCGCCACTGCTCGCCAGCGCCACCAATGGCATCGACCCGCAAGGCCTGGAGCGCCAGTTCAACCGCCCGCGCGAAGGCTGGCAGCTCCCCCACGGCGTATTGGAAGTCGGCACCCGACTCGGCCCACGGCTGTTCGACCAGGCCCGCTGGCGCGAACTCGAAACCGCGCTGCTCGACTCACTCCAGCGTTTTCACGAAGAACAACCCGACGAACTTGGCCCCGACCGCGACCGCCTGCGTCGCTACGCCCTGCCGCAGCTGGAGCGGCCGGTGTTCATCGCCTTGCTGGAACAGGCACTGGCCGCCGGCCGCATCGAAACCAGCGGCCCGTGGCTACACCGCCCCGATCACCGGGTGCGCCTGAGCGATGCGGAAGAAGATCTGAAAGCGCGCCTGTGGCCATTGCTCGAAGCCGGCCATTTCGACCCACCCTGGGTCCGCGATCTGGCCCGCGACCTCGGCGTCGACGAAACGCAGATGCGCAACCTGCTACGCAAGCTCGCCCGTCTCGGCCTGCTGCAACAGGTGGTGAAAGATTTGTTCTACCCCGAGTTCACCATTCGCCAACTCGCGGGGCATGTACTGCAACTGGAAGCGCAAAGCGGCGTGATCCGCGCCGCCGCCTTCCGCGACCGCATCCAGCTCGGCCGCAAACGCAGCATCCAGCTGCTCGAACACTTCGACCGCATCGGCCTCACCCGCCGCTTCGGCAACGAACGCAAAGTCCGCCATGACAGCGCCTTGGCGATCCAGTCAGCCCTGGGGTAGGCTGGTCGCCGCTTCCTTTCCCACATCAAGACCAGATAAGGAAGGCAATCGCACCCGGTGGTGCGGCCGGGCTTCAACCCCGGTTGGGGACGGCAGCCGTTCCCGGGTGAGTTCGACTCTCACTGCCTTCCGCCATATCCCCCCTCTTCCACAGCTCTCCCAAGCCGTCAGTTTTCCTTGTGCGTGCGGCAGTCTGACCTGCCAGGCGATATCAAAACGCTATCGCCATATCGTGCGAAGCGCGTCACAATCGCGGCTTTTCTTTCCAGGGACAGGAGAGACGTTTTGAGTGACCGGATCGATGAGCGTCGTGCATTGCATGCGCTACGGGACCATATCGATTGTCTGCTGGCTGCTGGCGCATCCCTTGTGGGGCGCGATCCGGTGCAGCTGAATTTTCAGGGCAGAACGCTGATCGTTCAGCACGGCATGCTGCTCAACGAGAACGGCCATCAGGATCTGATCGAGACGCTGGCCGAGCTGGAGTGGGCGAACAAGCGCACCCGCGATCTGGCGATCGATATCTGCATTCGGCAGCTGGACCACGCGATCAAGCGAAGCTGTGACAAGGTGCTGGACAGTTCGACGCCGGACAAATCCTGAGCGCCTATCGCGGCGCAATCGGATCGCACCTCGGCATCTTGTTGGGATGTGGGCCGAAGCCCAGGCTGCAGCACCTTTATTTCCACTGCAGCGCCTGCACATGGGCGTTGGCCGGGTCGAAGTTGTCCAGGCGCATGCGTTCGTCGATGGCGGCTTCGGCTGCCTTGCCCAGCGGGAACTCCTCGCGCACGGTGGCCCAGCCCTCCGGCTTCAGGCGGACCATCCAGCCATCGCCGTAGCAGTCCTGATTGATCAGCGCCGGTCGCTCGAGTAGCGCTTCGTTCACTGCCAGCAGCTCGCCGGCCAACGGGCTACGCGCCGAGGACGCAGCCTTGGCGAACTCGACCACGCCGAAGCTGCGCTCACGCTCGATGCGGGCGCCGACGCGCTTGGGGGTGAAGGCGAAGATCTCGCCATAGAGCGCGCAACCGTAAGCGGTCAGGCCAAGGGTGACGCTGCCGTCGGCCTCTTCGCGCAACCACAGGCTGTGCTCCGGGGCGTAGCGCAGCGAGTCGGGGAACTCCAGGCCGTGCAGATTCATAGGGTCAGCACCCGTTCGTATTCGAGGATCATCTGCGCCAGCTCGCCGCCACTGGAGATTTCATCCAGCTCGGCGATCAGCGTGGCGGGGTCGAGCTGGACACCGGGCTGGCGACACATCAGCAGCCGCGCGCCGGCCTGCTTGGCGTTGCGGATGAAATGCAGCAAGGGCTCGCCGCCATCCACTGCGCGCAGCGTTTCGGCCACTTCACGGCGCGCCAGCTGCACGCCCTCGCCCGTTAGGTAGAGCGTCACCTCGGCATCCATGCAGGCGAGCAGCGTGGCGATGTGAAACGGTGCGGCGCAGCGCGCCGGAGTGCTGGGGCCGCTGGCGACCAGTATCAGTACGCGCCGGGGACTCGGTTCGCTCATCAAGCATCTCCTTGCGGTCGCGCTCGCAACTGCGCGCGAAGCGGCGCATTTGCGCTCATATCCGGCTATAGCAGGAAACTATCATGACCATAGCCTACAGTTTGGAACTCATGGTCTAGCATTTTTGAACAATGCACAGATAGGAGATCTACGCATGCTGGCGACATTGCTACCGGCCCTGAAAGACCTCGGCCTGCCGCTGAAGCTGCAGTTGTGGGATGGCAAGGAGATGGATATCGGCCCCGCCCCCTCTGTCACGCTGGTCATAAAAGACCCCAACCTCGTCACACAACTGGCGCGCCCCAGCCTGGATGTGCTCGGCGCAGCCTATGTCGAGGGGCATATCGACCTGCTCGGACCGGTGGAAGAGGTCATCTACATCGGCGACGTCATCAGTCGCGCACTGTCCGTGGATGACTTCGCAACGCCCACGCGCGAGGCGCATGACAAGGCCACCGATGCCGAAGCCATTTCCTATCACTACGACCTGTCGAACGACTTCTACCGGCTCTGGCTGGACCGCGACATGGTCTACTCCTGCGCGTACTTCGAGAGCGGCGAAGAGGATATCGATCAGGCGCAGCAGGCCAAGCTACGCCTGATCTGCCGCAAGCTGCGGCTCAAGCCCGGCGATCGCCTGCTCGACGTGGGCTGCGGCTGGGGCGGGCTGGCACGCTTCGCCGCGCGCGAGTTCGGTGCGGAGGTTTTCGGCATCACCCTCAGCCGCGAGCAACTGGCGCTGGCCCGCGAGCGGGTGGCAGCCGAGGGGCTGCAGGACCGCGTGCAGCTGGAGCTGATGGACTACCGTGACCTGCCGCAGGACGGCCGTTTCGACAAGGTGGTGAGCGTCGGCATGTTCGAGCACGTCGGCCATGCCAATCTGCCGCTGTACTGCCAGCGGCTGTTCGGCGCGGTCCGGCCTGGTGGTCTCGTGCTCAACCATGGCATCACCTCGCGCCACCTGGACGGCCGCCCGGTGGCCCATGGCGCCGGCGAGTTCATCGATCGCTACGTGTTTCCCCACGGCGAGCTGCCGCATCTGGTGGGCATCAGCAGCTGCATCAGCGAGGCGGGGCTGGAAATCGTCGATGTCGAAAGCCTGCGCCTGCATTACGCGCGCACGCTGCAGCTGTGGAGCGAACGGCTGGAAGCGCGGCTGGCGGAGGCCCAGGCGCTGGTGCCGGAGCGGGCGCTGCGCATCTGGCGACTGTACCTGGCAGGTTGTTCCTATGGCTTTCGCCGCGACTGGATCGACCTGCATCAGATTCTCGCCACCAAACCGTTGCCCGATGGCGGCCACGAGCTGCCCTGGACCCGTGCCGACCTTTACCGCTGAGCGCCGCTGTTCGGCGGCGCTAGGGGCTTGATCAGCGCAGCAATAGCAGCGGCGTGCGGGTCGTGCGGATCATGCTGGTGGTGGTGCTGCCAACGAAGAACTGGCGAATGCGCGAGTGGCCGTAGGCGCCCATCACCAGCAGGTCGATGCCGTGCTCGGCCTGATAGGCATGCAAGGTCGGCTCGACTTCGCCGGCGCGGATGGCGATGTGTACCTCGAGACCACCAGCGGCCAACGCATCGCGCGCAGCGTTCAGCTGCGTCAGCACCGCGTCGTCTTCGCTGCCGACCATCACCAGATGGATCGGCAGGCCCTTGAACAGCGGGCTGGCAGCCAGCATCTCGACCCCCTTGAGTGTCGTGGCGCTGCCGTCGAAGGCGAGCATCAGGCTGCGCGGCGGCGTGAACTGACCGACGGTGACCAGAATCGGCCGATGCATGGTGCGGATCACGCTCTCCAGCTGGCTGCCGATGTGCTGGATGTCGTCGCCGCTGTCTTCACCCTGGCGGCCGATCACCAGTAGCCGAGTGTCGTTCTGCAGGTCACGCAGGGTCTCGACCAGATCGCCGTGACGCTGACGGCACTCGGGCTGGGCGACACCCGCGGAAAGCGCCCGCTGGCGCGCCGCATCGAGCATCATTCGGCCCTCCTCCAGCGCCAGCTTGGCGCGTTTTTCGTCCAGGGTGGCCAGTTCTTGCAAAAGGAATTCACGGCTGCCGAGGCCGATGATGCCGCTCAGGTCGCCCGACACCGGGAACTGCCGGCGATCCAGCACGTGCAGCAATGTCAGCGGCGCGCCCAGCCGTTGACTGGCCCAGGCGGCACAATCGCAGACCGCGGCTGCTTGCGGGGAGCCGTCGATACAGGCCATTACGTGGGTCATTGTCGTTCTCCTGGTCAGTGGCTCATCAGCTTGTCGATGGCGTCGGGTTTGTCGTGCACGCCGAAGCGGTCGACGATGGTCGCGCTGGCTTCATTGAGACCCAGCACCTCGACCTCGGTGCCCTCGCGGCGGAACTTGAGCACCACCTTGTCCAGTGCCGAGACCGCAGTGATGTCCCAGAAATGCGCCCGCGACAGGTCGATGGTCACCCGGCTCAGCGCTTCCTTGAAGTCGAAGGCAGCCGTGAACTTGTCGGCCGAGCTGAAGAACACCTGGCCGACCACCTGATAGCGACGGCCGCTGGCGTCGGCATCCAGCTCCGAGTCGATGCTCAGGTAGTGTCCCACCTTGTTGGCGAAGAACATCGCCGCGAGCAATACGCCAGCCAGTACACCGTAGGCCAGGTTGTGGGTGAAGACCACCACCACCACGGTGACCACCATGACGATGTTGGTCGAGAGCGGGTAGTGCTTGAGGTTGCGCACGGAATCCCAGCTGAAGGTGCCGATCGAAACCATGATCATCACCGCCACCAGCGCGGCCATGGGAATCTGGCCGACCCAGTCGCTCAGGAACACCACCATCAGCAACAGCACCACGCCGGCGACGAGCGTCGACAGCCGGGTGCGGCCGCCTGATTTCACGTTGATCACCGACTGGCCGATCATCGCGCAGCCGGCCATGCCGCCGAACAGACCGGAAACGATGTTGGCCACGCCCTGCCCTTTGCACTCCCGGTTCTTGTCGCTGCTGGTATCGGTCAGCTCGTCGACGATGGTCGCGGTCATCAGCGACTCCAGCAGGCCGACCACGGCCAGCGCTGCCGAGTACGGGAAGATGATCGCCAGGGTTTCGAGGTTGAGCGGCACTTCCGGCCAGAGGAAGACCGGCAGGGTATCGGGCAGCTCGCCCATGTCGCCGACGGTGCGGATATCCAGGCCGAAATAAACTGCCACGGCGGTCATGCTGAGGATGCACACCAGCGGCGACGGGATGACCTTGCCGAGCTTCGGCACATAGGGGAACAGGTAGATGATGCCCAGACCCGCGGCGGTCATGGCGTAGACCTGCCAGGTGACGCCTGTCAGCTCCGGCAGCTGAGCCATGAAGATCAGGATGGCCAGCGCATTGACGAAGCCGGTGACCACCGAGCGCGAGACGAAGCGCATCAGCGAGCCGAGACGCAGGTAGCCTGCGCCGATCTGCAACAGGCCGCAGAGCAGCGTCGCTGCCAGCAGGTACTGCAGGCCGTGCTCGCGCACCAGGGTCACCATCAGCAGCGCCATGGCGCCGGTGGCGGCGGAGATCATCCCAGGGCGCCCACCGACGAAGGCGATCACCACGGCGATGCAGAACGATGCATACAGGCCGACCCGCGGATCGACCCCGGCGATGATGGAGAAGGCGATGGCTTCGGGAATCAGCGCCAGGGCGACGACGAGACCGGACAGCAGATCGCCACGGAGATTGGAGAACCAGTTTTGTTTGATCGTTTGCAGCATCGGACTATCCAGAGCAAAAGCACCACCATGCAGACCATGGGCGGTCGGCAGCGATACAAGGCGAGATTTTTTGGTTTGAATGGTTCAGCTGTCGCTGGGCAATACGCGCGGACAGCAGCGTACGACTACCCCATGACAGGCAGTCGCAGGATGACGCGAGGGGGGCAAAGCGCTATGGCGGACCAGGCAGCCAGGTCATGGGCAATACGGGCTCTGTTGCTGAGCGATTCGCCGGGCGAGTCGCGTTCGGGGGCGCTAGTCTAGCGACAAGCGCCCGCCTTGACGACCGCCAATCTAGCGCCAGAGCTCGTCCAGGTCGCTGAAGCCCCAGTCGGCAGGGTCTTCCCGACCGACGATGCGGTCGCTGCACTGCGGGTTTGACAGCTCCAGTTCCTCGAGCGGAATCGCTGCCCGGGTGCGCGTGGAGTAGAACAGCCTCAGCCGGGGCGCCGTCAGCTGCTGCGGATGATGCTCGATGACCACGCCGAGCCGCCCCGACTGCAACCGTACCAGCGAGCCCAGCGGGTAGATGCCTACGGCACGTACGAAGGCATGCAGCAGGCGCGTATCGAAATGTCCCTGCCACTGGGCCATGCGCGCCAACGAACCCGAGGCGTCCCAGGCCGCTTTGTACGGGCGATTCGAGGTGATTGCGTCGTACACGTCGCAGATCGCGCCCATGCGCGCCAACAGGCTGATCTTTTCGCCCGCCAGCCGATGCGGATAGCCGGTGCCGTCGACCTTTTCATGGTGATGCAGGCAGACGTCCAGCACCGCGTCGGATACCGAGGTCAGCGCGGCGAGCAGCATGGCGTGGCCGCGCTCGGGGTGGCTGCGCATGATGGCGTACTCGTCTTCGCTCAGCTTGCCCGGCTTGTTGAGCACATCCAGCGGCATGGCCATCTTGCCGATGTCGTGCAGCAGCCCGGCCATGCCGGCTTCCTGCACCTGGTCCTCGGGCAGGCCGAGCTGGCGGGCGAGCGCGACCATCAGTGCGCACACCGCCACCGAGTGCATGTAAGTGTATTCGTCCTTGGTCTTCAGCCGCGCCAGGCCGAGCAACGCAGAGCCGTTGCGCGCCAGGGACGCGGAGATCTGCTCCACCAGCGGCAGGCATTGCTGCGGGTCGACGGCCTTACCCAGTCGCGCCTCGGTGAACAGCGAGGTCACCTGTTCCTTGGAGCGCTTGAGCAGTCGACTCGCCCGCTGCAGTTCGTCCTGCACGCTGCAGGGTTGTGTCGGCGCGACGCTTTCCACGTCCGGCTGCGGCAGGGCTGGATTCGGCGGTGCCGCCAGAGGTTGCGCCTCGGCGGCAGGTGGCGTCGCCGCTTCGACATCGACGCCCTTGTCCAGGTCGATCCACACCGCCTGGATGCCGCTGCTACGCAACGCTTGCAGATCGGCCGGGTCGCTCAGCAGGAATTTGCTGCGCCAGAACGGGTGATCGAACCAGCTGCCTTCCAGCGCATGCACGTACATTCCGCAACGCAGCTGGCTGACAAGAATTTTCCTGAGCAAGGCGACCTCGACCGATTGAGCGACGCTGATGGCCGCGCAATCGTCCCCCGCTCGCGACCCAGCGGGCTCGCCAAGTATATGAATGACGGCACTTTGCCTCTACCGGTTTGGGTCAAGACTTTGGTGGCGATTGCCTCGCCGGTCGGATCTACACCGACCACGGCTTTCGCTTACCATCGACGCGTCCCTTCGCGAGCCAAGCCATGCCTGCCCTTCCCAACCGCTTCCGTGTCAGCCTGATCGTGGCGCTGATTCTCGTCGGCCTGCTGCTCAGCATGTATTGGGCCGGGCGGCTGGCCGAGCAGCGCGCCTGGGCCGAGCGCGGACAGGAATCGCAGGGGCAGCTGGAACTGTATGCCCAGGCGATCCATACCCAGGTCGAGCGCTTCCGCTCAGTGCCGGCGCTGCTGGCGCTGGACAGCGACATCCAGGCGCTGCTCGCCGACCCGGGCAATCGCCAGTTGCGCAGGCAGCTCAACCAGCGACTGGAGCAGCAGAATCATGCCGCCGGCTCTTCGGTGCTCTACCTGCTGGACCGCAACGGCGAGACCATTGCCGCCAGCAATTGGCGCGACTGGAGCAGCTTCGTTGGCAACAACTATGCCTTTCGCCCTTACTTCCGCGATGCCGTGGCCAATGGCAGCGGGCGCTACTTCGCGGTCGGCGTCACCACCGGCATTCCCGGCTACTTCCTCTCCAGTTCGGTGAAGAACGCCGCCGGCGAGCTGCTCGGCGTACTGGTGGTCAAGCTCGAACTGGAGGACATGCAGCGCGACTGGGTCGGCCAGCCGGGCATCCTGCTGATCGCCGATTCGCTGGATATCGTCATCCTCACCAACCGCCCGGCCTGGCGCTTTCGCTACCTCAGCCCGCTGAGCGACGAGGAGCGCAGCCGGCTGGTGGATGTGCGCCGCTATGCCGAGCAGACCCTGCAACCCTTGCCGAGCAGCCAGGTGCAGCAACTCGGCGAAGGCAGCGAGCGACGCCTGGTGGACGGCCCGGATGGCCGCCGCGAGTACCTTTGGCAGCGTCTGGCATTGCCCGAGGAAGACTGGACGCTGCACCTCTTGCACGACCCGCAGATGGTGGTGGCCAGCGTGCGCAGCTACCGCCTGGCCGCGGCCGGCGTGTGGATGACCCTGGCGTTCCTGCTGCTCTACCTGGCACAGCGGCGCAAGACCCATCGTGTCGAGCTGCGCAGCCGCAGCGAGCTGGAGCGCCTGGTACAGGAGCGCACCCGCGAGCTGCACACTGCCCAGGACGAGCTGGTGCATGCCGCGCGCATGGCCGCGCTGGGGCAGATGTCCGCAGCGCTGGCCCACGAGATCAACCAGCCGCTGACCGCGCTGCGCATGCAACTGGCCAGCCTGCGCCTGCTGCTCGACAGCGGCCGCGAGGGAGAGGTGCGCGAGGGGCTCGGGCATGTCGAAGGCCTGCTAGAGCGCATGGCCGCGCTGACCAGCCACCTGAAGACCTTCGCCCGCAAAAGCCCGGCCGGGTTGCAGCAGCACCTGGCGCTGGCGGATGTGCTGGAGCAGGCGCTGCAACTGCTCTCGCCGCGCATCCGCAGCGAGCAGGTCGAGGTGTTCCGCCAGGTGCCGGCCGAGGCCAGGGTGAATGGCGATGCGATCCGCCTCGAGCAGGTGCTGATCAACCTGCTGCACAACGCGCTGGATGCCATGGCCGAGCGACCGCAGCGGCGCCTGCGCATCCTCTGCGAGCGCGCCGGTGACGCCTGGCAGCTCAGCGTTGCCGACAACGGTGGCGGCATCCCCGGCGAGCAGCTGGATCAAGTGTTCGAGCCCTTCTTCACCACCAAACCGGTGGGCCAGGGGCTCGGTCTGGGCCTGGCGGTCTCCTACGGCATCGTGCGCGACATGGGCGGCACCCTCGAAGTCAGCAATGACGAGCAGGGCGCGGTGTTCACCCTGACGCTGCCGGCTGCCGAAGCGCACGCCGCCGAGTAAACTGCCGCGACGCGACCGCGAGGAGCAGGCAATGAGCGGGCAGGTAATCTTCATCGACGACGAGGCGGCGATCCGCCAGGCCGTGCAGCAGTGGCTGGAGCTGTCCGGCTTTCAGGTGCGTACCTTCTCCCGCGCCCGCGAGGCGCTGACGGCGCTGGATCGCGACTTTCCCGGCGTGCTGATCAGCGACGTGCGCATGCCCGATCTCGACGGCCTCGGCCTGCTCGAACAGCTGGTCGCGCTGGACGCCGACCTGCCGGTGATCATGGTCACCGGGCACGGCGACGTGCCCATGGCGGTGCAGGCACTGCGCCAGGGAGCCTACGACTTCATCGAAAAACCTTTCACCCCGGAACGCCTGCTCGACAGCGTACGCCGCGCCATGGACAAGCGCCGGCTGGTCTGCGAGAACCGCCAGCTGCGCGAGCAGTTCGCCCGCAAGGGACGTATCGAATCGCAGCTGCTCGGCGTATCACGGGCGATGGTCAATCTGCGCCGGCAGGTGCTGGAGCTGGCCGGTACCGACGTCAACGTGCTGATCCGGGGCGAGACCGGCAGCGGCAAGGAACAGGTCGCGCGCTGCCTGCATGACTTCAGCCCGCGCGCCGGCGGGCCGTTCGTGGCGCTGAACTGCGCGGCGATCCCGGAAACCATCTTCGAAAGCGAGCTGTTCGGCCACGAGAGCGGCGCCTTCACCGGCGCCCAAGGCAAGCGCATCGGCCGCATCGAGCATGCCGCCGGCGGCACGCTGTTCCTCGACGAGATTGAAAGCATGCCGCTGGCGCAGCAGGTCAAGCTGCTGCGCGTGCTGCAGGAAAAGACCCTGGAACGGCTCGGCTCCAACCGCAGCATCGAGGTCGACCTGCGGGTGATCAGCGCGGCCAAGCCGGACCTGCTGGAAGAGGTGCGCGGCGGACGCTTCCGCGAGGACCTGCTGTACCGGCTGAACGTCGCCGAGCTGCACATCCCGCCACTGCGCGAGCGGCGTGAGGACATTCCGCTGCTGTTCGAACACTTCGCCAGCCAGGCCGCCCAGCGCCACGGCCGTGCCGCGCCACCGGTGACGCCCGGCGAACTGGCGCAGCTGCTCGCCCACGACTGGCCAGGCAACGTGCGCGAACTGATCAACGCCGCCGAACGCCACGCCCTCGGCCTCAGCGCCCCGGCCCCGGCGAGCAGTGGCGGGCAGTCACTGGCCGAACAGATGGAAGCCTTCGAGGCGCAGTGCCTGCACAACGCCCTGCAGCAATGCAAAGGCAATATCGCTGAGGTCATGACCCAGCTGCAGCTGCCACGGCGCACCCTCAACGAGAAGATGCAGCGCCACGGGCTGAGCCGCAGCGACTATCTGCCGGCTGGAAGTTGCGACAACTGATCATGGCGCCGCTCTCGTCGCCTCACCGCAAACCGCCGCAGCGCGACGCCGCTCAGTAGGGTGGGCTTTAGCCCACCATCGCGCTACGACGTAGCATGGCGCGACACGGTAAGCATCGCGCTGGCGCAAGCGGTGGGCTGAAGCCCACCCTACGCCAGAATGTCAGCTGCGGATGGCAGCCTCGCTGGGCGTTGAACGCTTGCATCCGCAAGCGTCGAACCCGTCGAGTCAGCTGTCCAGCCCATCCAGCTGCCTCTGCAGAAAACGTCGCTCCGGCTCCAGCTGCACCAGTCGCAAGGCGCTGCGGTACGCTTCGCGGGCCTCGTCGGGGCGCGCCAGCTGGCGCAGCAGATCGGCGCGGGCGGCATGGCTGAGGTGATAGTCCTGCAGTTCCCCCTGCGCCAGCAGCTCGTCCACCAGCAATAAGCCCGCCTCGGCACCGTCGCGCATGGCCACAGCCACCGCGCGGTTCAGCCTCACCACAGGTGACGGACTGAGCTGCAGCAACACGTCGTAGAGCCTCACGATCTGCGCCCAGTCGGTCCGCGCGGCGCTCGGCGCCTCGGCATGCACGGCAACGATGGCCGCCTGCAATGCGTAGGGGCCGAAGGCGCGCGTGCTCAGGGCACGCTGCACCAGCAGCGCACCTTCGGCGATCTGCTGCCGATCCCACAGGCTGCGATCCTGCTCGTCCAGCCGCACCAGTTCGCCGGAAGCATCGCTGCGCGCGGCGCGCCGGGCATCGTGCAGCAGCATCAGCGCCAGCAGGCCGGCGACCTCCACATCGGGCAGCAGCTCGTAGAGCAGGCGGCCCAGGCGGATGGCCTCGACACAAAGATCGGCGCGGGTCAGCGCCGCCCCGGCGGATGCCGAATACCCTTCGTTGAACACCAGGTAGATCACCCGCAGCACGCTCTCCAGGCGCATCGGCAGTTCGGCGCGCTCGGGCACCCGATAGGGCAGCTGGGCATCGCGGATCTTCGCCTTGGCCCGCACGATGCGCTGGGCGATGGTGGCCGGCGGCGCCAGAAAGGCCCGAGCGATCTCCTCGGTGGTCAGATCACAGACCTCGCGCAAGGTCAGCGCCACGCGACCATCGGCCGGTAGGGCCGGATGGCAGCAGGTGAAGATCAGCCGCAGACGATCGTCTTCCATCTCGTCCACCTCCGCTGCCTCGGCCGCATCTTCCAGCTGCTCGGCCAGCAGCCGCAGCGAGGCATCGAAGCGCGCCCGCCGGCGCAGGGCATCGATGGCCTTGAAACGACCGGTGGATACCAGCCAGGCGCGCGGGTTGTCCGGAACGCCGTCGCGTGGCCACTGCTGCAGGGCGGCGGCGAAGGCGTCTTGCAGGGCTTCCTCGGCACGATCGAAATCGCCCAGCAGACGAATCAACGTGGCCAGGACCCGACGCGATTCGCGGCGATAGACCGCCTCGACCTGCGCCGCCGCGAAGGCTCCGGTGAGCGGCATGCTCAGCGCTGCGGCAACTGGCGCAAAGGCCGAACCTCGACACAACCGAGGCTGGCCGGCGGAATCTTCGCCGCGATGGCCTCGGCCTCCAGCTGGTCCGCCGCCTCGATCAGGTAGAAGCCGGCCAGCTGCTCGCGGGTTTCGGCGAAGGGGCCATCGACCACCGAGGTGATGCCATCACGCACGCGCACCGTGCGCGCGGTACGCACCGACTGCAGCGGTTCGCCGGCGAGCATATGGCCGCTGGCGCGCAGCTCCTCGCCGCAGCTCAGGCAGCGCGCGACCAGCGCCTGCCACTGTTCATCGGTCAGCGCATCCACACGCTGCTCGTCGTAATAGATCAGGCACAGGTATTTCATGCAAAAGCTCCGGCTGCCAGGGACGCAGAAAAGCTAGCAGCCGGGAGCGAAGCCTGCCTGAACGAACGACGAAGCTCCGTGGCGCTCAACCGACCTGCTGCGTCGCCGAAGGTGTCGACGACATGCATACCTGGCCGGTTTCCATGTCGAAGGGCATCGAGAAGTGCTCGTGAATCACTTTCCACTCGCCGTCGCGCCGCGCCCAGACCCGCGTGCCGCGCATCCACGCCGTCTGCATCTCGCCTTCGGCGTTCGGCCCGCCGCAATGGGTGAGCATGCGGCTACAGGCCAGCTCGCCGCCGACGTCCACGTGCAGCTCGTGAGTCTCGAAGAAGCCTTCGCCCTGGCAGAACTCGAAGCAGCGCTGCCAGTGCGCGCGGTACTCGGCCACGCCCTTGAACTGCAGCGCGCCCACTGCATCGAAGGCGACCACGTCCGGCGCGTACTGCGCCATGATCCGGTCGAGATCCTTGGCACCAATGGCCTGCTCGAAGGCGTCGTGCAGCTGGCGAATGGCGGTTTCGTCCTGGCGGGTTGTGTTGTTCATGTCCGTCTCCTGTATTCTGGTTGAGCGGGGGTTCAGCCAGTAGTCGTCCGGCGTGTTCATGAATCGACAGGCAGGGCGAAACTTTTTTTGCAGAAGAAGGGAGCGCGACGGACCGCGTGCCAGAGCGCTTGGTACCGCCACCACGCCACCGCGCCGCGACACCGCTAGGCGGAATACAGTTGCGAATTGTTATCTTTTATTTACGATAGTGGCTCTCAGATGGCACAGGCTCTCATTGTCCGCCGAGCCGTCCCCCTTCACCCCTCACAGTTCAACGTCCGGTCAGGTCCGCCATGCCCACGCTTCGCTTCCCGCGTAAAACCGCACTGCTGCCCGTTTGCCTTGCCGCCAGCTTCGCTGGCTCACCGCTCATGGCCCAGGAACCACTCGAAGAGCAGGCTCAGGGCACTGCCACCGAGCCGGTCGAACTGCAATCGGTGGAGATCACCGCCAGCGCCGACGCCTCGGCCGACGGTCTGACCCAACCCTACGCTGGCGAACAGGTCGCCCGCGGTGGGCGCGTGGGTATTCTCGGCAACCGCGACTACATGGAAACGCCGTTCACCTCGACGTCCTACACCTCGCAGCTGATCCAGGATCAGCAGGCGCGCAGCGTGTCCGACGTACTGCAGAACGACCCCTCGGTGCGCGTCGCCCGCGGCTTCGGCAACTTCCAGGAGGTGTATGTCGTACGCGGCTTCCCGGTGTACTCCGACGACATTTCCTACAACGGCCTCTATGGCCTGCTGCCGCGCCAGTACGTGGCCGCCGAGTTCATCGAGCGCGTGGAAGTGTTCCGCGGCGCCAATACCTTCCTCAATGGCGCCGCCCCGGGCGGCAGCGGCATTGGCGGCGCGATCAACATCCTGCCCAAGCGCGCGCCGAACGAGCCGCTAACGCGCCTGACCGTCGGCGCCGAAAACGGTGGCCAGGCCATGACCCACGCCGATATCGCCCGTCGTTTCGGCGAAGAGGAGCGCTTCGGCGTACGCCTGAACGCCGCCAAGCGCGCCGGCGAGACCACCGTCGAAGACGAGGACCGCACCCTCGACATGTTCGCCCTCGGCCTCGACTATCAGGGCGACAACTTCCGCCTGTCCGGTGACATCGGTCACCAGTACCACTTCATCGACCAGCCACGGCCGAACGTCACCCCCAGCGGCGGAGTGCCCAGTGCACCGGATGCCGACGACAATTTCGCCCAATCCTGGACCTACTCGAAGGAAAAACAGACCTTCGGCACCTTCCGTGCCGAATACGACTTCTCGGACGCCGTCACCGGCTGGCTGGCGGCCGGCGTGCGTGAAGGCGAGGAGCAGAACCGGTTGGCCAATCCGACCGCTGATGCGTCGGGCGCGACCTCTGCCTATCGCTTCGACAACATCCGCGAAGAAGAGGTATTCACCAGCGAAGTGGGTGTTCGGGCGCGCACCTTTACCGGCCCGGTTTCGCATGAACTGGTGATGTCGGCGGCAATGTTCGATATCGAGGCCCGCAATGCCTATGCATTTTCCAGCTTCTCAGGTTTCGCAGGCGATCTTCACAATCCCTACGATACAGCCATGCCCGCGGCCGATTTCTTCGTCGGTGGCTCGATGTCCGATCCTCATGTGACCGAGCGCACCCATACGCAGAGCCTCGCGTTCGCCGACACGCTGGGCTTCATGGATGACCGCCTGCTGGTCACCCTCGGCGCGCGCCGCCAGGGCATCGAAGCCAAAACCTACGACTACAACAGCGGCAATCGCCTGTCTTCTTACAACCGTTACAAGAACAGCCCGGTCGCGGGCGTGGTGTATCAGCTGACCGATGAGGTGTCTGTATACGCCAACTACATCGAAGGGCTGGTCAAGGGCGATATTGCACCGGCTATCAGCGGCGGCGTGGCGATCAGCAATCCTGGCGACGCTCTGGAACCGTACGTCTCGGAACAGACAGAGGTCGGCATCAAGTACGACGGTGGCAACCTCGGCGGCAGCCTGGCGTTGTTCAGCACCGAGCGGCCATTCAGTACCGTCGAGAACTCGGTGTTTACCGACGGCGGCGAACAGCGCAACCGCGGCATCGAGCTGTCGGTGTTCGGCGAGCCGACCTACGGCGTGCGGTTGCTTGGCGGTCTGACGCTGCTCGATGCCGAGCTGACCAGCACCCAGGATGGCGTCAACGAAGGTAATCGTGCGATCGGTGTTCCACGCACCCAAGCCAACGTGGGCGGCGAATGGGATGTACCGGGCCTGGACGGACTGACCCTGACCAGCCGGGTGATCTATACCGGTCGCCAGTACGCCGATGCGGCTAACGACCTGGAAGTCCCGTCCTGGACTCGCTTCGATCTTGGCGCCCGCTATCGCATGGTCATCGAAGATCGCGACGTGACCCTGCGCGCGCGATTGGATAACGTCACCGGCCGCGACTACTGGGCTTCAGCCGGTGGCTACACCGATCGGGGCTACCTCGTCCTCGGCGCCCCGCGCACGCTTTCGGTCAGCGCCACGGTCGACTTCTGATGCAGGCAGTCACCCTGCGGCGGTGGGGCTGGGTCCACAAGTGGTCCAGCCTCGTCTCTACGCTGTTCATCCTGATGCTGTGCCTGACCGGCCTGCCGCTGATCTTCTCCCACGAGATCGATCACCTCACCGGCAACGAGATCGAGGCGCCGGCGATGCCCGAGGGCACGCCGCGCGCTGCGGTCGACCGGGTTGCAGCCGAAGCCGTGAAGGCCTACCCCGGTCTGGTGCCGCTGTACTTCTTCGCCGAGGAAGACGCGCCGGACGTCTGGTACGTCAAGCTCGATATCCGCGTCGACACCGACGAGAGCGAGTCGACCCTGATCCTTTCCGACGCCCGCACGGCCGAGGTGCTCGGCGCGCCGAACTTCGACGAAGGCTTCATGAGCGTCATGTACCGCCTGCACGTCGACCTTTACGCAGGGCTCGCCGGCAAGCTGTTTCTCGGTTTCATGGGCCTGCTGCTGATGGTGGCGATCGTCTCCGGGGTGGTGCTCTACGCGCCCTTCATGCGCAAGCTGCGCTTCGGCGAGGTGCGCCAGGAGCGCACCGCGCGCACCCGCTGGCTGGACCTGCACAACCTGCTCGGCATCGTCACCCTGGTGTGGGCCCTGGCGGTGGGCTTCACCGGAGTGATCAATACCTGGGCGGACCTGATCTTCCAGGCCTGGCAGGCCGAACAGGTCGCCGCACTGCAAGCCGGTGAGACCCGCGTGCTGCTCGCGGCGGACGCCAGCGAGGCGCCCGCTGCCGACGGCTCGCTGCAGACCGCCGTCGACCGCGTGCTGGCCGCCGCACCCGGCATGGCGGTGTCGATGATTGCCTACCCCGGCACGCTGCGCGCCACGCCGGAGCATGTCGCGGTGATCCTGCGCGGCGACACGCCACTGACCTCGCGCCTGACCCAGGCGCTGCTGGTCGATCCGGCCAATGGCGAGGTACTGGAAGCCGGCGCGCGGCCCTGGTACGTCACCGCGCTGCAACTGTCCGAACCGCTGCATTTCGGCGATTACGGCGGGCTGCCGCTGAAGGTGCTCTGGGCGCTGCTGGATATCCTCACCATCGTCGTACTGGGCAGCGGGCTGTACCTGTGGCTCAAGCGCGGTGCGACGGCGGAGGTGCGGGCATGATGCGCATCTGGCTTTGGCCGCTGGTAGTCGCCGTGGCGTCCATCATCGGACTGGTCGCCGGCCTGGTCTCCGAAGGCGCTGGCGACTGGCTGAGCTGGCTGGCCCTCACCGCACCGGTGGTTATCGGCGTGCACGGTCTGTGTCGCTACCGTGGCCGATCCCGGTCGCGCCCGTTCACATCTGCAGAACCTCGGCAAGCTGGTCGAAGCTGAACGGTTTGGGCAAAGAGCGGGACGGCAGGGCGCTGTCGATGCGGCCCTCGCCGGAGACGAACACCAGCTTCAGCCACGGCTGGGTTTCCAGGGCCTCGGCCGCGAAGTCGGGGCCTGAGCGCCCGGGCAGGTTGACGTCCAGCAGCAGCTGGTCGAAGCGCTGCTCGTGCAATGCCTGCGCCGCCTGCTCGGCATTCGGGTAACCCCGGGCGCGGTAACCCAGCTCCTCGACCATCTCGCAGGCCAGCGCCAGCAGCTGTGGCTGATCCTCGACCACCATCACCCAGCGTTGCGCGGGGGCCTGGCCGTCGCCGCGCTGCGCACTCAGCAGCTGACGCACCTTGCGCGCCAGGTCTTCCTGCCGGTAGGGCTTGCTCAGCAGCTCTACGCCGGGGTCCAGGCGCCCGCCATGAACCACCGCATTGCGCGTGTAGCCGGAGGTGAACAGCACCGCGATGTCCGGCTGCAGCAGCCGTGCCTGCCGCGCCAGCTCGGTGCTGCGCAGCGGCCCGGGCATGACCACGTCGGTGAACAGCAGATCGATGCCGATACCGCTCTGCAGGATGCTCAGCGCGCTCTGCGCATCATTGGCGCGCAGCACCGAATAGCCGAGCCCGCTGAGCAGCTCGATCACGGTGGCCTGCACCGGCAGGTCGTCCTCCACCACCAGGATGGTTTCGCTGCCGCCCACCACCGGGCCGACGATGTCCGGCATCGCCTGCACCTCGGGCTGCTCGGTGCGCGGCAGGTAGAGCTTGACCGTGGTGCCGCTACCCTGCTCGCTGTAGAGGCGGATATGCCCGCTGCTCTGCTTGGCGAAGCCGTAGGCCATGCTCAGCCCCAGGCCGGTGCCGTGGCCTTCGGGCTTGGTGGTGAAGAAGGGCTCGAAGGCCTGCTCGATGATCTCTGCCGGCATGCCGACACCGGTGTCGGACACCGCCAGCAGCACGTACTGACCCGGTGCCACGTCGGCCTGGGTTGCGGCGTAATGCTCGTCGAGCATGGCGTTGCCCAGCTCAAGGGTCAGCCTGCCGCCCTCGGGCATGGCGTCGCGGGCGTTGATCGCGAGGTTGAGCACCACCTGCTCGAGCTGGTGCGGATCGACCATGGTGGTCCACAGGCCGCCAGCGACCACGGTTTCGATCTCGATGTGTTCGCCGATGGCCTGGCGCAGCAATTCGTCGAGGTCGCGCAGCAGCCGGCCGAGATTGGTCGGTTGCGGTCGCAACGGCTGGCGGCGGGCGAAGGCCAGCAGCTGCCGGGCCAGCTTGGCGCCGCGCTCGACGGCCGAACTGGCGGCATCGACGCGCTTGGCCGCGGCACGGTTGTCCTCGGTCAGCGGTTGCAGCAACTGCAGATTGCCGGCGATGACCTGCAGCACATTGTTGAAATCGTGGGCCACGCCGCCGGTGAGCTTGCCGATGGCCTCGAGCTTCTGCGACTGGTACAGCGCCTGCCGGCTCAGCTCCAGCTCGCGGGTGCGTTCCTCGACCAGCTCCTGCAGGCGCTCGCTGGTGCGCTGCAGCTCCTGCTGCGCCAGGACCTGGGCGGTGACGTCATGGCCCTGGCAGAAGATGCCGCTGACCTGCTCGTCCTCGCTGAATACTGGCTGGAAGATGAAGTTCACGTAGCGCCGCTCGGCCTTGCCGCCGGGCTGCGGACGCACGCGCACGGCGAGGTGGCGGCCGAGGTAGGGGCGCCCGGTGACATAGACCTGCTGCAGCAGGTCGGACAGCGCACGGCTCTCCAGCTGCGGAAAGGCCTTGTAGGCAGGCAGGCCGAGCAGCTCACGGGCGCCGACCAGCTCATGGAAGGCGCGATTGGCGATCTTCAGTTCGTGCTGCGGCCCTTCAGTGATGGCAATGAAGCCCGGCGCCTGGTCGAACAGCCGCTGCAGGTGCGCGCGCTCCTCGACGAGTCGGCGCCCGTACAGCTCGCTGGCGCGCCGCTCGGCGACCAGCGCCGAGACGTCACGCAACGTCAGGGCCGCCCCCACCACCGCGCCATCGGTCGCACAGACCGCGGCCACGACGACCTCCAGCACGCGCACCTGGGTCGATTCCTCGAACTGCAAGGTCTGGGTCGAGTCGCAATCCAGCGCCTGCGCCAGTGCCTGCGCCAGGTCGGCGTTCCAGAACGGCAGCCCGCTCACCGCCTGTCCGAGCACCTCGGTCTGCTTCAGGTCGAACAGCTCGGCCGCGCCGGCGCTCCAGTAGAGCACCGCGCCAGCCCGGTCGAGCCCGACGATGGCATCGCGCGCCGCATCGATGAAGTGATGCAGATAGAGTTCTGCCGTCGGCTGCGGACGCCTGCTCGACTGGCTGCTGCTGACCGTGGCATTGGCCCGCGCCAGGGTGGTCCGCAGGCGCGCCCGGCGGCGCACGCTCGCCAGCGCCTGATCGAGCCGCTGACACAACGTGTCACTGTCGAGCGCGACGATCGACCAGTACGGCCCCAACAGAGGCGCCGGACCGAGTTCGCGGTGCAGCCGCTCGACGTGGGCGTCCTCGCTGAGAAACAGCAGCTGCGCGGCCCGCCAGCGGCTGCGCAGCTGCCGGGCCAGGGCGATCACGCGGGGCAAGCCGGGCGCCAACAGCACCAGCGCCGGCTGATCCTCCCCGAACGGCGGGGCGCTGCCGTCGAGACAGTGCAGCTGCAGATCCTGCTCCGCTGCCCAGCTGCCGATCCGCTCGCGCAAGCGACCATCGCCGGCATCGAGCAGCATGACCTGATCGAGCAGCAGCTCGCTCATAGCAACGGCAGCCCCAGCAGGCTGCGCCCGGTCCACAGCTTCAGCAGACCGGTGGTGGGCGTCATCACGTGGCCGGCGCGGGCGTCGCGCAGCAGCCGGGAGACGCGGCTGCTGTCGCGGTAGGCCGCCCCGCCGCAAATACTCATCGCCTCGTTGGCCAGGCGTACCGCCGTCTCCGCCGCTTCGGTCTTGCACGCCAGGATGTATGGCAGCGCCTCGGGGTGCGCGGCATCGCCACGGCGTGCGGCCTCACGCACCAGCGCGCGGGTTTTCACCAGATCGGTCCAGAGTTCGCCATAGCGCACCTGCAACGTCTCCACGTCGCGCAGGGACTCGCCGGAATGGCTGTAGCGACGCGAGTGCAGGTGCAGGCCCGCCTCGTCCAGCGCAGCCTGGGCGATGCCCAGGTAGGTGCCGGCCATGGCCATGAGGAAGAACGGCGCCACCACTTCGAACACGTACCAGACCTGATCGCCCGGCTCGCCGAGCAGGTTGCGCGCCGGCACCCGCACCTGTTCCAGGCGCAGCGGCCGGGACGAGTTGCCGCGCATGCCGAAGCCGTCCCAGGCGTCGAGCCAGTGCATGCCGGCACCGTCCTTGTCGACGATCAGGCAGCTGAAATCGCCGGCTTCGGCGTCCGCCGCCACGGTGGAAACAACGTAGGAATCGGCATGCCCGCCGTTGGTGACGAACTGCTTGGTGCCGTCGATGACGAACTCGTCGCCGTCGGCATCCAGGCGGGTTTCCGGCAGGTAGAAATGCGCGCCGGTGCCCTGCTCGGACAGTGCCAGGGTGGTGATGTGCCGCCCCGCGGCGATCTCCCGCAGATAGTGCTCGCGCTGATGCTCGGTGGCCTTGGCGGCGATCACCGCAGTCGCCACGCAATGCATGCCGTAGCACAGCGCCGACGATGGGCAGGCCCGCGCGATGCTTTCGGTGAGCACGCAAAGCCCCAGCAGCCCCTGCCCGCGGCCGCCCAGCTCGACCGGCACCTGCAGGCCGAGCAGGCCGGCTTCGGCGAGCGCCTGCATGGAGTCGGCGGGCCAGCGGCATTCGGCGTCGACCTCGGCCGCCAGCGGGGCGATGCGATTCTCAGCCAGATCGGTGGCGATGCTCTGCAATTCGACAAGCTGAACGGGGAGCAAATGGTCCATGAGACGTCCTGGATTCTGGAAAGGCCGGCATCCACCCGGGTGCATATCAGACCCTGGCGGTCAGGTATTGTTCGCGCCACCGCACGGCGGGAGCATCACGCCACGACGGCGGTCATAGTCGCATGACTTCATCGACAAAAGGCAAACGGCCCATGCGCCTCCGACTCGCACTGGCTCTGCTGGCCGGCGCACTACTGACCCAGGGCGCCCAGGCCGGGAACGACGACATGCATATTCTGATCGGCAGCTACACGCACGACAGCGACAGCCCAGGCATCCTGCGCCTGGGCTTCGATCCCGCGCAGGGGCGGCTCGAATCCGAACCCGTGCAGACACTGGCCGGCGACAACCCGTCCTGGCTGGTGCTGGACGAGCGACGCGGGCGGCTCTATGCCACCCACGAGAACGGCCCGGCACATGCCGACCCGGTCGGCCGCGTCGGCGCCTGGCAGCGCGACGCCAAGGGCGACTACCAGCCCATCGGCCAGGCCATCACCCTCGGCGACGAACCCACCCATGCCAGCCTCAGTCACGACGGTCGCTACCTGTTCGTCAGCAACTACGGTTCGCGCCCCAACCCCGGCGGCAGCCTGGCGGTCCTGCCGCTGGCCGAGGATGGCCGGCCCTTGCCGGTCACGCAGATCACCGCGCACCAGGCCAGCGGTGTGCATCCCGAACGCCAGCGCTCGGCCCATGTGCATTCGGCGGTGCCCAGTCCGGACGGCACGCGTCTGTTGGTCAGTGACCTGGGCGCCGACCGGGTATTCGTCTACCGCTACGACCCGAGGCATGCCGAACGCCCGCTGCGGCCGGATGAGCCCGCCAGCATCGAGCTGCCCGCGGGCAGTGGCCCGCGCCATCTGGTGTTCCACCCCAATGGCAAACACGCCTATCTCGCCCTGGAGCTGAGCGCCCAGGTGGCGGGCTTCGACTACACCGACAGCACCCTGACCCGCCGGCAGCTGCTGGACCTCAAAGAGGCCGATAGCGAAGTGCGTCATTCACCCGGCGCGATCCACACATCGGCCGATGGCCGCTTCCTCTATGTCAGCGACCGCGGCGGCTACAACCACATCATCGCCTTCGCCATCGAAGCCGACGGCACGCTGCGCGAAATCCAGCGCCGCCCGAGCGAAGGTCGCGAACCACGGGAATTCGCCATCACGCCGGACGGGCGTTTCATGCTGATCGCCAATCAGCTGAGCGACAGCCTGGTGCTGCTGCGCCGCGACCCGGACAGTGGTCTGCTGGGCGAAACGCTGCAGACCCTGACGCTCGGACGGCCGTCGGATATCAAGCTGCTCGCGCCGAACTGAAGCGCGACGTTTCAGGACAGCCAGCAGGCGACCCGATCGCGCCCTGAATTACGCCGATGGCGGCATCAACGCCCGGCAACCGCGTCGAGCGTGACGTCGATCACCCCGCGCGCGTTCAGCGCTCCGGCTGCTCGCCATCGGGCAGTGCCTCTTCGTCGCTCACCTCCTCGGCCAGTCCCGGCGGCACGTTGTAGGCGCCGCCCGGGACGTCGCTCTCATCGCCGCCAGCAATCTCACCCTGGGTCGAGGTGGTTTCCGGGTTCTGTTCGTGGGCAGCACCGCTCTGGTCGATGGACTCGATACTCTCGCGGCCCGGTTCGTTCTCGCTCATACGCACTCCTCGTTCGCTGTCGAAACCCCGGCCGATCCGGGGTGCCTGGTAAGTGTAGAAAGAGCCGCGCGCTCGGAAGTTGCAGCGTTAGCCCGGCTTTCTGGACCAATGGCCACTCGGCGGGGCAGCTGAACTAAACCAGCAGCCCGGCAGCCAAAACTCAACTGGAACTGCCATAGAACAGAATCATGCAACTGACGTCCCGCAGCCTGCCGAGCACCCCTGCCATCAACCCGGAGCCGGAACAGCCGTCACGGGCGCTGTACTTCGCCCTCGTCCGCGAGGTCGACGAGCACGCGCGAGAGAATGCCGCCGATTTCCTGCGCACCCAGCTTGAAGCGGCCGCCGCCCTGCCCTGCGACCTGCCCGACGACCCCGCCGGTCTGGACGCCTGGGTGCTGCAGCGCACCGAAGCGGTCGGCCTTCAGTACCAGGCCTATCTCGAGCAGCGCCGCGCCGGCGGGCCGCGCCGCTATTTCCCGAATAAGGCCCATGCGCTGCATTTCCTGCGCGGCGTGGCGCCGACCAAGCTGGTCGACGGTGCCTGGCTCTACGGCCTGCTGCAGCGCTGGGGCGATGCGCGTTTTACCGCGCTGATCCAGACCTACTTGGAGGAACTCGGCGAAGGGCAGCCGGAGAAGAACCACGTGGTGCTCTACCGCAAGCTGCTGGCCAGCCAGGGCTGCGACGACTGGCAGGAGTTGGACGACGCGCACTTCGTCCAGGGCGCCATCCAGCTGGCGCTGGCCGAGCACGCCGAGCAGTTCCTGCCGGAAGTCATCGGCTTCAACCTCGGTTACGAGCAGCTGCCACTGCACCTGCTGATCACGGCCTATGAGCTGACCGAACTGGGCATCGACCCGTACTACTTCACCCTGCACGTCACTGTCGACAACGCCGACAACGGCCACGCGAAGAAGGCTGTACAAGGCCTGCTGGATGCCTGGCCGCAGGTGGGCGACAGCGCCGAGTTCTATCGCCGCGTGCGCGATGGCTATCGGCTCAACGACCTGGGCGCCAGCACCGTCTCGGTGATCGGCGACTTCGATCTGTCCCGGGAGGTGCAGCGCATCCTCGAGAAGAAGGCGGCGGTCGGCCAGTTCGTGCACTCCGACTACTGCCGTTTCGAAGGCCGCACGGTCAATCAGTGGCTGGCCGAGGACGTCGAACAGTTTCTCGCAGTGCTGGACAAGCGCGGCTGGATCAAGCGCGGCCATGACCCGCAGGAAAGCCGCTTCTGGCAGCTGATCGCCGGCGAACAGGCGCCGATGTTCGGCGTCTTCAGCGCCTATGAACAGCAGATGATCCATGACTGGATCGCTGGCGACTGGCAGGCCGACAGCAAGCGCAGCCCGCGCGGCGCGCTGCTGCAGCGGCAGGCGCTGTTCAACGCGCGCCGCGCGCCACAGGAGCCGAGCGCACCGCAACCGGCGGAAACCGTCAGCGGCAACGATTTCGACGAGGAACTGCAGCTGCTCGAGCAGCAGGTGGCGCGCCTGCCCGATCGCGCTGCGCGCATGCGCCTGCTGCTGCCGCTGCTCGCTCCGCAACGACACCACACCGCCGCCGGCCTGCTGGCCACGCGGCTGTTCAACGGACTGTTCAACTGAAGGCACCACCAAGGAACGCGACGATGACCATGGACAATGCGCAGGACCGCGCGCTGCTGCACCTGGGCCAGGCCCTGCGGGATCGCGGCTATCACTTCATCACCCCCACGCCGCTGACCCATGAACGGGTCAATCAGCGCCCGGAAAATGCGCTCGCCGATGACCTGCCCGGGGTCTTCGGCTGGAGCCGCCCGTTCCAGCACGAACTGCTGCCACCACCGCTGTTCAGCCTGATGGATCAGGCGCAGGTGCTGGAAGCCTGCGGGTCGCGCTGGCGTTCGAAGGTGCGGCTGTCGAGCCTCGACGGCCAGCTGTTCCTGCACTCGGCATTTCCCACCAGCCCCAGCGACGCGGTGTTCTTCGGCCCGGATACCTACCGTTTCGCCAACGCCATCCGCTGCCATCTGAACCAGCACACCGGGATGATCCGCCGCGCGGTGGACATCGGCTGCGGCTCCGGCGCTGGGGCGATTCTCACCGCGCTGGCGCGGCCGCAGGCCGAGGTACTGGCGGTGGACATCAACCCCGAGGCGCTGCGCCTGACCCGTATCAACGCGGCACTGGCCGGTGCCGACAATCTGCGCACCCAGCACAGCGATCTGCTGAGTGCGGTGAACGGCGAGTTCGATCTGATCCTGGCCAACCCTCCTTATCTGATCGACGCCGATCAGCGCGCCTATCGCCACGGTGGCGGACCATTGGGCGCCGGGCTGTCGCTGGCGATCCTCGATGCCGCGCTGCAGCGCCTGGCGCCGGGCGGAACGCTGCTGCTGTATACCGGCGTGGCGATGCTGGACAACCAGGATCCCTTCCTCGCCGAGGTGCGCCGACGCCTGCAGGGCGGCGCCTTCAGCTGGACCTATCGCGAAGTGGACCCGGACGTGTTCGGCGAGGAGCTGCTCGGCGGCGCCTACATCAAATGCGACCGCATCGCCGCCGTGGTGCTGGAAGTGACGCGACCAGCGAACTGACCATAGGGAAAGGGGCGCATGGAAAACGCTTCGCGGTTTTCCACGGGGTGGCCATCCACCCTACGGCAGATCAGGCGTAGGGTGGATAACGCCGCAGGCTTATCCACGGGCAAGAGAGCGCGCAGATCAGACCGGCAACAGCAGCAGGATCAGCGACAGGGTCAGCAGCGAGCCGAGCGTCGAGTACAGCACCACCCGCGATACCCGCGAGCCCTCGCGGCCATAGAACTCGGCAAGCATGTACGGCCCGGTGCCGGTCGGTAGCGCACTCAGCAGCAGCGCCGAATAGGCCCACAGGGTCGGTAGTTCGAACACCTGAAACGCCAGGTACCAGGTGATCAGCGGCTGTACCACCAGCTTCAACCCCACCAGCGGCCAGACGCCCTGCACCCGACCGGCCGGCTGCGGCTGGGCGAGGAACAGGCCCAGCGAGACCAGCGCGCAGGGCGCCGCCGCTGCGCCCAACAACTTGAGCAGAGTGGCCAGCGGCACCGGCAGCTGTACACCGCCGGCAGCCCATAGCGCGCCGAGCATGGGCGCGATCACCAGGGGGTTGCGCACTAGCGCCCCGCTCACCTTGCCCAGCGTGCGCAGCAGCCCCTGGCCGGCGTGCAGCCCGGTCTCCACGCAGGCCAGGGCGATGGCGAACAGCACGCACACGACAATGATCGAAGCGACCATCGCCGGCTGCAGTGCCTCGTCGCCGAGCACCAGCATGCACAGCGGAATCCCGACATAGCCGGTATTGGCATAGGACGCGCCCAGCGCATCCAGGCTGGCATCGACCAGCGGCTGCTTCTGCAGCAGGCGATACGCAAGGGTGAAGGCGAACACACCAAGGCAGCCGATGGCGAAGGCGGCGATGAACCCCGGCTGCCAGAGCTGCTCCCAGGTGGAGGTGGCGACCACGCTGAACAGCAGTGCCGGCAGGCCCAGCCAGACCACGAAACGGTTGAGTTCCGAAGCGCCGGTCGGCCCCATGCGCCCACTGCGGCGGCACAGGTAGCCGAGCAGGATCAGGGCGAAGACGGGCAGGACAACGTTGATGACCGAAGACATGGGCTCTCATCTGAAGCGTCGTCGCTGAGCCCAGCGGGCGGACGACCGGAACGGCCGGCCACCTTAACAAAAACTTCGCCGAACCGAGAGCGCAGGCGCCCCGGCTCGGCGCAGTACGTCAGTGCAGCGAGGGCGAGTAGCCGTTGGGTTCGGCGCGGGCCGCAGCGAATTCCGCCTCGACGCAGCCGCGAGCCTGCTGCGTGCCTGCGGGGAAACCGCTGCGATCGCTGTAGTCCCACTCGACCGCTGGCACCCGTTCGGCATCCAGACCCTTGGCGCAGCTCAGGTCCAGTGCGGTGATGCCGGCCACCGCACCGGCGGCGATGGCCGCATTGGCCGGCTCGTTGCCGTGTTCGATGCTCCAGCCGAGGCCGGCCAGGTCCAGCGCGTCACCGCCGATACGGCCGTAGATCCAGGACTTGGGAACATCCGCCAGCAGAATGCCGACGCCGGTGGCGATTTCGCGCAGACCGCAGGCACGGATCACTCCATCGCTGCCGGGCATGCCGATGAAACGCGCGACCTGACGCGGCGCCACCAGCTGGACGACGCCCAGGCCGATGCTGAACCAGCCCAGTCCCCGCGCCAGCGAGCGCGCCGAATGGTTGGGCCGGGTGACTTGACGTGGAATGCTCATAAGACTCCTCGCTCGATATCGTGGCTCGGCCGATCCCTACTGCAGGGACGGCGACCGGTTCATGGCTTCAGGACCACCTTGATGCAGCCGTCATGCTTGTCGCGGAAGGTCTTGTACATCTCCGGGCCCTGCTCGAGGCTGACGCTGTGGGTGATGACGAAGCTCGGATCGATCTGCCCTTCCTGGATGCGGTTGAGCAGGTCGTCGGTCCAGCGGTTGACGTGGGTCTGGCCCATGCGGAAGGTCAGGCCCTTGTTCATCGCGGCACCGAACGGAATCTTGTCGATCAGCCCGCCATAGACGCCGGGAATCGAGATGATCCCAGCCGGGCGGCAGACGTAGATCATTTCGCGCAGCACGTGCGGCCGGTCGCTCTCGAGCATCAGCGCCTGCTTGGCGCGGTCGTACATCGAATCGATCGAACGCGCCGCGTGCGCCTCCATGCCCACCGAGTCGATGCACTTCTCCGGCCCCTTGCCGCGGGTCAGCTCCTTGAGCCGCTCGAGCACGCTTTCCTCGTCGAAGTTGATGGTGATGGCGCCGCCGGCGCGGGCCATGGACAGCCGCTCGGGCACGTTGTCGATGCAGATGACCTGCTCGGCGCCCATCATGATCGCGCTGCGGATGGCGAACTGGCCGACCGGGCCGGCGCCCCATATCGCCACCGTGTCGGTGGGCTGGATATCGCACTGCGCCGCGGCCTGCCAGCCGGTGGGCAGGATGTCGCCGAGAAACAGCACCTGCTCGTCGGTCAGGCCGTTGGGGATCACCACCGGGCCGACATCGGCGTAGGGCACGCGCACATACTCGGCCTGGCCGCCGGCATAGCCGCCGGTTAGATGGGTATAGCCATAGAGCCCGGCCGTGGTATGGCCGAACACCTTGTCGGCGATGTCCTTGTTGCGGTTGGTACGCTCGCAGACCGAGAAATTGCCGCGCCGGCACTGGTCGCATTCGCCGCAGACGATGGTGAAGGGCACCACCACGCGGTCGCCGACCTTGAGCTTCTTGTTCGCCGAGCCGACCTCCATCACCTCGCCCATGAACTCGTGTCCCATGATGTCGCCGTGCTGCATGCCGGGCATGAAGCCGTCGTACAGGTGCAGGTCGGAGCCGCAGATGGCGCAGGACGACACCTTGATGATGGCGTCGCGAGGGTCTTCGATGGAGGGGTCGGGGACGTGGTTGTCGCAGCGGATATCGTGCTTGCCGTGCCAGCGGAGGGCTCTCATGGACAATCTCCTGGTCGGGTTTCGGAAACGCCGTCTCGGTGATTCTCCTTTGCTGCCTCGCTGTTGCTCCTCTGTCACGGTGCGGCGTGCTGTCAGGGTTTTAGTAAGCAGCGCCGCACCAGAGTTGCCCGATTACCGACGGGCTGCACTAATGCCGATTGCGATCCAGCGAAGCGTAACCGTCGCGATAGCTGGGGTACCTGGGTTTCCAGCCCAGCGCACGGGCGCGGGCATTGCTGCAGCGCTTGCTGCCGGCGCGGCGGGTCATGCTCTGCTCGGCCCAGTGGGTGACGCCCAGGCGTTCGCGCAGCCAGTCGACCACCTCGTGCAACGGTGCCGGGTCATCGTCGACGCCCAGATAGCAATCTTCCAGCGCAGCACCACTGGCGTCGCTCTGCAGCAGAAACGCCAGCAGCCCGGCGGCGTCGTCGCGATGGATGCGATTGCTGTACTGCGGCGGATCGCGCTCGACACGCAAACCGGCGCGCACCTGATTCTGCAGCCAGGGGCGCTTCGGGTCGTACAGCCCACCCAGACGCACCCGCGTTACCGGCAGGGCGCTGTCGAGCGCCAGCTGTTCGGCCTCGAGCATCACCCGACCGGTGAAGCCGCCGGGCTCGGTGGCCGAGTCCTCGTCGATCCACTCGCCGTCGCGCTGGGCGTACACACCGGTGCTGGAAACGAACAGCAGCCGCCGAGGGCGCTGGTCGCGCTGCTGTAACCAACCGAGCACATTGCGCAGGCCTTCGACATAGGCCTGGCGATAGCCGGCTTCGTCATGTTCGGTGGCGGATGCGGCATAGACCAGATAGTCCAGCGAGCCGTTGGGCCAGCAGCGCGGACAGGTCGGCTCGGAAAGGTCGCCGTTGACCGGCAGGATCGGCACTGCCAGCTGGGCGGCGTTGCGCCGCAGGCCGTACACCGTCCAGCCATCCCGACTCAGTTGCAGACCGAGACGACTGCCAAGGTCGCCACAGCCTGCGATCAATACGCTAAGGCGCTTGCCCATGTTCTGCTCCCTCAGTTGTAACCCGCCGCGCGGGCCGCACGAAACCGCAGTGTACCGACTTTCGAAGCCTGGCCGACCGGTTGGTTCTGCGCTGCGCAAAAGGCTATGCTTGCCGGCACATTGATGGATGCTGACTATGACTCTGACCGAATTGCGCTACATCGTGACCCTTGCCCAGGAACAGCACTTCGGCCGCGCCGCTGAACGCTGCCACGTCAGTCAGCCGACCCTTTCGGTCGGTGTGAAGAAGCTCGAGGACGAGCTCGGTGTGCTGATCTTCGAGCGGACCAAAAGCGCAGTGCGCCTGACCCCCGTCGGCGAAGGCATCGTCACCCAGGCGCAGAAGGTGCTGGAGCAGGCACAGAGCATTCGCGAGCTGGCCCAGGTCGGCAAGAATCAGCTGGCCGCGCCGCTCAAGGTCGGCGCCATCTACACCGTCGGCCCGTACATGTTCCCGCACCTGATCCCGCAGCTGCACCGCGTGGCGCCGGACATGCCGCTGTACATCGAGGAAAACTTCACCCACATCCTGCGCGACAAGCTGCGCACCGGCGAGCTGGACGCGATCATCATCGCGCTGCCGTTCCAGGAAGCCGACGTGCTGACCAAGCCGCTCTACGACGAGCCGTTCTACGTGCTGATGCCAGCTGACCATCCGTGGACCGCGAAGGAAACCATCGACGCCGAGATGCTCAACGACAAGAGCCTGCTGCTGCTCGGCGAAGGCCATTGTTTCCGCGATCAGGTACTCGAAGCCTGCCCGACCACCCGCAAGGGCGAGGCACCGAGCCACACCACGGTGGAATCCAGCTCGCTGGAAACCATCCGCCACATGGTCGCCTCGGGCCTGGGCGTGTCGATCCTGCCGCTGTCGGCGGTGGAGAGCCACCACTACTCCCCCGGTGTGCTGGAGACCCGCCCGCTGACGCCGCCGGTGCCGTTCCGCACCGTGGCGATCGCCTGGCGCGCCAGCTTTCCGCGGCCCAAGGCCATCGAGATCCTCGCTGACTCGATCCGCCTGTGTTCGGTAGGCAAGCCGCCATCGGCGAAAGCCTGAGGCCATGAGCGAACTGGCGACCGTTCCGGTCACCGCACTCAAGGGCGTCGGCGCCGCACTGGCCGAGAAGCTCGCCAGGGTCGGCCTGGAAACCCTGCAGGACGTGCTCTTCCACCTGCCGCTGCGTTACCAGGACCGCACCCGCGTGGTGCCCATTGGCGCGTTGCGCCCGGGGCAGGACGCGGTGATCGAAGGCGTGGTGTCCGGCGCCGATATCGTCATGGGTCGCCGCCGCAGCCTGCTGGTGCGCCTGCAGGACGGCAGCGGCACGCTGAGCCTGCGCTTCTATCACTTCAGCCAGGCGCAAAAAGAAGCGATGAAGCGCGGCACCCAGCTGCGCTGCTACGGCGAAGCCCGTCCCGGGGCCTCGGGACTGGAGATCTACCATCCCGAATACCGCGCGCTGACCGGCGAGCCGGCGCCGGTGGAACAGACCCTGACGCCGATCTACCCGACCACCGAGGGCCTGACCCAACAGCGCCTGCGTAACCTCAGCGAGCAGGCGCTGAGCCGACTCGGCCCGCACAGTCTGCCGGACTGGCTGCCGGCCGAGCTGGCCCGCGAGTACCGGCTCGGCCCGCTGGATCAGGCCCTTCGCTACCTGCACCGGCCGCCACCGGACGCCGATCTGGAGGAGCTCGCCGAGGGCCGCCACTGGGCCCAGCATCGCCTGGCCTTCGAAGAGTTGCTGACCCATCAGCTGTCGCTGCAGCGCCTGCGCGAGCGGGTGCGCGCCCAGCAGGCACCACAACTGCCGCCGGCGAAAAGGCTGCCGCAGCGCTTTCTCGCCAACCTCGGCTTCAGCCCCACTGGCGCGCAGCAGCGCGTCGGCGCCGAGATCGCCTATGACCTGGCCCAGCACGAACCGATGCTGCGCCTGGTGCAGGGCGACGTCGGCGCCGGCAAGACCGTGGTGGCTGCCCTTGCCGCCCTGCAGGCGCTGGAGGCCGGTTACCAAGTGGCGCTGATGGCGCCCACGGAAATCCTCGCCGAGCAGCACTTTCTCAACTTCAGCAAGTGGCTGGAGCCGCTTAACATCGAAGTCGCCTGGCTGGCCGGCAAGCTCAAGGGCAAGGCCCGCGCCGCGGCGCTGGAGCAGATCGCCGGCGGCTGCCCGATGGTGGTCGGCACCCATGCGCTGTTCCAGGACGAGGTGGTCTTCAAGCGCCTGGCCCTGGTGATCATCGACGAGCAGCACCGCTTCGGCGTGCAGCAGCGCCTGGCCCTGCGCCAGAAGGGCATCGACGGCCGGCTCTGCCCGCATCAGCTGATCATGACCGCCACGCCTATTCCGCGCACCCTGGCGATGAGCGCCTACGCCGACCTCGATACCTCGATCCTCGACGAGCTGCCGCCGGGGCGCACGCCGGTGAACACCCTGGTGATCGCCGACAGCCGGCGCCTGGAGGTGATCGAGCGGGTGCGCATCGCCTGCAACGAGGGCCGCCAGGCGTACTGGGTGTGCACCCTGATCGAGGAATCCGAGGAGCTCACCTGCCAGGCCGCGGAAACCACCTTCGAGGATCTATCCGCTGCCCTCGTGGGCCTGCGCGTCGGGCTGATTCACGGCCGCATGAAGCCGGCCGAGAAGGCCGCGGTGATGGAGCAGTTCAAGCGTGGCGAGCTACAACTGCTGGTCGCGACCACGGTGATCGAGGTCGGGGTCGACGTGCCCAATGCCAGCCTGATGATCATCGAGAACCCGGAGCGCCTGGGCCTGGCCCAGTTGCATCAGCTGCGCGGGCGGGTCGGCCGCGGCAGTGCAGCAAGTCACTGCGTACTGCTATACCATCCGCCGCTGTCGCAGCTGGGTCGCGAGCGCCTGGCGATCATGCGCGAGACCTGCGACGGCTTCCTCATCGCCGAAAAGGACCTGGAGCTGCGCGGCCCCGGCGAGATGCTCGGCACGCGCCAGACCGGCCTCCTGCAGTTCAAGGTCGCCGATTTGATGCGCGACGCCGAGCTGTTGCCAGCGGTGCGTGATGCCGCGCAGGAGCTGCTGACGCGCTGGCCGCAGCACGTCAGCCCGCTGCTCGAGCGTTGGCTGCGTCATGGCCAGGAATACGGCCAGGTATGACAACCATCCGTCGCCACACCATCCGTGGCTGACGGCTTCGCTATACTCCGGCAGGTCACTACAACGGGTCCGCTCATGAATTCTGCTGTCGACACCGAAAGCTGCTCCGAACTGCCCCTCCTGATCACCAAGCTGTTGAAAGACCTCGGTGTGAGTTACCAGATCCAGCGCGATCGCCCCAATTTTCCCGCTGCGCAGCGGGTGCAGGCGGTGCTGCTGGACGATAGCATCGGCGCGATGCTGGTGCTCTTCCCGCAGGATCATCTGCTCGACCTTGCCCGACTGGCCGAACTCACCGGCCGCGAGCTGGCTGCGGTCAAGCCGGAGCGGCTGGCACGCATGCTGGCCAAGCACGAGCTGAGCCGCCTGCCCGGCCTGCCGCCACTGACCAGCTCGCCCTGCCTGTACGAAGAGTGCCTGATGCAGCAGCCACGGCTACTGGTTGAATCCGGCCAGCCTGGCCTGCTGGTGGAGGTCAGCAGTGGCGACTTCAAGCGTCTGCTGAGCAAGGCCACGGCCGGTAGTTTCGCCGTACCGCTGAGCAGCATCCGGCCGAACCTGGACCGCCCGGACGACGACCGCGCCGAGATCAGTCAGGCGGTGCAGAGTTTCACCGCACGACGCATCCAGAAGCGTCTGGAAGAAACCATCGAGATTCCGCCGCTGCCGCATACGGCGCAGAAAATCATCAAGCTGCGGGTCAACCCCGACGCCACGGTCGACGACATCACCGGCGTGGTGGAAACCGACCCGGCATTGGCGGCGCAGGTGATCAGCTGGGCGGCCTCGCCCTACTACGCCGCTCCCGGGCGCATCCGCTCGGTGGAAGACGCCATCGTCCGCGTGCTCGGCTTCGACCTGGTGATCAACCTGGCCCTTGGTCTAGCGCTGGGCAAGACCATCAGCCTGCCGGACGACAAGCCGCAGGACGCCACGCCCTACTGGCAACAGGCGATCTATACAGCCGCGGTCATCGAGGGGCTGACCCGTGCGATTCCCCGCGAACAGCGCCCGGAACCCGGCCTGAGCTACCTCGCCGGACTGCTGCACAACTTCGGCTATCTGGTACTGGCGCACGTCTTTCCACCGCATTTTTCGCTGATCTGCCGGCACCTGGAAGCCAACCCGCACCTGTCGCACAGTCACGTCGAGCAGCATCTGCTGGGTATCACCCGCGAGCAGATCGGCGCCTGGCTGATGCGTCTGTGGGGCATGCCCGAGGAGCTCGCGGCCGCCCTGCGCTTCCAGAACGATCCCGGCTACGACGGCGATGATGCGGCCTATCCGAACCTGGTCTGTCTGGCGGTACGCATGCTGCGCAATCACGGCATAGGCAGCGGGCCGGATACGCAAATCCCCCAGCAACTGTTCGACCGCCTCGGCATCAGCCGCGAGCGAGCCGACGACGCGGTGGCCAAGGTGCTCGCCGCGGAGGCCGCACTGCGGGCACTGGCCATGCAGTTCAATTCGCCACACTGACGCCTGTCGGCGCTGCCGGGTTGCGCGTATAGCCGCCAGCCCGACGGCATGCGGCCGGTGCGTTTCAACTACCGGCGCGAAAGGTCACCCGGGCGTTGACCAGACCATCTCCGGCACGCTCCAGGCTGACCTCGACAACGCTGACGCCTTGTCCCTGCAGCGTATCGAACCAGCGCAAGAGCAGCGCATAGGACGCGCCGGGCAGGCTCACCTGCAGGCTGCCGTCGCTGCCATTGTCGAAGCTCTCGATCCGCAGGTTGCCCTGCTGCGCGCTTTCGGTGATCACCCCCTGCAGCTGCTCCGGCGCCAGCTCGACCTGGTTGCTGCGCTCCATCTGCCGCGCCAGTTCGGTGTTCTGCTCCATGTAGGCATGCAGTTCGCGCTGCGCCTGGTAATACTCGCGGGCGTCGGCAGCCTGGCGTTGCGCCGGCAGCCACAGCCAGAGGTAGAACAGCACGGCGAAAAGAAAGGCGCCGAGCAGGCTCAACGAGGTGCGTTCACGCGGTGCCAGACGTTGCCAGCGCTGCCACAGCGGCGAGTCGGCGAGGCGCACGGCCAGCTGTTGTTTGAGATTCATCATCAGCCTCCGATCACCACGCGTGCGCTGACGCCATCGCCTTCACGGCTGGCCGAGCCCAGCTGTACGCTCTGACCGGTTTCATCCAGGCGCCGGCGCAGGGTCTCCAGCGTCGGGAAGTCCATGGCCTGCACCTGCAACGCCAGGTCGCCACGGTCCTGGTTGTAATCGAGCTGGCCGATGGTCACTGGAATGCCGTCCTCCAGGGCCGCGGCGGCATGATCGAGCAGGCGCAGAAAGCCGGCCTGCCCTCCGCTGCCGCGCGCCAGGTGATCATCGAACTGTGCACGCATGTTGACGATGCGGGTGTCCTCGGGAAACAGCTCGCGGTACAGCGCCAGGCTGGCCTCGGCGTAGGCGTCGCCCTGGCGCTGGAAGTACCAGGCCTGGCCCAGATTGAAGCCCAGTTGCACCAGCAGGATCAGCCCGGCCACGGCGAACAGCGGTTTCCAGTAGCCGAGGCCGGTGTTGCCGACTTCCACGGCGAAGTCGCCTTGGCCGAGGTTGAGTGCCGCCGCACGCTGCGCGGCGAGAAAGGCATAGGGGTCGTCCAGCTGGCGATAGTCGTCCAGTGCCAGCGGCGGCTCGGCCACGTTGCCCTGGGCGTGCCAGGGGGCCGGGCAGAGCGTGGCGAGCTGCGGCCAGTCCGCGCCGGCGAAGGCCAGCCGGGTCTCGCCCTCGCCACCGAGCAGGCCGCGCTCGCCAATGAACAGCAGCTGCGTCGCCTCGCGCGGCAACAGGTCGGCGTCGACATGGATCGCCACGATCAGCAGCCCCAGTTCGCGCAACTGCTCCAGCCAGCCGGCCAGCAGCTGGCGGCGGATCGCCACGACGCGCTGGCGGCCATCCGGCAGCGTCTCGCCCAGGGCCAGGTGCAGATCATCGACGTTTTCGGCAAGCAGCTCCTCGGCGGCGTAGGCCAGCGCCTGCTGCATCCAGCGCGCCTTGCGGGTCGGCAGGCTGATCGCGAAGAAGCTGCAGACTTCGGCCGGCAGGATCAGGCTGATCGCGCCACTGCCACCGCTGCAGTCGGCCAGGGGCTGCCAGCGGCCGGGCTCTTCCTTTGGCAGCCAGTAGACGCGGGTCTCGGCGTCGAGCCGGGCCGGGCAATCGGCGGGCAGAAACAGGCAATCCATGGTCTAGCGTTCTCCGTCGGATGGGAGGGTCTGCCGGGCAGGCTGACCGAGATTTCGCGCGAGCACACGGACGCTGCCGTCCTGCTCGCGTTGCAACAGGCTGACCAGCGCCAGCCGGCGGTCGCCCAGGCGCACTTCGCTGGTGGCCTGGAAGAATTGACTGCCAACCGCCAGCGCAGTGCCCTGCAGCGTAGTTCCGGCCAGCGCCGGCTGCGCGAGAAACGCCGCGCTGTTGCGAAACGGCACGGCGCGGCGCAGCTCCACCAGCGACTCGGCCGCGCCGAGGCTGAGGTTGTCGCTCAGGCTGGAGAGCACCATCGCGCTGGCCGTGTTGACGTTCAACGGCACGTTCGGCGGCAGCGCGACGACGTAGGGTGCCAGCCGCTGGAAATCCTCTTCGCGCATGTCCAGCAGCAGGCGCAGCTCGGACAGATCATGCAAGCGGCGACCGGCGCTGCGATAGGGCGTATCGAGGCCGAGATAGGCGTTGTCTTCGGCACCCAGCTCGCCACTGGGCTGCTGGTCGGGATCGATCCAGTCGAGCAGGCGCTCGGCATAGGGCGCGCTGATCTGCAGACGCAGCAGCAACCGGCGGAATTGCTCGACCGCGGCGGGGTTGGGCTGCTGGTCGCGCAGCAGGTCGTTGAGGTTGAAGCGTCCGGCGAGATCCTCGATACGCACGAGGATCTCGCCCTGATCGATCTCGAACGCCGGCAGCGGCTGCGCCCAGGGCTCGAGCAGATGATCGATCGCGGCGGCGCCAGGCTCGCCGCCCTTCAGGTCGCGGGCCAGTATCGCCTGCGCCAGCGCCTCGCCGCCCAGGGCGTAGTGCCAGGCCTGACGCGCCTGCAGCTGGTTGCTGGTGGCGCGGATGCTCAGCTGCTGGCGCGCCACCATTGCCCCGCTGACCACGGTGACGATGGCCACCACCAGCAGCACGGTGATCAGTGCCACACCGCGCTGACGACTCATTGCGGCAGCTCCCCTTCGAACGGCTCGGGTACGCCCTCGGCGCCGGGCAGCCCCTGCTGCATCGTCTGTTCGGCGGCATCGGGCAGGCGCAGCAGACGGGTGATGCGGCCGTAGCGGGCGTGCTCGATATTCAATTCCAGGGCGATCGGCAGGCGTTCGGCGGCGTTCTCCGGGCTACCGCGGCCGAAATCGAACGGCGGCCACTCTTCGTGCCACACGGTGTCCTCGTCGAGGTAGCGCAGCTGCAGGCCCTGGACATTGTCCAGCACGCGTTGCACGCGCGGCTCGCTGTCGATGTCGCGGTCCAGCACCACCCAGTAGACGCGCTCGAGGTTATCGCCGGCCAGACGCCAGCGCACCCGCTGCAGATTGGCGCGGCGCAGCCCGGTGGGATTGCGCCAGCCGGCGCGGGTCAACTCCAGCACCGGCGCGCCATCCTCACCACCCAACTGGCCGATAAAGGCGTTGCGTTCGTCGCCGAAACCGTCGCGAATCGGCCGCCCGACCACCTGCTGCAGGTCGCGTTCGAATGCCCACACCGCGCGGCTCAGCTCGCGCAATTGCAGTTCCTGCGCACGCACCGCCTCGTCGCTCTGCAGCACCGCTTCGAGCATGCGATAGGTGCCGAGGCCCAGCAGCGCGAACAGGGCGATGGCGATCAGCAGTTCGAGCAGGGTGAAACCGGCGCTGGTGCGCGCGTGAGCTTTCATTGGCGCGCGGCTCCCGGGCCAACACCGATGAAGCCGGTGAGGCTGGTGACCGCGCGCTCGGGTAGCGGGTCGCTGCGGCCACGCGATGCCTGCAGCGCCACCCAGACGGTCACCCGCAGCAGGCCCGGATCGGCGCTGGCCTCGATTTCACTGAGGGTCTGCCACTGCCGGCCGCCGTATTCCAGCGCCTGGGTCTCGCGGCCAATGGCAGGCGGGGTTTGCTGCAACTGCAGTTCGCTGATGCGGTTGTCGGCGATCCAGCCGGCCAGGGTCAGCTCTTCCAGGCGTCCGGCATTGCTCAGGCTGCGCCCGGCCGCGGTGAGCACCACCGCCGAAACGCTGGCGAAGATCGCCAGCGCCACCAGCACTTCCAGCAGGGTGAAACCGCGGCCAACCCTGGCCAGAGATGCTCTCATCGCCTGTCTCCGAGCGGCTCGGCCTCGGGCAGGCGGAAGCCGTCACTGGCGATCAGCCAGGCGTCGCCGCCCGACTTGCGCTCGGACAGACGCAGGCTGAATGGCGACAACTCGCCACTGGAGAGAATCAGCAACTGCGGCTCCAGCCGCGGCGCGCGGCGTGCGGATCGCTCGCTGTCTTGGGACAGCCCGGCGCGATCATCTTCGCGCCGGATCGGAGCCAGCAGTTCCAGCGGCGTGCCGTCCAGTTCCAGGTCCAGGCGCATCCACTCCGGCACCTTGTGCACCTTGCGCCGCTCGACGTCCAGCCAGCGCGTGGCTGCCTCGTCGTAACGCAGTACACGATAGCCCTCGCTGTTGACCAGCAGGCCGTATTCGCGACTGTCGAGCACCGCCTCGTCGCTGAGCACGCCGATCAGCGCCGCCAGCCGCCGCGCCTCGTCACGCAGCTCGCGCGAAGTACTGGAGCCACCGACGCTGAGCACCGCCACGCTGACCAGAATGCCCAGCAGGACGATCACCACCAGCAGCTCGATCAGCGTGAAGGCGCGGGCGCGCTGCCGCATCGATTACAGGTCCCAGTTACCGATGTCGGCGTTCAGATCGCTGCCGCCCGGCTTGCCGTCGGCGCCGAAGGAATAGAGGTCGAACTGGCCCTGGGTGCCTGGCGACAGGTACTGGTAGTCGTTGCCCCATGGGTCCTTGGGCAGACGCTTGAGGTAACCGTCGCGGTTCCAGTTCTTCGGTTGCGGATTGCCGGAAGGCTTCTTCACCAGCGCATCCAGGCCCTGCTGGGTGCTCGGATAGGCGAAATTGTCCAGCTTGTACATGTCCAGCGCGGCGGCGATGGCCTTGATATCGCCCTTGGCCACGGTGACCTTGGCCTGGTCCGGGCGGCTCATCACCTGCGGCACCACCAGCGCGGCGAGGATGCCGAGAATGACCACCACCACCATGATCTCGATGAGGGTGAAGCCCCCTTGCGTACGTCGTTGCAACTTCATTGTCGTTACCCCACCAGTTGGTTGAGAGAGAGGATCGGCATCAGGATCGCCAGCACGATGACCAGCACCACAGCCCCCATGAACACCAGCATGAACGGTTCGAACAGGCCGACCAGCAGAGACACCTGGGCGGCAAGGTCGTTCTCCTGATTGCGCGCGGTTCGCGCCAGCATCTGATCCAGTTCACCGGATTTCTCCCCGCTGGCGATCATGTGCAGCATCATCGGCGGGAATTCGCCGGTGGCATCCAGGGCGCGGGTCAGGCTGCTGCCTTCGCGCACCTTCTGCGCCGCCTCGACAACCCGCTCGCGGATGCGCAGGTTGGCGATCACCGCGGCGGCGATGGACAGCGCTTCCACCAGCGGCACGCCGCTGCGTGTCAGGATCGCCAGGGTGGAGGCGAAGCGCGCCGTGTTGGTCGCCCGGCTCAGCCGACCGATCAGCGGTATCCGCAGGATGAACGCATGCCAGCGCAGGCGCAGCGCCGGGTCGCGCAGGGCCGCACGCATGGCCAGGAACGCGCCGACGAGGCCGAGCACGATGAGCCAGCCCCAGTTCTTCACCACGTCGCTGGTGGCGATCAGCCCGCGGGTCAGCGCCGGCAGTTCTTGCCCGGTGTTGACGAAGACCTTGACCACGTCCGGCACCACGTAGCCGAGCAGCAGCACGACGATGGCCAGCGAGGCGACCATCAGGATTACCGGATAGAGCAGCGCCAGCTGGATCTTCTGCCGCGACTGCTGACGCTGGTCGGTGTAGTCGGCCAGTTGATCGAGCACCAGCCCGAGATGGCCGGCGTGCTCCCCGGCCGCCACGGTGGCGCGATAGAGCTCGGGGAACGCCGACGGATATTCGCGCAGCGCCGCGGCCAGGCTGTGGCCTTCCATCACCCGCGCGCGCACCGCCAGCAGCATCGACTTGATCTTCGCCGAGGTGGATTGCGCCGCCGCCGCGCGCAGGGCCTCCTCGATCGGCAGCGCGGCCTGCACCAGCGTCGCCAGCTGCCGGGTGACCAATGCCAGATCACGCGCCGACAGGCCGCGGCCGAAGCTGAAACCGCCGCGACTGACGTCTTCCTTGGACTTGGCCTGCTTCACCTCCAGCGGCGCCCACTGCTTCTCGCGCAGCAGCTGCCGCGCCTGACGCGGGCTATCGGCCTCGATCAGGCCCTTCTGCTCACGACCACGGGCGTCGAGGGCGAGGTATTCGAAGGCGGCCATCAGGCGGTCTCCAACAGCGGCGATCCGCGGTTGAGAGCGCCTCTACACAGATGCCCCACAGCCGAGGTAGCGGCCGCGAAGGGCGCCACCATGCGACGTCGGTCAGGCTGCGGACGCCTCTCCAGGCGCGTCGGAATCAACCTCATCCCCTCACTCCTCACGCGTCACCCTCAGCACTTCCTCGATGGTGGTCACCCCCTCGCGCACCTTGCGCAGCCCGTCCTCGCGGATGCTCGGGCCCAGCTCACGGGCATGGCGCAGCATGTCCTGCTCGCTGGCGCGGGTATGCACCATGGTGCGCAGGGTGTCGTCGAACAGCACCAGCTCATAGATGCCGGTACGCCCGCGGTAACCGAGGCCCCGGCATTGCTCGCAGCCTTCGGCGTGATACAGCGTCGGCGCCTCGGCCAGGCTGACGCCGAGCAGTTCGCATTCGGCGGCATCGGCGATGTAGGCGCGTTTGCAGTCATTACACAGCACCCGCACGAGGCGCTGGGCCAGCACGCCGAGCAGCGACGAGGAGATCAGAAACGGCTCGACGCCCATGTCCACCAGGCGCGTGACCGCGCCGATGGCGCTGTTGGTGTGCAGCGTGGAGAGCACCAGGTGACCGGTGAGCGAGGCCTGCACGGCCATGTCGGCGGTTTCCTGGTCGCGGATCTCGCCGACCATCACCACGTCCGGGTCCTGACGCAGGATGGCGCGCAGGCCGCGGGCGAAGGTCATGTCGACCTTGGTGTTGACCTGGGTTTGGCCGATGCCTTCGAGGTGGTATTCGATGGGGTCTTCGACGGTGAGGATGTTGCGGGTGCGGTCGTTGAGGGTGGTCAGCGCGGCGTAGAGGGTGGTGGTCTTGCCCGAGCCGGTGGGCCCGGTGACCAGGATGATGCCGTGCGGTTTCTTCACCGCCTGCTCCAGCTGGTCGCGGTCCTGCTCGTTCATGCCCAAGTGGCGCAGGGTCAGACGCCCGGCCTGCTTGTCGAGCAGGCGCAACACCACCCGCTCGCCATTGGCCGAGGGCAGCGTGGAAACGCGGATATCGACCTCGCGACCGCCGACCCGCAGCGAGATACGCCCATCCTGCGGAATGCGCTTCTCGGCGATGTCCAGCTTGGCCATGACCTTAATCCGCGACACCAGCAGCGCCGCCAGCTCGCGCTTGGGCTGCACCACTTCGCGGAGGATGCCGTCGACGCGGAAGCGGACCACCAAGCGCTTCTCGAAGGTTTCGATGTGGATATCCGAGGCGTTCTCGGCAATCGCCTCGCCGAGGATCGCGTTGATCAGGCGGATGATCGGCGCGTCGTCCTCCTGCTCCAGCAGGTCCTCGGTTTCCTGGATCTGATCGGCCAGGCTGGCCAGGTCGAGGTCGTTGCCCAGCCCCTCGACCATCAGCATCGCCGCCGATGAATCGTGCTGGTAGGCGGCACCGAGCGCCTGATCGAAATCCGCCTGGGCCAGCCACTGCATCGGCAGACGCATGCCAACGACCCGCTGCGCCTCCTGTACGGCAGTCAACGCGGCGCCCTCGCGCAGGCCGAGGTGCAGCTCGCCGCCACGCTCCAGCAGGATCACACCGTGCCGACGCGCAAAGGCGAACGGCAGGCGGCGCTGGGCCGGCTGTTCGAGCAGCGTGGTGACTTCGTTTACATCGAGTTCGGGCATCGTCCAGCTCCACCAGCGACACGCAGCGACCCGACGTCACTGCGTTCGAAACACTCCAATCGGGTCCAACCAGCCTAGTTGGACTACAAGGATTGAATGACATTTCAACGTGCGCGCGTTTTTCCCGCATATCGACTTAACCCGACACCAAGGTCGGAGATGGTTGGCACCGCTGACGAATACCCCGTCAATGGCGCGTCATTCATGATGCGGCCCTGTCGTGTGCCTGGCGCGGACGAATTGGTCGTACGCGGAGCCAAACAGGACGCAATCTGCAGCGAAGCACGGAAAACAGGCAGTCATCCTGCGACCGGCGCGTCAAATACAATCGTTTGATTGAAACAGTTGTTTGATTTTTTCAAGGCTTGCAGAATGCCGCGCCGGGCGATCCGTTTTTGCGCATCGCCCGGCTGGCTTCACCTGTTCCACACCCCGTTCGCCAGAGCAGCGAGCGGGTGAAAAGCACGTCGGTGCGCGGTTCGCCGCAGTACCGGTCATGATCACGCAGGAGAACAACAACAATGCACATCGGTGTTCCTCTCGAAACCCACTCCGGGGAGACGCGCGTCGCCGCGACCCCGGAAACCGTCAAGAAACTGATCGGCCAAGGGCACCGGGTGACGCTGCAAAGCGGCGCCGGGTTGCTTTCCAGCGTGCCGGACAGCGCCTATGAAGCGGTCGGCGCAACCATCGGCGATGCGGCCGCGGCCTTTGCCGCCGAGCTGGTGCTGAAGGTCAATGCGCCGGACGATGCCGAACTGGCGCAGATGCAGTCCGGCAGCGTGCTGCTGGGCATGCTCAACCCGTTCGACAATGACTGCATCGCGCGCATGGCTGCCCGCGGTATCACCGCCTTCGCCCTGGAGGCCGCGCCGCGTACCTCTCGTGCACAGAGCCTGGACGTGCTCTCGTCGCAGGCCAACATCGCCGGCTACAAGGCGGTGCTGGTCGGTGCCCATCACTACCCGCGCTTCATGCCGATGCTGATGACCGCCGCCGGTACGGTGAAGGCCGCACGCGTGCTGATCCTCGGTGCCGGTGTCGCCGGGCTGCAGGCCATCGCCACGGCCAAGCGCCTGGGTGCGGTGGTCGAGGCTTCGGACGTGCGTCCGGCGGTGAAGGAGCAGATCGAATCGCTCGGCGCCAAGTTCGTCGACGTGCCGCTGGAGACCGACGAGGAGCGCGAATGCGCCGAAGGCGTTGGTGGCTATGCGCGGCCGATGCCGGCCTCGTGGATGGCGCGTCAGGCGCAGGCGGTGCACGAGCGCGCGCTGCAGTCGGACATCGTCATCACCACTGCGCTGATCCCGGGCCGCAAGGCACCGACGCTGCTGCAGGAAGCCACCGTCGAGCAGATGAAGCCCGGCTCGGTGATCGTCGACCTGGCAGCCGGCCACGGCGGCAACTGCCCGCTGACCGAGATCGACCAGGTGGTGGTCCGCCACGGTGTAACCATCGTCGGCCACGCCAACCTGGCGACGCTGGTAGCGGCCGACGCCTCGGCGCTGTACGCCCGCAACCTGCTGGATTTTCTCAAGCTGGTCATCGACAAGGACGGCCAGTTCCAGCTCAACCTCGAAGACGACATCGTCGCCGCGTGCCTGATGTGCCGCGACGGCCAGGTCGTGCGGACCAACGGTTAAGGGAGACGCGAACATGGATCTGATTTCGGACGGCATCTACAACCTGATCATCTTCGTGCTGGCGATCTACGTCGGCTACCACGTGGTCTGGAACGTCACCCCGGCCCTGCACACCCCGCTGATGGCAGTCACCAACGCGATTTCGGCGATCGTCATCGTCGGCGCCATGCTGGCCGCAGCGCTCACCGTCACCCCGCTGGGCAAGGCCATGGGCACCCTCGCCGTGGCGCTGGCCGCGGTCAACGTGTTCGGGGGCTTCCTGGTCACCCGTCGCATGCTGGAAATGTTCAAGAAGAAGGACCGCAGCGCGGCCAAGGCGGAGGGCAAGTAAGCCATGAGCATGAACCTGATCACCCTGCTCTATCTGGTCGCCTCGGTGTGCTTCATCCAGGCGCTGAAGGGCCTGTCCCACCCCACCACGTCACGCCGCGGCAACCTGTTCGGCATGATCGGCATGGGCATCGCCGTGCTCACCACGGTCGGCCTGATCTTCAAGCTCGGCAGCGAACTGGCCACCGCCGGCATCGGCTACGTGATCGTCGGCCTGCTGATCGGCGGCAGCGTCGGCACCGTCATGGCCAAGCGCGTCGAGATGACCAAGATGCCCGAACTGGTCGCCTTCATGCACAGCATGATCGGCCTGGCCGCGGTATTCATCGCGATTGCTGCGGTGGTCGAGCCGCAGTCGCTGGGCATCGTCGAGCACATGGGCTACGCCATTCCAGTGGGCAACCGCCTGGAGCTGTTCCTCGGTGCGGCCATCGGCGCCATCACCTTCTCCGGTTCGGTGATCGCCTTCGGCAAGCTGTCCGGCAAGTACAAGTTCCGCCTGTTCCAGGGCGCTCCGGTGGTGTTCAAGGGCCAGCACATGGTCAACCTGGCCGTGGGCCTGGCGATCGTCGGCCTGGGCCTGGTCTACACCTTCACCGGCAACCTCGGCGCCTTCGCCATCCTGGTGGCGCTGGCCTTCGTCATCGGCGTGCTGATCATCATCCCCATCGGCGGTGCGGACATGCCGGTGGTGGTGTCGATGCTCAACTCGTATTCGGGCTGGGCGGCCGCCGGTATCGGCTTCTCGCTGAACAACTCGATGCTGATCATCGCCGGCTCGCTGGTGGGCTCTTCCGGCGCGATCCTCTCGTACATCATGTGCAAGGCGATGAACCGCTCGTTCTTCAACGTGATCCTCGGCGGCTTCGGTGCCGACGCCGATGCCGGTGGCCCGGCGGGCGCGCAGCAGGAGCGCAACGTGAAGTCCGGTTCGGCCGACGACGCCGCCTTCCTGCTGACCAACGCCGACACCGTGATCATCGTGCCCGGCTACGGCCTGGCGGTGGCCCGCGCGCAGCACGCGCTGATGGAGCTGGCCGAGAAGCTGACGCACATGGGCGTGACCGTGAAGTACGCGATCCACCCGGTCGCCGGCCGCATGCCGGGGCACATGAACGTGCTGCTGGCCGAGGCCGAGGTGCCCTACGAGCAGGTCTTCGAGATGGAGGACATCAACTCCGAGTTCGGCCAGGCCGACGTGGTGCTGGTGCTCGGCGCCAACGACGTGGTCAACCCGGCGGCCAAGACCGACCCGAAGTCGCCGATCGCCGGTATGCCGATCCTCGAGGCCTACAAGGCCAAGACCGTCATCGTCAACAAGCGCTCCATGGCCAGCGGCTATGCGGGCCTCGACAACGAGCTGTTCTACATGGACAAGACCATGATGGTCTTCGGCGACGCCAAGAAGGTGGTCGAGGATATGGTCAAGGCCGTGGAATGAGCGCCTCGCGCAGAAACGAAAAAACCCCTCCCGGCCCGCGCCGCGAGGGGTTTTTCTTTGCCTGTCGAAGGTCACACGCTGAAGCCGAACACCTCGCCCAGGTGCCGGCGATAGCGTTCGACATCCGCCTCGATCTGCGGCCGTTTCATCACATCGACACTGAGGAAGGTCGGCAGGCCCTGCATACCGAGAAACTCGTTGGCCTTGTGAAACGGCAGGTAGACGGCATCCACGCCCTTGCCGGCAAAGAAATCGCAGGGGTCGTCGAAGGCCTGCTGCGGCGCGTTCCAGGTGGCGGAAATCATGTAGCGCTTGCCCTGCAGCAGACCGCCGCTGCCGTACTTCTGCGAGGCGTCCGAGCGGGTGCGGCCGTCGTTGGCGTAGAGGCTGCCGTGACCGGCGGTGAACACCTCGTCCAGGTATTTCTTCACCGTCCAGGGTGCACCCATCCACCAGCCGGGCATCTGATAGATCAGCGCATCGGCCCAGAGAATCTTCTCGACTTCCTGCTGCACGTCGTAGCCGGCGTCGATCTCGGTGGTGCGGACCTCGAAGCCGGCCGCCGTCAGGGTTTCGATGGCTGCCTGGTGCAGCGTGGCGTTGTACTGGCCGGCCGAGTGGGCGAAGGCCTTGCCGCCGTTGAGTAGCAGAATCTTCTTCATGGGAATGCCTCAGCAACAGAATGGCGCGCAGCTTAGCCACGCCTGCGCACCGCTCCCAGACCGTAACGGGCAAATGATCTTTGCGCTGCAGTCACGAATCTGTTGCTGATTGGCTTCGAGTCAGCCCGCTTTTGCCACCGCTTTTGTATCTGGCCGCGCCGCATAGCGCTGCGCCAGCACCGCGCAGACCATCAGCTGGATCTGGTGGAACAGCATCAACGGCAGGATCAGCGTGCCCAGCGCGCCGCCGGCGAACAGCACCTGCGCCATGGGGATGCCGGTGGCCAGGCTCTTCTTCGAGCCGGCGAAGAGAATGGTGATGCGGTCCTCCAGATCGAAGCCCAACCAGCGCGCCACCAGCCAAGTGATTAGCAACGCCAGCGCCAGCAGCAGACAGCAGGCCAGCACCAGACCCAGCAGCTGCGGCAGCGGCACCTGCTGCCAGATGCCCTCGACCACCGCATGGCTGAACGCGGTGTAGACCACCAGCAGGATCGAGCTCTGGTCAACGTTCTTCAGCCAGCCCTTGTTGCGCGCCACCCAGTCGCCGATCCAACGCCGCGCGATCTGCCCGGCAATGAACGGCAGCAGCAGCTGCACGACGATCTTGCCGATGGCTTCCAGCGTCGAGCCGCCTTCGCCCTGGGCGCCCATCAGCAGCAGCACCAGCAGCGGCGTGAGAAAGATGCCGATCAGGCTCGAAGCCGCCGCGCTGCATACCGCCGCCGGGATATTGCCGCGCGCCAGCGATGTGAAGGCAATGGCCGACTGCACCGTGGCCGGCAGCGCGCATAGGTAGAGCATGCCCAGGTAGAGCTCGGCGCCGATCATCGGCGTCAGCAGCGGGCGCAGCGCCAGGCCGAGCAGCGGGAACAGCACGAACGTGCAGCTGAACACCAAAAGATGCAGGCGCCAATGCCCCATGCCGGCGAGAATCGCGCTGCCCGACAGCTTGGCGCCGTGCATGAAGAACAGCAGGCCGATGGCCAGATTGGTGATCCACTCGAACACCGCCGCGCCCTGCCCCCGCGCTGGCAGCAGCGTGGCGATGGCCACCGCACCGAGCAGGGCCAGAGTGAAGTTGTCCGGTAACAGGCGAGGTCTGGCCATGGGCGCTCCTGATGTGTGGCTTGCAGCGAATGGGTCTGGAGTCTACTGTCGGCTCGAGCATCCGACTAACGCCATAAGCCAGACAAATGTCGAGAAAAGGACAAAGCGGCCTCGTGCAACGCAGCATCCCAGCCATGGATGCACTGCCGCGCCCGCTCTTCGCCCGCAGCGAATCCCTCGCCGAACGAACCACCACGCCACGCCACCGCCATCCCTGGGCACAGCTGTCCTACGCCATCAGCGGTGTGCTGCGCGTGCATACCGAGCGCGGGCGCTTTCTCGCTCCGCCGCAGCGCGCCATCCTGATTCCGCCGGGCCTGCTGCACGAGGTGATCAGCTCGCCGCACACCGAGATGCGCAGCCTGTACATCGACCAGCGCGCCGTGGCCTGGGCGCCCGAGCATTGCCAGGTGCTCGCGGTCAGCCCACTGCTGCGCGAGCTGATCCGCGCCTTTGGCGCGCTGCCGGCGGAGTATGACGAGCAAGGTGCCGAAGGCCGCCTGGCAGCGGTGCTGCTGGACCAGCTGCGGGCGGCGCCGGCAATCGGCTATTCCCTGCCCTGGCCCGGGGATGCCCGGCTTCGTCAGCTGTGCGAAGCGCTCTATGAGCAGCCCGATCTTTCACTCAGCCTGAAGCAATGGAGCGAGCGCCTCCAGGTCTCGGAGAAAACCCTGACCCGCCAGTTCCAGCGTGACACCGGCCTCAGCTTCCGCGCCTGGCGCCAGCGTCTGCGCCTGCTCAGCGCGCTCCCTCTGCTGGAGCAGGGCCAGCCGGTTACCGATGTCGCGCTGGCCTGCGGTTACGAATCCACCTCGGCGTTTATCGCCGCATTCGGTCAACTGTTCGGCACCACACCAGGCGCTCTGGCACGCACACCGGACCGATAAGCAGCGCAGCGAAAACAGTTGGCGCGTTCGCGACCAATACAGTTGCATCCATTTCTGGAACTGCACCGGCACAATCGAGAATTCCTGTGGCTGTTGCACTTGGCTGACGCGCGCGATCCTGTTCTCCCATAACCCGTACCCGGTCACACCGGGAAGGAGCGCAGCATGGATCGCACGCTGTCTCGTCCGTATGTCGCCACCCGCGCCCGCCGCAACTGGCTACAGCTGCTGCAAGTATTGCAGCGCTGGCAACGCAACTACCGTACCCGCCAGCAACTGGCGCAGCTCGATGACCGCCAACTGGCCGATATCGGCATCAGCCATAGCGACCGCTCGGCAGAGCTGGACAAGCCGTTCTGGCGCTGAGGCATTCCGCGCCCACCGATTCGAGCCTATGCTGGGTGCTGCAAGGCCGCAGCAACGGGAACGTCGCACCCATGGCGCGGTCTAGAGCCTCACCACTGGAGATCTGCCATGTCCCGAATCCTGCTCCCCTTCTTCGCTGCCGGCTTGCTGCTGAGCGGCGGCGCGTCCGCTGCCAGCTTCACCGCTACCACCGACATGGTGGTCGGCGGCCTGATCAATACCGTGGACGCAACCTCGGACCTGACCTCGTCGCTGCGCGACGACAAACTGGTGCTCGATGCTCGCGACGATGCGGCGCGTTTCGTTGCCAGCCAGGGCGATCTGCGCGGCGCCCACCTCGAAGCGGCGCTGCGCCACATTCGTAGCCAGCAGCTAGAACTGGGCGCCAGCGATCTGCAACTGGCTCAGGCGATTCTGGCGCTCTGATGCGTGCAGCAGCGCATGAGCGCTGCTGCAACCTGCGGAAGCAACCGAGCGCTGGCTCTACAGCCGGCGTTTCGCTAGCCTTGGCGCCGTTTTTCCCGGCAACAGGTTCCGCATGCGTTCGTATTCAATCGTTCTCTTATTTCTCGGCCTCACAGCTGGCGCCGCCCAGGCTTTCGATGTCACCACCGCAGGTGTCGTGCAGACCAGCTACGTCAGCAGCCAGCTGACCAGTGCTCCCTTCGACAACAAGCTGATCGCCGAGGCCCGCGAAGACGCGGCCGGCTTCGTCGCCAGCGAAGGCCAGCTCACCGCGGCTCGCCTGCAGGCGGCCATAGCGCGGCTGCGCCAGGAACACCCGGAGCTTGCCGCCAGCGATCTGGAACTGGCCGAAGCGATCCTCGTCCAATAACCGCACCGCCTGCCGGTGCCCCGACCCGTGAGAGATTCATCGATGAACAAGCTATTGCTCGCCGCCCCGCTGGCGCTGGCCGTCGCCGCGGGCACAGCCCAGGCGCAGACCCTCGTCGCCACCAGCAACATCGTCGTGCGTGCCTTGGACCGCAGCATCAATTTCACCTCCGATGTGACCAGCCGCATCAGTGACATGAAGGTCGTCGTCGAAGCACGTGAAGACGCCGCCAGCTTCGTCGCCAGCGCCGGCGAGATCCGCGGTGCGCATCTGGAAGCCGCGATAGGCACCCTGCGCAGCGAACTCCCTGCAGCGCGCAATGCCAGCGACCTGCAACTGGCCGAAGCCATCCTCGCCCTGTGATACGCCTCGGCGCCTGGCTGCTGGCAGGCTGCCTGAGCCTTGCTGCAGGTGTAGCCCAGGCCGACCTGCGCCTGATTCTCGACTCACGCACACTGGACGCCGAGCAACGCGCCGCCAGCCAGGCGCTGCTGGACGAAGCCATGGCCGCACTGCCACCCCGCCTGGTGCAGAGCCTCGATCGCGAGGTGCGCGTGCAGTGGCGCGATGATCTGCCGGAACAGGCCTATGGTCGCGCCGGCGGCAAACGCCTGGAACTCAACCGCCGCTTGCTGCCGGCACTGACCGACGGCAGCGCTGCCGAGGAGAAGACCAATCGTCCCCACGGCACGGTGCGCCGCGAACTGCTCGCCACCGTCATTCACGAAGTGGCACATCTGTACGATCGCGCTCGCCTGTGGTCGCCCAGCCAGCACCTGCTGCAGGGCCTGTGCAGTCAACGCGCCAGCAACCTCGGGCAGGTCGGCCTGCCGGATCACTGCCGGGGGCAGACCGACCGCCGCTTCACCCTCAGCGACGATCCCCGCCTGCTCGATCTGGCCGGCTGGCCGCAACGGGTCGGCAAGCGCGGCCTGCGTGAACACGACAACGCGCAGCTAGCGCGCAGCCCCGATCCGTACGAGCTGACCAGCCCGCTGGAATTCGTCGCGGTGAACCTCGAATACTTCCTGCTCGACCCCAGCTACGCCTGCCGTCGCCCTTCGCTGCACCGTTACCTGCGTGAACACTTCGGTTGGGCGCCAGCAAACGCTGCCGGTTGCGCCGATGACTACCCATTTCTGAACGCGGGCCGCGGGTTCGGCCGCACGCCACTGCTGAGCCTCGATCCGTCACGCGTCTACGAGGTCGACTATCTGTTCGCCGAAGCCAACGAGGCCTGGGTCAGCCGCTGGGGCCATAGCATGCTGCGCCTGGTCATCTGCGCGCCCGGCCGCGAGCCCGGCCCCGATTGTCGACTGGATCTGGACCACCACCTGGTATTGTCCTTCCGCGCCTTCGTCGACGATGTGCAGCTCTCCAGCTGGGACGGCCTCACCGGTGTCTATCCTTCGCGCCTGTTCATTTTGCCGTTGGGCCAGGTGATCGACGAATACACCAAGGTGGAACTGCGCGGGCTGGCCTCGGTGCCCTTGAAGCTGCACCCCGAAGAGATTCGCCAGCTGGTCGAGCGCAGCGCCGAACTGCACTGGAGCTACGACGGCGACTACTACTTCCTGTCCAACAACTGCGCGGTGGAAACCCTGAAACTGCTGCGCAGCGGCACGGCACGCAGTGATCTGGTCGCACTGGACAGCATCATGCCCAACGGACTGCTGGAAGTGCTGATCTACCGCGGCCTGGCCGACGCCAGCGTGCTCGACGACGCCCGCGAGGCGCTGCGTCTGGGCTATCGCTTCGACTCCTACCGCGACCGCTATCAGGCCATGTTCGCCGTACTCAAGGACCGCCTGGGCCTGCCGCAGGGCAGCGTCGAACAGTGGCTGGAACTCGACGCCGCCGAGCGCCAGCCGTGGATCGACCGCGCCGACCTGCGCGCCGCCGCCGCCCTGCTGCTGGTCGAACAGGCCGCCCTGCGCCGCCAGCTGCTCCTCGCCCAGGACGAGCTGAAGAACCGCTACCTCGGCGGCCGCGGCCGCGACGCCACCCTGAGCAAGGCCGACGGCGCGCTGCAGGAAATCCTGGCCAACAGCGGCTACCTCAGCCGCCCCGCCGAACTTCTCGACGGCCACGGCTACGGCCTGCCACAACCCAACGAATGGACCCGCCTGGAACGCGAAAGCGAACAACGCCAACTGCGCCTGAATCAGCTAACCGAAGAGCTGGACCAGGAAGTGCGGGTGCTGCTGGGCGATGAGCGACGCGAGGAACTCGAAGCGATCGAAGTGAACCTGGCGCAGATAGGCGAGCGACTGCGCGGGTTGCATAAGGCGGGGGGTGGGCTGGAGTTGCCTTAAAAGCCGTTTCCGATAGGCCTGCCGGGAACTATAGGACGGGATATAGAGGCTCCCAGCCGGCCGCAGTCAATCGGCATAGCGTACATGGCGGTCCATGAGGTTGAGGCGGCCGGTGATGTCGTAGGCCTTGACGCGGGCCAGGTTCTGCGTCAGTTGCACCTCCCAGGTCTTGTCGTCCATATCACGCCAGTAGCGCTCGGGGCGGCCCGTGCGGCGGTCATGTGCCGCCGTGGTCGGGTCGTTCGCACGGTGTTTCTCGAACAGCGGGATATCCGGCAGCGGGCAGCCGATGTCCATGTAGTTCTGCAGAAAATCCCAGGCGGCGAAGTGCGGTGCCATGCTGGAGTCCTTGGGCACGATGGGGGAAAGATCGATGGCCAGGTCGTGATAGCGATGCACCAGATGCAGTTGATGCCAGATCAGTCCCTGCCTGTCGGGGCCGCTGCTGATATAGGCATCGAACTCATAAAAGGGATAGGTGAACTCACCGATAGTGCCACTGCGTTTGTACTCGCCCATATTGTCGTAATCGAAGATCGTGACCATGCCGGTGCGGCGGTTGAACTCCCACAACGGGCCCTTGGAAGGGCGAACGACCCAGTTGGTGAACTTGTGAACGACCAGGGAGCCTATGGCCCAGCAGGCGAGAGGAACGCCCAAAAACCAAGGTGCTGTCTCTACAACAATATTTACTAATCCTTTTGTGAACCCTTCGGGGTCTACGTCAGCTAGGGCTAGCCATCCTATAGGAGAAAAAATCAACGACACCCAAAAAACAAAGCGCCCCCCCCCCCATAGATAAAACCAGAAAGTCGTGCGCTTGGAGAAAGGCGCATAACGTATGCGTTCGTGATCGTTGATCTGGTGGTAATCACGCTGCGCGAACTTCTCTTCCTGGCGAAGCCCGGCCGCCAAGTCCTGTTTGTACTTCTCATGGGTACGTAACCCCTCGGGCGTGCTCTGCCGTAGAATACTGAGTGGCACGATGTCCTCGGTATGCCCCCAGGGCAGGCGCGAGTTGCCAAAGCGGAACACCCAACTGCGTTTGGTCGCTGCTGGCTGGTCGGGAATTCGCGCTGGCTGGTAGGCGCTGGGGCTGTAGTGGGCAGTCATGGGGCATCCTTACGGCTGGCTGTCCGGATGGGTCTGTTCGTCGGCCCAGAAGGGTCGATTGGTTTTGCTGAACTCGGGTTTATCATGCCGATCAGGGTTGTAACGCAGGACATCGGTCGGCGGCGGCGCCGGGAAGGCCCAGGTACGATCCACACCTTGCAGGATTACCTGCGCGCGCACGGCCAGGGTGTAAGTCTGCCATCGATGTGGGGGCGTGCGTGGCATGCTCTGCGAAACCGGTACCTCGTAGAACAGTTCCAGCGCATCGGGGTACAGGCGCTGGGCCAGGGGTTGGATAGGGCTGAGGCTATGGCTGCTGGATTGCGTCATGTCCCTCGGGTTGAGGCGATGGCTGCTGCTACGCAGTTGGCTGACCGCGTTGATATTGGCGCTGCCCAGGGTTGCGGCGAGCCCGGGCAGGTTGCTTTCGATACGCACCTGGGTATTTGAGCGGCGCATCGCATGATATTCGGCGGGGTCGAGCAGGCCCATGGCACCGCTGTGGCGTGCCTGTTCCGGGTTGGCGCCGATGCGGATACGAATACCTGCAAAAAGGCTGACCAGGCGGTAGAAGGCCTCCTGCGGGTCGTTCCAGAGGTGGGGCACCTTGGCGCTGCGGTTGCTGCCGAAGGGGCCGTTGGTCAACCACTCCTCGATGGGGCTGTCGTCCAGCCACCAGACCAGCGCCGCCCCCGCCAGAATCAGAAGCAGAGTGGCCCAGGCAACAGGACCCATACCCAGGAATGCCGCACCACTGGCGGTAAAGAAGCCGCCAATCACCCCCACCAGACCGCCCACAGCCATCAGCCCGTAGCCCCAGGCGGCGTTGTCACCCAGGCTGGCTTCATGCAGGGCATCGTAAATGCTGACACCGACGAAGAGCGTGCCAGCGAAGGTTTGGAAGGCCAGTTTGCCGGTCACTTCTTTGATCAATCTATCGCCAAACACTTCAGCCACTTTGGGCGCGATTCTCAGCACCACTCTTTCGACGTACTTGGCCTGAATGTGCTGTACCAGCGGGTGATTGTGCGCGACTTTATTAGCTAGAAGCTCCATTGCTAAAACAAGATCAACACCCGAGCTAAATATTCCCCCAAACGCTCTCAGTCCGCTCTTATTCCTAGCGTTTGCTCTCCTGGCCTCAAACTCCGCCTGCACATTAAAAAACTCCAGAATCAACACACCAGCCGGAAAGGCCGTGGAGCCGAGCACGCCGCGTGCGCTTCGGCGCCAGCCGCGTTCTTGCTGGGCCAGCCGCTCTTGCGCCTGTTTCAGGGCATTGTTGGCTTCGCTCAGGCGGCCACGGGCGGCCTCCCGGCGTTCTCGCGCCTGCTGGAGGTCGTTTTGGATACGCAGTTCTTCGGCAATCTGCCGGTTCAGCTCACCGATCAGGCGGGCGGTGCGGTGGTTCTTGGGGATGGCCAGTAACAACAGCTCTTGTGCCTGCTGGTCGATGCCGGCCCGATTAGCCGTGCGACCCTTGCTGCTGGCCAGTAACTGACCTTCCATATCCAGCAGTTCACCAAAGACCCGGCGCGCGTTTTGCGGTGCCGCTGGGAGGTCAGTCAAACCGAAGAAGTAGTAGTTCTTCTGGTTCGCGGCCGTGCGGCGAATGAACACCATGTCACCGAAGTCCTGTTGCAGCATGCTGCGCAGCATTTGCAGGTCCTTGGTATACAGCCGGTATTTTGCAGGAAATGCCTGGTTACCCAGTTCCTCTTTCAACACGTTGCTGCGTTCTTGCTCGTGGTGCAGGTCGCTCTCGTGGTCATGCACGTCCAGCTGCCTGCGCCTGCTCTGATCTGCAGCCTGAACGTACTCTGTGCTGGCGCCACTCAACTCTTTTTGCGCCTCCTTCAGGGCGCTGCTCAGGTTCTCCCATACGGTTATCAGCGCGGCAGCGCCGCTTTTGGCGGAAGGCAGGAGCAGGAACTCCGGTTGCTGCATCAAGCCTGCGAGCGTGTTGCCTTCCAGGGTGGCCGGCTCTTCGCCGGGCGGTGAATTGAGCTGCGCCACCTGGTTCAACGCATCTGCACGATAATGGCCTTCGCCGTTGTTCGGTGTTTGCACCGCTTGATAGGGCTTGAGAAGGGTGTCGTCGTCCGCCTCTGGCCACAACATCCGGTGCAGAGGCTGGCTGGCGCTCTGCGCAATCTTGCATAGCAGTCTCCTGCCCGCGCTTGTGCGTGGAGCATCGCCTGCCGCCAGGAATGGATCCTGCTGATCGGCCGTGCGCGCCAGGCAGACGAATAGCTGACTGCAAAGCTGGAAGGCGCCGGCGTAGTCGAGCCCCTCCAGGCAAAAATGGTCGCCCAGCGCATGCTGGTTGGCTGCCTGTTCCAGCCAGGCGGCAAGGTTGTCTTGTGCGGCCTTGAGGCAGGTCATGGCCAACTGGCGAGCATGCTGGCCCGAACACAGGTCGATCTGTTGACAACCCTCTTGGCTGACCTGGCTGATGAAGCGGTGCAGCGGGTTGCTTTGCCCGCCGATATGGGGCGGAACCATCATTCGTTGAATCAACAGTGCCGAGGCGTGATGGCTATGGAAAGTGGCCCGTTGCGCGCAGAGCTGCAGCACCGCTTGGGCCTGGTTAGTGCGCGCCAGCAGGTGGCGCATGCGGTAGAGGCCATCTTCCACCAGTACACCGGCGATCTGGCGTTTTTTGACCGTGGCCAGCATGTCGGTTTCAGCCGCAGCGGCCTGCCAGTGTTCACGTTCGTTTGTCGCGCTGCAGACATGCTGGAGGTTCTGTAGCGTGTCGCCCAGCACTACAGCCCATGCGCCGGTCTCCGGGCGTAGGTCATCCTGCGTCTGCTGTGGATGCGTTGGGCCTGGGTTGGGTTCGCCGCGCTCGTGGCGTTGATGAACCTGTTGAGCGTATTGCAGGCTCTGCACGGGGTACTGGCCGCTCAGATCGTGCAGATACTTGAGCGGTTGATCGAGCAACCATTCGCGGGCGGGCTCACGCGGACGATGGGCGGGGACATTTTGCAGGTAGAAGGCCTGCTGCTGGCTGGAAGCCCTGTAAGTGGTGTTACCGAAGCTGCGTTCGGCCACGGCCAGGCCCAAGCGATTGCAGCGGGCGCGACGCAGGCGAGCATTGCGCTCCATGGCGTTCAGGCGAACGGCAGGCCATTGCACCTCGGCATAGGCCACCTCGACATCCGGGGCCGCGCGGTTATTCCATTTGGCTGGCAGCCAAATCTCGCTCAGCCCGTTACCGCTGGCCGTGCGAGCGCCATCTCGAAAGCGGTCGCCATTGCGAAAGTCACTCAGGCGTACGTCGTGATACGTCACCTCCCCCTCAGCCTGACGAATCTCCAGTTCACGCCACACTTTGCCGCGATAGAACAGGTAGATGAAGCCGGGGCGCATATGCACGGGATATTCACGATGCTGGTGGTTGGCGCTGATACCGAGCATGGTGCTCATGGGCACTACAGGGACGATACAGTTCCACTGCCGCTCACGCTGGCGCGGGGTAATGCGTGTGTCATCCATCAGCGGTACGCGAATGGGGCTGCCGCGCTCTGCTTCGATCTCCAGCCAGAGATGGCGCTTGGGTTGCTGCTGCCAATCCCAGATATGCAGCGTACTGCTCCGCTGAGAATCGGCTACAAGCTCTTGTTTGGCCTGCTGTGTTAGCCACTCCTGCAGCTCATGATCGGTTTCGTCATAGATCACCACTCGCTGTTCCGGCGGGTGATCTTTGCCAATCACTTCGACAATCAGCTTGCCAGCTTCACAGGCCGGATTGCCGGACAGACTCCCTACTTTGGCATTCATCCTTGACTCTCCGAGGGGGCTGGTGTGGCTTCCAGCCAGGATTGCAGTTGCTGCAGACGAAACTGCACCTGGCCCGATGCGATCTGGGGATGGCTTAGGTGCTGGGGATAGGTGAGCCGGGCTTCGAGGTATGCGCCCAGGCTCTTCTCGTCGTCGAACCCAGAGGCAAGACCCTGCTGCAGATAGCCCAAGATCTGGTTGAACTCAGCCTGTGAATGCTTCTGCCAGCGTTCATAGGCAAATGCCTCTAGTTGCTGCCGTTCGAGCGCAGCGATCTGCATTTTGTCGAGTATCAGCCTGCCTTCCGGCGGCGCCCCATGATTGGTCGACTCGCTCCGAAGGCTGTGCCAATGGCTGATGTTCTCGCTGCGGTCTGCCCAGGTGGAGCCATGCCAGAACAACTGCTCGATGGGGCCTAGCCAGGTGTTAACGATCTCGGTCGCCGCGAAAAGGTAAGTGGCCACCTGTGGGTCGTAATAGCGCAGTATGCCCTTACGCTCACCTTCAAACTGCACGACCAGCATTGCGCGCAGATGGGCCAACAGCTCATCAACTGGCCGCCCGGAACTCAATAACACGCCAGGCCATTGCTCTGGTGCTTGGCGATACGCAGTCAACCAGGCGCTATCCGCCGTCAGTTGTATCAGCCAAGGTCCTAGTTCGACATGAGCGCCCAGCTCGGTATCAGCAAACAGAGCTTCTGGTCGTGGATCAGGTTCTAGCTGGTAAATCCGCTGCAGCAGCGGCTCATCCAATTCGAGCAGCATGAAGAGCGGGGTAGAAAGATTGGGAAGCCCTGCGAGTATCTGTACAGACATCAATCAGCTCCCTAACTGGGCGGCATGACGACAAGGACAGTTGGTCAGCGGGCATTGCATTGGCGTACCGCCCCGAGGCTTCTGACACAACTCGATTAGCGGTGTATGGCTGAATCTCGCTTGCTTCAGTCGATGTTCAAGCACAGCCCCAGACACATCCGCATCTGCCGGCCTAACTTGCCCCGGCAATACCGGCGCCGCACCCGAACCTTTCCCCGGACTTCCACCCGAGTTCATCCTGATCAAAGGCCCGACCATGGTGATGCCGCTGGCATCCAGTTTGATAAAGCTGCCGGCCGCCTTGAAGGTCAGTTCGCTGCCGGCTTCGAGCACGACCTTGAGGCCGCTGGAAAGGTGGATTTCATTGCCCGCCTCGATGAACTGGCCGGTGCCGATCTTCAGGTGCTGGCTGTTGCCGACGGTGAGGTGGTCGTTGGCGCGGATTTCGGTCCTGCGGTCGGCGTGGGTGGTGCGGTGTTCCTCGGCCTTGAATTCGCTATAGCTGTTGGCTTCGACGGTGTCGTGGCGTTCGTGGCCGACGCGGATCTTCTGGTCGTGCTCGATGTTCTCGTCCCAGTCGCGCTGGGCGTGGAGGTAGATCTGTTCGGCGCCCTTGCGATCCTCGATGCGCAGTTCGTTGTAGCCGCCACCGCCCGGGCTGCTCAGGGTCTTGAACACCGTGCGGGTCTTGTTCGCCGGCAAGTCGTAGGGAACCTGGTGCTCCTTGTGGTACAGGCAGCCGGTCACCAGCGGCTGGTCGGGGTCGCCTTCGAGGAAGGTTACCAGCACTTCCATGCCGACCCGCGGGATGGCGATGCCGCCGTAGCGGTCGCCAGCCCAGCTGGAGGAGACGCGCAGCCAGCAGCTGGTCTTGTCATCGGCCTGGCCTTCACGGTCCCAGTGGAACTGGACCTTCACCCGTCCGTACTCGTCGCAGTGGATCTCTTCGCCGGCAGGGCCCGTGACCACGGCGGTCTGGCTGCCGAGCACCTTCGGTTTCGGATGATTCAGTGGCGGGCGAAAGGGGATGTCCCAGGGCGTGGCGCTGAAGTGGTTGCGGTAGCCCTGGACGAAGCCGTCGCCGCTATCGACATGGCTGGTGACCGACTCCTCCAGCACCTGTGGCTGCTTACCTTCATGCAGCACTTCGGTCAGCAGCCAGAGCTGGTTCCAGTCGCTGCGCGGATGTTCGCCGAGCGGGAGAAAATGTCCGCTCACCAGCCTCGGCTGGTCGCTGTCGCCTTCGGCCAGTTCGTAGTCGTGGCGGTGGCGCTCCAGGGCGCGTTGCGACAGGTGCTTGCCGCGGGCGCGCTCGGTGAAGCGGCCGGGGTAATCGTAGTCTTCGAGATCAGGTTGGAAGTCGCTGTGGAACGCGGCCTCCATGG